>ERZ833515.602-NODE-602-length-30227-cov-3.787286_pt1 | contig 30227 bp, 25 predicted proteins | sample MGYA00519949_ERZ833515 | MGnify/ENA primary metagenome ERZ833515 (study PRJEB31850, sample SAMEA3708741) | human gut metagenome | biome: human gut; feature: human-associated habitat; material: faeces | place: China | collected 2014 ...
GCCGGTCAGCCCGTCCACATTTTCATTCAGGGTAAACGGGCCGTTCTTGCCGATGAACTGCGCCGTGAACTCTTCGTCCGCGCAGCGCGTGCCGAAGCCGGGCGTCTGCGTGGAAGCGTCGATGACCAGCGCCGCAATCGTGCCATCATCATTCAGCGTCAAACGCGCGGTCACTTCGCCGTTGCCAAAGCCAACAGCCTTGCCCTGATGCACGTCGCCTGTCAGCTCAACCGTCTGCGCAGGCTTTTCTTCCTTCACGCCGAACGCCAGCACGTCGCCTTCGACGTCCTTGCCCAGCACATGGCTGATGCACTTCAGCACATCATTGGATGCCGCCAGCACCGCCTTGGAGGTGACGGTCGCGCCGGTAATCGCTTCGATGGTGTCGCCGCCGAACGCGCTCAGACCAATGAACGCCTCCGCACGAGCCGGTTCTTTCCAACGTGCGCCGAAGCCGTCCGTCTCGGCAAAGTTCGTGTCGCCAATCTGGCAGCCGACGATTTTGCCATCCATATCAACGCCCAGCGTCACAGCGACATTGCCGCCGTAGCCCTTGGCGGAGGACACCGCGCAGTAGCCGATGGTCTTGCCGTCCTTCTTCGCTTCCACCAGCGATGTAACATTGCAGCCATCCGGAATGCTCATGGTGCTGAAGGAATCCGCCTCCATGACGCTCTGGAACGCCGCGTTCTGCGCTGCTTCCTCATGCGCCTTGATGGGCCCCGCCGTGATGGCGTTCGTCACCGCCAGCAGCAGCGCCGCTGCCAGCGCAATCAGCGCCAGAATCAGGTACAGCGCACCAGCTACCACGATACCGCCGCAGGCATATGGCAATTTCTCACCCATCGTCATATCTGCAAAAATACCGCTGTCCAAGTTTGCCACCGTCGCAAATCCACCGAGGAATGCGAACGAGGAACCGAGGAACGCCGGGACCTTTAACTTAGAGCAGGCATGGAAAAACAGTGTTCCCAGACCCGCACACATCAGCGTTACCTGAATCGAAAGTCCCTCTCCCTCAAAATAGGTATTGACCAGAATCGGCACCAGGATCGTTGCGCCGAACATCGCGAACATATGCTGCAAACCTAAAAGCAGCATCTTCGGCAGACCCAGTGTTCTGGCGTCTTTAATGACCATATTGTTTTCATTCATTTTAAATAGATACCTCCAACAATTCCCTTCATTTTGTAATGTATATAATTTTCATTTTCCAGAATATCCTTTTTGACTTCATTCGTCAACCTTTCTGCCGCGCTTGCTTCGATTTTCTGTAAACAAAACAAAGAATGTGCCTTTTTGTGTAATGGGGAATTCCAAGGAATTTCCTATTGCACAAAAAAAGAGCTGTCCGACTTTCTCGTCATCAGACAGCTCTTTTATGAAATATCCCGAAGTTTCACTATATAACCTCTCTTCCTTTTATATTTTGTTTTAAATGTGCTATGGACCTCTTCCTTTCATATGAATCTCCTCCTTTGATTACATGTATCTATGTAAACTCTTTTAGAGATTGTATGATGATGGATTCCATCAATACCGATTTTTATCTTTTTATTTATTTGATAAATTCGATTTTTAAAACCATGATCATGTTTTTTAGTAAGTAACTATCCCATTGGACTGTCCTCCTTGTTCCTTATTTCGTCCTAGAAACTATGGTAACCGTTTGTTGGGGTTATCTCTGTTTCTTTTGATGGTTTTATTTTACTAGATAATTTCCGTTTTGTCAAGTATTATTTCTAATTATTTTTCATATTTTTCTTTATTTATCTGATTATATTTTTGTAATTGTTGTGTAATTCAGTTTTATTCATTCTGTTTCTAATCATTATTTCACTTTATTGTCATGCTTTCTTATAAAGAAAGTCCCATAAGCAAAGCATGTGCCTTGGCGCATCCCACGGAGCATTTTTTGTCATAGGTCGAAGCCTCCTATGACAAAAAAGAACCACCCCAAAAGAGTATACAGATACTGCACTCCCCCTTCTGGAAATGGTTCTATTTTCTTCTATCTTCCCTAGTGGAACTGGAACACGATTCCGGCCACAGCCGCCACCACGATATAGAGGATCGGGTGCTTTTTCCATTTAACTAAGCCGTACCAGATCGCAAGCGACAGTACGATCGCTTTCCAGTTGATGATGGAAAACAGCTCGGAAAACGCCAGGCTGCCATCCTCGCCGACATGGAGGAACGCTATCTTTGCCACGCCGATACCTGCTGCCGCAATCAGGGCGGTAGATGCCGCGCGCAGACCATAGAGGGCATTCTGTACGATCGAAGAGGATTTAAACTTATCGAGAATCTTCGAGATAATCACAATGATGATGACCGACGGCAGCACCAGTGAGAGAGGCGCTGCCAGTCCGCCGAGAATCCCTTTAATATGGAAGCCGACGTAGGTCGCCATGTTGACGCCCATCGGTCCCGGTGTGGACTCGGAGACAGCGATCATGTTGGAAATATCACTAAAGGTATACCATCCCGTCTCCTTGGAAATATTGTAAAGGAACGGGAGGGTCGCCAGTCCGCCTCCAATCGCAAACAGTCCGCAGCAGAAGAAGCGGAAGCATAATTCAAGTATCAGCATCATTTCTTCTCCCCCTTTCCGCCCTTCAGTACAATCCCGATCGCACCCGCCACGACAACAAGAAGCGCCGGGGAAACCGATGTAAACAGTGACAGTACAAACACAACCGCCGCAATCGCGATCGCTCCTTTATCAACCAGCGATTTCTTCGCCAGCTTGACAACCGCACTGCCGATCAGCACACAAACGCAGGCGCGGATGCCTGCAAAGGCGCTGCTCACAGCGCTAAGTTCAATAAAGTTCGAGATAAATGCCGCGATAATCATAATGATGACAAGCGACGGTGCAATGACTCCCAGCGTCGCCGCAATCGCCCCCGGAATCCCCCGGTTCTTGTAGCCGACAAACGTCGCCGTGTTGACTGCAATGATACCCGGTGTACACTGACCGATCGCGTAGTAATCCATCAATTCTTCATCCGTCGCCCAATGGCGTCCATTGACTACCTCTTTCTGCAGCATCGGCAGCATCGCATATCCGCCGCCGAAGGTAAAGCCGCCGATTCTGGCAAATGTCAGAAACATATCCAGCAGTTCTTTCATTTCTGCACACTCCCTTCCGTATTATTCCTACACTTTTATTTCTCTGGAATTTCCAGTATATACCTGCTTATGTATCATACCAGAATTCAAGGAGCCTGAAAAATACCATTCGGATATAGAATATATATCGAAAAAATATAGTTCGCCAGTTATTCTATCGGATTTTGTTATATAATATATCTGCCGTATACACAGTTTTACAACGAATCCGAACAGGAAGGAGCATTTATGGAACTTCGCCAGTTATCCTACTTCACCACCATCGTCAACGAGGGAAATATTTCCCAGGCAGCCAAAAAACTGAATATCTCACAACCTCCGCTCAGCCACCAGATGAAGCTTCTGGAGGCAGAACTGGGTGTGACGCTGTTTGAGCGCGGTTCCCGCCGCATCCGCCTGACACCTGCTGGAAAGACGTTCTACGACCGGGCGCTTGCGATCCTCGATCTGAGCCAGGCTGCCCGCACGGAGCTGACTGCACAGAAACAGGAGATTCAGGGCGTTGTGCGCCTTGGCATCATCTCCTCCGCCGTCGAATTTGTGACCCGGCATTATCTTGCCCCATTCCGGCGATCCTATCCCAAAGCCCTGTTTGAACTCCATGAGTCCAATTCCTACCACCTGCTCGATCTGCTTCACTCCAACCAGATCGACCTCGCCGTGATCCGGACGCCATTTGCCAAAGCCGGGCTGGAGATGCAGACACTGCCGCCGGAGGCATTTCTGGCGATCGGGCGCGAAATGATCTGGAGCCATTACCAAGAATGCCCGAATGCCCTTCTGACCGACATTCCTCCATCCGACACTGGTTCTGTGATTCAAAGTTCCCACCCTATGCCTGCATCCGACGCTTCCGAACCACAAAAAAGCCATACGCCCACATCTCTTCCCCTCTCCGCCCTCACCCGCGCGCCGCTCATTCTTTACCGCCGCTGGCAGCCGCTGATTCTGGGGTATTTTGAGGAACAGGCGCTGGAACCGAACATCGTCTGCATTGCCGACGATGCCAGAACCGCCCTTTTATGGGCGTCCGAAGGGCTGGGCATCGCGCTCGCGCCTGAATCTGCCCTCTGTTTAAATTCCGATCCCGCCCTGATCCGCCGGATCATCACCCAGCCCCAGATCCACTCAAGTATCTGTCTGGTCAAACGGAAGGAACGGAGTTTATCGCTGGTGGGGAATGCGTTTTTCCAAAGTTTCCATGCCACCGCTATTTCATAAATATGAATTTTATCCTATAAATTCAATTGACTTTACACTTTTTTCATTGGCATATTTACACAAAATCCGATATAATAAAATCAGGATACTTATTTACCATGAATTTCAGGAAGGGGCAGAAGACGGTGCGCTTCTGCATGGACATATATGAGCGAAAATTTAACCAAACGAAAACAGCAGGCGCTGGAAACGCGGAAACGCATCCTGACCTGTGCGCTTGATCTCTTTGAAACAAAGGGATTCGAGGATGTCACCATCCAGGATATTGCGGATGCGGCTCAGACCTCGGTCGGCTCCATCTACCGCTATTTTAAAAATAAAGAAGAGATGGCGGCGCAGAATGCGGAACCGTTGGACGATCTCTACGTCAACTTCTATGAGCAGCTGAGTACCCATGCAAAATACAGGGATCTGTCCGCCATGGACAAGCTTGCCCGCTTTTATTTCTTCGTCCAGAAAGCCGTTTCCAGCTACAGCAACCTGCGGAGCCTCTATATCTACAACCTCCGGAATCAGCAGGAGGAATCCACCCTGACGGATGGAAGCCGCGCTCTCTACCAGATTTATCATTTCCTGTTTGAAGCCTGCCAGAAGGAAGGTTCCATCCGGGCAGATTTAGACGAATATGATTTCTATGATCTGATGCTCCAGTCGAGCCGCGGAATGCTTCTGGACTGGCTGCTGCGGCGCAGACAGTTTGATATCGACACCCAGGCATTAAAATGGTGGGAAATCATCTTTTCATATATTAGAAAACCGATTTAATTTCGTGAAATTTCTTTTTAGATACCGGAATGGAACTGTTGGGCATTCATCACAATTCCATTCCGGTGTTTTGTCTATAAACTATCGTTCAGACTTCTGTACATCCTGTATTCTGTCTATATTAATTCATATATTACAATTTCTTTCAACTATTTCTGTTATAATAAATGAAATTAACAAATTATCAGATTAATTATTGACTTATGCCCTGAACCTGTGGTATTTTTTAAATGAACATATTCAGTGAGTGCATTCATCTAAAAATTGTTTTCCAAAATTGAACACACAGGAGGTAGGTATATGTCGGATAAATGGATTAAAATTCTATGCGGAAAATTATATACCGGACTGGAAGCTCGTTTTCTTGAGCACGCAGAAATTCTGGTCCACGGCAAATACATTGAAGAAGTCGGCAGCAACCTCCCATGTCCGGAAGGAACTGAAATCTTGGATTTAAGCCACCTGACCGTGACTCCCGGCATGATCGACGCTCATATGCACCCGGAATTTTTCAACTGGCGCGATGTCTACAGCGATACCATCTACAACTCCGACGGTTACCGCACACTCGCCACCTATTGCACCGCCGAACGTGCCCTGCACGGCGGTTTCACAACTATCCGCTCAATGGGATGGTTCCGGGAATCCTATGAACTCGACGTCAAACGGGCAATCAACGAGGGATATCTCCCTGGCGCCCGCCTGGTTGTTGCCCCGCATCTTCTCGGTACAACCGGAAGCCATGCGGACATGACGCAGACCGTCCGGAGCAACCCGGTTCTCTGTGATTTCATGGAACACCAGTATTCCGGGCTTGGAAATGGACCGGATTTCTTCACAGCAGCGGTCCGGCGGGAGAAAAAGCTCGGCGCCGATTTTATCAAAATCATGGCAACCGGCGGATTTGCCACTCCGTATGATGATCCGGACGACATCCAGTTAAATGATGCGGAATTTAAAGCGATTTTCGATACCGCCAGAGAACTCCGGATTCCGGTCACGGCTCACGCCTACGGACCGCGCCTCATGAAAAAACTGATGGGCTTCGGTATCACGGGAATCGAGCACGGCTCCCTCATGGATGAAGAATCCGCCGAAATGTTTGAACAGACCGGAACCTATCTGGTTCCTACCTTCAGCCCGTTCCATGAAGCGATTTATCCGGATCCGAAAAAAATGGCACAGAAGTCCCCGGAATTTCAGCGCAAGCTGGGAATTTATCAGGAACGGATGCAGAAAGGTCGGAAAATCATCGTGGACAGCCACATCAAGTTGGGCTACGGCACCGATTTCGTCGCTGCTTACCAGAATTATGAAAGCGGCATGGAATTCCGCTGCATGATGGAGAGCGGCATGGATGCTTTCCGCATCTTACAGGCTGCCACGAAAAATAACGCAGAAATCTGTGAAATTGACTCCATCACCGGCACTATCGAAAAAGGCAAATACGCCGATATCGCCGGATGGAAGCGGGATCTTCTCACCGACAAGGACGCCCTGCGCGACTGCTCCTTTGTCATGAAAGAGGGCACCGTCTATGAAGCGAAAAGTTATCTGAATGTAGAATAAATAAAACGCATTCTGAACCATTACAGCAAGGAGGAAATGACTATGACATTTATGGAACTTAAAACTGCCCCTCACCTGTTGATTTTCGTTATTGTTTATTTTGGTGTTATGATTGGAATCGGCGCCTGGGCATCAAAAAAAATAAAAAGCAGTGAAGACTATGCACTCGCCGGTCGAAGCTTAGGTCCGTTCGTCTTAATGGGAACACTGCTCGCAACTTCCGTCGGAAGCGGAACCATCACCGGCGGCGGCAACTCGCTCGCTTACAACTACGGCTACTGGGCTGGTATCCAGTGGGTTATCCCGTTCATCGTTTTCTGTATCATCTATATGTGTGTATACAAGCAGATTCGAAAGAGCAATTGTTTTACCGTACCGCAGATTCTCCAGCAGAAATACGGCGCTGAGACCCGGATCCTAGGTTCTGTCATCAACCTCTTCGGTATGGCTGGTATCATTGCTTCACAGTACAAAGGATTTGGATACGTTTTAAATATTACAACCGGTATTGATCCGAAAACCTCTACCGTGATCGCAACTATTATCATTATTGTCCTCTCTGTTACCGGCGGTCTTTTCTCCGTTGCATGGACAGATGCAGTCAGCGCATTCCTAATCGTTGCCTGTTGTATCGTCGGTATTCCGTTTGTCCTCAAAGCCGGAGGCGGCTGGGAGTCCATCACCGCTACCGCAGCTGCAATCGACCCGAATAAGCTTTCCTTCTTCGGCGGACGCAACATCATCATCTGGATCGGTTCTTTCCTGCCGCTTATCCTTCTTGAGACCGGCGACCAGAACTTCTATACCCGTCTGACCGCTGCCAAGACTGATAAGACAGCCAGAAACGCCATCATCGGATGGGGCGTTATGGCGCTCATCGTTATGCCGTGCGTCGGCATCATCGCCTTCACCGGAAGCGTTTTATTTGGTACCAACATTGACGCAGGTATGTCCTTCCTGTCTACCACGACGATTATTCCGACATTCATCGGCGGCATGCTGTTAGCAGCTTCCACCGCATTCATCATCACAACCGGTACTTCTTACCTGCTGACCTGTGGAACCAGTGTTACGTATGACTTCTACAAACAGTATATCAATAAAACTCCGGGCGACTCCCAGACACTCTGGGTAAACCGGATCGGTACTGCTTTAATCGGTATCATCGCCCTGATTATTTTAAACTTCTTCCCGACAATTCTGGCGCTTCAGAACTGGTCTTACACCATGATCGGCGCCAGCATCACACCAGCAGTCCTCGGCTCCATGTTCTCTAAGAAAGTAACCCGTCCGGCCGGCTTCCTGTCCATGCTTTGCGGCGCGATTGCAACACTTACCTGGGAACTCCTCGGATGCCCGGGCGGATATCAGAGTGCTCTGATTGCAGCTCCTATCTCTATCCTGGTACTCGTTATCGTATCTGCCTGCACACAGAAAACACTGGCAGGCGAAGCTGCATAAATAATACTCATTGTGTTTAACCGGCAGTCCCAGCGCGACTGCAATTTTCCACCGCGTTTGGAACTGCCGTTTCCATTAAGAAAGAAGGGATTTCATGGCTTTTTATCTGAAAAATGCACACGTGCTGGATGTAGAAAAAGGAACCTTTTTCTCAGCTGATGTTAAAATTGAAAACAAAAAAATCGTTTCACTGGACGAAAAAGCCCCGGACGGAGCGGACGCGGTCGACTGTACCGGCAAATATCTGACTCCTGGCGTCATGGACGCCCATGTCCACCTTGTCTGGGATGGTACTTCCCCGGATCCGATGGGGGATACCATCAAGGACGGCAACTATGTCTGCTTTGCAAAGGGTGTCCGCGGCGCAATGGATTCCCTGAAAGCGGGCGTTACCACCGTCCGGGATGTCGGCTCCCACGATGACGCCGCCATTCCGCTGGCAAGCGCGATCAACCGTGGAATTATTCAGGGCGCCAATATTCTTCCTGCCGGAAGCGCCATCCAGGGTTCCTACGGACACTGCCCGATGATTGGTTTTATCGCAAATACGGAGGCACAGCTGATCGATCGCATCAAGCGCTTAAAGGGCTATGATATCGAAATGTCAATCCCGCCGATCCACTGGGCAAAAATCATGGCGAGCGGCGGAGCTGCCGGTCTGGAAGATGTCGGTCCGTGTATGTATTCGCCGAAAGAACTGGAAACACTGGTGTATGAGGCGCACCGCCTGAATATGAAGGTAGCCGCCCATGCGCTCTCCTATGACGCCATCTCCAAATGCGTGGACGCTGGCATCGATACGATCGAGCACGGCGCTGAAATGACCGAAGAAATCCTTCTAAAAATGAAGGAACATGGACAGTGCTGGGTACCGACGGTAGCCGTTTACAAGAGTCTTGTAGAGAGCGAAGGCATCATCGCTGATGTGATTGTAGAAAAAGCAAAGGTAGTCGCTGAAAACCAGCGGAAATCCTTTAAAAAGGCAATGGAAATCGGTGTGAAAATCATTCTCGGAAGTGACGCCGGCTCTGCCAACTTTGGTCCGCACCCGTCCGCCTACCTGGAAATGTTTACCATGCACGAATACGGCATGCCAAACGCAGATGTCATCCGGTGTGCGACCATCGCAGCTGCCAACGAACTCGGCATCGGCACACAGCGCGGCTCGATCGAGGCTGGAAAACTGGCGGACATCCTGATTCTGGATGCTAACCCGCTCGATGACCTGCACGCGTTTACCGACCATCTGTACAGTGTCTACAAAGAGGGGGTTCTTATTTGACATTTATCCAATTCCTATAGCGGATAACTGCGTGCGTATTTCGTTCCCCCTAATACGCGCGCAGTTTTTTCATTTCAGCGAAAAATCGCCTCGTTTATTTATCGTATATTGAATATTTTTTCATACATTACCGCATTCTGTTTGATTTTTTCCAGCAAATTACTTTCGATATCATTTTTTTGATATAAATTACGCAAAATTTTTCAATATATAACACAAATGGCAGATTTTTCAGTTGACATATCGAAAAACCGCACGTATAATTGGCATCAATTCAGGAAAAGCAGAATAAACATAACAGAAAATAATTGCAAGGGCGCATCTCTTTTACGATGAATGCGTCCTTGTTTTTATTTATATGGCAACTGATCACGTGCCGGCTTACCGCGGGCACAGCTGAAAAAGAGGAGGAACCATTATGAAAAAAAGGTGATAACAGCAACGGCAATGGCAGGATGCGGACAGTCTTCTGCTCCGGCAGAAACAACCGCAGCTGCTACCGATGCCCCAGCGGAAGATACGACCGCTTCCTCCGATGAAACGAAAGAAACCAGCGCTGGCGCCAAGGACGCGCTGAAAGGCGTAAAGCTTAAATTCGGTACCACCGCACTGTTCGCGCCGTTTACTTACCACGACACAGACGGAACCACATTGATTGGGTTTGATATCGATATGATGAACGCCCTGAAAGATTATCTGGGATTTGAGCTGGACGGTGATATCCAGGTTATGGATTATTCCGCACTGACTGCCTCCCTGGCAGAGGGAAAGCTGGATATAGGCATGGCTGCCCTGTGTGCAACCGACCAGAGAAAAGAGGTCATGAACTTCTCCAAGACATATTATGACGCAGGCCAGGTTGTCATGGTCAATACCGAAAGCAGTCCGAAAGAGATTACCGGCGAAGAAGCACTCCGAAGCGGTGACTACAAGGTAGCAGTTGAAAAAGGAACTGCCTCCCACATGTACGCACAGGCAAATTTCCCAGAATCCTGCATCGGGGTACACGATACCATCACTCCTGTTATGAATCCCTGGAACAGGGTAAGGTAGATGCCTGCTTACAGGATCTCGCCGGGCAGGAGGACAGCATGAATATCAAGTTATTCAGCAAAGAACGCTATAAAACCGGCAAGCTTCTCCTGGAGCCGGCGGTTGTATAGATATAGCATAAACGCAAAAATCGGCAGTAAACGAACCAATTTTCGTTTACTGCCGATGCTTTTACGCCTCTTTCGTCCCTTTATTCTTTCGATCCAGAATAACCAGAACCACAATCAGCGCTGCGAATCCCACGCCGGTTCCCACCCAGCCATTGGCGGTAATTCCGGCTGCCAGATAACCGAGGAAACAGCACGCTGCTACGCACAGCACATACGGGATCTGGGTCGATACGTGGTTGATGTGGTGGCACTGGGCGCCAGCCGACGCAAGGATGGTCGTATCCGAGATCGGGGAAACATGGTCGCCGCAGACCGCACCTGCCAGAATCGAAGCCGTCACGATCGTAAGGCTGTTCATATTTTCAGCGCCAACCACCGCAAATGCAATCGGAAGCAGAATACCGAAGGTACCCCAGGACGTACCGGTCGAGAACGCCAGCCCCGCCGCGATGACGAACATCAGGGCCGGCATCAGGGAGCCGACCAGCGCATTGCCTCCCACTACCTCTTTGACATAGCCGCCGATGTTTAAGTAATCCGCACTGCAGATACCAGACAGAGTCCAGGCAAGGCACAGAATCATGATCGCCGGGATCATCGCCTTGACGCCGATCGTGAAGGATTCACAGAACTCATTGAACCGGATGACACGGCGGATCATGTAAAATACAAAGATAAACACCAGTGTGAAGAAGGAACCAAGCACCAGGCTCAGTGCCGAATCACAGTTGGCGAACGCCTCGACCAGACCAACGCCGTCCAGGATGCCGCCTGTATACAGCATACCGCTGACGCAGAACGCAATCAGAACCAGGATCGGAAGAATCAGATCGATAACCTTTCCGTTGCCGGAGATCTCCATCGCCTCCGCTTCGACCGTCGTCTCTTTTCCGGTCTTTTTCACCTGTTCTTCATAGCGTTTCATCGCCGCGAAATCAAAATCGCCTGCTACCAAAAAGAGCATGAAGCAGATCGTGAGAAGCGCATACAGATTAAACGGAATCGTGTGAAGGAACAGACTGAAGCCATCCACCCCGCTGTCTTCCGGAAGCGAAGAACCGACCGCTGCCGCCCAGCTTGAGATCGGCGCGATGATACAGATCGGTGCCGCCGTCGCATCGATGATGTAGGCTAACTTCGCACGTGTGATCTTGTGCTTATCCGTCACCGGACGCATAACCGTGCCGACGGTCAGGCAGTTAAAATAGTCATCCACGAAAATCAGCATTCCGAGGAACATGGTTGCAAACAGCGCGCCCTTCTTCGTGCGGATCGCGTGGGACGCCCACTCACCATAAGCCTTCGACGCACCAGACTTTGTGATCAGTGCTACCACGATGCCGAGAAATGTCAAGAAAAGCAGAATGTTGACATTGCCCCCGATCTTCTCGCCCATGATCGCGATCATTGTTTCCACCGCATGAAGCGGATTTGGACCCGTAAATAAAAACGCGCCCGACATAATACCTATCAGCAGAGACAGGTACACCTCTTTCGTAATCAATGCAAGCGCAATGGCTACGATAGGCGGTATTAAAGAAAAAATCGTACCGCTCATAATTACCCCCTTATGGATTATCTGTACACATTCGGGCAAATTCCGCCCGTTTTTGAGCATACTGTATCTACATAATAAATGCCCCCGGGCACTTTGTCCAGCGTCCGGGGACATTTTTTCATATTTTCTCTCTTTTTACTTTCTTTTCCTGCTTTTTATTCTGCTTTCTCCAGCTCTGCCAGTTCCAGAGCTGTCGCCTCGTATTTGGCAAGAATGACATTCTGAATCATGTCTCTGGTTCCCGAATTAATCGGGTGGGCAATATCCCGGTATTCTCCATCCGCAGCCTTACGGCTCGGCATAGCAATAAAAAGTCCCTTTTCTCCCTCAATAACCTTGATATCATGAACCACAAATTCATTGTCAAGTGTGATGGATACGATGGCTTTCATCTTACCTTCCTTCTCTATCCGCCGCACTCTTACATCCGTAATCTGCATACCCATTTACCCCTTCCGTCTGTTCTTTGATGTACCCTATAATGTAAACCGCTCGTTCTTCTCAATGACAATCTTTACATCTTCCGGCGTACCGATGTGCGTCGTGTTGGCACGGATCGTATCACGGCTCTCTACAATACAATTCTCAATCACTGTATTGTCCCCGATGTAAACATCATTTAAAATAACAGAATTCCGGATGATACAGTTATTGCCTACATATACCTTCTTAAACAGAACCGAGTTCTCCACCGTACCATTTAAGATACAGCCGCTGGATACCAGGCTGTTCTTGACATTTGCACCCGGATTGTATTTTGCCGGCGGAAGATCATCTACCTTGGAGTAGATCTCCGGGTATTCCTTGAAGAAATAGTGGCGTACATCCGGTTTTAGGAAATCCATGTTCGTCTTGTAGTACGAATCAACCGAAGCGATGTTGCTCCAGTAAGTTCCTAACTTATACGCGTAAATGCGTTTGAGGTTCTTATATCTGACTAAAATATCGGTAACAAAATCATACCGATCCTCTGCTGCACAGCGCTCCAGAAGTTCGATGAGCTGACGGCGGCGGATTACATAGATACCGCAGGAGATCATGCTGGAGGTCGCCAGCATCGGTTTTTCCTCAAAATCTGTGATACGTCCGTCATCATTTAACTTCACCAGACCGAAGCGGGTAACGTCCTCCTCCGGAGGCATCTCCTTGCATACTACGGTAATATCCGCTTTCTTTTCAATATGATACTCCAGTACCTTGCCGTAATCCAATTTATAGACACAGTCGCCGCCTGCAATGACCACATACGGCTCATGACTTTTCTTTAAGAAATCGAGGTTCTGATACAGCGCATCGGCGGTACCGCGGTACCAGTCGCTGCTCTCTGCCGTGATCGTCGGTGTGAATACATACATGCCGCCCTGCTTACGTCCGAAATCCCACCACTTGGAAGAACTCAAGTGCTCATTCAGGGAACGGGAGTTGTACTGCGTCAGTACCGCCACACTCTGGATGTGGGAATTGCTCATATTGCTCAGAGCAAAATCGACACTGCGGTAGCTGCCTGCGATAGGCATCGCTGCGATGGCTCTCTTATTGGATAATTCTCTCATTCTCTTGCTGTTGCCGCCAGCTAAAACAATCCCGATCGCTCTCATTGTATTCCACCTGCCTTTATGATATAATCGCCGCTCTCCAGCTCGCCGCCGTGATAATCGTCTGCCGTCGTCACACCGGAAATCGCTGTGTTCCGTCCTATCTTCACTCCATCCGGTATCACGGAGCGCTCTCCGATCGTTACCAGATCGAACTGATATACCTTCTTGTCGTACTTGCTCTCGGCATATTCTCCGACGCCGACCTCGGCATTCTCACCGATGGTAACGTCCTCCGCCACGATCGCCTTATCCACAACCGTGCCAGCGCCGATCGTCGTGCCCTTCATGATGATCGAATCACGGATCACCGCACCTTCTCCGATCGTAACGCCTGCTCCGATGACCGAGTTAATGACTTCGCCGTATACCTCGGTGCCCTCGCCGATGACACTGCGCTCTATCTTGGACTGCTCCGATATAAATTGTGGGGGAATAATATCGCTCTTCGTGTAAATCTTCCAGTATTCTTCATACAGGTTGAACTCCGGAATGATGTCGATCAGTTCCATGTTTGCCTCCCAGTAGGAGCCAAGGGTTCCGACATCTTTCCAGTAGCCGTTGTACTCGTATGCGAAGATACGTTTTCCAGCTGCATGGCAATACGGGATAATGTGCTTTCCAAAATCACATCCAGGCTCGTCCGAGAGCTTGATGAGCGCTTCCTTGAGCACCTTCCAGCTGAATATGTAAATACCCATGGAAGCTAAATTGCTGCGCGGATTCGCCGGTTTCTCCTCAAACTCCGTAATGCGGTTGTTGTCATCGGTTATAACGATACCGAAACGGCTTGCCTCCTCCATCGGAACCTGCATCGCCGCGATCGTCACATCCGCATTGTTTGCTTTGTGGTATTCCAGCATTACCTCGTAGTCCATCTTGTAGATGTGGTCGCCGGACAAAATCAGCACATACTCTGGATTGTACGTTTCCATGTATTCCAGGTTCTGGTAAATCGCGTTCGCCGTACCGGTGTACCAATCGCTTCCTTTGCTCCGCTCATACGGCGGAAGTACCGTCACACCACCTACGTTGCGGTCCAGATCCCACGGAATACCGATTCCAATATGTGCATTCAGCCGCAGCGGCTGATACTGGGTCAGAACGCCTACCGTGTCCACTCCCGAATTGATACAGTTACTTAACGGAAAATCGATGATTCGATACTTTCCTCCGAAAGAAACCGCAGGTTTTGCTACTTTTTGAGTTAAGACACCCAGACGACTGCCCTGTCCGCCTGCCAACAGCATAGCTATCATTTCCTTTTTAATCACGATATCACCCCTCGATGCTCACATATAATGTGTATTTTAAACCTGTTTTTATTATAACATACTTCACGAAAATAGTGAACAAATTTTTAATAGAATTTGTCCCAATTTTGTACATTTTCCGACATTTTTCGTTCCTTTTACATAATATTTTCGTAATTCCGGGATGTGGAATCTAAGAGCGAACCTCCCGTGAACTGAAAAAAAGCCCTGAATCTGAGACACTTTTGACTCAAAAGCATTTCCGATTCAAGGCTTTTTTACTGTATATTCTTTCTCAATTCTTCCAGACTCATCGAATCTGCAATCCGCGGCAGCTCCTCCTGTAAGATATGGACAAAGTCTTGTATATACATCGGATGCATCGCATTCCGGTGGCTGACCAGCTCAATCTTTAACTCCCGTCCCAGGTTCCGGATCGGGAACATATAGAGTTCATCCTCTGGCTTACAGGTCTGATTGTGACGGTAAGCAGCTGCCAGCAGCATTTTCGGGCACAGCGCCGCACAGATGCCGGACGCGCAGAGCAGAATCTGCGTCTCACTATCACTGATGTTATAGATGACATTAAGCTTTACATTATAACTGTCCAGATATTCCTGAATCGCATGGTTGACTTTTCCGGTCTTGAAACTCTGCGTAAACGGAATGTTGGAAAACCGTTTCAGATCAATCCCATCCTCCATCTGCCGGATCTCCTGCTTGCTAAATTCCCGCCTCAAAAGCTTGGCGGAGATAACCAGGATGATCTCATCCGTCGTCAGGGTCTGGATTTTATAATCCGGATGCGGTGACGTATTGACCCCGATAAATAAATCTACCTGTCCGTTCAACAGGCGTTCCTCCAGGATCTGTGTGTCCTCCTCCGTAAAGGATATATTTACCTTCGGGTAACACTGGTAATATCGCGGCAGCACACGGGGCAGTATGATCGGCGCGCGGGATGTACTGATTCCCAAGGTAAAACCGCCCACCGTCCCCTCCGCTATCCCCGCCAGACTCCGGCTCATACTCGTCTCCATAATCTGGATATTTAACAGGTTATGAAGCATGATCTCGCCAGCCTGCGTCAGACGGAATTTGGGACGCCGCTCAAACAACACGACATTATACTCTTTTTCCAGCCTCTTTATATGATCGCTGGCGCACTGCTGTGTAATATGAAGCTCATTTGCAGCTTTTGTAATACTCATTTCTCTGGCTACCACCAAAAAAACTTCGAATCCTATTTTCATTGTTTCCTCCGCCAGTTCTCAGTTCTATCTATTTTCTTATTCTAACCAAAAGGAGCCGTAAAAAAACAGCGCATTGACCTTTCAAGTCTCTTCTGCTGTCTTTTCACAGCCCCTTTTTCTTACGTATTTTTCTAATACTTAGTATCCGTACCCCATTAGTCTCGGAAGCCATGTGATGATTCCCGGTACATATGCAAATACAAACAGAAGCAATATTTCCGTCAAAAGGAACGGAAGCGCTCCCTTTACAATCTGTTTAAAATTCAAGCCTGAAATCGAGACCGCCGTAAACAGATTATATCCAAACGGAGGTGTTACGAATCCAACTACCAGGCAAATACAGAACAGCATACCGATGTGGAGTTCATTACATCCGAGTGCAATTCCAACCGGAATTAAAATTGGTGCCAGAATCAGAGTTGCCGCTACATTATCCATCAGACAGCCTACAATTAAGAGCACTACAACTAGTACGAAGAGATAAAGTGCCTGGCTGCCACCTACGAAGCTGATAAATGCATTGGAAATCACGATTCCGATCTGGGATTTCGATACAACCCAGGAGAACAGGGACGCCGCCGCGATGATGAAATTGACCATTGTCGATGTTTTCAGGGAATTGATCAGGATCTTCGGTAAATCTTTTACTTTCAGTTCTTTCAATGCAAAACCCAGAATCAGCGCATAAACAATGCCGACCGCTGCGGATTCGGTTGGTGTAAAGATACCGCCATAAATACCGCCTAGAATCAGAACCGGAAGTCCCAGAGCGCCCAGCGCTTTCCAGAACAATTTCATGGATTCTTTAAAATCAAACTTCATCGTCTTCGCATGTTTCAGAACCTCCGGATTCCTGTATGCGAATACGACATTGACTAACGATAACGCCAGTGCGATAACAAGTCCCGGGACAACCCCTGCCATAAACATTGCCGGAATTGAAAGATTCATTGTAACTCCATAAATAATCATGGGAATACTCGGAGGAATGATTGGTCCCAATGCACCTGCCGATGCAACTAACCCCGCGCTCGTTTCTCTGGAATAACCTGCCTTCAGCATGGAAGGAAGCATAATTGAACCAATCGCTGCTACCGTCGCCGGACCAGAGCCCGTCAGCGCTGCAAAGATCGCACAACTGAATACGGTTACAATTCCAAGTCCGCCCGGAAGCCAGCCTAAAATACTCTTCGCCCAATCGGTCAGACGTTTGGAAATACCACCGAAATCCATCAGGTTTCCTACCAAGATAAACAGTGGGACTGCAAGCAGTGTGAAGGAGTTAAGACCGTAAATCAGCCGCTGTGCGACTACCAGCATACTTCCTCCCGTTGTCGCCAGATATGCCATTCCGGCAGAAAGGATTGCAAATGCAACCGGAATGCCTAAAAGCATCAGACCAAATAATACTACTAATACAAGTGTCATAATACCGGTTTATCCTCCTTTCTCTCTGTCGCTGATACGATCATCGCAATCGCTACAAATGCCTGGAACATCAGAAGGATTCCGCCGACTGCCACGGAGGAATTGATACACCACATCGGGACAGAAAGCGCGGTGCTCAAGTTGGTTCTGGAGCTGTACGCAAGCTTTAAGCCTGCGTACAGCATTACGGTTCCATCAAAAAAGATAACTAATTCAATGATAATATCGACAATTTTTCGAAGCGTTCCATGCATCAGATCCAGGATTGCTGTTACTGTAGCATGTCCGCTTCCCTCAATCAACAAGGAAGCGCCCAGCATATGCATCCAGATAAAACAGTACCGGGCAAGTTCTTCGCTCCATGACAATGAATTATTCAGAATGAAGCGGAAAAACACCTGTGCCACACAGGCAACAATCAGGACAATAAAGATCACCATTCCTATGTAACTGACGCACTTATTAATTATGTCTGAAACCTGCTCTAATTTTTTCATGCTGTCAAACCCTCTTTCTGCAATCACCCCTCCGTGCCGGTCAGGGATTTAATCTGATCCACCCACTCAGAACCGATGTAGGATTCCATCTCGTCATAGCACGGCTGTACGGCACTCTGGAATGCCTCTGTATCTACATCCTCAGAAGATACGATCGTCATGCCCTGAGACGTCAGATCCGACTCCATCTTTTCAGCGGTTGCATCGTTATTTTCACGTGTTTCTTTGGCTGCTTCCTGTGCTGCTTCTTTTAAAATCGCCTGATCTTCCTCAGATAAGGACTCATATACGCTGGTAGAAATACATACCGGAAGTGGAGAATAGAACAGGTTTACATTATCAATGTATTTGCAGATATCCGGGAAACCGTTGGTATATAATACGCTTAACGGTGCATCACAGCCATCTACGGTACCCTGCTGCAGAGCGGTTAAAAGCTCGCCCCATGCCATCGGGGTTGCATTTACACCCAGTGCCTTATAAGCAGACAGGTAAATCTTTGTCTCCATGCAGCGGATCTTCAGTCCATTCAAATCGGACGGTGCTTTGATTTCTTTGTCCTTTGTACATAACTGACGGAATCCGCCCTCAGAAAATGCAAGACATGTAACGCCTGTTCCGTCCATATTGTCGATCAGGGACTGACCGAAATCGCCGTCTACGATCTCACGTGCCTGTGCCAAATCGCTAAAAATGAACGGAAGATCCAATGCACCGTTTGCCGGTACATAAGAAGAAACATATGCATTCGTCATGACTGCCATGTCGCATGTTCCGGTCTGCATGCCTTCCCACATCTCCGGCTCGGAACCAAGCTGACTGCTCGCATACAGGTTGACCGCAATTCTGCCCTCGGATTTTTCTTCCACGATCTCTTTGAATTTGGTTGCTGTAAAGTGATACGGATCATCTGCGTTTGCTGCGGTCGTATAACCGATGCTGAGTGTTGTCTCGGCATTCGGGTTAGCGGTGTTCTCGACTGCCGCCTGTGTTCCTGCCGCCGCTGCCTGTGTGGTACCACCTGCCTGTCCGCCGCCGCACGCTGTCATGCTGAGCGCTGTCACTGCTGCTAATGCCCCTGCCAATACTCTGTCTTTCCTCATAATGTAAAATCCTCCTTCTAAAAAATGTGCATTTATATAAATTTATCTGCATACCACTTCTTCCGGTACCTTCTGGACCATGTCCCGTATCTGTGCTTCCGCAATCCCACAGGTCAGCATCACGGCGATAAACCGTTTCAATTCCGAAACGGGTGTCGGCGCCCCTTTCTGCCCTCGGTCCGTTGCCAGATATACGTGTCCACTTCCAACGGTCCGAATCGTCTCTGCCATCTCTTCCGGCATCACACTTTTCTGTGCCAGATTAAACCAGTTCTTCTCAATCACAACCCCCAGCTTCGCCAGTTCCGCCTGATCGTCTCTTCCTATCCTCGTCCTTGGAAACTCTGGATGTGTCAAAATCATATTGACCCCCCGTTTCCGTCCCTCCCTGCATAAAATCAGGGATTCCTCCGGGCTGATATGTCCTGTTGCCAGAAATGCGTCCTTTTCCTTGATAGCATCCATGATGTCGTAGACGCATTCTTTTAATGTTCCATCCTGTTCCAGAATGGTAATACCCCTGCGGTCGAAGAAATCTCCCTCCATGTTTCCGAATACTAGGCTGTTTTTCGCATCCCGGGTCGGCATCCATACAATTTTTGCCCCCGCCCGCAATGCATTTTTCACCGCGTATACATTCAAGCCCCCTGCCGGGCAGTTGAGGCAGAGCCCGCCATACGCTTTCGCCTTACAGCCGCTGTAGCGGTTGATCAGTTCTGCCCGCAAAGCCGTTGATTCATAATGACTTTTCAGCATCACTCCCGCCATTCCTGCCGCGTCTGCCTCCCGGATCAACTGGAATCCATCCAATTCTCTCGGAAAAACAGAGGGCGATGAATGTACATGTAAATCGTATGCACCTTTCAGAAGCTCTTCCGCTTTTTTATTTGCGTCAAGTTCAGTCATAATTCTTCTGTCTACACCCTTTCCGTTTGATAGACTCTTTGAAAGTATTCCGCGGTTTTCTTTCTTTATCCCCATTCTAACACCGGGCATTTGTCTCTGTAAAACAAGTATTCACAGAGTTGACACAATACCCAGCTTGTTTTCTGCCCTTTCCTTCTGTTTTTGCATTTGTTTCTGTTAATTCTTAAAGCTGTCACTTTTTATACGGGCAGGTTTCTTCCCCTAGCAAATTTCCCTCCGTCCCTTGAATCTACAAGGAAAATACAGTATAATGAAAGTTAAACACGGTCTGCACACTGCAGGGCAGTCCGCATGAGAAAGTTTATTTTGCAAAATAAGGAGTTTACTGAGATGAATTTAACCACTGTAAGAGAAATTTACCGTTCCAGAGAGACGTATCTGGACAAAGAAGTTCAGATCGGCGGCTGGGTACGAAGTGTGCGCGGTTCCAAGAACTTTGGCTTCATCGTTGTGAGCGATGGCAGCTACTTTGAGACGCTTCAGGTTGTTTACCATGATACAATGCCGAACTTTGCAGAGATCTCCAAGTTAAACGTAGGCGCATCCATTATCGTAAAAGGTACCCTGGTTGCGACCCCGGAGGCAAAGCAGCCGTTCGAGATTCAGGCGACCGAGGTAGCCGTTGAGGGACCGTCCGCTTCGGATTATCCGCTTCAGAAGAAACGCCACAGCCTTGAGTATCTGCGTACCATCTCCCACCTGCGTCCGAGAACTAACACCTTCCAGGCTGTGTTCCGTGTACGTTCCCTGGCAGCTTACGCGATCCATCAGTATTTCCAGGAGCGCGATTTCGTGTATGTCCACACTCCACTGATTACCGCAAGTGACTGCGAGGGCGCCGGTGAGATGTTCCAGGTTACCACGATGGATCTGAACAATGTTCCGAAAAAGGACGACGGCACGGTTGACTACTCCCAGGATTTCTTCGGAAAACCAACTAACTTAACTGTCAGCGGTCAGTTAAACGGCGAGACCTACGCGATGGCATTCCGCAATATCTACACCTTCGGACCGACCTTCCGCGCAGAGAACTCCAACACGACCCGTCATGCAGCTGAGTTCTGGATGATCGAGCCGGAGATGGCATTTGCGGATCTGAACGACAACATGGAAGTTGCCGAGGATATGTTAAAATATGTCATCCGCTACGTCTTAGAGCACGCACCGGAAGAGATGAATTTCTTCAACCAGTTCATCGACAAGGGACTCCTTGACCGCTTAAACCACGTATTAAATTCCGAGTTCGGTCATGTAACCTACACCGAGGCTGTCCGCATCCTCGAAGAGCACAACGACGAATTCGACTACAAGGTATTCTGGGGCTGTGACTTACAGACCGAGCATGAGCGCTACTTAACCGAGAAGATCTTCCAGAAACCGGTCTTCGTTACCGATTATCCGAAGGAGATCAAGGCATTCTACATGAAGATGAACGAGGACGGCAAGACCGTTGCAGCGATGGACTGTCTCGTACCGGGCATCGGCGAGATCATCGGCGGCAGCCAGCGTGAGGACAGCTTAGAGAAGTTAGAGGCGCGTATGGACGAGCTTGGACTCAAAAAGGAGGACTACAATTTCTATCTGGATCTGCGTAAATACGGTTCCGCAAGACACTCCGGATTTGGTCTTGGATTCGAGCGCTGCGTGATGTACTTAACCGGCGTTTCCAACATCCGCGATGTCATTCCGTTCCCGAGAACCGTAAACAACTGTGAACTGTAAACAATAAGCAACTATGGGGCTGTCGCAAATACTGGAATCTGCTTTCTGCTATTTGCAGCAGTCCCTTTTCTATTATTATTTCAATATGTACATACGGAGTGACAGACTCCTGAAAGGGGGAGAGAATGTGAAATTTATCCATACCGGCGACATCCACTGGGGCATGTCCCCGGACAGCGACAAGCCGTGGAGCCGGGAGCGCAGCCGCGATATCCGCGATACGTTTACCGCCATCATCGCCAAGGCAAAGGAGCTGCGCGTGGACTGCCTGTTCATCGCAGGGGATCTGTTCCACCGCCAGCCGCTGCTGCGCGACCTGAAAGAGGTCAATTACCTGTTTTCCACGATCCCGCAGACACAGGTTATCATCATCGCGGGCAATCACGACCGGATCCGCAAAAATTCAGCTGTTTTAAGCTTTTCCTGGGCTTCCAACGTGACGTTTCTGGAAAGTGAGGATGTCTCATCCGTCTATTTTGAGGATATCAACACCGAGGTGACCGGCTTTTCTTACTATACTGCGGAGATCCCGGAGCCGCGCCTCGATGCTCTTGAAGCGCCGGAGGATGGAAAAATCCACATTCTGCTGGGGCACGGTGGCGACGCGAACCACGTCCCGATCGACCGGGCGGCGCTGGCTTCCTCCGGATTTTCGTATATCGCACTGGGGCACATCCACAGGCCAGAGATCCTACTGGACAAAAAGATGGCATACTGCGGTTCCCCGGAGCCGCTTGATAAGACCGAGACCGGCAGGCACGGCATCCTTTACGGCGAGATCGACCCGGAAATCGGTCAGGTAACGACACTGGACTTTATTCCGATGGCGAAGCTCCGCTACATCCCACTCATCGTCCGCGTCACGCCGGATACGACCAACACGGAGCTGTACTTAAAAATTGCCCATGAGATCGAACAGCGCGGCAATGACAATATTTTCCGCTTCAAGGTGCAGGGCATGCGCGATCCCGATATTTCCTTCGATCTGGACGCCTTAAAGCTGCGTTTCCGCATCGCGGATATCATCGATGAGACGGAACCGCAATACGATTTTTCCGCCCTGTTTGCCGAGCATCCAAGCGATATGATCGGCTTTTACATCCAGGCACTGAAAAAACCGGACATGAGTCCGGTGGAGAAAAAGGCGCTGTTTTACGGCATCCACGCCCTGCTTCTCACCACCGATGAAAGGAGTTAGCTTCCATGCGTTTTCTTGATCTTTATATCAGTGGGTTTGGAAAATTTCATGACACAGCCGTCTCCTTTGAGGACGGGTTAAACGTCATTTACGGTAAAAATGAAGCCGGCAAATCCACGATCCACACCTTTATCCGCGGCATGCTCTTCGGCATCGAGCGTCAGAGGGGGCGCGCCGCCAGAAACGACATCTACAGCAAATATGAGCCGTGGGAAAACAGCGGCACCTACGAGGGGCAGCTCCGGCTTGAATCCGACGACGGCACCATTTACCGGATCGAGCGCTCGTTCCAGAAAAACAAGAAGGAATTTACCGTCATCAACGAGACGACCGGACGCGAGGAACCGGACGGCCGCGCCGTATTGCAGGAAATTTTGGGCGGCATGAGTGAAACCATGTACAACAACACCATCAGCATCAGCCAGTTAAAGAGTGCGACCGATGAAGGTATGGTTTCGGAACTGAAAAACTATATTGCTAACATGAATACCTCTGGCAATATGGCGCTCAATATCACTAAGGCGACCGCCTATCTGAAAAATCAGCGCAAACAATTTGAATCCCAGTTAAGCCCGGAGGCTTCGGTCAACTATACCTCCCTTCTTAGCGAGATCCGCGCGCTGGAACGCGAGCTTTCTTCGCCAAAATATGAGAATCAGTTACAGGAATACTCAAAGCTGCGTGACTCGGTTCGAAATGAACTGGAACATCAGAAAATAGAAAAAGAAGATTTATCCGACCGGCTGCAGAAGAGCCGTCAGGTACTGGATGAGTTTTCCTTTACGGATGAGGCGTCCATCGAGGCGTACCGCAGTCAGGCTGAAACACTCTACCAGGACTATCAGCATGCACAGGTGTCTTCCTCCAGCAAGGGATCCCGGTTTTTCCAGGTGTTTTTCTTTATCGCAGCGGCGATCTGCGCCATCTGCGCCGCATACTGCGGATATCTGGCGTTCTTCCCGCTTCCGTCCCCGTGGCTGGGAGCTGGTCCCACCGCCCTCATATTTGGCGTCGCCGCTCTTGTGCTTCTCATGCTGGGAATCTGCGTCACACGGCACCGGAGCCGCCGCAGGCAGGAGGCGGAGAAAAGTGCCTCTGTTTTATCGGAGATTTTGAGCCGCCACCTGGGCGAATCCGAGATTTCGGATGAATCCATGAAGCTTTTGTCCCAGCGGCTGGACCGCTTCATCACGCTCTGCCACGCCGTTACAAACTCGGAGGATTCACTGGTAAAACGTTCCGAACAGATCTCGGCGCTGATGGCAAAGCAGAATGACTGCAGCCTTGTCATCGAGGAACAACAGCGCGTCCAGTGGGAGTTAGAGAAAAAGCTGGAGCACCTATCCGCCTGCAAAGACCGGGCAGCGGCGCTCAAACACATTTTAAATGAAAATGAGCGCATCCATCAGGAGATCGCCTCCGTGGATCTGGCGCTTGATACCTTAAAAGAGCTTTCCACGACCATCCGGGATTCTTTCGGCCTGTACTTAAATAAGACTGCGTCCGACCTGATCGCCGGAATTACCGGCGGAATTTATTCCAGCATCAGCATCGATGAGAACTTGAATGCGTTTTTAAATACCCGCCGGAAGCTGATCCCGCTTGAACAGGTCAGCAGCGGCACCGCCGACCAGATCTATCTGGCGCTGCGCCTCGCCGCCGCCCACTTTATCCAGGGCGATGCAGACCGGCTGCCGCTCATCTTTGACGACAGCTTCGTCCTCTACGACGACGAGCGCCTGAGAACCGTCCTCAAATGGCTGCCAACCGCCTATTCCGGGCAGATTCTTGTATTTACTTGTCATGAGAGGGAGATGCGGGTGCTGAAGGCGGAAGGAGCTGCGGTGCATGAAGTGCGGTTGTAGGACTCCTTTCATACATAACCGTGACATTGCCTGTTTCCTATGACATTAAAAAGAACGCCATTTTCTGACATGTATTGGTCCGGAAATGACGTTCTTTTTGTTTCTATTTTAAAGGTCTATTTTTAGTCCCGTATTCCCGCCCGATACTTCGCCAGCAGCTTATTGATACGTCCAGTCGGATTTAACAGCTCGCTTAAGGAGGCATCGTGGTTCAGGTTATCGATGATGAGCGCGATGTATTTGCTCATATCGACGCTGATATAGTACGGTCTGGAGAGAAGCTCCGGTGTCTGGTATACCAGGTTGGTGGTCAGGACGCGGTCGATCAGACCGTTCTCATAGTACTCGTCAAACTTCTGCAGTCCGTTGGTAAACAGACCGAAGGTCGCGCATACGAATACCTTTCTCGCCTTGCGGCTCTTTAATTCCTTCGCTACATCTAACATGCTCTCGCCAGAGGAGATCATATCATCGATGATCAGGACATCCTTGCCCTCTACGCTGGATCCCAAGAACTCATGAGCAACGATCGGGTTGCGTCCGTCTACGATACGGCTGTAATCACGTCTCTTATAGAACATACCGACATCTAATCCGAGAACGCTTGCAAGATATACAGCACGGTTGGTACCACCTTCATCCGGGCTGATTACCATCATATGATCGGAATCGATCTTTAAGTCGGTTACTTCGCGTAAGATACCTTTTACAAACTGGTAAGCAGGCTGTACGGTCTCGAAGCCTTTTAACGGGATCGCATTCTGTACACGCGGGTCATGTGCATCAAATGTGATGATGTTATCTACACCCATTGCAGTCAGTTCCTGTAATGCTAAAGCACAATCTAAAGATTCGCGGGAAGTACGTTTGTGCTGACGGCTTTCATATAAGAAAGGAATGATGACGGTGATACGTCTTGCTTTACCGCCAACGGCTGCGATAATACGTTTTAAATCTGCATAGTGGTCATCCGGTGACATGTGGTTCTCATGGCCGCATACGGAGTAGGTAAGGCTGTAATTTGTCACATCGACCATCAGGTACAGATCGTATCCACGGACAGACTCTTTGATCACACCTTTTGCTTCGCCGGTTCCAAAACGCGGAACAGCGGTAGAGATGATGTAGGAATCGCGGCGGTAATCTTTAAAGGCAAGATCAGATGCATGCTGATGCTGTCTTTTTTCTCTCCAGCCGACCAGGTACTTGTCTACTTTCAGACCAAGCTCTTTGCAGCTCTCAAGCGGGATCAGACCGAGTGCTCCATCAGGTAAGGTTTCCAGGTTTCTTTCATCGTTTGGCATTGAATGGTTCCTCCATAAAAATTTGTTTACATGTATTTCAATAGATTGCTCTAATTGAAGGCAGAAAATGTATTTTGTGTTTATAGAACATCAGCGTCTTCGTTTCTGCATCCGGATATCTTCCCCGAATAATTTGATCAGAACATAATTGTCCATAATTCTTGATAAGATTCGCTCCGAATACAGATCGGTAAGCTGGGACAATCCGAGGTTTGTGGAAATGATGGTTGATTTCCGGTGCAGGATCCTTTCGTTTAAGCACAAAAACAACTGGGAAGTCGTAAAAGAATTTGTAAGCTCTGTGCCGAGATCATCGATGATCAGAAGATCGCAGGTAAAAATATTTTCATTTGCGGCAATCGCTTCCTCATCTTTTGCAAATACACCCTTGCTTAATATATCAAATAATTGGAACGCCGTAAAGTAAATTACAGAATGACCGTGATCCATCAGATCTTTTGCAACACAGTTTGACAGAAACGTCTTGCCGATGCCGGTATCTCCGTAAAAGTACAGATTGGAAAATGTATCATTAAAGTGATCAATAAAATCATGACATTTCGCAACGGCATCTTTTGCTGTTGCCAAAGATGATAACCCGGTTGCAGGATTTATGTCTTTATCAGAATAATAGTCAAAAGAAAATGTGGAAAAATTCTCACGGAGCAGGATGCTTTTTAAATTCGACTGGGTATAGACTAAATCGATCGCAGCCTGTGTAAAACAGTGGCAGCGTTTCCCGTCGATAAAACCGGTGTCCTTACAATCCGGGCATTTGTAAGAAGTCTCCAGATAATCAGCAGAAAATCCTGCTTTTTTCAGAAGATCCTTTTTTTCACTGCGGTAGGAGGCAATCTGTTCTTTCAGGGTATTAAGAGCCATGGTATCACCGTCTAAGAGCTTTTTTGCCTGTGCAACGGAGCAGGTCGCAATGGCATCATCGATCTCACGGAGACGTGGGATCTTGATGTAGGCATAACGGGTCCGTTCTTCCCTGTCATGTTCATTTTTTAACTGCCGGGCATCATATGCCCGTATAATCTCATCGTATTGTGAATTTGTCAGAGGCATGTTCTTATCCTAATCTCCATTTTTGCCTGTTTTAGTATGAAGACAATGTTTTCACACTACTCTATGGTATCAATGTTTTGAATTGGTTGTCAGTAACATTTTTTCAAGCTCATCATATTCATAGGAGCGCTGCCCGATGCTTGTAAACTTGTTTTTCGGACCGGCAGCCTCCTGTGCCGATGCTTTGGTGCGTTCTTTATGTTCAAGATTTAAACGTTTTACATCTTCCATGGTATGTACGTTTAATTTACGCCAGTTCGAGAGCATTTTGTCAGTGTAAGGAAAACTCGGCTGGTGGATGCTCTGGATGGTCTGCTGACATGCCGCACAGATGATATCGATCGAAAAACCATATTCGGAACGCCATTTTTCAATATAGTCTGTCTCGGATGGAACCAGATTTCTTCCTGTAATGCCAAAGGAGCGCATCACCGCATAGTAAGCCGGACTGTGGATCTTTGCCTCCTGTTTGGCAGCGGTTACCGTCCGGATGCCGCTTTCTGCCCATTTTAGCGCCGTGGCTTCGATGTAGCGGATAGCGGTGTGGTTTTTGCTGACACAATATTCCACCAGATATGCGATCAGATCCGATGAAAATGAAAGCTCATCATATAAATAAATAAAAGTATTCATATCCGTCTGGCTGAGAGGGCGTCCAAGATAACGTTCCGCGACAAAAAGAAGTTCCGCAATCTGGTCATTTTCCTGAAACTGTTTTAATTCATCGCGGGTGTAATCCCTTTTTGGCGGGAAGGATTCTGTATTTACCGAAGAAATGCCGTCATCCGGGGAATGATATGTGTCTTCTAAAGAGGAGACACTGTCTGCTTCAGGTGTTTCCGCAGCCGTTTCATTTTCCGGAAAATCATCGCCTGTGCCGGTTTTATCTCTGGATGCAGAATCAATCAGGCAGATACCGGTCAGGTTGTGCTCAGTATCATATTCTAACCGTAAAAGATGCATACGTTCCCAGTAACTTAGGGCGCGTTTGACATCCTTTTCCGTGTGTTCAAATTTATCTGCAATCGAAGAAATCGAAAAAGCGGAATCCGGGGCATTCATCAGACGCAGCAGGTACAGGTAGATCTTTACAAATTCCCCGTTTGCGTCAGACATATATTCATCAATAAAAATATTCGATACACTCGTGGCAGAAGATGCACTGTCACTGTGGATTAGTATTTTAGCCATGAAGGAAACCCTCTTTCGATAATATTTTAAAAGTATAAGTATAAATATTTGCTGCGCCACAAATTATAGCATAGGAAAAGAAAAAAGAGAAGAACATTTTTGAATACAAACGCTGTAAAATCAAGGGTTGCGGGGAATGTGGATAATGTGGATAAAAAAGTGGATTCATAAAAACGGAAGTTATGGCAACTGTGCCGGAATACAGAAAATAAGGGACATAAAAGAAAACGGAATCCGAAAATGGATATGTGTTATGTTAACAAAAAAAATCCACATTCGATGGTTGAAGTTTTCCCCAATCGAATGTGGATAATGTGGATAACTTATCGACCAAGAAGATGTTCACCCACGTTTACGATATCTCCGGCCCCCATAGTTATCAACAGATCACCGTTTATACAATTTTTCAGTAAAAATTTCTCGATCTCTTCAAAGGAAGGAAAATAATAGCATTCTGTTCCTTTTTCCTTTAATTTTGCAAGGATATCCCTCGAACTGATGCCGTAAGTATTTTTCTCACGGGCAGCATAGATATCAGCAAGAACGACCACGTCTGCCATGGACAGTACATCTGCAAAATCATCTAAAAATGCTTTTGTCCTGGAATAGGTGTGTGGCTGGAAAGCCAAGACCAGGCGCTTGTGTGGATAATTTTTGGCTGCGGTTAATGTTGCACGGATCTCTGTCGGATGATGTGCGTAATCATCAATGATAGTAACCCCGTCCACACATCCTTTGTACTGGAAACGGCGGTCTGCACCTCCGAAAGCGGATAATCCGGCAAGAATCGCATCCGTTGAAATGCCAAGATCAAGCGAGAGTGCGATTGCTGCAAGTGCATTTGATACGTTGTGCATGCCCGGAACGTGAAGTTTTACATCCATGACAGGGGTACCGTGATGCATTGCCGTAAAGGAAGCGCATGCTGTTTCGTCAAAGGTAATATCAGAAGGATAATAGTCACAGGAGTCATTCAGTCCGAAAGTGATTACCTGCGGATCTAAGCCGCTGGTGAGCTCTGTGTAGTTTTCAATCTCTCCGTTTATAATGATCGCACCGTCTTTTTTTGTATTTCCTGCAAATTTTCGGAATGAATTGCGGATGTCCTGAATATCTTTAAAGAAGTCAAGGTGTTCCGCTTCCACGTTTAAAATAACACTGTATCGTGGATAAAAATGGAGAAAACTGTTGGTATATTCACACGCTTCGGATACAAAAATATCGGACTTGCCTACTTTTATATTTCCTTCAATGGCTTTTAAGATTCCGCCGACGGAAATGGTAGGATCAGCCTTTGCTGCGAGAAGAATCTGGCTGATCATGGATGTGGTCGTCGTTTTTCCGTGGGTACCGGCAACGGCGATGGAATTGTTGTAATTGTCTTTCCGTGTGTTCCGGAAACAGCAATTGGAGTTTCATAGTTGCGCATAATCTGACCAAGCAGTTCTGCGCGGCTTAACATTGGGATGCTGCGCTCCTTTGCGGCCGCGTATTCCGGATTGTCTTCCCGGATAGCAGCGGTGTAGACGATAAGATCAATGCCGTCGGTAAGATTTTCAGCCTTCTGACCGTAAAAAATACGGGCACCCATGTGCTCTAAATGTCTGGTCAGTTCGGATTCTTTTGCGTCGGATCCTGAGATGGCAAAATGTTCTTCTAAAAGTAT
>ERZ833515.610-NODE-610-length-30072-cov-11.713296_pt1 | contig 30072 bp, 26 predicted proteins | sample MGYA00519949_ERZ833515 | MGnify/ENA primary metagenome ERZ833515 (study PRJEB31850, sample SAMEA3708741) | human gut metagenome | biome: human gut; feature: human-associated habitat; material: faeces | place: China | collected 2014 ...
GGGAGTTTCCGATTAAATGTGTCGATGGTTTGAGTTAAGTCAAGATTGGAAAGGTGGTTGATAGTGTATTTCGCTCTAGTGAGCGGATCCTGTCAAGAGCTCGTGGAATACCGCAGCCGCTTGCGGCGAGGATATGCCGCGAAAGGCTCTTGACAGGAGCTGCGAACGTCCGACCCTGAGGCTCGGAGCGTGGGAGGCCGCAGGCCGCCCAGGCTCCCGAGCCTCGCGGCGGAGAGCGTGGGGTGAATGCGAGCTTGCTCGCAGAGGGGCAAAGCCCCTTCCATGGCGCTCCGCATGCATCATTCTTCCTCCGCCGTGAAGCGCTCGCCGAACATGGCGGCGAAGGCGGGCATGGCCTCACCCCACCGGATCGTCGCCCGCTTCCACGTCTGCTGGAAGTTCCTGATTGCCAGGAATATCAGTTTCTTGGCGGCCTCCTCGTGCGGGAAGAGAGACCTTGACTTCGTCACCTTGCGGATGGCTCGGTTCAGGCCCTCTATGGCGTTGGTCGTGTAGATGAGCTTCCGGATGGCCGGAGCGAAGTTGAAGAACGGCACCACCTCCGTCCAGACGCGCCGCCAGGCCTGCGTGATGGCAGGGTAGCGCTTGCCCATTGCCGACGCCTCAAAGGCGTCCAGGGCGTCTGCGGCCGCTTCCGCGTTCACGGCTTGATAGATGGCCTTGAGGCCCGCGCAGACGGCCTTCCGGTCCTTATGGCTCACAAAGGCCGTGGAGGAGCGAATGAGGTGCACGATGCACGTCTGGTGCAGGGTATTGGGGAAGACCGCCTGAATCGCCTGCGTCATGCCTTTGAGCCCGTCCGTGACGGCGATCATGATGTCGTTGACGCCCCGGTTCTTGAGCTCGCTGAAGACGTTCGTCCAGAAGGCAGCGCCCTCGTTCTCCGAGATCCAGATGCCCAGCACGTCGCGGTGCCCCTGGCGGTTGACGCCGAGAGCGAGGTGAACGGCCATGTTCTTGATGCCCGCGCCGCTGCGGATCTTGACGCGCAGGGCGTCGAAGAAGACAACGGAGTAGATCGACTCCAAGGGGCGGTTCTGCCACTCCTTCACCTCGTCGAGAACGCTCTCCGTAGCACGGCTGACGAAGTCCGGGCTGACGTCGATGCCGTAGAGCTCCTCGAGGAAGGCGCGGATTTCACGCACCGTCATCCCGCGGCCGTAGAGGGCGATGATCTGCTCGTTGAGCTTGTCCATCGTGCGCGAGCGTTTCGGCACGAGCGTCGGCTCAAAGGTGCCCAGACGATCCCGAGGCGACTGGATGTCGAGCTCGCCGAATTGGGTGCGGACCTTCTTCTTGATGAAGCCGTTGCGCTTGTTGCGAGGCTGCGCAGCCTCGTCGTCCGAGATGGCGTCCTGCACTTCCTCTGCCTCATCGTCGGCGGCGGCGACCTTCTTGCCTTCGAGGTGATGCGAGAGCTCGGTCTTGAGGGCCGTCTCGATCAGGCGGCGGCTGATGTCCTTCATGAGCTCGGTGAAGGCGTCTTCATCGAAGGGAGTGCCTTTCTGGATGGCCTGCTCGTAGCACTGTTGCACGATCGCGTCGCGCGGATCAACAGGTTGGTTGCGGTTGGTCTTTCGAGTGGTCTTCATGTTGTATGTCGTCCAGGGGAACTCCGTCACGGAAGACGGAGTATCTCACGACACACCTTGTCGGACTCCCTCGGCGAGCACGGGCTTGGGCATGTGAATGCCGAGCGCGGCGAAAAGGGTCATCAGGAGGTAGACGTCGAGCGGAATCGAGGAGAACATGCGCTTCAGGAAGAGCCGCACGCCGCCGCCCTCGCCTTTGCCGGCCACCGCCGCGGCCATCGAGTAGGTCGCGCCCGTGCACATGATGGAGTTCCCGGTGTCGAAGAGGCAGGTCGCCACGACGCCCACGGGCCCGAGGAAGCTCTGGATGAAGGGGAGCGTGAAGCACCCGATGTTGTATCCGGAGTAATTGATCATGTTGAAGGCCTGCTCGGCCGCGCCCCGGCGGCCTGCGGCGAGCCACCCCGCGCCGATCGTCACGAGGTTGCAGAGAACCCCGAGGAGGACGAGCGAAAAGAGCGCGAAGTCCACCGAGATGCGGGAGAAGTTCGAGATCACCGCGCAGGGAAGCGTGATCTTGAGGACGATCGCCGCGATGAGGCGGAAATCCTCCGCCTTGAAGAAGTGGATGCGCTTGAGGGCGTAGGCGCCGATGATGATCAGCACGAAGGCCGCGACTTTTGTGAGGACGGTTTCCATGACGCGTTCCTGAAAAAGGGCGTCGGATGGGCGCCGGTGCGGCGATTATAGGAAGGCTTCCGTCCCAGCCACGTGGGGAGCCTCCGGCGAAGCTTTGGTGAGCGCCCGCCCCTCCGGGGGAGCCTTTCGCCCCCGCAGCCCTCAGGCGTCGAGGCGCTCCGAGAACCGGATGAGGAAGAGGTCCGTGCGGGATTGCGCCGGCGGGCGGCGGCCGACGATGATGCGCGCGGCCGAGGGCTTCCCGGCGAAGGAATAGCCGCCGTCGGGTTCGAGCACGTAGTCGACCGCCGAAGGCGCATCGGCGAAGGCCGGGTCATCGACGCGCACTTCGGCGCCGAAGTTGTTGTCGCTCACCACCGCGACGGTCTGCATGTCGGGGAGCACCGCCACGCCCTTCGCCTTGTCGGCGCTCCAACCCAAGTCCGCGAGGTTGACGAGCGTGCGGCGGCGGACCATTCCGGGCCGGCCGCGACGCAGGCGTCCGAGCGACGCGGGATCGCGCCCGCAGACGTCTTCGGCGCCGCTGAAGTCGCCGAGAACGAGCTGCAGGAGCCTGCCGCCCCCCTTGGCGTCGCCCTGCTCGATCGCGATGAAGCGCCCGGGCGCGATGTGGGCGAGGTCGCCGATCGTCGGGCGCGACGTGCGCTTCCAGAGCTCCCGCTCGATCGGCCAGAGAAAGCACCGGGTCGAGAGCGACGCGGGGTCGGATTCAATCAGCGTGAAGCAGCGCTGCACCCCGAAGGCGGAGCGGTCGAAGGTGAGGAGCCGCCCGTCGGCGGCGGTGAGGCCGCGCAGCGTCCGCGGCCGCCCCGCGAGATAGTGGGGGAGCCCGGCGCCCGGCAGGAGCACGCGCTTCTCCACCCCCTGGCCGGAAAACTGCCTCAAGGCGGGCCCGTATTCGTCCATCACCCAGAAGCCGCCCGCGCCGTCGGCGGCGAGCCCCTCGGGGTCGATCGAACGCGCCCCGGGCGTGAGGCGGTCGTTGACGAGCGAGAGCGCGACGCAGTCGGCCGAGTCCTTGGGCGGGAGCCCCGTGTAGGGCTTGCCCTCATCGTTCGTGAGGGCGATCGGCCCCAAGGCCCGGGCGCGGTCCGCTGAAACCTCGATCCGCACGATCCGGGGCTGAAAGAAGGGAGAGAGGAAGTAGCGGGCGCTCGCCACGCCGCCGTCCTCCAACCGCACGCGGGGCGCGGGTAGGCTCGGACCCCGGTCGGTGAGGCCGAAAAAGAGGAGCGTGCCGTCCTTGCGCGCGCCCGAATAGACGAGTGCCGAGCCGAGACCCATCGGAAAGAGTCCATCGGGATGCACGTGCGCACCGGCCGCCCCCGACGGAAGCGTGAGCTGCTGCGCTTCCAAAATGCAGCGCTCGACCTTCTCGATTCCAGCCGGAAGCGGGGGATTGGCGGCTGCGCTCGAACTCTCAGACATCAATGAGGAACTCTATCTTTGTGGCGGGAATTAAAGCCCGGCTCCGCAGGGCGGGAATGCCGGAAAAGCGCTCATTCTATACGCGGACCGCGAATTTCGGGGCCGCCGAAAGGATGAAGCGGCCGGCGGGGATCAGCGGCCCGGACGCACCACGGCCGCATGGGCGGCCTTCACGGCCGCGACGAGCTCGGCCTCCATCTCGGCGTAGCTCCGCTCGGTGCGGGGGCGTCCGCCCACCTGGTAGCGCACGGAGACGGGCGGATAGCGCGGATCGTCGCGGACGGTGGTTTCAATCGTCATGCCGCGCCCGGCCATGTAGTCCTTCTCGGTGAACTTGCGGTACGCCTCGAAGAAGTGCGCCCGCGCGGCGATGTCGGAGTTGCTCATGCAGGGAAAGACCCGCTCGATCACGAGCACGGGCCAGCCGCGCTCGTCCTGCGGGAGCTCGTTGGGACCGACGTACTTGTCCTCCTCCTCGAAGAGCTGCGCGATCTTCGTTCCCGGCGCTTTGCTTTTGATGATCTTCGGCGCTTCGCTCATCGCGCTTCCTCCCGATGCTTCCGTCCGTCTTGGCCTCCCGGAGCGGCGACCCGCCACTCCCGGAGTCCCGCTGCGGAGTCCTTCTCCCGCGGGACGCCTCATTGTAGCGGTGCGCGGGCGCACGCCGCAGAGAGCACCAATTTGGTGCACGCACCCGCACGGTGCGCTGCCTCGCCCCGGCGGCGCCCGCTCCCACCGCCCCGCCCGGCCCCCTTGTCTCCCGACGCCGCGGCGGGGCGCCGTCCCCACAGGAGATCCCGCATCCGCGGCATTCCCTTTTCCTACTCCGATCAGTCGCTTTGTCTTTGGAATCAATGGGTTGCCACGGCGCTCCGGCCCGCGTGCGGCCCCGCCCGGGCGGGGCCGGCCCGGTCTTCATGCGCCTTTTGGCACGCGCCGTGCTCGGATAGGCCGTACGGGCGCCGCCGCTTCGGCCCGGCCCCACCCAACGCACCTCAACACTCTTCTCGAAGGAGATCCCCTCCATGAAGCTCGTAACCGTCATCATCAAGCCCTTCAAGCTCGACGACGTGCGCGAAGCGCTTTCCGCCGCCGGCGTCCACGGCCTCACCGTCACTGAAGTGAAGGGCTTCGGCCGACAGCGCGGCCATACGGAGCTCTACCGTGGCGCGGAGTACGTCGTTGACTTTCTGCCGAAGATCCAGATCGACGTCGCCGTCTCCGACGAACTCGTCGACACGGTGATCGACGCCGTTTTGAAGTCCGCCCGCACCGGCAAGGTGGGCGACGGCAAGATCTTCGTCACCGCACTCGAACACGTCGTGCGCATCCGCACGGGCGAAACCGACGAAGCGGCGATCTGATCCGGCGCCGCTTCCCGCACAAAACACAAAAAAGAAAACCTCTCTCGGAGTTTCTGCAAAATGCACGCCCTGACTCGAATTCTTCCGGCCGTCGGCACGGCGCTTCTGTGCGCCCCTGCCTTCGCCGCCGACCCGGTCCTCGACAAGGCCGACACCGCCTGGGTGATGGTGGCCGGCCTCCTCGTCCTGCTGATGACCATCCCGGGCATCGCGCTCTTCTACGCCGGCATGGTGAGGAAGAAGAACATCCTCTCGACCCTCGCGCAGTCGGTCGCCATCTGCGGCGTCATGACGCTGCTCTGGTACGCGGTCGGCTACTCCCTCGCCTTCTCCGAAGGCTCGGCCTTCGTGGGCGGCCTCTCGAAAAGCTTCCTCTCGGGCATTGAGATCGGCACGCTCTCGGGCTCCATCCCGGAGATGCTCTTCGTCTTCTTCCAGATGACCTTCGCGATCCTCACGCCCGCGCTCATCACCGGGTCGTTTGCCGAACGCATGAAGTTCTCTTCGCTTCTCGTCTTCATGGCGGCCTGGAGCCTTCTCGTCTACGCCCCGATCTGCCACTGGGTCTGGGCCTCGGACGGGTTCTTCTTCCAGATGGGCGCGCTTGACTACGCGGGCGGCACGGTCGTGCACATCAACGCCGGCATTGCGGGCCTCGTGGGCTGCCTCATGCTCGGGCCGCGCCGTGGCTACGGCACGCAGCACCTCGCCCCGGCGAACCTCGCCCTCGCGATGATCGGCGCCTGCCTCCTCTGGTTCGGCTGGATGGGCTTCAACGGCGGCTCCGGGCTCGCTGCGAATGAACGCGCCGTGATGGCGATCATCGTCACGCAGATCGCGGCCGCCGCCGGCGCCGTTGCGTGGATGTTCAGCGAATGGAAGACCCGCGGCAAGCCCTCGCTCCTCGGCATGATCTCGGGCGCCGTCGCCGGCCTCGTGGCGATCACCCCGGCTTCGGGCTTCGTTGAGCCCGCCCCCGCGCTCTTCATCGGCCTCCTGGCCGGCGTGGTCTGCTTCTTCATGGTCGCGGTCGTCAAGGCGCGGCTCCGCTACGACGACTCGCTCGACGCCTTCGGCGTGCACGGCGTGGGCGGCATGCTGGGCGCCATCCTCACGGGCTTCTTCGCCTCGAGCTCCGTCACGGGCTCCGAACTCCCCGCGATGTGGACCCAGGTCGGCATCCAGACCCTCTCGGTGGTCGCCACGCTGGTCTACGGCGGCATCATGAGCTTCGTGATCCTCTACGTGATCAAGAAGACCATGGGTCTGCGCGTCTCGTCGGACGACGAACTCTCGGGTCTCGACCTCGCGACCCACGGCGAGCGCATCGAGTAGTCCCGGCTCTCCCCTCGAGCCTCCCCCCAAAGAGAACCGCAGGTTCTCCCGGGAGGCGCGGGAGGAGCGGAGCACCGGATCCCTCAAAGAAGCATCTCCCTCCGGGCGGCCTCGGAACCGCCCCTCAGAGAAGAAGCTCAAAGAGAATCCCGGCGCGATCCGGCAAAGGAAAAGGCCTTCCGTCCGCAATCAAAAAGCGGGCGGGAGGCCTTTTCCGTTTATGGGCGGCACCGCAGCGGCGCCGCCCCATGACGAAGCCGCGTCGAAGGACGCCGGCCGCGTCAGAAGAGCGGCTGGTTCATGTAGATGCGCTTGAGCATGTCCGCGGCGTCGGGGCCGCGCAGGCTCACGCCCGCGAACTCCGCGTCGTTCATCGTCGTGAAGGTCACCATCGCGAGGCGCACGGACTTCGCGGCGTCCACGCGGAAGTCGAACTGCACGATCGAGCCGTCGTCGTAGCGGCAGGAGAACTGCACGTCGCCGGGCTCGAGCTCCTCCCAGACGCGGGTCTTGGGGTCGCAGGCGCCGTACTGCTCGAAGGCACTCGAGACGGGAATCGACGCGTCGTAGGCGAAGACCTGGCGCATCACGCGCTCGACGTCGGGCGTCATCTTCGGAGCAGGCGCTTCGGCCGTGGCGGCGGCGAGCCGCGCACCGGAGAGCTCGAACCCGTTTTCATCGACGGGAACGCTCTGGCAGCCGGCAAGCATTCCCGCAAGGAGAAGCGCGGCGGAAGTGAGGGAGAGACTGCGGCGGAGAGAGGTCATGACGTAGATTCCGGGATGAAGTGCGGCCGTGGGCGCCGCTGACGGGCTCCTGCATGAGTCCGGAGGACGCCCGCCCGCAGTTGGGTGGTTTGCCCCAGAGTCTATGCCGCGAGTCTTCGCGCAGGCTGAAGAAGGCGTGCGCCCGACTTCAGTTGCGCTTCAAGTCGTACATCGGCGCCAAGGGACCTTCGGCCTCCCCGCCCTCGCGGTCAAGGAGCCGCAGGCCCTGCGGAATCGGACGGGCCGCCCAGATCTCGTCCTTCGCGGCCGCGGGCGTGAAGACGATGCGGTCCTTCTCGAGCCGCCAGGAGCCGCCCTCGTCGAACGCTCCGTCCGTGCCCTCGTAGTGCGAGACGCGCGTGTAGGTGCCCTCCGCCCGCAGATAGAGCGCCGTGCGGATGCCCGCGCAGTCCGCGCACGGGAGCATCCCTTCGTAGACGCCCGAGAGCGCGCGCACCTCGGCTGCGGCGGCGGCCGGCGCCGCCGGCGTCGTCGGCGCAGCGTTCTTCTGCGCGCAGCCCGCGGCAGCGAGCATCACGCCCGAGAGGAGAAGCGCGGGGAGCGCAGTGCCGGAACGGAAGGTTTTCATGATTCGAAACTCCAAGAAAAAGAAGGCGCGCTGCCGGGAGCAGTCTCCGCGCCGCCCGCGCCCCTTCAAAGGACGAATCCTACACGGTGCGGGGCGCCGAGCGGAAAGTGGAAATCCCTCTTTTCCAATTCTGCAAAAGGGCGCGGGGAAACCTCCCTGCCCAGAACAGGCGCTTTGAATTAGCATTGCGCGTGAGGTCAAAGGAGCGGCTCCGCCATTGTGCGGCGGATCAACTCCGCATCAAAGGCGTCGGGGTCTCCGGCGCCTTTTTTGCATCCGGCCCGGCGCAAGGACCCGCTTCGAGGGGAGATCCGCGAAGCCGCGAGCGCGCAGCGTGGCGCGCCGGCACCGGCCGCAGGCGCCGCCGCCCGCTAGAATGCCGTGACGTTCGAACACCTTCCCAGAGGGACCTCTCCATGACCAACACCCTCCCCAAAATTCATCTGATCGCCTGCGGCGGCACCATCGTCTCCTCGGGCGACGACGCGCTGCAGATGACGGGCTACCGCATCAAGGACTTCAACGTCGATGCGCTTCTCGCCGCCGTGCCTCAGCTCGGGCGCTACGCCCGCATCGAAGCTGAAGAGGCAGCCCGCATCGACTCCATGTCGATGACGAGCGAGGTCTGGAAGAAGTTGGGCGCCGCGATCGAGCGCGCCGCCGCCGACCCCGATGTGACGGGCATCGTAGTGACCCACGGCACGGACACGATGGAGGAGACCGCGTGGTTCACGCACCTCACGGCGAAGACGGATAAGCCCATCGTCTTCACCGGCGCGATGCGCCCCGCGACGGCGCTCTCCGCCGACGGCCCGCTCAATCTCCTCAACGCCGTGCGCATCGCCGCCGACCCGCGCGCGAAGGGCCGCGGCGTGCTCCTCGCCCTCAACGACGTGATCCTCTCGGCGCGCGACGCGATGAAGACCAACCCCACGAACGTCATGGCCTTCTCAGGCGTCAATCAGGGGCCGATCGGGCTCGTCGCCGGCGACGAAATCGTCTGGCTCGGGCGCCCCGAGCGCCCGCACGGGGTTGATACGCCCTTCACGCTCAAGACCTTCTCGCGCCCGAGGCACCTGCCGCGCGTGGACATCCTCTACTCGCACGCGGACGACGACGGCGTGCTCGTGCGCGCAGCGGTCGCGGCCGGCGCCGAAGCCATCGTTCATGCGGGCACCGGGAACGGCTCGATTCACGCCGAAACCGAAAAGGCGCTCGCCGAAGCGGCCGCCGGCAACGTTTTTGTGATCCGCGCGAGCCGCGTGCCCGCCGGGTGCGTGACGCCGGGGCTCGCCGAGTGGCAGGAAAAGGGCTACGTCCCGTCGGGCACCCTCTCGCCTCAGAAGGCCCGCATCCTCGCGATCCTCGTGCTCCTCACCTTCGGCTGGTCGCCCGAGAAGATGAAGGAGGCCTTTGAGACCTATTGATCACCCGGATTGACGAGTGAAACAGACGGCGGCTGCGCTCCAGTGGAGCGGGCCGCCGTTTTTCTTGATGCTGTTTGTCTGATTTGCTGATGGGGGACGACATCAATCAGAAGTTTGGTCTGAACACTGCTTCAGCACTTCATACTTGATAAATCGCCCTACCCGACTCTTCCTGATTTCCCCAGAATCGATCCTGCGTCGGATCAAATTATTTGCAGTCGTTTGCGAGACTCCCAACTCGTCCTGCAGCTGTTGTCGCGTAAATTCAGCGTGCTCATTACAAAAATCCGCAAATCTATCAGAAGCAGATTTAGGTTGATGATCACTCACGCGACTTTCACCAACCATTTTCTTTCTTCCGCTCCCTCCCTTTTTATTCACCTCACAAAACTCTTCGATAACAAACTTTGGAAGCGTTAGTTTAAAGCCGTTATTAGAGACCTCAATGCTTGGTTTGGTCATCGATTCCCTATATTTCTCTTGAATCGAACGCAACCCGGTCCCATAAGCCTCAATATATCCAAGTCTGTAGAAGATTGCCGCTAATTTTTGATTCCTTAACTCGGAGAGTCCAAAACCGATGTCATCCACAGTAAGGCCCTTCATCAGACGCCCAAAGTTCATGAACTCCATTCGATCAGAAAAAATATCTATTCTTATAGGTCCGCTATAAGAATAGTCTCTGTGGACAATCGCATTGACCAATGCCTCTCTGAGCGCAACCTCCGGATAAGTCTCAAAATCATCACGAACCAACCCGCGAATATTGGATATTATGGCTTGATTCCGCTTGAGTATGTCGAATACAACATCCAACTGACTAAGAACAGACCCAGAAGCCTCATAACGAGTTGATATCTTGTCAAAGTCATTACCATTAAACGTTGCAATCTTGATTTGGTGGACACACTGATCACTCAGCAGCATGGCAAGATTGGTATAACTTCCTTGAGGGCCAATGATTCCCAAAGTCCGCTTACTTTCTTCAGTAAGATCAATCCCCCTTCGTTGAAAGTGTTCCTGAAGCGCGTTAAACGTCAGATCTTGTCTAAGTGCTGTTTCCGATTCAAAATCACCACCTTCAGTCTGACGAAGAAGCTCATATATCAAATCTGGAGATGCGGGAATGGTTGCCGCTCCCCTTCGCACATAGACCCCCTCTGGCCTGTTTCCTTTCGCTGCCAGGTAATAAGGCTTTCTTGTTCCTTTGAGTACCAGTATGCGCACTACATGCTTGCCATCCATAACGACTGGATCGCAAGATATAAACATCAAAGCATCTGGGCGGATGGAATCACGCAACAAACTCGTGACCTGCAAAAGCACTTCATCCGGATCATCAACGCCACAAATAGATCCATCGTCTTCTATGCCTATGAATATCTCTCCTCCGTCTGCATTCATCAACCCAATTACAGATTTGACAACCTCCCGAGTAAGTTCTCTTTTGTATTCAACCTTACTGCCCTCCAGGTCCAAGAGTCGCTTTTCAGGAGTTTTCGGCGATAAAATCTTTTTCATTACGCATCCTTTGATATTCGGTTCCAATATCAGCAGGGCTAGATATTGCCGTTCCGAACATACCATCCCCATCACAACTATAGTACAACTATAGTTGTACTATAGTTGAATGAAACTACTAGAGTTGCTTTCATTTCAAAAATGACACCGTAGACACCGCAACTTCGCGGCAGGTATAGGTGACGCTGTTCTAGTAAGATTGGTAGTACGCTATTTGAGCGTAACCTCCCGACACTCGAGGTCATCGCGGTATCGCCATCAGGGCCTGCAGACCGCCAACTTCCTAAAAGAGACGTGGCCAGAAAACGCTCCCTGTGAACCCATGCGGAAGTGCTTGCATGGGAGCAATTCTTCGGTGAACGACGGGCGAGGAGGTCGAGGGTTCACGCTCCCGAGCCAATGCAGAGGCGGCGAGATTGAATTCCGCCGCCTACCCGTCCTCAGTCCTTGTAGAGCGCGCAGCATCCTTCCGGCGCATCCTTGAGTGCCGTCCCGTCGGCCGAGAGGAGATGGAGCTTCTCGTCGGCGCGCTTCTCGAGGATGCGGCGCACGACGCCCGAGGAGTCCTTGAGTTCAACGCGGCCCGCCTTCACAGTGTAGAAGCCCGTCTCGATGCCGTGCTCCTTCTTGAGCGAGAGCGCGTAGCAGCCGTAGTCGTCGAGTGAGAGCTCGGCGTCGGATGCTTCGTCCATCATCGTGAGCATCACGCCCGACCAGTGCCCTTCGAGCCCGGACTTGTCGCGGGCGGCGGCGGATCCGGAAATGGAGGCGAGCCCGACGACGGCGGAAAGAATGAGCGCGGACGTGATGACGCGGAGCTGCATGGCGGGAGACCTCGAAGAAAAGAGAAGGCACAAAAACAAATGAGGAGCCCTCGGCGCCCCGCGGCCCAGCTGCGACCAAGCAAGCGGCGGGCGGCGGACGCTTCAACGAAGCTCCTCTTGAGATGCCTTCAGAGTAGCGCGCAAATCTCTCATGAAGCTTAAGGAGACATCGCGCCGCCGGCCCTCAAAAAGCCTGCGGCCCGCCGGAAGGATCCGCATGGGAACCTCCCGACGGGCCGCGCAGGGACTCCTCGGGCTGGGAGCGGCTGAAACGGCCGCCCCGCCCCGGAAGGGACTACATGATCACCGGATCAAAGTACCCGGCGAAGAGCACCGAGGCGCGCAGCGCCAGAGCGCCGATCACGGCGGCGAGCCCACCGATCACGGCGGCCGTCCGGCCGTGCCTCACGAGCCCGCAGAGGCACGGGAGCACGATGCCGAGACCCACGGCGCCCGACCAGAAGAGGAGCGACGTACCGCCCGAGAGGAGCGTCTGCGCGCCCGCGGCGGCGCCCGGCGTCCCGGAGAGCGCCGACTGAAGGAAGGCGAAGAGCACGAACGCTTCGCCCGCATGCACGCCCCAGGCCGTCCCGGGAAGCCACGACGGATGTCCGCCCTCAAGCTTCCCCACTGCGGCGAGGATCTCCGCCGCGCCAACGGCGCAGGCGAGCCCCGAGAAAATCCAGAGGACCGGCACAGCGGTGGTGTTCCAGAGCGGCACGCCCGCGGCCTCGGTGAGGAGGAACCCGGAGTATGCGGTGGCGGCGACGCCCAGGACGCCGTTCGCCCAGCGCACGGCCGGGATCTCCACCTGCGCGGCGCGGCCGCAGCGGATGAGGAGGCCTTCGAGCACGACGGCGATGCAGAGCACCGCGAGCAGGCAGATGCCGATGAACATCCAGCTCGAGAAATTGAAGGACCATTGCGTCAAGGCGTGAAAGGCCGCAACGGGAAGGTTGAGGAGCCGCCCCAAGTGCGAGAGCACGAGGAGCGTGCCCGCGATCGCGGCACCGCCCGCGATCCAAAAGACGCGGCGGCTCTTCAGCCAGACGTTCAGGAAGAGCGCCATGCCCGAGAGGCCGACGAACCAGAGGAAGAAGGCGATCGTCCACGCCCAGTGGCTCGTCGAAGCCTGGGCGGTGAGTTCCAAGTACTGCGGATTCATTTCTGCACCACCACGAAGAAGTTGGGACGCGTGCCCTTCTGCGGCAGAAGCCGCTCGGCGCGCGACCGGGCAAGACGCTGGGAGATTGGGCTCTCGGGATCGTTCACGTCGCCGAAGGCGCGCGCCGACACCGGGCAGGCCGCAACGCAGGCGGGCGACTCGCCCGCTTGAACGAGCTTCTCGCAGCCTTCACCCATGCACTTCACCGGCAGCCCCTTCGTCGGATGGAGCCAGCGCACGTCGTAGGGGCACGCCGTCACGCAGTACCCGCACCCGACGCAGCGTTTCGGATCGGTCTTCACCTGACCCGTCTCCGGGTCGTGGAAGTTGGCGCCGAAGGGACAGACCTTGATGCAGGGTGCGTCGTCGCACTGCTGGCACTGCACGAGAAGCTGCCGCGGACGGCGGGCGGTCTCGATCGTCACCCGGCGGATGTTCGAGGGAAGCGCCCCCCAGCCGGTGTTTTCATCGTTGAGCATCTCCGGGTAGTTCGTCTGCGCGCACGCGACGATGCAGGCCGAGCACCCGACGCACTGTGTCGCATCGAAGAGATGCGCGAGCTTTTTGGTTTGTTCAGTCATCGCTTAGTCTCCTCACGGACCTAGTCGCGCCCGATGCGCACGACGCGCACGGACGAGTTGTTGGCGAGCGACCCGGTGACGGGTTCGCGCCACCCGGTGGCGAACCAGTGCGAGTTGACGCCTTCGCGCGTCCACTCGTAGGCGCCGAGGCTGCGCTTGGTGCGCACGCCCCCGGAGAAGCCGTGACTGAAGAGAGACCCGGCGATCACGCGGTTCGTGACGGTGACGCGGGTGCGGCCCTTCGCGCCCGTGTCGAGGCCCGTGAGCTCCACCATGTCGCCCGTCGAGATCCCGAGGCGTTCGGCATCGACCGGATTCATCCAGACGGTGCGGTCACCGAGGAACTTCGTCGGCCACGTGAACATTGCGACGCCCGAATTCGAGGCGCTGTCCTTGCCGGAGACGAGATAGAACTCGTCGGAGAAGGGCTTCGGGAGCTTGTAGGCGGGAGGCGCCTCGAAGTCCGAAAGCCCGGACGCCCCCTTCGACTCGTACTTCGATGCGAAGAGGAAGGAGATGATCTCGCCCTTGCCCGTCGGCGTGCCGAAGGGCTTCTTGTAGGGATAAACGCCGTACTTCTTCTTCGCCGTCTCGCTCCAGCCGTGCGCCCGGACGTCCGCGGCGATGCGGTCGCCTTCACCGGGCTTCTCGGCGTTCTTCTTTGCGATGAACTTCTCCCAGGCCGCATCCATCATGCCGCGGTACCAGGCCTTGAATTCGTCGCGGGTCTTCAATTCCTTCGCGTAGCCGAGACGCTCGGCCGCGCGTTCGGGGAAGGCGCGTCGCAGGATCTCGGCGAACTGCCAGATCTCCTCGCGCGCCTCGCACCCTTCGGGCGGGTCGATGCCGGCGCCGGAGAACTGAACGTTTCCGTTGAGGGCCCACTTCACGCCGCCATACTCGTGCGCCTCGAGGAAGAAGGTGCAGGGCAGAACGTAGTCGGCGTAGTCGATCACTTCGTGCGGGAGAATGTCCTGCACGACCACGAGGTCGAGCGCCTTCAGGGCCTTCGCGAGCCGCTCGGAGTTGGCCTCGCGGTGGAACATCGTCGTGCCCGTGATGAAGGCCGCGCGGATCGGATAGGGTTTGCCGGTCTCAATCGCCTCGAAGATCGCCGAGTAGGTCCCGGACCCCTCCGGGTAGTAGACCTTGTCGAGGGCCTTGGCGTCCTTGTTGGTCCAGCTCTGGCCGTTGGGCCCCTTCCCCTTGCCGCCCGACTGCGAACAACCCGGTCCCTTGAAGCCGCCCCCTTGAGTGACGACGAAGCCGCCCGGCTGATCAATCCGTCCCGTGAAGAGATTGAGCATGCTCATGAGCGCATAGGCGCTCGTGTCGTTGCCGTTTCTCGACGCGTACCAACCGTCGTCGCAGACGCCGCCTTCGGTGAAGAAGCTCCGCGCAAGGCGCACAATCGTCGCGACGGGAATGCCCGTCTCCTTCGCGGCGCGCTCCGGCGTCATCGCGCGAGCGGCGGCGGCGACGGCGTGGAGGCACGACTCGACCTCGATCACGCGCCCGTCCGTCGTCGTGACGCGGGCCGAATAGTCGAGCTCTGGATCAACGTTCACGGGCTCGTCGAACCCGACCACCGCGCCCTTGGCGTCCTTCACGAGCGCCATCGGTGCAAAGGCGCCGTCAGCGCGGTTCATCACGACCCAGGCGTCCTCCGCGGCGCCGGCAATGAGGTCACCGGCCGTCACCGGGCGGCGCGTTCCCGCTTCGATGAGGTACGGGGCGTTGGTCCACCTGCGCAGGAACTCGAAGTCCACAAGCTCTTCGCCGAGACCGATCCCGATCATCGCGAGAATGAGCGCGGAGTCCGTGCCCGGGCGGATCGGCACCCACTCGGCGCCCGTGAAGGCGCCTTCGGGCATGCGGGGATCGACGAAGACGAGCTTGGCGCCCTGCTCGCGCGCGCGGCCGAAGACGGCCGCCACCCCCATCGCGCAGTTGAGCGTGCGCCCGATGCAGAGGAGGAAGCGGCAGTTCGCGTAGTCGGGCTCGACCTTGCCCGCCCCGTCAAAGCCCTTGCCGAAGACCTTGCGGCGGCCGGCGACCGAGGCCGAATTGCACGTCGAGGAGTGACTGATGATGTTGGGCGTTCCCAACGGAGCGGCGAGCCACTGCTGCAGACCGGAAAAGTTGTGCGACGTCATCGAGACGGCACGCTCGCCGTCCTGCTCGACGATCGTCTTCACGCGGGCGGCGATTTCGTCGAGGGCCTGGTCCCAGGAGATCTCCTCGAACTTCCCCTCACCCTTTTCCCCCGTGCGCTTCAGGGGCTTTCTCAGGCGCAGCGGATGGTTCCACATCCACATGGCCTGCGCGCCCCTCGCGCAGCAGCCGCGCTGCGGGTGGCCCGGGTTGGGCATGATGCGCACCGTCTCCTGCGAGACCGGAGCGCCCTTTTTGTGCATCGCGAGCAGGCCGCAGTAGCCGCCGCAGATCATGCAGGCGGTCGGGTGCGCCTCCCAGCCGTCGGCCTTCAGGGCCTCGACTTCCTTCGCGGCGGCTTCGTCGGCGGCCGTCCAGAGCGAGGCGCCCAACATGCCCGAACCGGCGGCGGCGCCCGCCGCACCGATCAGGGAGCGGCGGGTGAGCAGCGGCCCACGTGGGTCCTGCGCTGTTTTCTTTTCCATTTTGGGGTCTCCTCCAACCCGCGGCGCCCCGTCCACAAAAGCAAAGGACCTCCCGGAAATGCCGACGCGAGAAGCTCTGCTTCTTCTCATCGACCCTTCCGAGAGGTCCTTTTGTGAGACGGCCGCTTGATTGGTGTTGTCTTTTTTATTCGTCGTCCGGGTCGCCTCAAGGAGGTCGCCCGACGATCTGTTTTGAAGGATGAGGCCGGATCGGCCGAAAGGCGCAAAGGGGAAACCCTCGGAATCCGCCGAGCGCTATTCCATACAGGAACAATGAATCGAAGAACTGCCTTCCGTTCTCAAAACATTTCTTCAGGCCCATCACCGCGTTGGCGCGTCCATACCGCGTGGAGACGGCAAAGGGTCTTCCCCTAGCGCCCATGCGTGATGCATGAACAATATGGATTAATTGATAGGCGTCGCCTATTGATTGCGTCGGCACGCCCACAGGAGCTCGGAAAAAGCAGGCGCTGCGCCCTCGGGCGGACCCCAACCCGGTGCGGCGCTCTGCCGGCGCCCGCCCCGGGGCCGCCCGCATCACATAGAATGTCGGGCATTGCGAAATTCCCTGCCGCTTCGGACGACTTCCGACGGCTTCGGGCGGCCCGGCCGGCGCGTGCGCGCGGGCGGCGCCCGGGGCGGTCCGCCCTCCGGGCAAGCGGCGCAAAACACACACGAAGGCATTCACCCCATGTCCGCCATCATCCTCGGTCACAAGAATCCCGACACCGACAGCATCGTCGCCGCCATCGCCTGCGCCGACCTCTATCAGAAGCGCGGCCTCGACGTCGTCCCGGCCGCCCAGGGCAAGCCCGCCCCGGAAACGGCCTTCGTCCTCGAGCGCTTCGGCCTCAAGGCGCCTGAGGTCGTGACGTCGGTCGCCGGCCGCGACGTGTACATCGTCGACTACTCCGACCTCAATCAGGCTCCGGACGACTTCGGCGACTGCACGCTCAAGGGCATCGTCGACCACCACAAGCTCGGCGACATGACCTCCTCCGCTCCGCTCGAGATCGTCGTGATGCCCGTGGGCTGCACGAACACGATCCTCAAGCGCATGTACGACTACCTCGGTTTCGCGCCCTCGAAGGAGATCGCCGGCGCCATGCTCTGCGCGATCCTCTCCGACACGGTGATCTTCAAGTCGCCCACGTGCACCCCGGCCGACCGTGCCGCCGCCGCCGAACTCGCCGTCATCGCCGGCGTCGAGGACGTCAAGGCCCTCGGCATGGAGCTCTTCACCGCCAAGTCCGCCGTCAAGGGCGTTGCGGCGCGCGACCTCATCATGCGCGACTTCAAGGACTTCAACATGTCGGGCAGCAAGGTCGGCATCGGCCAGCTGGAGCTCGTTGACCTCGCGCTCCTCGAGGACCGCATCCCCGAGCTCGTCGAGGAGCTCGGCCGCATGAAGGCCGAGGGCCGCCACACCGCGATGCTCCTCCTCACGGACATCATGAAGGAGGGCTCCCTCCTGCTGATGGCCTCGGACGATCCCGCGAAGATCGCCGGCGCCTGGGGCAAGACCCTCGGCAGCGACAACATCTGGCTCGAAGGCGTCATGTCCCGCAAGAAGCAGGTCGTGCCGAACCTCGAGACCGCGTTCAAGGCCTAAATTTCCGGCTTGAAACGCAGCCCGTCGCGCCCTTCACATCAGGGCGACGGGAAAGGAAAAGCCCGTGCGGACCCAACGTCCGTGCGGGCTTTTCTCATGGTTCTCCGGCCTTCCGGCCTGGAGGGCGACGACCTTCGCCCGGGCGGACGCCGCCCCACGGGGCGGCCTCATTCGGGCGAAGGCGCCGAAGCCGGCCGGAAAGATCAGGACGGCGGAACGGGCGGGACGTCAGACGTCGGCGCCCTCGGTGCGCTTCTGCGCGCCCTTGTAGCCTTCCGTCTCGATCAGGACCGCATCCATCGCCGACACGCGGTTCTTCGCGGCGTCGAACGTGTAGAGGTAGAGGTCGAAGACGGCGCCCGGGAGCGTGTAGACGGAGAGCGACTTCTGTTCGAAGGAGACGACGAGGTCCTTGAGGCCGTCGCCGTCCACGTCGCGCACTTCGCTCTTCACGGGCTTGGCGAGGTGGCTCAGAAGACCCTTCGTACCGATAGAGGCGCGTCCCACGCCCGCATAGGTGCGGCTGAGATCCACCTTCGCCGCGTCGAGCGTCTTGTCGGAATAGAGCACCACATCCACGGTCTGCGTGCTCTTCGGGTCGATCGAGTCGGCGAGGATCGCGATCTTGTGAGGCGCGGCCTTGGCGGTGTGGGCCGAGACCTTGGCCGCAGCCTCGAAGAAGGACGCGGCGTTGTAGTCGTGCAGGAATTCCGCGGCCTTCTCGTGTGAGACCTTGAGGAGCTCGGCGGCGCGGCGTTCGACTTCGGGCTGCGCGGCCGTCCAGTGCTTCTCAAGACCGGCGATGAACTTCGAATTTTCCTTCAACTGGTCGCGCTGGTAGTCGAACGTGTTCGAAGCATGGACGAAGGTCCAGACGGGCCAGTCGGCCGACCACCCGAAGTGCTCGGGCTTGCCCTTGAAGTGCTCGGCCGTGGCGGTCTGCCAGTCGAGGAAGGCCGCGTCCTTGGCGGGCTTCGCGAGCGGATAGAAGGGCACGTAGGGCGTCTCGCACGGGCGCGAGAGCGTGCGCCAGCCGGCCGTCAGGAGCGGGTCGGCGCGCAGCTGATAAACCACGGACTCGTGCGTAGTCGGGCGGCAGAGACCCAGGGCCTTGTAGTGGTACCAACCCGGATCCGCACCGATCTCCTTTTCGTGCGAGCGCAGGATGTCCTTCAGGTCCTCGACGCCGAACTTCTTCGTCGACTCGACGCTGTAGGGGAACTTTTCGGGATCGGTGATCCGGACGCCGAGGATCTTCTCCCAGGCGATCGAGTTGCGCGACTGGTTGTAGTCGGCCGCGCGGCGCTCGGGCGGCTGCACGGCGACGCGGTAGTTGAAGTCGTTGTAGACGCCCGGGGTCTTCGGCGTGTAGCGGCCGTTCTTGATGGCGCGCTCGATCATGCCCGGCGCGACGATCACGTTCTCGGTGTCGGTCGCGTCGACCTTGTCCATCATGAAGTTGTTCGGGATGTAGACCACCTCGTTGTCCTTCACGCGGCGCGCCACCCAGGTGTTGCCCTGATGGATCGCGATCTGCCAGGCCTCCTTCGCGTCGGCGACCGTGTAGGTGCGGCCGTCCGCGAAGTAGCCGTACCTGCCGAGGAGGTCGATGGCGATGTTGATCGCGTCGCGCGCCGAAGCCGCGCGCTCGGCCATCAGGCGGCGGATGCCGTAGCCGATGCCGCCATCCTTGAGCGCCTGCCGGTCGTCGTCGTAGATGCCGGTGCAGGCGTTGGAGACGATCACGACGCCGTTTTCGTTGACGAAGCCGTCCGAGAAGGAAGCGCCCGTCGGGTCGAAGGTCTGCGACCAGTAGAAGCCGAAGGTCTTCTCGACCTGCGGAATCTTCGCCTTGCCGGGCTCGTACTCGATCATCTCGCCCTTCTGGTGCGTCGCGGGCGGGACCCAGAACTGGGCCGTGAGGATGCGCCCGCCGTTGTCCTCGTTGTGGCCGACGAGGATTTCGCCTGTCTTCGATGCGTCCTTGCCGACGATGATGGTCGAGCAGGCGAGCGCGTCGAAGGAAAGAACCGCCGCGGCGGTGCAGAGCGCCATTGCGGAGAGCTTGAGCTTCAGATTCATAATCCGTACTCCTTTTGGGTGGTGGTGAAGCCGAAGGCGCCGGTCCGTCACCTGCGCTCAACAGTCCGACCACCTTTCCCGCTCGCAGAACCTGCAGGAACCTGCAAAAGGGAAAAGCGCCTCCGCCGAATGGAGACGCCTGCAGTCATCGAATTGAGCGCGGCGCGGACTACTTCGTGTATCCCGTACGCGCTTCGACCTTCTCCACTATAGCGCCCGGAGTCCGCGCCCCATCACGGTGCTTTCGACTACCTCTTTAGGGCGTTTAATCCAATTACTTAAGTGGATTCACTTACCTTGCTGCGGCATCGCAGCGAAGTCCGGACATGAAGACGGCGGCTGCGGGAACGGGAGCTCACGCCCTCCGTTCCCGCAGCCGCCTTCAGATGGCCGGGCGGGTTGGGCTCCACACACCTGCCCCCGGATGGAAGTCCGGGCGAGGACGTGAAGCCTTGTTCGCCCTTATTCGGCATTCTTCTCCTGGCCGGCCTTCAGAAGGTCGCGGATCTCGCGCAGGAGCTTGAGCTCCTCCTCGCTCACGGGAGCGGGGGCGGGAGCGGGAGCAGGCGCCGGAGCGGGAGCAGGCTCGGCCGCCTTCTTCTTCTCCTCCTCCTTCGCGTGCGACATCAGGCGGTCGGCCTCCGCGGCGATGCGGGCGCGGGCGGTGACCACGATCTTGATGAGCCAGAAGACGGCGAAGGCGAGGAGCAGGAACTGCACGACCGCCGTGAGGAAGGCGCCGTAGCCGAAAACCGTGGCGCCCGCCTTGGTGAGGGCCTCATAGGTCTGCGGACCCGTGTAGCCCGCCGGAGCGTCCTTGAGGACGACGAAGAGGTTCGTGAAGTCCGGACGGCCGACGAGCACGCCGAGGATCGGGTTGATGATGTCCTTCACGAGGCTGTCCACGATCTTCGAGAACGCGGCGCCGATGATCACGGCGACGGCGAGGTCAAGGACGTTGCCTTTCGAGATGAAGGCTTGAAATTCCCGGAAGAACTTGCGCATTTCGGGATTGACTCCTCTTAGTTTCTTTATTGCGTGTTGCGGGCTTGATGCGCCGCGCCTTCGGCCTTGAGGGCGGACGAAGGCGCGGCGCCGTGGATCTTATTTTCCTCCAAACCGCCCGGAACCGTGCGCCTGAAGCGGCGCGCCCGAGCGTGAGCGGACCGCCACTGCCCGCGCAGGCGCTTCATCCGCCCTCCGGGGCGCCCGGGCGAGCGCCTCCCGCATCGCCTGCGAGAGGCGGTCCTTCTGCGCCTTCGTGAAGCGCAGCGACTCACGCACCTTCCGAGCCGTCCGTCGCGCCGTGGCGGCGTCCATCACGCCCGAGACGGTCGCCCGGAGAGAAGCCGCTTCGCTCTCCTCCCACCCGTCCACGAAGCATTCGGCGAGCATCCAGGCGAGCCCCATCGAGACGTAGTACGACCGCCTGGCCGCGGTGAGGACGCGGGGCGCGAGCGCCGCCGCAAGGGACGCCCGAACGGCGGGACGCCGCGCGAAGTTGCAGAGGAGAAGGACGAGCCCAAGGCGGATCGACCAGTCGTCGTCCGCGTTGAGAAGCCGCCCGATCCAGGCGCGCGCGGCCGCTTCGTTCTCCTTCATGTCGGGGAAGACCGACCCCAGGAGGTCGCAGGTCGCCCAGTTGTCGATGAGGCGGATGAGCCCATCGGCGCGGGCGACGCGCTCCGTGAACTCAAGGCCGGGCTCCGTCGCGACGACGAGCCCCGCAGCCATCACGACCTCCTGAGGAAGCGCCCGGGGCGCGGCGCACACCTCGCGAAGAAGCGCCCTGCCGTCGCCGCGGCGCACCACGCCGGCGGCGGCCCTGCGCACGTCCACCTTCGGCACGCCGATGCGGTTCTTGACGCCCGGCATCATCTTCCCTTGGGTGTCGTAACTTCGCGGACGGGCGGCGTGGATGAGTTCAAGATGGAGGGCGTCGAGGATCGCGGGCATAGCGGAGGCTCCTGATGATGGGAGATGGAGGGACGAGATGCCCGAGCATAACCGGAGGCCGGCCGCTGCACGCGCCGCCACCCCCGAAATCCCGCATGCGCGCACCGCGGACCTCATAGGTAGAATGTGCAGCACCGTCCCGACGGCATCCCCTGCGTCTGCAGCCGAGGCGGCCTCACTCAAACGACCAGATCAAAATCATGACTACCGAAACCCCTCTTCCGGCAACCGCGCCGGCTGCCGCGCCGAAGAAAAAGCCCGGCATCGTCGCCTACATCTCCTTCTTCCTCGCCTGCGCCTTCTTCTCGGGCACGCTCATCACGGACCAATGGTGGGGCATCTTCGACTACACCGTGCTGCTCGGCGACTTCGGCAGCCTCGTCTCCAAGGTGACGAACAACGGCGGTGAGATTGTCACGCAGATGGCGAACTTCCGCGGCAAGGGCGGTTCGGGCGCGATCGACGGCTTCATGTTCGCGCTCGCCCTGGTGCCGACCATCATGTTCGCGACGGCCATGATCGCGATCTTCGAGCACTACGGCGCGCTCGACGCGGCCGAGCGCATGCTCAACCCGATCCTGCGCCCGCTCATGGGCCTGCCGGGCACGTGCTCGCTCGCCATCATCGCGTCGCTGCAGTCCACCGACGCGGGCGCTGTCCTCACGCGCACGCTCAAGGACTCCGGTGAAATCACCGAGAACGAGACCTACATCTTCTCGGCCTTTCAGATGACGGCCGACGCGGCGATCGGCAACTTCCTCGCCACCGGCATCGTCTTCTTCTCGCTGCGCGCAGCGGACGGCTCGCTCGTGGTGCCCACCACGATCGGCGTCTGCCTCGGCGTGATTCTCCTCGGCAAGGTCTTCGCCGCCAACGTGATGCGCCTCCTCCTGATCCGCAGCAGCCGCAAGGCCGCGGCCTGACGCTTAAGGGGCGCTCCCCCCGGACCCTGAAGCCGGTCGAAAGGACCCGCCGAATACGCGGGTTCCCCGACCGGCTTTCCTTTTGCCTGAAGGCCGGGCGGCGCCGCGACGAACCCGAGTTGGGAAGGACCTCCGGGCGCCTGGAGAAGCGGGAGCCCATGGACGTTCCGCGGTAAAATCAAAGGATTACCGCCCGCACGCATTGGGATTGGATTTCCGACCGGGCGGAAGAACACAACAAACAGGCACCGCATGCGCACCTGGCCCTACCATCTCCTCGCCCTCTTCGTCGTCATCTGCTGGGGGCTCTCCTACGTCAGCACCAAGGTGCTCTACGCCTACGGCATGGGCCCGTGGGCCGTCGTCGCGATGCGCGCGGTCCTCGCCTACGGGTTGCTGATCTTCCTCGCCCCGAGGAACCTCTACGCCGGAACGATGCGCGCGGAGATCACGGTCGCGATCCTCGGCATCGTGAGCGTGCCGCTCTGCTTCGGGCTGCAGAACCAGGCGCTCGTCACCGCACAGGCCTCGACCACCGCGGTCCTGGTCGCGATGGGACCGATTGCGACGGGGCTCCTCGCAATGGTGGCTCTGCGCACCTGGAAGATCCACTGGATGACGGTCCTCGGGCTGGTCGCCGCCTTCACGGGCGCGTTCCTGCTCTACTTCGACGCGGTGATCATGAATGAGATGGCCCTGAAGGGGTTCCTCCTCGGCATCGCCGCGGCCGTCGCCTACGCGCTCTATTCGCTCGTGCTGCGCGCACTCGCCGACCTGCATCCGCTCCTGGTGCTGCGCAAGGCGACGGGCTACGGCGTGATCTTCACGATGCCCTTCTTCCTCAACGAAGGCCCGACCGAAGCGGTCCTGATGACCGACCCGGTGGTGCTCGGGAACTTCCTCTTCCTCGCGCTCGTCGTGACCGCAATCGGCTACTCCTGCTGGCAGCTCGCGGAGCGCCGCATCGGCTCGGCCTCGGCGCGCTTCTACCTCTTCCTCTGGCCGCTCGCCGCGATCGTCGCGGGCATCTCAATCCTCGACGAGACCTGGAGCTACATCGGCATCATGGGCGCCGGCATGATCCTCTGCGGCGTGATCTGCGCGCAGACGGGCCTCGCCCGCGTAGCCGTTGAAATGGCGCGGCGCTATTGACCCGCCTCCTCTGCACCCCACCGACCTCTCTGTGAGGTCCGTAGGGCGGCCGAAAAGGACGCAGAAAGGGCCTTCCCGGAATAGTTTTCGCCGGGAAGGCCCTTCTTCGTGGAGGAGCTGATGACGATGCCCTCAAAGGCGGTTCCGGAGAGAAGGAAGCGCCTCCGGGAGGCGCTCACCAGCGCACGGAGACGCGCTCGCCGACGTGGGAGCCCTCGGCGATGAGGTCCGCGACCGCCGCGGCATAGTCGGCGTAGCTCACGGCGCTCCTGCCCTCGGCGTCGGTCGAGAACTCCTCGCCCGCGAGGACGTAGTGACCCTTCTTCGGGCCGTCGGCTTCGAACTCTGCGGCGGGAGACACGCAGGTCCAGAGGACGTCCTTGCGCGCACGCAGGGCCGCCAACTGATCACGCTGCGCGCTCGCGAGCGGCCGGTACTCCGCCGGGAAGAACGACTGGTCGACGAGCTGCTGCGTGTGCGCGGGGTCGAGGTAGAGGCTCCCGGCGCCGCCCACGACGAGGAGCCGCGTCTTCGTGCCGTCAAGCAGGTCGGCGAAGTGAAGGACCGACTTCGTATGGAGCGGCAGATCCTCAGGAGCCCAGAAGCCGAGGGCGTCGACAACGGCGTCGAACCCGGCGAGATCGTCCTTCGTGAGCGCGAGAGCGTCCTTCACGAGGACGTGCTTCGCGGCGGTCTTGTTTTCACCGCGCACGACGGCGGTGACGTCCCAGCCGCGGCTCACGGCTTCATCAACGATGCGGCGCCCGGCGTTGCCGTTGGCGCCGATGACGGCGATTCGGGTCATGGAAATTCCTTTCAATGTGCTTGAGTTTCGATCAATAATTAGTTCGATGTCGAACTAATTGGCACTATAGTCCATCAATTGTTCGACGTCAAACGTTCATGACGAAGGCGGCGGAAAGGACCGCGGATTCTTCCTCTCGACCCTGCGTCGAGGGAGACGCCTGCCGCCGCGGGAACACGTCTAGACGAACATCTTGAACGCGCGCAGACGGTGTCCCCCAGACCTGAGGAAGCAGGGTAGAATTCAGGGCCTCCGAACCGCATCCCGAATTTCAACGCGGCTGCGGTTGAAGAGCCGCCTCCATTCATTGAGCGCTTTCGGTCCACTCAGAATCCAATCCACAGGCATTCTCACAGGTGGGAGCGAATCCTTTCATTGCCGTCGACTTCCGGCGACGGATCGGTGCGGCAGGTACCATCCCTCTGGGCCGTCACCATGAACTCCAATGAATGGACTGGTGAGAATGCAGCGCGCGGAGCACTTCTCTCCACAGCGTGAATGGAATGGAGAATTCTCCACCATCTCATTCCATCCGGATGATCCGAATGTCCTTCTGCCTTCAGGCTTCCAACGAAAGTTGGGCTGGAGTGAATGAAGCCCCTCTCCCCACATCGTTTAATTGACGGAACTGGACGGAAGGGTAAATCACGCTTTCGAGCCAACAGATCATCACCGGAACTTTGGGAATCCATTTCCGACGATTCATTTCAGAAGACGCAAAGGATCATCCTCTGAAAACACTCCCGTCGTGCGTACTTATTCCACCGGGGAAACATTCGCATCGACGCAGCTACCGGAAGCGTAGAGACTCTGCCTTCCGCACTCGAGGTAATTTCTCCAGAGGCAGAATTCGGAGCATCTGCCGTCGGCAGCGCACTTCAATCACAAAACCTTTCTCAGCCTGACCGCGCTTCTCCGGGGGCAACCCGTCGATGACCCCATCGCCGCCCCGGGGAGGGGAGAGGGAGGGAATGAATCACCACTCGGACGCCGCCGCCCGGTCCGAAGGCGTCCTGCCGATCATTCGCAACACACAGAATCCGATGAGTATTCTAGGTTAAAATCCATGATGTTGCGTCTTATGCTCAAAATCTCCCATGCCTCAGCCCGACTTTATCGGGGCTTGACGGGCGATGAGACGTCCCGCGGCCACTCCTTGCCATAAGCCGTCATACGGATTACAATCCGCATAATTCTGATGCTTTTGAGCGTTTGCTCCTAGGATACTACGTGTTATGAGACCATCCATCGCCGTCGAGGATGCCCTCCTTCAACTCGGTGCGAACATTCGCGGCGCCCGGCTTCGCCGGCGTCTGCCACAGTCCGTCGTTGCTGAACGCTCCGGCATTTCATTGAACACTCTCTCCAAGATTGAGAACGGTGACGCAGGCGTTGCAGTCGGCAACATTGCGGCAGTTCTGAATGCTCTCGGGCTCCTTCCCCTCCTCTCATCACTCGCAGCCCCCGCCGAAGACGAGGCGGGTCTACTGCTCTCGGAGAAGCGCCTTCCGCAGCGCATTCGCCTCAAAAAGGAATAGCCCTCCCCTACTCGGCGTGGAAAAGTGCTTCTCCGCCCGCCGTTCAACAAAATATTCACCAGAGAGGACGCGTCAGTCATGACTCAACAAAAATTTCGATGCTGGGAGGTTCACGCCTCCGCATTGCCTGATAGCCCTCTAGTCGGTGAAGTCTTCTTTCCCGTTTCATCCATTCCGATTGACGCCGATTCACGTGGAAATGATTCCAGCGAATCACTCGAATCGTCCGCTTCCTGCGACGCCACTTCCAAAAGAGCAAGCCGCAGAAATAATCGCACTTCATTTGCCAAGACGGGTTTTGAGAAGAATAGCGGCCCCGCAGAAACCGCCGGGCGTTCACTCAGTCCTTCCGGAAGGCATTCATCGGTCCGCAATGCCTCATCCACTCCTTCTCTTCTTCTGCCGCGCTTTCGCTATTCGACCGCGTGGCTCGAAGGCGGGTTCGCGCTCGGCGCGGACCTTCCCCTGACGCCGGGACTCCAGGCCCCGCTCCGCGGCCGGCGGTCGTTTGGGTTTCTCACCGACCGGCGGCTCTCGGACGCTTCGACCGAACGCTTTCGAGCCGCACGCCGCGAGGGGTCGGAGTCGCTTGCCGCACTGCCGGCGCTCGACACCGCGGGCGACGAAGAGGCGGCCGCGGTGCTGCTCCCCAACGCCGCCGCGCATGCGGGTGGGATCGAGTTTTCTTCGCCCGAAGCCGCCTGCGGGACGACGCTTCCCCTCCCTTATGAGTCCACGGGGCTCGGGAGCGTCTTCGACGCTCTCGCTTCCGAGGGCCGGCGCCGGGCGAGCCTCAAGACCCTCCTTGCGCTCGCCTCGGCGACGGTGCTCCCGGGCGGGCGCACTGCGCTCGCCCTCGTGACGGAATCGGGCGAATCCGCCCTCACCGTCCGGAGTCCCACCGACCTGATCGACTTCCCGCTCTGGCGGCGCCTCTTTCTCGAACTCGCCCACGACTGCGGGATTGAGTGCGCCGAGAGCCGCCTCATTCACGCGGCGGGCATGCGGGCGCTCTTCACCCAACGCGTGGACCGGACGGAGGACGCGGAGCACCGTCAACGCCTCACGCTCTCGGGCACGACGCTCTCGCCCGAGCGGGCGCTCTCCTACCTCGGGATCGCCGAAATCCTGAACCGAGAGGGTGCGGCGCCGTCGCAGGATCTCCCCCAGGTCTGGCGACGCATGGTCTTCGCGCTCCTTACGGGCGCGGAGGACCGGGGCGCAAAATGGCTCTTTCACCGCACGCAGACCGGGTGGCGGCTCGCGAAAGCCCATGGATTTTCGCCCTGTGCGGGGGCGCCCCGCCCGATGACCGCAGACGGTCGGCGCCATCTCGCGTCTTTGGACGACGCCGTGAGGCTCGCCCCCTACTTCGGCATGCGGCTCGCCGACGCGAAGACGGCGGCTGCAGGAATGCGCCGGGCGCTTCGGGACTGGGAGGAGCGGGCGCTCGAGCTCGGCGCCGACGTTTCGGAGGTGGAGCTCCTCGCGCCCGGCTTTGAGGCGTTCTGAAGCTTTCTGATGCGATCGAGTCGGCCGCGCCCGCATCGAGGAGGAACGCCGCAAAAGACCCTCCTCAAGGTCTCCGACATGCAGAAGGCGCCCGACGAAGCGCATCGGGCGCCTTCTGTAAAGCGGCGGACCAGCCGCCCGCAGGTTCTGCGGCGAAGAGCGTCATTCGCCGTCAGTCGCGCTCGGCCGCTATGCGGCGGCGGCGCTCTTCGCGGAGGTCGAGCTCCATGTCATACCAGACCGCACCGCCGTGAACGGACTTTGAAACCCCGCAGTTGACGAAGCCGAAGCCCGAGTAGAAGTGGATGAGGTGCTCCTTGCAGGTGAGGATCACGCCGTCGCGGCCCTCCTGACGGGCCTTCTCGATGAAGGCGCGCATCAGGGTCGAGGCGCACCCCTGGTGGCGCTCTTCGGGAAGCACGGCGAGCCCGAAGATCGACTGCCAGCGGCCGTTCGGGTTGTGCAGCGTCGCGTCCTCAAACATGTCGTCGGTGATCGTGCGGTTGTTGGTCACCATCCCGTCGACGAGGCCGATGGGGCGGCCGTCCTTCATGAGGATCAGGAAGCAGTCCGGGAAGACAGCGAGACGGGCGGCGAAGCTCTCCCGCGTCGCCTTCTCGGCCGGCGGGAAGCTCTTCGCCTCAATGTCGGTGAGGACGTCCACATCCTCGGGAGTGGCGGCGCGAAGCGAAAACATGATGAAGCGTCTGTTGCGTGGTTGTGGGGAGAGCGGCGTGCAGACCGCACCCGTCTCCCGTCGTTTTTTGGGAAGCGCTCATCATAGCGCACCGCCCGACGGAGAAGCTGCGGCGGGATTCGAGGAAAGGCGGGACGCCCGGAGGGGCGGCGGGCGGCGTCCGGAGTCCTCCCTCCCCTCCGAACGCAGCTTCATGCGTCACGCAATCATCACATATGCGTCTTCATCTCGTCACACGGGAGGCGGAGACTCCTCTCCGCGCCTTCCTGGCCCCCCCTGAACCTCTGTATACAAGACCTTGAAGAGGAATCCGGCAGGCAGGCAAAGATCATTTTTTTTTTGAGACTTACGCAATGAAGCGTCGTTTGTTCCTGCAGTCCGCCGCCGGACTCTTCGTCGCGCCCGCCGCGCTTTCCGCCGCCGGCGTTGCCCGCGCCGCCACCCCGACCGAAGCGCAGATCACGCTCCCGCCCGCTGAAAAGTTGAAGAGCAGCTTCGGCTGGGTCACCGACATCCACTACTGCACGAGCCCGATCCGCACCATCCCGGCCGAAGATTCGATCCGCGTCTACGCGCACTCCCTCGCGAAACTCCGCCAGGCGATCGACGTCTTCAACACCCGCAAGCTCGACTTGTGATTGAACTCGGCGACTTCAAGGACTGCCTCGACGACGGCGACCGCCCCGGTACGATCGGCTTCCTGCAGACGGTCGAGTCGGAATTCCGCAAATACAACGGTCCGCGCTACCACGTCTCCGGCAACCACGACTTCGACAAGATCTCGCTCGGCGACTTCCTCGACAACACCGAGAACTACAGCGACGCCAAGGGCAAGAACTACTACTCCTTCGTCGCGGGCGGCGTGAAGTACATCGTCCTCGACGCCTGCTACAACAACGCCGAGGGCGAACACTACAGCCTCGGCAAGCTCGACTGGAAGATCGCGATCGTCCCGACCGTCGAGATGGAGTGGTTCAAGCGCGAGCTCGCGACCGGCAAAGAGCCCGTCGTGGCCTTCACCCACCAGCTCCTCAACACCTGGGACGAAAAGACGCAGAAGATCCCCAACGCGTTCTTCATCCGCAACGCCGCCGAAATCGTCTCCGCGATGGAGAGCAGCGGCCGCGTCCTCGCGGTGATCTCCGGCCACTTCCACAAGGGCGCCTACTCTGAACGCAACGGCATCCACTACGTCGTCAACCAGGGCCTCGTCGAGCGCCCGCTCCCGCACAACGTCTGCGGCATGGTGCACGTGGACCAGGACCTCAACGTCTACGTCGAGGGTCTCTACAACGAGCGCTCGCACGTCTGCCGCGCGAAGAAGGCTTAACCTGAGCCTTCCGCCCCCTTGAGTAGAACGCCCCGCCCGCTCCTCCGCTTGGAGGAGAAGGCGGGGCTTCTTCGTTTCTGGAGGGCTCATCACGGCTGGAGGCGCCCGAGCCTATACTTCTTGATCTCCAGTTCCACAACTTGTCGGATCCAAAATTCTCATGAAGAAGACTCTCCTCGCCTTGAGCGCGCTCGCGCTCGTCCTCTCCGGCTGCGCCAACCTTCCCGCCGGCGCCGACCGCATCAACCTCATCACGCTCGCCGAAGCGCAGGCCAACCACTGCATGAAGCTCGGCTGGGTGGGCTCCATCTCCGCCGTCCTCATCAACGGCAAGGCCCGCAACACCGCGCAGATCGTGAAGAAGGCGCTCGAGATCCCGGGGGCGACCCACATCGCCTACACCAAGGGCGAGGCGGGCTACTCCAACGCCCGTGCGCAGGTCCTGAAGTGCCCGAACCCGAACCTCAAGACGAAGGACCCGGACACCCGCCGCTACTCGAAGGACTACCTCGGCCACGAGTGATCACTCTCCGGCCTGAAGGCCGGAGCTTCTTGATTCGCTGAGCCTCGCGG
>ERZ833515.631-NODE-631-length-29546-cov-3.895629_pt1 | contig 29546 bp, 20 predicted proteins | sample MGYA00519949_ERZ833515 | MGnify/ENA primary metagenome ERZ833515 (study PRJEB31850, sample SAMEA3708741) | human gut metagenome | biome: human gut; feature: human-associated habitat; material: faeces | place: China | collected 2014 ...
TCATTCTGCATATTAAAGCTTTGTTCTATAATTTCCATTACTTGATCAATTTCAGAAATGTCTCTCATACTTACTTCCACATCACCATTTCCCCATCTACCTAAATTTGTTATATCTTTACAAATACCTTTAGGATCATATACTTCACTAAATTTCATATTAACACTAATACGTAATCCTTTCTTTTGGGGAACAATATCTACAAAATTAGTATCTAACTTATATGCTACATACAGTTTCTTATATTCACGTTTTACCTGTGGTGATAGATTCAATATTCTTTTATCTAAGGCTTCAAATAGAGTTTTACTTAAAGAACTCATATCATATGTTTCTAATGAATATTCCTGTGGTGTGTTTTCATCAGGCTTATATGATTCAAGTACTTCATCAGTTAAATCAGGATAAGGCCATATTTTTAATGCTTTATCACATAACTGTTTTGCTCTTTCCTTTATGTGTTCTTCATTCCATTCTGAAACATTCACAACATACTTATTAAGTCTTAAAGCACTCTCTTTAAATCCACCATCCATATTCATTTTTTCTTTGAAAGAATGATCACTCATTTCAGAATTATAAGCAGTAAGAGTCAAGTTTCCAATTGTATGAATATACATCTTTTGTATTTCTTTCCAATTGTCCCCAAGTTCTTTTTGCCATTCCTCTGAAAGATTCTTATTCTGAGGCATAATGTGTTCAATTGTATAATTACCAATATTTATTGGTGCTTTATTATCGTAGTTTTCTAATCTACTCAATACATAGTTTCTCGTACGCATATTATACATATCGCGAATTACAAATGATGAAAAAAACTGTTCATCATTTGGAAACTCTTTATATGTCTGTAAAAGCATAAATGATGCTTTTACAGAATTCATGTAATCATCGTTATGGATTGAGTTTTTAAATATTGCAAATGTTTTGTTCAATGAGTTTGTTGCCATACCACAAATGTTTCTTCTAAAAACATAACTAATACAATATCTCAAAACTTCTTTTAAATCATCAGTTGTAATGAGTCCTTCATTACAATCATGGTGAACTTTTAATAAGAATGGGTATGAGACTTCCATTCTTAAATCGACTATATCATCATAAAGTTGTTTTAATTCTTTGTCATCACTTCTCTTATATACAATATTTGTATAATAACGAGCATATTCTATTAAGTCTTCACAAAGTTCTCTAATTGTATTAAATTCACTATTCATATGGAATAACTTGAATGTTTCATAAACACGTCCTTGTTTTGGAATACTTGTCATTTTCATTGTTAAATAATGACGGAAGAAAGCATCCATGACTTTTTCTTGTGTTTCATAAACAAAGAGTTGTTCCATAGGTCTCCATAAATGCTCATAGATATATGTTTGTTCTGTAGGCTCTAATCCCATCAAAATATAGTTTCTTATTAAATCAGATTCAGATAACTCTTTACCTGTTGAGTTTAGACTTTCAAAGATAGCTTGTGCATCATCAGTTTGTCTATCTAAAGTAATATTAACTATCAAGAGTTTACCAATTGCTTCATAAGTTTCAGCAGGTGTTAATTCATGACTATCTATCTTTGATGTAAAAAACTTGTAGTTATCTAATAGTCTAGATTTAACACCTTCTTTTATAGGCTTTCTTTCTACAAGACTGACAAGAATATCTTTATCGTTATCAGTTAATAATAATTTATATCTGTCTTCACCAGACTCAAATTCATTCTTTAAAAGCATTCCATCTATACGATGCGCATTTATAGTTTTATCATCTGGATTATTTAATGCATAATTACGTAATGCGATTAATAGTAAAGTAAGTGTAGTAAGACGTTGTTGACCATCAATGATCATATATTTTTGTATTCCAGTAGGCATAGCCTGTTCAGCAATATTTACTATTGAACCTACAAAGTGCCCTACTTTCTTTTCTTTCTGCATTACAACAATATCATTCCATAGACGTTTACATTGTTCTAATTCCCAGCTATAGTATCTTTGATATACAGGAATAAGAAATTGTTTGTCTCCATTTAGTATTCCAAATATATTTCCTTTATGTACTTCCATATTAACCCTCCATAATTTATTAATAATTACTTAGACTATCTTCTATATACATATACTTCTATTTTATTCTTTTTTTGATTGAATAGCACTAGTTTAATGTTCTATAACTACTATTATTAGGGGTTAATGATAATATTTTTATTTTTTGTTGTTAATATAAAACGAATGGTTGTTAAACCATTCTAGGATTTGCATATAAATCAATTAGTTGATCAATCTTATCGGAATTATTGGCCAAGCCTATCGGAACTCTTGGTCAACCTAATCGGAATACATAGTCAACATAATCAAAATTCATAAAAGTAAATATACACACCTATCACATAAAAATAGTTATTTGTCTCACTGTATATAAAGATTAAAGGGAACAACCAAATCTGATTGTCCCCTTTTGCATATTCATTTAATTAAGTCATAGTGGTTCTCTCGGCCACTTACATCATTTCACTTCTATATCTACTACCCAGTAAAACAACAAAACACTAATCTAAACTGCTCGCTGCATAGAAACCTTCTCTTACAGCTTCACCAATCTTTCCTAATTTATCACAATCTCCAATTGCTCGAGTTTTCATTGGATACTTTTCTTTCAATAAATCTGAAAGAGTTGTATTAGGTCTCATACCAAAAGCTGAGATTACTGTATCTGCTTCAATATGCTTTTCATTGCCGTTTTCTTCAACAGTTAATCCTGTTTCGTCAATAGCAGTTACTTTCGTATTTGTCATAAGATTAACATTGTTTTCAACTAATTTATTGAATAATGAAATCTTGTTGATAAAGAACACGTCTTTACCCATTTCAGGAAGCATTTCTACAACAGTTACATCTTTATGCATTTCTTCAGCAATTTCAATAGCACCATCTAAACCCGATGCTCCTCCACCACAGATTACAATCTTATCACCTTTTATAAGTGATTCATTTCTATGTGCTGCTACAATATTCACAACATTTTTACCATCAATACCAGGAATTGAAGGAGTAAAAGGTGTTGCACCTGTTGAAACAATGATTGCATCACATGTTTTTAAAATATCTTCTTCCCCAGTAATTGTAGTATTAAGATGAATATCCACAGGAAGTTTACTTAACTGTACTTTATACCATTCAGTTAATTTCTTAATATTAGATTTGAACTGGGCTGTACAGATATCTCCCATAGTACCACCTAAATGATTTTCTTTTTCAAATAAAGTAACATGATGACCTTCTAAAGCAGCTACTCTAGCAGCCTCCATACCACCAGGACCTGCACCAATAACTACAACATTCTGTGGATCTTCAGTTTTTTCAAGTTTAAATCTTACTTCCTCCATAGCCTGTGGATTAACAGCACATCCTAGTTTTGTATGATGATTCCAAATACGACCAATACAGTATTCATTACATCTTAAACAAGGTCTTACATCTTCCCTATGATTCTTCATTAGTTTCTTAGGCATCATTGGATCAGCAATAAGTGCTCTACCAAAAGAAGCAAAATCAGCATTTCCGCTTTCAATTAATTCTAATGCACTATCTGGATTATGTGCTCCTGCATTAATTAAAGGAACATTCACAGCTTTTCTTGCATCTTCACATACATATGACATGCATGATTCACCTAAATAAGCAGGTGGGAAAATATAATCTAATGTTTCATAACATCCAGCATCAATATCAAATGCATCAATACCTTCTTTTTCTAGTTCTTTAAGAATCTTCATGCTGTATTCTAGATCTCTACCACCATTAAAACGATGATCTAAAGAAATTCTAAATAAAATAGGTACATCAGGGCCTACCACTTCACGTATTGCATGGTAAATGTCTTTTGCGAAACGTGTATTCTTTTCTGGAGTTCCTCCATATTCATCTGTTCTCTTATTCCATACTGGAGATAAGAACTGATCAATTAAATATCCTGCATGAGCATGAATTTCAATTGCATCATAGCCTGCATCCATTGCTACACCTGCAGCAAATTTAAAATCATTCATCATCTGAGCAATCTCTTCTTTTGTAAGAGCATGACACATTAAGTTTGGATCAAATGCTGATGGAATTTCAGATGCTGACATTGGTGGATTTCCTAAAGTATCTGGAAATGCATTTCTACCTGTACCTGGTGTTAACTGACAAACAATCTTAGCACCATAACGATGTACCCCATCACATACACTTGTAAGAGATGGCAATACAGTAAAACTATCCATGTATCCTTCCATAGACCCTTGAGCAATTTTTTCATTAAGTGGCTGACATCCCATGATAATCATACCTACTCCACCTTTAGCTCTTTCAATGAAATAATCAATTTCATTGTCTGTTTTACGTCCATTAGCTAGTGCACTATTTGTCCCCATTGGAGACATAACTAATCTGTTCTTTACTTCCATTTTTCCAATTTTAAATGGTGTAAATAATTTTTCATAATTCATATCCTATTCTCCTTTTTTGTTACCTCGGTAACATTTTATAATGTAACCGCTTTATTGTCAATGTTTAATAATTCACAATCTTTTTTATTGTTTTTATGCTATAGTGTAAAAGGTGATAAAAAATGTACAAAGATTTAAAGAATACAATTATTAATACATCCTATAAATTATTTATGGAGAATGGTTATGATCAGACCACAGTCAATGATATCTGTGCTGCTTGTTCTATTACAAAAACAACATTCTATCGTTATATAGATTCAAAAGAAGAATTACTTTCATTCTTCTTTGATGATATTAATGAGAAAATTGATGAACTAAAATTAAATGCAGAAACACATACTGATTATGTACAACAAATCATTGATGCTTTTGATCTTATCATTGCACACATGCTTCAATTCCAGCAGGAATTATATTGTCAGCTATATATATCTAACCTAAAAGAGAATAAAGGTACATTCAATGAAATAGATGCTTTAAAAGAAGTCGTAATTGACTTAATTCTTAAAGCACAGAAGGCAAATCAAATATCAAATAGAAATGATCCTTTAGTTATTTATAACGTCCTTGAACATATATGTTATGGATGTGGTATTCAATGGTGTCTTCATCAAATACAAGATATTAGAGAAGAATTTACTACTTCTTTAAAAGCAATTTTAATCATATAAGATACATTGCAGAAAGCACAATTGTGCTTTCTGTTTTTTATTTCTAAGCACAGAAAAAGATGATACTCATCGATATCATCTTTCTATACTTTATATCAAATTGTACTTACAACAACATCACAACTTATAGTTCAGTATACTTATCACTTTTACCCTTAGCCTTCTCTACTAAGGGATAGTTGATTGTATCTCTGCTATACTACGACTTTAATTCTTTAACTTTAGCAGAATATGATAGTTTTTATTTCAATTGATTAGGAATTTCATCTTTTATTTTATCTAGTTCAACATTTAATTGTTTAATGTATTCAGTGGCTATTTCAATATATAGATTTTTTTTGTAATTTTGTTCAATTTCCAACAAGAATTCAAAATCCTCTATTAAAACTTGATTGATTATTTTATAAAAAAGATTACGCAAATTTGTTTGATCTGTTGAATTTAAATCTATTTCATCTATAGTATTTGAATTAATGTTGAATTCCATTATATCTTTGCCATTTTTTTCCATTAAAACAACTCTTTTACTTACCATATATTTCACCTCGTTCTATAAAAGCTTCTTCTCCACCCTCTAAAGTTTCCATACACTTTCTAGACCATAAGTAACTGTTGGTGTTATTTGTACAATCTATTAACTTATCAGTGAATGGATTTCCTATATAAGTATTATACTTACCATCTAATGTGTATTCACGATATACCGAAAGCAAAGGAAGAGTTCTAACTCCGATATTTGCATCATGTGTCGAAATTATTATAATCTTATTAAGCTTTGAGAGTTCAATTAAACGTGGAACAATTACTTCATTAATATATTTATGCCCTACACTTAATTCTGGTTCATCTAAAATAAAAACATTCTTTTTTTCATCAACTAATGCATTAGCTAAAAGAAGCATTGATTGTTCTCCATTTGAAGGTGTGTACTCTTCGTCATATCTATTAACAATTCTGCTTTTCACCCCAATAAAATCTCTCAGAGAACAAATACCTTTACTCTTAATTGTAGTATTTAAACCTGCTATTTCTTGTCCTTTTTCTTGTTGAAATGCTATTTTTATAATTGTTGTCAAACGATTATAAACATCTCGCAAATCATTGATTCCATATGATGCACCTTTTTTTAAACTTACATTTTTTGCATTTATAGGATTAATAAATATTCGCTTTTCATTATAAATAGATCCCTTTGATTCCAAATCACCTATTTTAGTTTTTTCAATTTTAGTTTCACTATCTAAAATCTCTTTAATTTTCAGCGTTTTATTGTAGAGATTCAGGCAATTTGAAAATGTATCCAATAACCCAGTAGAAGTTGGTAACTGATTAATTCCTGATTTTGTTTTGCAAAGTTTTTTCATTGTATTAATAGTAAAATTTTCTAAATCCAAGCTTTTCATTTCTATCCATTTTTTTAATGTATGACTTTTTGAATTTGCTACCATTCTTGAATACAATTCATTAAAAGTAGAAAAATCATCTTGTGCTAAATACTCGCTTGGATATACTAAATTTTCTAAATCCTCACCAATTCCTAATAATTTTTCATAATCCCCCAATGAATCCTTATATTCCTTGTCTGATATAATTTCCATAAAAGTTGCATCTTTAAATCCAAACTTTTTACTTAGTCCATTAATATCTTTGGTTTGTGCCCAATTTTTATACTTATCAATAGAAGTAATAGAAACATCTGTCCAATCAGAAATATCCTTAAACTCAGTTTTACAATCATCATTTGAGATTTTATAAAAATCTGAATCATCGTTTTCAACTCGTATTAATTTTTTAAATTCTGTATCTTTTGTTTGTCCATCATAATACGAAACATCTGCATTACCTTTTGAATCAAAATAATCTTTTAATCTATCTAAAAAAGAACTTTTTCCTGTACCTTTGCCACCAAAAATAACATTTATATCATTATATATAGGTAGAGAAATTGAACAGTCATCAAAGGGTGCTATAGATATAACTTCATTAATTTTTTGATCAACAAAAGTCTTCAATACTTGCTCATCCTTTTTTACCAACAAATTAAAATGCTCATAATCAGAAATTGGCATTTTTAATTCCGGTAACGAACAATTAGAATAATTATTCCAATCTTGTACATCTGAACCAATGAAGCTATTTATATTGTGTGCATATAAAATTCCTGCACTTCTTAATTGTGTAACTTCTAAAAACAGTGGTTTTCCATTAGATAAATCTTTCCTTAAAACATCTAAATCAGTTTCCGATAAACTTGGATTTTTCCATGCATAATGTGCAATTACTGTTATATCAAATTCTTGAAACTCACTTATCAAATCATGAATTCCTATTTCATATGTATCGGGGGTTACATTGCCTATCACCTTATCACATTTTTTTGAAAACTCACTCACATACTTTGGATTTGCTATAATTATACAATGTCCTTTACTATCATCACCTTTTACATCTAACTCTATTCCAGGCCAAATTTGTATATTATTTTTTAAAGCCTGTTCATTAAAACGTATATATTGTGCATAATCAAAGCAATTATGATTTGTAATTGCAACAATTGATACATTAGCTGCTAACAATTGCTCTATAAATTTTTCACACGTTACTTCTCGTGTAGCAGCGTCTCCTTTTTTAATTTTACGAGTATGACAATGCAAATCAATTTTCATAACATCATCTCCTTGTTTTCAAGCCTTTTAATTCTTTAACAACTTCGTATTTAATACCTGTATCAATAACCTCAAAGTGCTTTCTACCACAAAGAATTTTTTTCTTTTCAGTTCCCTTTAGATCATTAATATTCTCTGTTCCCTTTGTTTCAGCTACAAAATACAATTTTTCTCCATCATCAGTATTTAATACTAATACCCAGTCAGGATTATAATCACCAATAGGTGTATCAATCTTAAATCTACTTGGTAACTTTGCATACAGTACAACATCATCGTCATTATCTGCCTCTATTGCAAAATTCTTTTCAATATCAGAATCATAAATTGTATGATCATAAAGACTTCTATCAGAATTTGCTTTAATTACGTTTCTATCCTTATAGCCATATAATCCTTCATCGTTAAATATGAAATCTTGTTCATAATATTCATTACTCTTTTCATATTTAATTCCATCAGTAAGATTTTCTTTCTTGACAGCTAATAGAATCTTAGAAACCTGCTTAATCCATTCTTCTGGATTAATATAGAATTCTTTCAAACGATTAGATTTTCCTACAATATCAATAATGGTTTTTCTTAATAAACCTGTAGTATCTTGTAAACGTCTAATAAAATCTGGATATGTCATCTGTTCAAATTCGTAAACACCACCTAATTCTTTTACCTGATGACCTGCATCTTTAACTCCCTGCCTTGTAATATCAACATTTGTTATTTGAACATCAATCTTTTCTGCCTTAATAGTAGGCATATTTTGAATTTGCTCAACAGCTTCTTTCTTTAGTCTATCCATATCCATATTGATTGTATAAACTGTCTTCTGTTTAATTTTATCCCATAATGCAATAAACTCTGGAGACAATTGAACATCTTTATTTAGTTTAACTTCAATTTTTGTAGATGCATCTTTGATTTCAATTTCTTTAGATAGTTTTTCAATACGTTTAATAACTTTTTCAGTAAATGATTCAAATTGTTCTGGTAATACAAATTTATCTTCATGCTTATCTTGATGATATTTATTAGTAATTTTACCGCTAGAAGTTACATAATCATTTTTAACTAAATAATCATATATACTTTCAGAATCTTTTTGTGAAAGTTCAACTAGTTGACCATCATACTGTTTTACAGATATACCTGAAAAACTGATAGATTCAATAATCCCAAATTTGAAATTATCTGTTTCTAATTCTTTCTGAAGTTTTTTCGAAAACTCTTTATAAGATTCATTTGCTATAACACTTAAAGTATTATACTTTGCATCTGTTACACGTTCCCCATTCTGATTTACACAGATACGTAATCCTCGTCCAATTTTTTGGCGCTTTGTCATTTTGTCTTTGGTTTCGATTAACGTACATACTTGGAATATGTTAGGATTATCCCATCCTTCTTTTAAAGCGGAATGAGAAAAAATAAAACGAATTGGCTCATCAAAACTTAATAACCTTTCCTTATCTTTCATAATTAACTGATAAGTTGTTTCGTCATCATTTGTTTTACCGCTAGAATTTTTTATTCTTCCCTTGCCATCCTGAGCAAAGTAGCCATCATGAACTGCAACCGGATCAAGAGAAATATAATCTCCATAATCTTCTCGTAATCGTTTATATCTTGGTTGATTTATGAGTTTTTTATACTCTTCTTCAAACCAAATTTGATAATCACCTTTTTCATCTTCTCGTGAATAATCCCTATACTTAGCAACTTCATCAATAAAGAACAAACTAAGGACTTTTATCCCTTGTTTTATGTAATGAAGTTCTTTATCCAAATGAGATTTAATTGTTTCATGAATTTGTGCACGTTTTACTGCTTTATCGTCAATATTTCCTATAACATCTCCAATATTTAGTAATTCACCATTAGTAAAAGCAACGTACTCTTCACCTGGAAAACAATCAATATTATCAACGATATATCCTTTATCCTTATAGTAATCTACTTCACCTGAAGATTCCCATAAATCATCACCAGTTTTAGCAGTAATAGGCTTTTTTTCAATAGTTCCTTTTTTCTTATTATTCTTATAAATCTCTAATCGACAAGTATATCCATTTTTATCTGAAACACTTAGTAATTTCACATAAGGTTTAGTAGTTGCTTTATCAATACTCACTGAATTAACTTCAATATGTTTAACTAAGTGTTCTTGATAAGCATCAACTGGTGTTAAACGATACATAAGATTATACAATTCTTTATGCGTAGCAGAATAGCGTAATGTACATAGAGGATTTAATGACGCAAGGGCTTGTTTTGATTTTTTTGTACCATCAACAGATTGTGGTTCATCAATAATAACAATTGGATTTGTACTAGCTATTAAATCAATCGGCTTATTTCCATTGAGCTTATCATTTGATCTATGAATCAAATTGGCTTTTGATTCTTCGTCCGGATTATTAAAACTTTTTCTAAAAGCATCGATATTAATGATCATTATTTCAATATTAGTGCTTGTCGAAAAATCTCTTATTCTCTCTAGATGATTTGAATCATATGTAAAATAGTTATAAACGACATTGTCGTACTTCTCCATAAAATGTTCCTTTGTAGCTTTCAAGGAACTATTAACGCCTTCCTTAATAGCAATACTAGGTACAACTATAATAAACTTAGTAAAACCATAACGCTTGTTTAACTCCAAAATCGTTTTTGTATAAACATAAGTTTTACCAGTTCCAGTTTCCATTTCAATAGTAAAGTTCTTCTTCTGAAGATCATTACTCATTTTAATATCGTTTTTTGATTGTATTTCTTGAACATTTTTTAGCATTGTGAAATCATCAATGGTCAGTTTATTTGAATGCCCTACAAAATAACTTACCCCTTCACCATCTAAATCTAATTCATTCTTTTGATTTACTTCAATAGTAAATAATGAATCTTTTATTTCACATCCTTCAAATATATCGCATATTGCATTAACTGCATCTGTTTGGTATGGTTGATCAATAAATTTTAATTTCATATATCAAATTCCTTTCTAGATACACTTAATATCTTCTACACCATACTTTTCTAAATTATAAGTTGCATTTATTTTAGCATTATCATTGATAAATCCATCCTCTTTAAATACAACTACTCTTGGGCCTAATTCACCTATTGCTTTTACATCTTCAGAATTAACATTATCCTCTAAGCAAACAACCATATATCGTCTTCCGATTCTAAACATAGTTTTTCCATTGACGTCTATTTGTTCAACTTTTTTATCAAAAATTCCATACTTCAACATTATTTCATAAAGTATGTCTTCCTTTGTTCTGTCTTTCTTAAATACTTCTGAAAGATCAAATAAATTACTTTCGTTATATTGAGCAGTGTCATCCCATGGAATGATATTTGTAGAATCTAGTTCAAACACTTTAAATCCAATATCTATATTAAATTCTTCTCCTGGATGTTCCTCTTGCCATTGATGCTTTATTTGTTCTCCTGCTAAGCGAATACGTTCTTCCCCAACTTCACAAATATTTTTATAGCCAACTTTATAAGCCTCCGATTTTTCTTCATACAACTCTGGCAATTGAACCATGATAAATTTTCGATTACCATCATCTTCAGTATTTAACTGTATAGTTGCATGTGCAGTACTAGCTGATCCTGAAAAGAAATCTACAATAATATCATCTTGCTCTGTATATAATTGTATACATCTTTTAATTAAATCTACAGGCTTAGGATAATCAAAATAAGAATGACCATTAAACAATTTTTTTAGTTTTTGAGATGCTTCCTGTGAATGTCCTACTTCTTCATATTTCCATATAGACATAGGAGTAATCTTATTCTTTACTTCTGATAGAAACTTTTTTACTCGTGGCATATTATTACCACTTTCTCCAAACCATATTCTATTATCAGCAATCATTTCCTCAAATCTCTCTAGTATATAGCCAACATCTACCATTTGGGGGAACTACTTTTCTCCCACTAGGCAAAGTAATTTCATATATTTTTTCTTTAATTGCTGGTCCAACAGTCGCATCAGCACTTGTCCAAGGTCCTCGTATATCATTATCAATATTTTTATACCTATCATTAGATTCGCTTGTTCTAGGAAGTCCTTGACAATAAGCATAATTAATATTTTTTGCATAACATAAAATATAATCATGGCTTGAAGAAAAATGTTTTTTTAAATTAATCGGAGCAAACGCTCTTTCCCAAATAATTTGTGCTATAAAATTAGATTCCCCAAATATTTCATTACATATTTTCTTCAAATTCTCTTGTTCATTATCATCTATACTAATAAATATCACACCTGAATCAGATAACAAATTTTTAGCAAGTAGCAACCTAGGGTATATCATATTTAACCAATCTGAATGAAATCTACCATTACTCTCTGGGTTTGAACTAGATAATTGCTTAGTCTGTTCTTTATAATTTGCTAATGAATCACAAAAGTTATCGTGATATACAAAATCCTTTCCTGTATTATAAGGCGGATCAATGTAAATCATCTTAATCTTTCCATAGTATGTTTTCTGTAATTGTTTTAAGACTTCTAAGTTATCTCCTTCAATATAAAGATTATCAGTACTATCCCAGTCTTTTGATTTATCTTTACATGGTCTTAGTGTTGCAGCTGAAGGAGTTTGTGCTAATTTAATTGACTCTGATTTACCTTTCCAAGTAAACTGATACTTTTCTTTAGAATCATCTACTTCATCGCCTAAAATTGCTCTTAGTAGATCAAAATTAATTTTCCCTTCCTCTACTGCTATTGGAAATAATTCTTTCAATTTATCAATATTCTGTTTTTCTAAATCTAAACTCAAACCGTCTAATTTTTCCATATTCTTTCTCCTTTACTTAAGAGCACTAATATTAGTTTGTATTACTCCAACTGCAATTTGTGCAATCATATTTATTGAAAATGCCCCAACTGCTTTTGCTATGTCTTTTACTTTTTTCCAATTTTTATCATCTCGAATATCGTTTAAAAACTCATGACCATTAAAAGTAATATCATAAATTCTTACATCCACTAATATATTTCCGAACGCCTTTGTAACTTTCACATCTAAAAAACCTGCTTCTTTAAGTTTTACTACAGTATATATAATATCTTCTGTTTTATAGTTAGGTAGCGCCTGTCCTAATTCTTCATGAGATAAACTGTTCATATAACCATCTTCATCTATCTTTAATAGTTCCTCGCAACTAAGTAAAACATCTCTTACGCAATCTTTATTTAATTCCACTACTTACACCTCTTATTCTATTTATTAGTTCTTTCTTCTTCATCTCTTCATCATATATTTGATCATCAATATCCAATTGTTCAGCCTTCATTGTTGCTTTTTTGTATCGTTCCTTTAATGTATTAATACTAGTATTAATTTGTTGATACTGTTTAATGATTGACTTGTAATCCAATTCTTGTTTAGGAAATACTTTAACTACATTATAAACAGCCATCTTATAAACAAGGTTGATTATCTGAAAATAGTAATCTTTTAAATCAACAGCAGATAACTGACTTAAATCTAAATATTGCAATATATCACCTGAAATAAGTTCTACTACTACATCATCTAATACAGTTTTTGTTTCATTTATTTTATTAATATGCTTAGGTGCTAAAGAGATCCATTCTTTATCTCCACATTCATACAATAATATTGTTGGCTCTGGAAAAGCCGAATGTAACTGTTGAGATAATTCCATTAATCTATCAGACTTCTTTAATTTTATAGATAAAACATAGATTGCTTGATAACTATAGTTATCATCCTTAAATGCTCTAAATCGTATTGTTTGCTCATTCAACAAACTAACAAGATAAATAGAAGAAACATGTGTTTCTATGAGTCTTCTATTATCTGTACTAGTTTGTAATTGTCCTATTAAGGTTTTAACAGGCACGCGTTGTTTATTTATTACTGGTATTTTTAAACTTTCTAATAAACTCATTCTTCCACCACCAAAAATGAAATTAATTCAAAATCATTCAAACCACTTACTGTATCATCAAGAAAAGTTGCCTGTCCTATTTGAAATAGTGATTGAATTCCCTTTTGTTCTACCACACCTTTAATATCATAAACAGCTTTTTCTAATAAGTCTGTATATTCAGTCATATAAGCACCATTCTTAGTCTTCTTGTTGAAAGATTTTACTAAATTTTCAATAGGACTCTTTTTCCCCTGACATAATGCTTTGTATAAATCTAGAATCTTTTTAGGCTGTGTATTCTTAATATGAATACTACCTTCACTATTCACGTAAACTAGATAATATGGATATAAAGAAGTAGCAGCTTCTTGATTACTTGTATGTTTCTTCTGCTTTAGACAATAGATAACACCTTTAGAACATTCTTCTTTGTTTTTTGAAGGTATATTAGTTACAGCATAAATACCTGTTGGATATTTCTCTAATAAACCTGGATTTTCTTTCATATATCGATCTAAAGACATTATAAAATCATCTAATGTTAAATCTGTAATAGAAATACCACCTTGCATATCTTCAATATCTAAAACCTCATTTTGAAGTTGTTTCAACTGATTCTTTCTATACTCTAAATTCTTGCTTTCTGCAGTTAACAAGTCCTCGTCACCAGTTGCTGATAAATCTAACATAACCATTCTGTTCTTAACTCTATTTTCTAGATTAATATATTCATCAAGTTCCATATTAGGCCAAAAATTTACTAACTGAATTTCTTTATTAATTGAACCTATACGATCAATACGGCCAAATCTTTGAACTATTCTAACAGGATTCCAATGAATATCATAATTAATTAAATAGTCGCAATCTTGTAAATTCTGTCCTTCAGAAATACAATCTGTGGCTATTAATATATCTATCTGTGGTTGACTAATATCCAAATTATTAGAACGAGGACAAAAGTGAGTCAAAATATCTTCAAACCTGTTCGAAACTGACTTGAGATTAGTTTTTAAAGCATTGCCCCCAGTAACAAGGCCACAATATAAACCATGTTTCTCTAATAACCACTTGTTAATAGCATCATATAAGTATTCTGCCGTGTCAGAGAATGATGTAAAAATAATAATTTTCTTATTACCATCATTAATAGGATTCTGTATTTTTTTACTGATATGATTCTTTAAATCCCTTAACTTAGCGTCTCTATCACTAGTAATTGCAATTGATTGATAGAGAAGAGTTTCTAATATATCTTGATCTTCCATCAAATCTTCTCTTAATTTTAATGCATCTAAATCCTGCACTTTAATTTTAATCTTTCCACCGACCTCATAATCATATTCATCATCTATATCGGACATAGAATCATCGTCTAAGTCGTACTCATTCTCTCTGTCTAAAGCTTCCATCATAACTTCAATTTGCTTTAGTATTCTCTCTAGAGTAAGAGTAAATGAATTAACTGAACTTTCTAATCGTTTGAAAATATTAACTCTCATCAAGTTAACAATATTCTTTTCACGGTCTACCTGCTTAAACTTACCAGTTCCTCCCTTAACTTCCTGGTCATATAATTTTTCATAATATTTAAGCTTACTTGGTAATACATATAACATTGGTGAATATATAGCCAAATGTAAGCTTGCTATCATCGTATTCACTTTAGCCAATGACGGAAAATCATTATTAATATCAATATCAGACTTAATAGATATAGGTTTTAAACGATCAGGAAAGTCCCCAATATCTTTAGTATCATAATAAGTCTGTATATGTTTTCTACTTCTCGCAATAGTAACTGTATTAAGCAGATTAAAGAAATTATAATCTAACATTGGTAATAAATTTGCTGTAGTCTGTTTTTCTTCAGGCAGCTTAGACCATTCTTTAAAACGTGTCTGTGCAACTCGTAATGTTGTTTCAATACTCTTAATACCTGCATTTTCTTCAAAAGCGCTATCATTATCTTCAGTAATAAACATGATTTGATTTTTTAAATCAGCTAATCTGTTATTAACCGGTGTAGCTGATAACATTAAAACTTTGGTCTTTACACCACTCTTAATAATCTTATTCATTAACTTCTGATAACGTGTTTCTTTATCCTTAATCGCATTATTATTTCTAAAATTATGTGATTCATCAATAACCACTAAATCATAATTGCCCCAATTAAGTGTTTCTAAATCAATATCACCGGATTTTCCTTTTTCTCTTGATAAATCTGTATGGTTTAAAACATCATAATTAAATCTATCTTCTGCAAGAGTATTATTGATACTATTTTGAGTAAAAGCTGTCCAGTTATTACGAAGCTTTTTAGGGCATAATACTAAAACACGATCGTTTCTTAGTTCATAATATTTGATAATCGCAAGGGCTTCATATGTTTTACCAAGTCCTACTGAGTCAGCAATAATACAACCATTATATAGTTCTAATTTTTTAATTGCTCCAACCACTGCATCATGTTGGAAATTATAAAGACAATTCCAAATTTTAGTTTTGTTTATACCAGTCTTTTCTTTAACTCTAGCAATATCATCCATGTTTAGAAGTTTTTCACCGAAAATATTATATAGAGTAAGATAATACACTAACTCAGGAGAATTTTCCTTATACAAATGTGTTAAATGTTTCAAAAGTTCCTCTTTAACATCAACTACTAACTCTTCGTCTTCAAAAATATCATGTATAAAATCTAAATACTGTTTGATCATATCTTCATCATCGCTTACAGTATTAAAATCAAATCGTTTTTTTTCTGTGTAACCTAAACCATCTTTTGAAAAAGATATATTATTCCCCTGTATCAAATATTCATGATTTTTATTCTGTATCAATATATTACTAGGTGTAACACTACCTGATTTCATAACAGATTTTATGTTGCCTTTCTCTTTAATGAATTTATAGCACTTAGAAGCAATTTGATTCTGATCAAGATTATTTTTTAGTCCTATTTCTAAATTAAACTCAGATACATTTCTTTCACGATTATGCATTTGCAATTCAAATTCTTTAACTTCTTTATCATTAGCTATGATTTTTCTTATGAATGTAGGCTCATTAAATAAAAAATTAAATCTATCACTTTTCTCTAACACTTTGCGTAATTCTTCAAATGCATAAATAGTAAAAATAGGAGAAGATATTGTTACTTCTGCTCCCTCTTCAGTATGTGCCTTAACATACTCGCCAACGGCACCTATCTTATTGTTATCTAGTACTGTTTGCATATCTTCACCTCTTGAAAAATTAATTATTTTAATAATAGAATTATACGATAATAAGCACAAAAAACAAAGAATCTACTTTTAAACATCATATGACTTAGTATTAATACTTGGGTTAACATCCTAAAACCTATTATATTACTTTTTATAAAGATATGCACTATATAGTCTTCCTACACCTTCCAAAATCAGGCGTTTATAGATGTTTTTTTGAAATTTTCCCACTCATTTTTAATTAAACTATAAACACAAAAAGAACGGCTAACCGTTCTCATCTTGACAAGAAAAACCTACCATTGACTATCTGTTAAAAATACTACTAGCACTTATAAAGAACCCCAGGAATAACATATTCAGTCCTGGGGTTCTATCTTTATTCTGTTTCTACATAAATTGTTGTGAACTTACAATGTGTAAGAGGCTTAACTTGAATAGTATTATCTACTACTTCAATACTATCTGTATATTCTTCTTTTAAATCCACATAATATGCTTTCTTAATATTTTGAGTAAATACTAATGTATCACTTTCTTCTTCATGGAACTGCCCATTATAAAGTCTGATAATATATCCGTCTTTATCTTCAGCTTTCTTAATTGCACTTACAACAAGTTTATTCTCTGTAGAGAATAATGAATAACTATCTTCTTTTGTACCTTCTACTTCAGGTTCAGAGAAGATTAATCTACCATTTAAGAATTCTGAATACTCTCTTGCAACAACTGGAGTATTGTATGCTTTTGCTGTATTTGCAATATGTGCACTATTGAAATCACCTGCAAAAGTTGTGAAACCAAATGATAAATCAAGTGGTTTCTGTAATTCAGCATCACGTGTTTCAATAATACGTTCTCCGCTCGCACGTCCTGGACGATAGATGAGATTTTCCTTACCCATAAATGAGTAAGTTCTAAATAGTGTTAAACGGATTGCATGATCATCAATAACTTCATATTCACGTACTCCCTGAGGAATTAATGCTATTCCTCTTTCACTATTATTTAAGCTTACAAAGCTCTGTGTAGGTTCAATAGAGATAGGTGGTTCCTGCCATGTAGTATCACTCTGCTGGAAGTTGACTGGTAAGTCATTATTCACTTCTTCTTTTACTGTTTTTGCTCTTTCTAATGCTTCATTATAAAGAGCCATTTCTTTTTCATGAGAATTTTCTCTTTCAATAGCACCAAACTGCTCATCCGCAATATTTACTTTTGAAACAAGATCAGCATCAAATACAACACAAAGACGATGTGATTTACCAACATTATCTACATGTACATCAAAATCAATAACAGGTGAACCTTTTCTTAAGGATACAGACATCTTAACTGGAAGTTCAATAGAACGTTTACCTAATGCACGTTCTTCAAGATCACTTGGAATTGGTAATTTATATTCTGCATTCAATATAGCATATAAGTCACATGCTTGAATATTGCTATCTACTAAATGTTCTTTTGAATAAGTTAATAAATCCTGATGTGCTGGTGAATAGTTAAATGAATCTCCTCCATCACCATTCTCTTCAAATACTGCCTGATTCTTATAAACATGATTATTTGTTTTATCAACAATAGTAAGAGTTCCATCTTCTTCTAAATGAATAGAATAGAATTCATTTTCTACTGTTGTAGATTCTTTTAATTCCTTCTTAGAAGAATGAGAGAAATCTAAAGTATATTGAACATATCCCATTGCTGGAAGATTTTTAGCTTCAATTGCAATTGTTGCTTCAATAACACTTTCAGGTGTATAAACCTTCTTGCTTGGATTTAACTTAATTGTCTGAGATAAAACATAATCAGTTAAATCTTTTGATTCTAGAATTGTATAATTTACATCATTGCCTTTATTATCTTTCAAAGCAAAATCTGTACCCGGAAGATAAACTTTTGCTGTTACAACTTCATCTCTGACAAATGGTAAAGTATTGAACAATGTAATAGTCATATCAGCATTATTTTTAATACTAGTCGCAATAAGTCTTGTATGTAACTCTACTAAAGCATCTGCAATATCTCTCACCTGTTTATAACGCATATAAACATCTTCATTGGCAGTATCTGAAATACATGAACCAATTGAATCATGTGCTGCATTTTCAAATAATAATTTCCAGATAGTTTCCATTGGACCATGTGGATACTCATTACCTAAAGAATAAGACATTGTCATTAAAGGTTCTAAAACATGAGTTACATAATTCTGAAGCTTTGTATTTAAAGCCTTTAAATCAGAACGAGATGAGAAAATAGATTTATGTACACGACTATGTTTACCTAAAATCAATTCTCCTTCTACTTCTTCTAATTCAGGATGAGCAGCTTTTACATCTTTAATATAATCTTCAATACAGCTAATAACATAAGTATTTTCTGGATCAGCTTCTTGCTGTTTTTTTACTAATTCAACAAGATTTCTTCTAATAGGAGCCTGATCGAAGCCATTTGGAAAATAAATATTGTCTGTTGCACCAGTTCCAGCTTTGATTAAACATTCATTTTTCCAGAACTTCTTTGCATCTTCATCATCTTCAGGAATATTACCACCGATATAGTATCCATGAGGAATCTGAGTTACAAATACTGTACTTCCATCATGTCCACGCCAGTTATAGTCTGTATGTTTGACCATATCATTAGTTACACCACGCCAGAATAATGTATCTTTAATTCCAAATGCATTATAAATCTGAGGCATATTTCCAGCCATACCAAATGAATCTGGTACATAACCTACATTCATATATGGACCATATTTAAGGCATGTTTTCATACCATAGTACATATTACGAACAATTGATTCAGCAGAAATAACCATTAAATCACTCTGTGTATACCAAGGACCAATAACTAAACGGTGAGCCTGTACTAATCTTTTGATTCTTGCCTCATCTTCTGGTCTCCATTTAATATAGTCATCTAACAATGAACCTTGTGCATCTAACATAAAGTACTTGAATTCAGGATCTTTTTCTAACGTATTTAGTACATCTCCTAAATCCTTCATTAAATATATTTTTGAACGTGATGTTGTGAAATACCATTCACGGTCCCAATGAAACTGTGGAACAATATGAATTTTCTTTGCCATAATCTTCTCCTTAACAAAATAAAGAAGGCAATGCCTTCTTTATTAAATTTTATTCAAATGAAATTTCTACGTCGTCTTCAGTCATAGTTTCGTCTGCTGATTCTGGATCAACGTTGAAGTTAGCAAGTAATGGAGCAACAAATGCGATGAATAATGCACCTACTAGCATACCTACTAAATAAGCCCATCCACTACCAATAGTGATGAAACCATAGATACCACCAACTGGAGGAATAGTAGCCTTAGCACCTAAAAGACATGTTACAGCAGCACCTAATGCACAACCAATCATGTTAAGTGGAACTAGACGAGACGCTTTTACTAATGTAAATGGGATAGCACCTTCAGTGATACCAACAAATCCCATTACCCAGTTACCTTTACCAGCATCTTTGAAAGAATCTGAATAGCATTTGCTCTTAATAACAGTAGAAATAGCATATGCTAGTGGTGGAATACAAATTGCACAGTTAATATAAACATTTGGCTGATAGATTTTTTCTGCCATTAATACGTTACCTGCCATCCAAGCAGCTTTGTTGATAGGTCCACCCATATCAGAACCGATCATAGCACCTAAAATGATAGCTAAGAGAACCTGGTTAGTACCTGATTTTGTCATAGTACGAATCCAAGAAATTAATGCAGTATTTAACATTGATAATGGAGTATTTAAGATAACACCCATTACAAGAGCGATAACAGCTGTAGCAAAGAATGGTGAAATAACTAATGGCATCATTGACTGGAATGATTCAGGTAAGTTAAATGTCTTTTTACACCATCTTACAGTGTAACCAGCTAAGAAACCAGCAATAACAGCTCCTAAGAAACCTTCCTGATAATTAGAAGCGATAGCACCACCGATTAAACCAGCACCAATAGCAGGCTTTTCAGCGATAGAGTAAGCAATAAAACCAGCAAGAACTGTATTAACAAGACCGATACCAGCCCAACCTACTTGCTGAATCTGCCATAAAGTGTGATAGAATCCAGTTGCCTTAGCATATGGATCTAAGCTCTGTACGCCAGTACATAATGCGATAATTAATGGAATTGCAACAACTAAAGAAGCACCAATGATAAGTGGTAACATGTAGCCGATACCAGTCATCATATGACCTTTAGCTTCATTAAAAAACTTTTTCATAAACTTTTTCTCCTCAATATAAATTTTTTGCTATATAATGAGAATGCGTACTCACTATATAGTATGTATTCATAGGTCTCCGCAATAGACCTATGAATTTTTTTATCCCTTTTTTTCTTCAACAGCTTTAGCACATTTCTTTAAAACTGCTTCAGGTGCCTTAATACAAGTAGTAATATTGACACGAATAACTGGTTTACCTTCAAAACGGTCCATACCTTCAATATGCTGATCAGATGCAATTAATACAAAGTCAGCTGCCTGAGCTTCTTCTTTTGTAATAGCATTAACCTGCCCCATTGAACCCTGCTGTTCCATCTTGACATCAAAACCAATCTTCTTTCCAGCCTTTTCCAATGCTTTTGCAGCCATTGGAGTATGAGCTAAACCAGCTGGACAAGCTGAAATACCAACAACTTTCATTTTAATTTTCCTCCTCCATCATTTTTAAAATATAACGTGTTAATTCAGCCTTATCATTTGATGAAATAATTGTATCTTTAAATTCATCTTCTAATAATGCTGTTGCAAGTGAAGAAATCATCTTCAAATGCACATCACCAGCACTCTGCTTAGGTACTAGTAATGCGAAAATATATTTAACTGGCTTGTCATCTAGAGTCTGCCAATCAATACCATTTTTATTTCGTAAGAACATAACTGTTACTTTCTTAACGTTATCTGTTCTTGCATGTGGGATTGCAAATCCATCTTGTAATCCTGTAGAGAATTCTTTTTCTCTTTCAAGAAAGTCATGATATAAAGCATCTTCATCATCAGTAATATCAAGTAGTTTTGCTTTATGACTGATAAATTTAAGAATGCCATCTTTGTCTTTCTCATCAACATCTAGGAATGTTGTCTGTTCGTTTAGTAATTCGTTCATTGCTGTTCACCTCTCTTCGACAATACCTAGTATAAATAATCTTCTTCCATTTCTCAATTCATGCAATTTCCACTTTCAAAAGGAAATGTAAGTGTTACCATAATAAGCGTTTCCACTTTTAAGTGGAAACGGTTTTGGTTGTCAATTTTTTAAAAGGGACTAATATTAATAATAAAGATAAGGAAAGGAGGATAATCATGTTCAACTATAAAAGAATTGAAGATATTTTTAACTATATACGCAGTAATGATTACACTACTGCTGCCAAACTCGCAGATTTATTTAAAGTATCAGAACGCACAATTCGTACCGATATCAATAATTTAAATAATGAATTACAGGGAGCAAGCGTCCAGTTAAAAAGGAAAGCTGGTTATTATTTGGAAATTGAAGATGAAGATACATTCAATTCATTTCTAGATAGCATTACATCTAAAGAATCTGATTTTATTGATCTTGATTCCAGTGAAGATAGAATACGTTTCATATTGAACAAACTGCTTTATTCACACGATTATATTTCAACTGATGATCTGGCTGATTTAGTTTATGTTTCAAAAAACACATTTTCTAATTACATAAAAATAATAAAGAAATGCCTACCACTTTATAATCTTGAATACATTGTAAAGCCTGGCGTTGGAATAAAAATAATTGGGAATGAATCTGATAAACGAGATTGTATTGTGAATGAAACACATCCTTTAAATGAATATTCAACTGTTTCTACATTTTCTAAAGGAGAAAAGATTTACTACAACGATGTTGAACTCAATTATATTGTTTCTTTATTAATTCAAGTTTTCAATAAACATAAAATTCAAACAGATGACTATAAATTAAAGAATCTTACTACTTATTTTGCATTAATGATTTCCAGAATACTTAATGATGACTACATTAGTGTTATGAATAACACAGAAATTCCTAACAATATTAAGGAAATTATGAATGAGATATGTGAATCATTAAGTAATTATTATGACATAACAATTACGCGTGGTGAAAAACAATATATTTCACTTCATTTTATTTCTAATATTAAGTACAACAATAATTCTATAGATGATCAATCTATACATAATCTTATTGATTCTTTCTTAGAAGGCATCTACAAAGGATATAATTTTGATTTAAGGGATGACAAAATACTAAGATCTGATCTTTTCTATCATTTCCGTACTTCAATATCAATGATGGAACTTCATTTAGAGAATAAAAACCCTTTATTAAATACCATTAAGACAAACTATCCTCTACCATTTGAGATTTCAAAGACTATTCTTAGTCAAGAATCTAGTCTTATTTCTTTCCCTGAAGATGATATAGGATACATCGCTTTACATATTGGTGCAGCTATAGAAAGATGTTTTTCTGGGTCTATTAAGAAAAAAGCTGTTTATCTAGTATGCGGTTCAGGACAAGCAACAGCTCGAATGTTAGAGGCAAGATTACACAATGTATTTGCGAATAAATTGACCGTTGTTAAAAGATTGTCTCTTATTGAGTATCTAAATTGTACAGAAAATGATTTTAAAGAGATAGATTGTGTTATTTCAACAATCCCTTTAGAACAATCATATGTACCAACAATTACTGTAGATTTCTCTCTTAATCAACAAGATATTGAAATGGTATCTCGTTTAATCACATCAATAGATCAAAGTAAATATGAGAAAATCAAAAAATTCTTTGACTCTTCTTTGTTTGTTCACAAGAAAAAAGTGAACTCAAAAAAAGAATTGTTAGAAGAACTCAATACTCTTTTACTCAATGAGGATATTATTGGTGATAATTATCTTGATTCTGTATATAACCGTGAAGAACTCTCTAATACAAATATGAATGATGTATTTGCATTACCACATCCATTAAATGTCTTCGCAAAACAGACAAAAGTTGCTGTTGCAATATTAGATGAACCGCTTAAATGGAATGGTGATGAAACTGTTAGAATTGTATTCCTTCTAGCAATCAAGAACGGAGACAGTCTTAACATGGAACACTTATACGATGTATTTATTGAACTCGTTAATAACACCAAATTCCAACGTGAAGTGATGTGTTCTAAGACATATGATCAGTTTCTTAAAACACTTATACAACACATACAATAAGCCATACAATTGATTACATATAAAAACAGGAAGGATAGAGATTTCTCCTAATATTCCACTTAAAAAGGGTTACTGGATGCATAACATCCAGTAACCCTTCTATGATATTTGACTTATTTACCCCAAGGTAATAAATTTGAAATAAACTCTTGAAGTTCTTTAATGCTAAATAGCCATGAACCAATAACAACTATAGCAATTATCAAGCAAATCCAATTCAATTTTTCTATTTTAAATAATTTTGCATCCTTATCATTGATTGTAAAGATGAACTTAACCAAAATATAAATAGTATTGATGAGAACAAACGCCAAAAAATCAATAGTCAATAACAACCTATATATACTAGCTGCCGATATGCTTTGTAAGACAGATGTAGAAAATGTAATTCCACCAACGAACGCTAAGACGATAGAAGCAAATATACCCAGTATAGATATATACTCCCTTTCTACGCCTTTCACCTGTTGCTGCAGTTTAACCTTCGCATCTTCAATACTAGCCGCAAAAATATTATTTGCATTTTCTATTTGACTTATCGCCAATTGAAAATGATCATAAATTTTAACAATTATTTTTTTAGTATCTGCACCAACATGATTTTTCTCATCCAATGAATAGAGTAGTAACTTCTCAACATTAGTCGCAAAGATTCCTCTTTGTTCCATTTCTAAAGAGTAAATATAGTTACTAATTTCTGAATATAGAATTCTTTCTAATTTATCTGGCGACTCTATATAAGCATTGATATTCCTAACTGTCACCTTTGGATCATATTTTCGTGACTCCATTGATAATGCCTGACAAATACTATTCATTTTTCTCTTAGTATTATTATATTTTGATGAATTTTCGATCACTAAAGTTTTCTTATCTTCAGTGCGCAATAATTTTTCTAAATCATCATTAGGCATTAAAATACTCCTTTATCGCATCAAGTGTAATCTCATTATTTTTATATGGAGCATAAGCATCCATCCAAGGAGACTGCCTATGTGTTATCGCAACAAGATCAGTTGCTGAATAACCTGAAAACTTATCTACAACTTTATTAATGCGTTTCTTATCTTCATCAGTAATAACATCATCATTAAATTTCACTCTTTCAGTATCCCAAATATTGTCCGTATCAAATATAATATAAGAATCTATTGTTGGGATATCTCCACTACCATATTGCTTATACTCATGATATGCAGCAGGAACAACTGGGCCAAAATTCCATGCTTCGATTTTATCATCAAAACAAGGTGCATTTTTTGTTTTATCAATTAGAAAATAAGCCTGAATAAAATAAAGAACCTTTTGTAGTTTCAAATTAGAAATACCATACTCTTTTTCATTGCTATAATTAATCACATGACGACATACTTCTAAAACATCATAACCCATATGTAACATCCTCCTTCCTTTGTCTGTATATATTAACATTTTCCTGCTTTTTTGTACATTTATTTATATTTTCATGTACTTATATTACATACTTCCAATACTTTTTTTCCATATTTTTATCCCAACACATATTTTTTACTTCATTCATGCATTTAAACAGTTTAATTTTCTTTGCAACCGAAAATGGTTGCTTATTATGCATAAATCCCCTATAAATCGAATAGCTAATTCCTGCTTAAGTAGACCAAAGAATGATTTGAATGAACCACCTACTTCCTTCAGTATCTGCTGTGCCATATCAGAATTAAGCGTACTATAGTTATCAGACGTCTTCAGAAGTGCATAGTTCTTCTAACAGTTAAGATACTTGCCTTCTGCAAAGTAGTGCTGTCTGATGTTATAGATTGCCTGCTTAGTAAGTTTTTTCGCTATATGACATAATTTCCTAATAGAACGATAATCTTCCTTGAACAGATGCTTCGCCTGCTGCTTAATCGTAAGATACATATATTGAGCTTCCTATATGTATTATACCATTCCTTACTCAAGAATTTCTCAATCAAATGCATTAATGGCATTCATCCCCACCTATATTCTTTATATTGAGGCAGGGATCAAGTTTTATATATAAAAGAGCGCTCACGCGCTCTAATCTGAAATTCTATTATATCTCTTTCCATTTACTTCAAGTTCATTATTGTTTATTCTACTAAGGTGAATAGTCTGATCAATCTCTTTTGATTTATAATCATACGTACTTGTATAATCATAAGTATAACAATAGAATCTTACTTCGTTATTTGTTCGACTTCCTGCATATATACATTTATACTCTGATTCTCTTTTCTCCTCACCCCTATTTGTTTCAAAGAATGCTACATCATCACCACGTATATCAAAATAATTGCCTTCTAAGTCTCCTTCTATCTTCCATATTCCATCATATACATGGTTAATATCATAATTTACTTTCGCATAGATACCACCACCAAGTAGAAGAACACATACGACAATGAGTGAAACAAATACTTTTTTATTCTTCTTGAACGCATGACAGAATGCGATAAATGTACTTTTAATAGATTCTTCATCTTCAGGCTCTTCTAATTTTGGTTCATGTAACATCTTACCCTGAGTAGTAAGTATCACTCCTATACCATTTATTACTTTTCCAAATACCCATACAAGAATCATTAAGAATACGAAAATGACTGCGTAATAGATTTTTCTACTTAGTAAATAATTATTTCCTAGATAAAAATACAAAAGAAATGCATTCACTAGTATACCTATTAGCGTAAAAATCTTTGATAATGCTTTAAGTTCCCTTCCTAATCTATAGTGCATAATTAATCTCCCTTCATATTAGATTGCCTCTCATTATATCATACGATTATTCAAAAGTAGTTCTATTTTCATCAGATGCTCAATACTCACATCTATATTCACAATCTATATAATTAGAAAATCCTTACATTGTATAGACACAAAAAAAACGTTAACCAAAAAGTTAGCAACCAGAATATTATTCTAGATTCTAGAAGATATTCACCATGTATAATTTGTCTTTTTTGCTAATATGTTACGATGTAGATAAAGAAAAGGTCGGTATGGAGACCTCAAAAACCCATGTCCATCGGTCGGAGCAGAGTCCTAAAACCTGCATCCATTATAGAGAGAACTCCACGGAGTTCCTTTTTTATTGCAAAAAAGTTCTTTCAATCGAAAGAATTAAAATGTATGTTGGTTTATTTACTGTTTTAACATAAATAATTTATGTTATTTTGATAAATATTTATGTTATTTTTCATTTATTTATCTTATTTAATGATTTTACATAAATTATTAATGTTATTTCGATTAAAATTTATGTTAATTTTATGATTTTTATCTAATTTTCGTTGTTTTTGATCAATTACATAAAAGAAGTTATGTTATTTTTTGAACAATTGAGACATTTAACTAAAAACACATTTTTCTATCTTAAGAAAACTTAAGTACCTTACCATCTACCCTATTAGTATAATAAGATAAACGGAGAGAATGACCATGAACAATACTCTTACATTCAGATTTGCGAAGCGTAGTGATACAGCACTCATTCTTCAGTTCATTAAAGAATTAACTGATTACGAAAAGATGCTAAATGAAATGGTAGCAGATGAAGCCACACTTAAAACATGGATATTTGATAAGCAGAAAGCAGAAGTGATCTTTGCGGTAGTAGATAATAAAGAAATAGGTTTTGCCTTATTCTTCCATAACTTTTCTACATTCCTAGGACGTTCTGGTATTTATTTAGAAGATTTATATGTAAAGCCAGAATATCGTGGAAACGGTTATGGTAAGGCAATTCTTAAGAAGCTTGCTTCTATTGCAGTAGAACGTGGCTGTGGACGTTTAGAATGGTGGTGTCTAGACTGGAATAAGCCTAGTATTGATTTCTATTTATCTCTAGGTACCAAGCCTATGTCAGATTGGACAGTATATAGAATTGCAGGAGATACTCTAAAAGAACTCGCAGACTAGAGGAGATGTTCCCATGAAGAAGAAAACAATTATATCTATCATATTTGCCTGTATGATTATTGTAAGTGGAATCATGTATTGGAATTATTCTAAAGACTATAATCATGTAATCAAAGAGAACTGGAATATATCTATTCCTTCAAATTCTGATTATTCTGAAGTATATAGTAAGGATGCTGGATCAAGTTTTAATGGAGATGGTGTCCGTTATCATGTTTTTACATATGAGAATGAAGAACCTATCGAAAAGATGTTTTCCTGGAAAAAAGATCAAGGAGAAACCATCTATGATGGTAACTATATAGATGCAACCAACAAATGGCTGGATGAGATCAATGTACTTGCAATAAGTCGTCCTCAGCACACAGATTGTGTCTATTGGTATAAGTCACATGAAGACCATAGTGAAATAATCATATTATGGAACAAGAAAGAAAAGAGACTCTATGTAGTGGAGTCATTTATGTAGAAAGAACCTGTTCAAATGAGCAGGTTCTTTTACAGTTCATATTTTTTCATAATCCTTTCAAGTACTTCATCAGCATCTATAATGTTTCATGCTAAAAGAGAGATCCTCCACAGCACTATTTTCAAATATAATATAATAATATTTTCATATGCCATCTGCTTAATGGATCCTATTTAGTGCTATACTATTAACAAGAAATAGTGAGGAGGCATAAGTTATGGATAAAGTATTAGAATGGGCAAAAGAATTACAGAGCCTTGCACAAGCAGGACTTTTCTATGGACACGATGTATATGATAAAGAGCGTTATCAGCGTATAAGAGAGATTGCAGCAGAAATGATGTTAACAAGAACAGATATACCAGCCGAAAAGATTCATGGATTATTCTGTAATGATGTAGGTTATCAAACGCCAAAAGTAGACACTCGTGCAGCTATATTCAAGGATGGAAAGATTCTTCTTGTAAAAGAAAAAGGGCAATGGTCTGTTCCTGGAGGATGGTGTGAATTTAATCTTTCTCCTGCTGATAATGTAGTGAAAGAAACTAAAGAAGAAGCAGGATTGGATGTCTGTGTTAAAAAGGTCATATCTGTACAAGATAGAGATAAGCATAACCTTCCACCTTATGCTTATGGTGTTGTAAAGATCTTCTACTTATGTGAAGTACTAGGTGGAGAGTTTATTGAAAATATAGAAACAACTGAAAGTAGATATTTTTCTAAAGAAGAACTTCCAGAATTAGCTGAACATAAATGTAACAAAGAACAAATACTGATGTGTTTTGACGCTTATCAATCTGATCATTGGACAGTAACTTTTGATTAGAAATTATATCTTTCAAATTAACACCACTAAAAAAATGGGGCTGTAACGAATAAATAGTATTTACTACTACCTTGAGCGTTACAGCTCTTTTTC
>ERZ833515.639-NODE-639-length-29297-cov-20.595171_pt1 | contig 29297 bp, 18 predicted proteins | sample MGYA00519949_ERZ833515 | MGnify/ENA primary metagenome ERZ833515 (study PRJEB31850, sample SAMEA3708741) | human gut metagenome | biome: human gut; feature: human-associated habitat; material: faeces | place: China | collected 2014 ...
TGGAACAGGAGCTTGGGGTAAAACTTCTTGACAGACATAACCGGCCCTTCTCACTGACACCAGCAGGAGAATAGGTGTAATGGTGTCTTGGCATCCTACGAAGTATATAAATGAAAAACTCTGGGTCACGTTTCCCCTTAAAGGCTGTACGAGTGTAATATTCATCTGCTTGTGTATTTCCTCTAAACAAGTCTGTATATCCATACATGGTCATTATGGCTTGGTTGACCTTAGTCTTTGCCAGCCAGACTGTTTTTGTAGATAAGTCACAATTCTTTGCAATCTTTGATATTGATAGTTCCTCTACAAAGCCTCTTAACATTTCTTTCCATGTGTCCTCTGAAAGATGAGTGTATCGAAGACTGTCTCCATAATTTTCAGACCATGAACTATTACAATCTTTACATCGGTATCGTTGCATACCTGTGCTGGTATATCCATTTTTCTTGTAGTTGACTGAACCACACTTGATACAACAATAAACCTTGCTGTTTTCTTTTGACACAGGATGCTTATTTGATTGTAGAGGTGTTGTAGGTTCTGTATTTGATATGTTCCTACTTAGTTGATGATAGAGCTGTTTTTGTTCCTCTGGTGTAAGGTTATCTAAAATATCTTGCAGTTCTTCATTTGTGAGTGCCATGGTATGAACCTCCTTGCATAAACAAAATTCATACTTTTTAATGCACCCTATGAATATAAAAAGGCTCTCCAGATTATCTGAAAAGCCTCTTAGGATTGTATTTGAATTTGGACTACTTGATTTTCTAATTGCATACGCAATTCGTGAAATGTATAATTATACTGTTGATACATCAGACACACAAATGTAAATAGGGACAAAATCAATAAATCGCACCACCCGTGAGAAAAGCGGTAAAGCAAATCCCATATAATAAAGCTGATGCAAAACACAGCAATTGATACAACAGTTTGTGTTTATTAAGTAATGCGGCGGTAAAGAAAAAAAGAGGAAGTGCATTCAGCATATACCGCCCACCACTGATCAGAAATGTGACAGAGTAATTGATCAGGGTATAGACCAGGAGATAGGCACTGTATTTCAGCGGCTGGGTCCGGAGAGAATAGAGAAGCAGTGCAGCAGCCACAACGAACAGAATCAGTTCAGGATACCATATGAGAAGCGTGGTATCAGAGACCTGACCGGAAATATAACGCATAATTTCCGCTACACAATTTGTGAACCAGGTAGTGGTGTGATACCAGTGATTCTTCTGATAAACAGTGAACTGAAAAGCATTGCCGGTGATCTGATAATTAAGCCCTAAGTACACAAGGTTCCCGATGGGAATCAGAAACAGCCAGACGGCCTCTGTAAAAAAGTATTTCAGAAAGCCCTTGAACTGCCCCTCCTGAATCATCCGAATTAATTGAGAAGATATTAGAAATTCAACTATACCGACGCCTAAAAGGATAACACCCTGAATACGACAGAGGGATGCTAAAAGCCCAATCAGCCCCACAATCAGCCATTTATGCCTGCGGATATAGAAAAAACCCGCAGAAATCAGACAGAAAAACAAGCTCTCTGTCATGATTCCTCCGAAGAAAAAAGAAAACGGGTATAACAATAACAAAGTCAATGATTTCTCGGCAATGGAAGCTCCGTATTCCTCCTTTACAGCACCATAGAAAAAGACACAGCCCACACAAAAAGAAATGATGGAAACAGCAAATGCAGCCACCGCATAACTGTTCACAAAAAAGTGAAAGAAGCGGATGAACCAGGGATATAACGGGAAGAAGACGAGAAATAGATGCTCTTCTCTGCCAGACCATTCCGTTACTTCTGTGCAATTGACATATCCTTTTTCCGCGAGATCAAGATAATGCTGGGCATCAGATTTATTCCACAGATTGAAAAAATCATTCCAGGAAAATGCAGCTGCATGTGATAAAAAATCTGATTGCACCAAATAGATAAGCACACTTGCAAAATATATCAGTACACGGATCAGAAAAGCCAAAAACAGAATCCGGAGAACGTCTTTTTTCGTCAGACCTTCTCCTTTATAGTCTGTTGTATTTTGAAAAAATCGAGAAACTCTGTATTTTTCCGGAACATCCATTTCAACAAAAAAGCGAACAAACCATATTCCTATAAATAAAATGAAGATGGTATTCAGAAGAATGGTCATAATAGTCTCTTGCCTTTCATTTAACCCGAGATCAATACCCAGGTCGGTTTCCAACGTAAGTATTTTATTACAAAATCCACATCCACCGGTTGCCCGGACAATACTGGATAGAACAGCAGGAACAGGGCAAACGCCACCGCGGCATAAGCGCAGCAGCCGATAACAAAGGTGCGGTCGGATACATGTTTTTTCCACTGCATCAGGCTGTACACGATCATCAGCACTACAAAAGGAACACTGGGGAAATAGTGGTAGATGAAAGTGATCCTGGTGACGAAGAACCAGGGCAGGTACTGTGCCAGGTAGCCGACTGCCAGAAAAGCAGCTGTTGCATATTCTCTGTGGGACAGGGTAATTGCAGTATCTGTGGAGCTCTCTGTTTTTGTGTGTCCTGTCAGAGAACAGAGAAACGCATTATTGCGAATTAACAGGTACAGGATGTAAATAAATGCCGGAATACCGATCCACCATACAGCAGGATTGCCGAAAGCGCTGATCCCCTCTTTGATTGCATCGGTCACATATCCCGAATAATACCAGATCGGACGTACCATGGTCGGCCACTCATACCAGGAGGAAGAGTAGGGATGTGTCGCCTCCAGGCCACTGTGGTAATTGAACATGGAAGTCTGGTTCGCCAGCATACGGTCAAGCAGGCCGGGATGAGCAGTATTCACAAACGGTAGGTAGGACAGCAGATAGATCACTACCGGGATCAATACGAAAAAGGTCAGACAGAAATCGAGGGTCTTGATCGTATAGTCAGGGAAATTCTTCACTATATATTTATGATCGATACCGTTTGTGCTTTTGCCGGGATGTGCTTTGGCATAAAGGTATTCCCGGTAGCGACGCAGCAAATGCGCGAAAAACAGCAGTGCCAGACCACATCCGGCATAGACACCGGTCCATTTGCAGGCAATACCAAGCCCCATGCAGACACCGCACAATCCTAATGGAAGGAAGGTCTTATGTGGTGGCGTGTCATAAAAACTCATGGAGCAATAACTGTACATAAAATAGTACATGGCAATCACGAAGAACGTGATATAGACATCGATCGTTGCAATTCTCGTCTGTGTAAAATGCATAAAATCAAAGGCAAACAGGAAGCAGGCGAGAGCCGCTGCAGGGGTATTGCCGGTCATTTTCTTCCCCAGCAGATAGAGGAAGGGCAGCATGGCGATGCCAAATAAAGTACCAATGATCCGCCAGCCGAAGGGATTCATCCCGAAAATAGCGATACCCACAGAAATCAGAATTTTGCCCAGGGGCGGATGCGTATTTTCATAAGTGGGCAGTCCGTGGAGAAATTCATAAGCCGTACGGGCATGATAGATCTCATCGAAATACATACTGTTACGGAAAGAATAGCGTTCCGGGTAGCAATCGCTCTCATCGAACAAAGTCTCATAAGCAGAGGCATTCACAGGGCGCAGGATTTCACCGTCCGCATCCGTGAAGACCAGCTCGATCAGAGACGCATCTGTATCGGTCAGTATGAGACGCAGGCAGCGGGCGTCTGTTACGCCTGCCTGCCGGGTCAGATCTTCCAAAGACACATCCTGCCAGGTGAAGACATTATTCAGAATGATCTCGCCCAGATACGTCCAGTCCTCGGCCTTTGAGCTACGGACTTCAGCCGTAAAATGCCGCTGATGCCAGGGCGCGATGTAACTTGCCAGGGTAACGGGAGCTGTATTTTCCGGAAATTCCAGTTCAATGACCTGATTCTGTGTCATATCGTAGGTTGTCTCGGGAGCCTTGCGGTCGCCCAGGTCATAGAGTGCAAAAAAGCTGTAGAGAGCACAGATTGTCAGCAACAGACACAGGTCTGCTCTTGTGAAGCGCAGACGTTTTTCGGAAGGCGTGGGTTCTAAAGGAGACAGAAAATGTTCCCGGAACAGCTGCCACAGTCCGGTGCCGGAGGCTGTAGAAGAACTGCGGTTTGCTCCGGCATGCCCTTTTGTGCCGGCAGCAACAGGTACCGCTTCTCCATGGACATAATATTTCCAGATGATTTTGTAGAAATCATACAGACAATATAACATGCCTGCGGATACCAGCAGAATTATGGGAGCCTTGCGGTCATAGTTCTGCGGATCGTAATGGTACAGCACGTTGGCAGTGTTGTAGAAATGCAGCGCGGCGAAACCGGCATAACATTTCCACAGGGAGCCGGCGGGTTTATACAGACAGCAGAACAGCAGCAGTGCAAGTCCCGGATACATATAGCGTTCGTGCATTCTGACAGAAAACAGGAACATAGTCAGAATGATAAAAGCACCGAGGCAAAAATAGCGTGAAGGTTCTTTTCGACAACGCAAGGCAATCAGAAAAGTAAAAAGAACGATCAGCACAATGGCAATGGATCCCCAGGTTCGGCAGGGAAGGAACAGAAAGATCGTGTTCTGGTCCACCCAGTTCATGCCTAACAGCCCCCAGAAATTATAGGCATTAACCGCCGCATATTCATAGGAACCCAGCGTGGAAGTATACTGCGAGGTGGCGGCATCCAGACCGAAGGGAACGCACAACAGAAGCATGCCACAGATCACAGCCAGACCGCCACACAGATTATAAGAAAATTTTCTCCAGGAAAAATCCTGCAAAAATACATGATCCAAAATGCCGACCAGAAGGACGGGAGTGAAGATCAGTGTCTGCGGCTTTAACAGAACTCCAATACCGTAGATCGCATAAGCCGGAAGCATTTTGCCGTCCATAAGAAACAGGCACATCAGGATCACCACCAGGGTGTGAACGGAATCCACCTGCCCCCAGCAGGAAGAATTCAGGATGATTGCCGGCTGGAATAGGTAAGCACAAGCTACACATACAGATTGTATTTCGGAAAAATGCAGTCTTTTTGTCGCCTCTTTGTAGAGCAGATAGCCGCAGGCCATGTCGCACAGAATAGCAGGCAGCTTTAACAGCATGATATGCAGGCTGGAATAATAAGGAATCCCAAGCAGGGAACGCAGCGCACCGATGAGATACAGGACATACATGAATCCAGGCGGATAATCGGTAAAAGTCTCCGCGGAATAGAATGCCCCGGGACCTACGGTGAAGATCCGGTCAGCCCACGCAGCAAAACAGGCAATATCATTGCCGAAACCGTGGGTGGTATAAGCAAGGATCAGACGAAGCAGCAGGGCAGCCCCGAAAATGATCCAGACGAACCGGGTAATGTTTTGGAATTTACATTTGTCTTCCTCTTTTTGGAAACCGGTATAGCAGACACCGCACAGAAGCAGTGAAAGGATAGCAAAAAAATGTATCATAAGATATAATTCCCCCCAATATTTTTATGATCACAACTTAAAAATATCAAAAAATGAGTCTTTCGTAAAGACGAATACTTAAAAATAAGTTATAATCATTAGTAAATTCAGACAGATGCAAAAAGGGGACAAACATGAAGAATAAGAAAGTGGAAAATATCATCACAGCAATACTGGCGGCGGCAGTTCTGATCACCGGAGGGATGAGTCTGTATTCCTATCTGTCGGAGCAAAAGGCGAAAAACGAATATGATACCATAAGACAGGAGGCAGTGGTGGAAGAGTCCAGGGTGGAAGAGACGGAAGAAGTACAGGTGAAAAACTACCCCGATCTGCAGATTGATTTTGCAAATCTCAAGAAGACCAATCCGGATTTCCGGGGATGGCTTTATTTTCCGGCGCTGGATATCAGCTATCCGGTGGTACAGGGCGAGGACAACAATTATTATCTGAAGCATTCTTTTGAGGGAGAAAGTGTAAATGCCGGATGTATTTTCATGGATTGTGAGGCTTCGGCGGACTGGTCGGACCGGAACACCTTCGTCTTCGGACATAATATGCGGGATGAGAGCATGTTCGGTAGTTTTAAAAATCTGTTGAAGGGGACGGTAAGCTGTAAGGAGGATCCGTATTTTTATATCTATACGGAAGATAAGGTCTATATTTATGAAATCTTTGCTTATTACGAGACCAGAAGCACCAGCGACCGCTTCGCAACCTTTACCTCGGATGCTTCCTACGATGATTACGTGCAGTGGGCGACGGAACATTCCCTGTATGCCTCGGATGCGGACTTAAGCGACAGGGGGAACATTGTGTCGCTGTCTACCTGCTATGGTTCCGCAGGCACGAAGCGAAGAGCACTGCTCCATGGAGTACTGACAGAAACGGCCGCTTATTAGGACATTGGTACCACAAATGGACAACCAGAGAACAAAAATAAGCAATAAATCACAAATTTAATAAAAAATCTGAACCTTTTTTATGAGATCCATAGTCTTAATAGATGTAAAGAAGAACGAAAACGTTTAAGTGCGTTGGGAGTAACACATGGGGTTTCATAAAGGGAGAAATCAGATGAGCAGACTTAGTAAGTATGTAAAAGAAAAAATCGTAAAGGTTCTGGTGGCAGCGCTGGTAGTGGGAACTGTTGCGGGGAACGGAACACTTACGGTACAGGCAGAGGAAGCGGCTACAGTAGTAGGGGAAGAGTCTGTATCCGGTGGTGACGCTGTTGTGAAAGAAAATGTAGTAGCTGATCCGGAGGTAACACCGGAAGCAACGACGATGGTTACACCGGAAGAGGCAGCAGGTGCAGGTCTTATCATGCCGCTGACAATGAATTTATGTGCGGAAGCAAATGAGACAGTAAATGCGGTGACTGTGGATATTGCTGGAGTTTTAGGAGCTGCCAATGGCTATGGAATTTTTGTAGAGGGAATTACGGAGCAGAGCGGTGACAGTGAAGCTAATATCTGCACAGGCAGTTTGAAATATTATAATAACATTGGCTATACAGGAAAAGGTACTATTTATGTAGATGGTGAATATACAGGCTCAGGCTCCAATATTAGATGTTCTAATCTGATTCTAAAATCAGCTTCTTTTGAGCAAAGAGGTAATCAATGGTTTGTAAATGGAGTTTATGTAGGAACCACTGAGCAGATTGGAAAAATTGAAAGAGGTCAGTTCGATCTGGCAGGAGCATTTACAGCTATTCGTACAAATGCTGAAAACTTGCATGCAATGGGAACGGAATTGAGTTCTAATGAGATTTCCTTGAATGATGGACAGAATATTTTTCGCGTAAATGGAATTTCGGATTTTGAACCTAAAGTAGCTGTGGAAAACGGTAAAACGGTTGTATTTAATATAACACCTGATGGTAATAATTTTAAGTTGGTAGGACAGAGCACATCTGGCATTGATAATTACCCGGAAGCAGATAATGCAAATTTGTTAGTGTATAATTTTGGAACATATGATGGAACTATTACTTTATCTACTACAAGAGGAACGATTCTTGCACCATGTGCTAAGGTGATTCTCGAAGCAGGAAATAATTCAGGTAGAATTGTAGCTGCAAATTTGCAAACGCAAGCAGAGTGTCACTTTAGTGGAAATGAGTGGCATCCCAGTGAAGAGCCTACGCCGACCGTGACACCGACACCTACGCCGACCGTGACACCAACGGCAACACCAACGGCAACACCAACGGCAACACCAACGGCAACGCCAACGGCAACACCTACGGCAACGCCTACGGCAACACCTACGGCAACACCAACGGCAACGCCAACGGCAACACCAACGGCAACGCCAACGGCAACACCTACGGCAACACCAACGGCAACGCCAACGGCAACGCCAACGGCAACACCAACGGCAACACCAACGGCAACACCTACGGCAACGCCTACGGCAACGCCAACGACAACACCTACGGCAACACCGTCGACAACTCCTGACAACAACCCGACACCTACTCCGACTCCGGGCGCTCCGGATACGACGCCAACCCCGGATGATCCCGGTACCCCTGCGGATCCTGTAACACCCGAGGCACCGCAGGTACTTGGTGCGAGACGCCACAGAATGGTGACGATCGAGGATGATCCGACACCTTTGGCAGACAGAGCAGTCCTCGGAGCATCGAGACGGCCGCAGACCGGCGACGCTTCCGATGCATGGAATCTTGGTTTCGCCTTATCCTTGACAGGTCTGGGAGCATGGCTTATCCTTAAGAAGAAGCAATAAGAACAGTAATGACATATAGTTACCATAAATTCATGAAAGAGGGTAAACAAATGAAAAAAAGATGGATGAGTCTGATTCTGACAGTAATCATGATGCTTAGCCTGGCAGGCTGCGGCAGGAATGCAAATCTGTCCTCTGTCAGCCGTGATCCGGCGGACAGCGACGGAACCGTATGGTTCGATGAAGAGGCGGTGGCGCTGGCAGGATCTGTACAGAGAGCCGGCATGAGCGAAGCAGAGATTGCCCGGGCCAATGAACTTCGCACCATGGCAACCGATGCACTGGCACTGGTGAATGCGAAGAGAGCAGAGAATGGACTTGCGGAGCTTACCTGGAGCAACGGACTGGAGTCCTGCGCTATGGTAAGAGCACAGGAAGCTGCTTCCAAATTCTCTCATACCAGACCGAACGGCAGAGACTGGTATACCGTGAACAGTGAACTGATGTGGGGTGAGAACCTGGCGAAGGGATATGATTCCGCACAGAGCGTGGTAGATGCCTGGATGGCTTCTCCCACCCATGCAGCGAATATCCTGGCAGGCGATTTTACGACCTGCAGCATTGCTGTCTATGAGACAGGTGGAAAACTGTATTTTGCACAAGAATTTGGTTATTGATCCCAAAAAGTTTCTGCCTAATGGGACAGAAAAATATAAATAAACAGACAAAACAGGGAAAGAGTTGATATTTTTTGAAATATTAACTCTTTCTTTGCACTCATAAGGTAGCAAAAAGGTTCGGAAAATGTTATAATGATGATACAGCAGTAGTGTTAGCAGCATTGCAGAAAAATGCCGGCTTGAGAAGGTGGAGAGACATCTCGCCGGAGAAAAGAGGTACATTATGAGTGCAAAAACTACACAGAAGGGACAAAAGCGTCAGACCAATGGTAAGACCACGATCCGCGAGCGGCTGCAGAAGGCAATCCGGCGGCTGGTATTGCTATCGATCGTATCATTGGTCATTGTGTCTATGATCATGAATCTGTCAGGTACCCTGAGCAGACTGAAGGCTGATATGCAGGAGATCGCAAAGCTGTCAGCGGATCGGATCCGTCAGGAATTAACGGTATCGGAGACGATCGTATCTGAGCTGGGATGCAGCTATCAGCTTTCCGCGGCTGTATTTACACCGGCACAGAAGCAGGAGTATATTAATCAGCGCGTGGAAGCTTATGGAATGGTCAGGGGGAAGCTGATCGGAAGTAATGGTATCTGTGCCGCTGACGGAACGGATTATAATGATCGTGAGTATTTTAAACGGTCCATGCAGGGAGAAGTGGTGGTATCGGATCCCGTAATTGCCAAGACAGACGGAAAACTCAGCGTGATCATATCTGCACCCGTCTATGAAGGCGGAGATAAAGACGGTGAGATCATCGGCGTGGTATTTGTAGTACCGGATCCGGAGTTCTTAAATGATATTTGCGCAGCCATTTCTATCAGTGAGCATTCCGGATGCTACCTGTTGGGGTCTACGGGTATTACGATCGCACATAGTGATTCCGCCATTGCCCAGGAGCAGAAAAATAATATTGAATTGTCACAGACAGACAGCTCACTGAAGGGAATTGCTAAAATAGAGCAACAGATGCTTAAGGGTGAGACAGGATACGGAACCTATTTCAGAAAAGGTGCTTATACATTACAGGCGTATGCCCCGATTGATGGTACTGACGGCTGGATGGTGGCTGTAGATGCACCGGTTACGGATTTCCTGGGTTCCGTTGTAATAGGCATTATCATAGGTGCTGCGATCGGTGTGATCGCAGTGGCATACAGCATTTACAAGGCACAACAGATCGGACAGCGTATCGGGGAGCCGGTGGCACAGTGCACAGACAGAATACAGCTGTTAGCACAGGGTGATCTGCATACTCCGACACCGAAGGTAGAGACCGGCGATGAGCTGCAGATACTTGCGGAGGCTACCGCCAGTCTTTCCGATAATTTGCAGCAGGTAATCGGTGATACGGACTATCTGTTGGGAGAAATGTCTGAGGGCAATTTTGCGATCGTAAGTAATTGCAGGGAAGCCTACATAGGAGATTTCAGCGGATTACTGGAGTCTATCCGCAAGCTGAATCATAAGCTCAGTGAGACACTGGGTGAGATCAAAAATGCGGTAAGCCAGGTGTCTGCCGGCGCGGGTCAGATGGCGGATGCCGCACAGGGACTGGCAGAGGGTGCTACAGACCAGGCCGGTTCTGTGGAGGAACTGCAGGCGACCATTACGAACGTCACTGAGATCGTGGAGAAAAATGCCAAGGCTCTCGGAGCATCTTATGAGAAGGCAATGGAATATCAGCAACAGGCCAGAACCAGTGGAGAAGAGATGAAGGGACTGACCGATGCCATGCAGCGGATCAATGAGACTTCCAAGCAGATCAGTGATATTATCGGTGAGATCGAGGATATCGCATCCCAGACGAACCTGTTGTCCCTGAATGCAGCAATTGAAGCTGCCAGAGCGGGGGAAGCCGGAAGAGGTTTCGCCGTGGTGGCTGAACAGATCCGGAAGCTTGCGGATGACAGTGCACAGTCCGCGGTACATACCAGGGAACTGATCGAAACCTCGTTGCAGGAGATTGAAAAAGGAAATCAGATCACGGATAAAACGGCGGAAGCTTTGCAGAAAGTGGTGGAAGGTATTGAGGATCTGGCGAACGAGTCCAAGAAAGCCATGGAAGAATCCAATGCACAGGCTGAGGCAATGCAGCAGATCGAACAGGGCATCGAGCAGATATCTACGGTGGTACAGAACAACTCCGCTACCGCAGAGGAGACTTCCGCTACCAGTGAAGAACTGTCTGCTCAGGCGACCAACATGAACGAACTGACAGATGCTTTCCAGTTAAGAAACGAGAAATAATCGGTGACGGTTATCATCAAGCCGGACATTTCCGCATACAATGCATAGAAACAAGCATTGGAGAGCAGCCGTGTTCGAGAAGCAGAATATACAGGAAACCATAAGTAAACTAAATAGTGACACAGTGAAAGGTCTTACCGAAGGTGAGGCCTTTCGTCGTTTACGGCAAAATGGCAGGAACGAGATGAGAGCTGCGCGGAAAAAGACAAAGATACAGCTTTTTCTGGAGCAGTTGAAGGATCCGCTGATCTACATATTATTGATTGCAGCGGTGGTATCCATTCTCCTGGGAGAAGTCAGCGATGCCTTGATCATCGGTACGGTGGTCCTGGTAAATGCGCTAGTGGGAATGCTCCAGGAGGGAAAAGCCCGAAAAGCACTGGAAGCGTTAAGAAAACTTACTACTCCCCGGACGATCGTGATCCGCGACGGCATCCGAAGAGAGATTCCCGCGGCGGAACTGGTGACAGGAGATCTGGTGGAGCTAGAGGCAGGGGCACGGGTTCCTGCGGATATCAGACTGACCAGAAGTGCGAACCTCCAGGTGGAAGAATCCGCGCTCACCGGAGAATCTGTCCCGGTGGAGAAAGATGCCCTGTTCCTGGCAGACTGCAGGCAAGAGATCCCGTTAACCGAACGGGTCAATATGGTCTATATGTCCACAGTGGTGACGAACGGTCATGGGGAAGGGCTGGTGGTGGCCACCGGCATGGATACGGAGATCGGCAGGATCGCTTCCATGATCACGGATACGGAAGATGAGATGACACCATTACAGAAGCGGCTGGGAGATCTGGGGAAGCTATTGAGTATTCTCTCTCTGGGGTTGTGCGCCGGACTGTTTTTGCTGGCGGTATTTCAACATAGAAATATTCCGGAGATGCTTCTGGTAGCGATCTCACTTGCGGTTGCCGCAGTACCGGAAGGGCTGCCGGCAGTAGTCACGATCTGCCTGGCCCTGTCAGTGACCAGAATGGTCAAAGTGCACACCATCATTCGAAGACTTCCTTCGGTGGAGACACTGGGAGCGGTCAGTGTGGTCTGTTCGGATAAGACAGGAACACTTACCCAGAACCGACTCACTGTGGAGAAATGCTGGTGGTACGACGTGATGGAGGATGTCACGGGGACAGGTGGCAGAGGGGAACACCGCATTCTGCCGGAGCTGTTGAGAGGGATGCTTTTGTGCAATGATGCTTCGCTGCGGGGAGAGCAGCGCATCGGAGATCCCACGGAGCTGGCACTTTTAGACTTTGGGGCGAAATACGGTCTGCAGAGAGAGCGGCTGGAGCGGCAGTATCCCCGCTTTGATGAGATCCCCTTTGATTCCGAGCGGAAAATGATGACGACCTGTCATAGGCTTCCCGGTGGCAGATCCGGGAGAGGGATTGCCTATACCAAAGGGGCTCCGGATGTGATCTTGCAGCACTGTACCCATATTTTACAGGAAGGAAGGAGCGTTCCCATGACCTCCACGCAGCGGAAGCGGATAGGTGAGGCTGTGGAACGGATGAATTCCCTCTCTCTTCGGACACTGGCAGCGGCACAGAGTGAAGACTGCAGAGGTGGGGAAGAGGGAATGACGTTCCTTGGTATCGTGGGAATGCGGGATCCCGCCAGACCGGAGGCTGGGGAAGCCGTGGAGATCTTCCGTCATGCGGGGGTGACCACGGTGATGATCACGGGAGATCATGTGGATACTGCCTATGCCATTGCCAGACAGCTGGGGATCGCGGGACACCGCAGCCAGTGTATTACGGGCAGAGAACTGGAACGGCTGGATGACACTTCTTTTTTAAAGAGAATTAAGGACTTAAGAGTCTATGCAAGAGTCACGCCTGCACAGAAGGTGCGGATCGTGAAAGGGCTACAGCTAAATGGGGAGATCGTGGCGATGACCGGTGACGGGGTCAATGATGCCCCCTCCTTAAAAGCGGCGGACATTGGTGTGGCTATGGGAACCGGAGTGGATGTCGCCAAACAGGCAGCGGATATGATCCTTGCAGATGATAATTTTGCCACCATTGAAAAAGCCATCGAGGAAGGCAGAGGTGTCTATGAGAATATCCGGAAATCGGTGATTTTTCTGCTATCGTCCAACCTGGGAGAACTGATGACCATGTTTGTGGCGGTGGCAATGGGGCTGGCATCTCCATTAAAATCCAGCCATATCCTTTGGATCAATCTGATCACGGATTCCCTTCCGGCACTGGCGTTGGGAGTGGATAAAAATGACAGCAAAAGCCTGATGCGCTGCCCGCCCAGAAAAGCATCGGAGAGCCTGTTTGCCAGAGGAGGAATAGCATGTACGTTGTTCTATGGAGCATTGATCACCGTGATCGGACTGGCGGCATTTCTGGTGCTTCCCTGCGGGATCCTGGCGGCGGAAGGGGAGCTTGTGGGCAATCCGTTTACCTGGGTAGAACGCCTCAGGGAACTGATGTCCAGGGAACAGATACTGGCGAAATCGCAGACCTATGCATTTACTGTGCTGGGAATGTGCCAGCTATATCATGCCATCGGCATGCGTGATGTACAGAAGTCCGTATTTGCCATGAGCCCCCGGGATAATCTGCTGATGGTGGCAGCATGTATCATCGGTTTCATCCTGCAGTTTGCCGTGACGGAGATCCCATTTCTCATCCGGGCTTTCGGTACTTCGCATCTGTCGGGACAGGAGTGGCTCCTGTTAAGTGTACTGGCAGCATTTCCCCTGTTTGCCCATGAGGTGATAGTGGTATTTCGGAAGTAAAAATGCTTATCCGGGCTTACCGACTATTCAGAACGCTAATTCGCAAAAGCGCTTCTGCGAAGCTTTCTTTTTGCTCATTATCGTTACTTCGCCCTATAACTTCAGGCAGGTATTCTTGCGTATGCAAGCATCCGCCGAATACCGTACCTGAAGTTACATGGCTCTGAATAGTCGTAATATTTACAAAAAATTAACAAAATCCTCGCATGGAGTTTATGGTCAATTGTTACAATAAAAGAGATCATAAACTATCGTGGGAGGGCAAAATGATGAAAACAATCCGGAAAACAGCAATTGTAATGCTTCTGTTCGTTTATTTTCTGACCTATGGTGTGCTGCCGCAGGTGTTGGCAGCCGGTAAAGACACTCCCATGATCGTGGTGGCTCACCGGGCAGGGGCTAAGGTGGCACCGGAGAATACGCTTGCAGCACTAAAGCAGGCTATCCGGGACGGAGCCCCCATCGCCGAGATCGATGTACAGCAGTTATCCGACGGGACACTGATCGTGATGCATGACAGCAATTTCAAGCGTACTGCGGGCGAGGATGTCTGTGTGTGGGATACAGAGGCAGACGTGCTTTCTACACTGGAAGTGGGAAGTACATTTTCTGCAGCATACAGAGGAGAACAGATCCCGACACTGGAAGAGATGCTTGCCTGTGCCGAGGACCGGATCACATTAATGATCGAATTAAAATACTCCGGGCAGGAGCAGGAACTGGAGGAGAATGTCCTTGCGCTGCTTCAGGAGTATGATATGGTGGACGAATGCATCATAGGATCCATGAATAGGGGAATCCTGCAGAGAGTAAAGGAACTGGAGCCGGACATCTCCACAGTATATATTGCCCATGATCTGGGAGAGGATGACTATGATCTGGATTATGCGGACAGCTATAGCATCGAAGGGAAAAATCTTACAGCAGACATGGTGGAAGCCATCCATTACGAAGGAAAATCCGTATATGGCTGGACAGCCAACACCTCCGGTGCCATGCGGCAGATCGTGAATAGCGGAGCGGATGGAATTGTCACGGACGATGTGCGCCTGCTACAGGCATTTTTGAGAGAAAATGCTTGCCGCAAAGCGTTTGAAAGTGTATACTAAATTATTAGGTATGAGGGGATGAAAGAGGTTAGACATGGGAAAAATATGGGAATTTTTTGAACATCTGGATGAGTATGTGTATGTATCGGATCCGGAGACGAATCAATTAGTATATATGAATCAAAAAGCTTTGAAGAGCTATGGCTTTCAGAGTAAGGAAGAGATTGTCGGGTTAAAGTGCTATGAGGTGTTACAGGGGAATTCCGCTCCCTGCAGTATCTGCAATAATGAGCAGCTCAGACCCGGCTATTTTAAGGAATGGGAATATTACAATCCGGTAGTAAAAACGGATTTCCGTATCAAGGATACCCTGGTGGAAGACGATGGCAGAATGCTGCGCATGGAGATCGCTATTGACTGTGGGCATTCCGGGGACAGGGAAACCTCTATGGATTACCATGAAATGGAAGCAGCAATGAATCAGGCGATCCGTGTTGCACTCAGACAGGAAACTCCGAATCAGACTTTGGAGGTATTGCTGGAGCTTCTGGGGAAAACAATGGAGGCAGACCGTACCTATATTTTTGAAAAAAATGATCATGGCCATGATGATAATACATATGAGTGGGCAGCCAGAGGCGTGATACCGGAAAAGGATAATCTGCAGGATCTGCCTCCGGAGGTTTGTGACCAGTGGTATCAGAAGTTCGCAGGGAATCAGAATATTGTGACAGAGAACCTGAGCGAGATCCGGGATACAGATCCCGAAATGTATGAAGTACTGTCGAGACAGAATATTCATTCATTAGTAGTCGTACCATTATATGATGATGAAAAAGTGATCGGTTTCTATGGAGTGGATAACCCTCCGGCAAAATATATCGATTTTGCATCGGAGATCCTGCAGATCATGGGACATTTTATTGTATCTTCCATAAGACGCCGTAATCTCGTGAGAAGGCTGGAGATCATGAGCTATACGGATCCGTTGACCGGATTTGGGAACCGTTATGCCATGGAAAAATATGTGTCGGGGATTCTTCCTCAGACGAAGATTGGCGTGGTGTATTGCGATGTTACCGGTCTGAAGCGTGTCAATGATGAAGAAGGACATTCGAAAGGAGATCAATTGATCCGCAGAGCCTGTGACTGCCTGCGGGGAACCTTGAAGGAATTCGACCTGTTCCGCATCGGCGGAGATGAATTCGTAGCTCTGTGCAGAGGCATGGAGGAGGGAGAGCTGTACCGTGAAGTAGAGGAACTGCGGACAGAGCTTGACCGGAAGAAGGTCACCATGGCTGTCGGAGCCGCAGTGAATACGCTGGGGGCAGTCGGATTTGATCATCTTCTGACAGAACCGGAGCGGCGTATGTATCAGGACAAGGCAGAATATTATAGGAAGAGCGGATTGAACCGCAGAAGACAGTAAGCCCGCATATGATCGTTAGGAGAACCGGATGAAAATAGCGGTATGTGATGATGACAAAGGCTGCCTGGATAGTATGAAGCGGTTGCTTGCAGGATATCCGGGAATCAGCAGAACAGAATACTACCAGAATCTGTCTCAGCTCTCTGAGGCATTGGAAAACGGCATGGGTTATGATCTCGTGCTGATGGATATCGAATGGGAGGGCAATGAGCAGGATGGGATAGCGTATGCGGCGCAATATAACGCACGCAGTCCACAGACCAGATTTATTTTTGTGACGGCATATAATGACAAATTTTCTGAGAAAATCTTTTGGGAGAAGGTCAATCTGTGCGGTTTCCTGGTAAAACCGGTCCGGAAGGAACATCTGGAAAAGCTTTTGGACAAAGTCAGAGAAAAAATATTCAGCAGCGAGGCACTGATCCTGCAGCATGGAGGAATCACGGAGAAAATTGCCAACAGTCAGATCCGGTATATAGAGAGCAATGCGCATCAGCTGTTGATACATACGATTTCCGGAGAAGTCTCTTTATATGAAAAGCTGGATGTTTATGAGAAAAAGCTGCACAAGGATTTTCTGCGGGTACATAAAAGCTTTTTGGTGAATATGCAGTATATCCGCAGGATTGAGATGAAGGAGGTTACACTGCAGGACGGGACCGTGCTTCCTGTCAGCAAGACCAGATACAGTGCTTCCAGAGATAAATATTTTCGTTATATGAGGGCAATGCTATGATATGCTATATAATGTGTATCCTGTTGTGGATCGCGTATCTGTGGCTGGACTGCATGGTGGTTGCTTATGCGTTTGAACCGCGCAGGGATAGTGTCAGACAGGCAGGCATCATTCTGGGTCTGATGGCAGCACAGCTGCCGGCAGCTGCACTGAAATTTTTGTTTAACGATAATGTGCTTGTTCGTTATGGCGCCATGATAGCGGTCGGTATCGTCACCGTAGCATATGCAGCTGTATTTCTGAAAGGAACGATAGGCCAAAAAGTGCTGTTTATGCTATGCGAATATCTGACAGCTTTGCTGGCGGAAATGCTCAGTATCGGTATTTTGAACAAGTATATGGAGCAAAAGCCACAATTGTCTTACTATACACCGACAATGGTATTGTTGTTATCGGTAGTATTGACAGTGACAGCCATATTTTTTCTGATTTTTCTGGTCGTATGGAAGAAAATTGTCGAAAAAGAATCCTTTGACGTCAGTATTATTATTGTGTTCAGTGTATTTCCTGTCAGCCAGCTGCTTATGATCACTGCGATCAATGAGCAGGTATTCCGGAATATGACGCTGTATACCGGGTGGATACTGGCAGCGGCGATCCTGGGCTCCGTTGCAGACGGTGTGCTGTTGTATACCCTGCTCAGGCAGCAGCAGCTGCAGGAGCTGAAGCTTCGGCTCAGCGAGGTGCAGAGTACCTGGGAGATGGCAAGAAATCACTATCATGAGATCGAAAACAGGCGGGAAGAACTCGCCAAGATCCGGCATGACATGCGCAACCAGCAGATGGTGCTGCAGGAGCTGTTGCATCAGGGGGAATATGAGAAGGCGGAAAAAATGCTGGAGACATTGACCGATACGGTGGCGGCTACGACGGAATACCTCTATTGCGGTGACCCTGTATTCAATGCCATCATGGGGGAGACCGAGAAGGCCTGCCGGGAGAAAAGGATTGCCTTTCAATACGATCTGGAGATTCCCCAAAAGCTGAAGCTGGATCCGGTGGCAATCTGCAGTATACTGTCAAACCTGACCAGAAATGCTGTGGCAGCAGCGGAAATGACGGAGAGAGAAGAAGCGTTTTTGTCCGTAAAGGCGGCAGTAAAAGGGGACTATCTGCATATCTGCGTGGAGAACAGCAGAGCAAAAAAGCTTCCCGGAAGGCCGGGGAGAAAAGGCTATGGACTGGAGATTCTGCATGATCTGGTGGAACGCAATCACGGACAGATCGATGTACAGCCCGGTGAAGGAAGCTTCCGGGTGGATGTTACCGTAGAGAATTTTTGAGAATTTCTATCAGGCAGTTTCCTTGACAGGAGCTGCTTTTTTATTTATTATTTATATGAGTTAGGAACAACTAACCAAAACAATATACAGGAGGTGAGCAATTTTTGAGTCAGGAAACATGGGAGATCCTGTGCGGAATGAAAACAGACGATGTGGAATTGCAGCTGGCATTGCAGTGCGCACCGCTTATTACAGGACTTAAAATATCCAATCTGCTGACGATTTCATCGGACGGCTTTTGTCTGGTAGAGAAGATCATCTCAGGAAGTTTTATTTCCATGTATCCGTTATTGGAAACGGAAGAAAAAACAGTCATACTGCTGTATCAAAAGGAACGGCTGGAGAAATATCTGCGAATGATGCAGGTACAGAAGCTGCTGACAGAGGAAGGGTATCCTTCCTGTCTGCTGGAAGATATTCTGCCGGTCTTGTGCGAAAAGTATGAGGCTTATGCAGAAACCAAAAATGATTTTCCCCATGAGCTGGGGTTACTTTTGGGGTATCCACCGGAGGATGTGGAAGGATTCATCAGACACCGTGGGAAAAATTGCCTCTGTACCGGGTACTGGAAGGTATATGCGGATAAAGAGAGGAAACTGCGGCTTTTTGAAAAATATGAATATGCAAAGGAAAATTTGATTCAGCTGCTGCATTATGGATTAAAAATGACGGAGATTATAGAGATCTGCGGAAGTACAGCAGCATAAAAGGAACAAAAAGTGCGGAAAACGGAGGAAAATGAAATGGATAAGATTTATGTAGTATTTTGGACACAGGGCGGCAATACCCAGGCAATGGCGGAAGCCATCGGAGAGGGAATCCGGGAGGCTGGAAAAGAAGCGGAAGTAGTATTCGTGACAGGAGCGGATATAGAAGCACTGAAGGCGGCACCCAAATTTGCTCTGGGATGTCCGGCCATGGGCGCGGAGGTGCTGGAAGAAGCGGAGATGGAACCCTTTGTATGCGATGTAGAAGGCTTTGCTTCCGGGAAAAAGATTGCGCTGTTCGGTTCTTACGGATGGGGAGACGGTGAGTGGATGAGAGACTGGACCACCCGCATGGAAGCAGCGGGAGCAACGGTGTTAAACGGCGAAGGACTGATCTGCCATGAAACTCCGGATGAGGACGGATTGAATGCATGCAGGGAACTGGGCAGACAGCTGGCTGATGCATAATGGTAATGTGAGAACATAAAATACAGCACATAGAAAAAGGATTCGACATGCGAGATGCCGGATCCTTTTTGCTGTCGGAATTAAGATTTTTTACTGCCGCTGATATAATAGCGCTCCTGCTCCACGGTCTCGGGAACCGGGATGTTGCCATTTTGCAGCTTACGGGTCAACACATCCAGATGATGCAGTCCCTGTGCCACCTTGATCTTACGACGGTCCAGAAGCTCGCTGTAGATCGGATTCTGTGCCAGAGTGGAACAGATCTCTTCCGGGAACGGACAGTAGGTGAACATGATCTGCCGGGCTACTTTATTCAGCCTGGGAGATCCGGCTCCTTCGAAGAGAACCCATATCATATAATCTCTTACAAACATTTCTTTAAAACTGTTCTTCGCACGCTGCAGGCTGGATTTGATTTTTTCCTTAGCTTCAGTGCTCAGATCATGATTCTTGCGATAGAACTGAATATAATCGAAATATTCGCTGGTCATGGATCTGACGGAGACATCGTTCCAGCGGTTGCCCTGTACTCTCTTGCACAGCTCCCAGCGGAATTCACCAGTGAGATGCGTGAAGGTAGTCTTCAGATCTTCGAGATGGAAAATGGAGAATACCATACGCCCCGGACTGTTGCGGCGCTTTCCTTCAATTTCCTGCCACATGACTCCGCGGATGCCGACATTCGGCATGAGGATGATATCCGGCAGATATTCTAAATGTATCGTTTCCTTGCCCATGACATCCAGATGCGCCATGTCCAGACTTTCCCGGTAGAAAGCAGTGTAATCCACCAGACGGATCTCTTCGAGGATCTCTGACACACGGGATACAGTGACATAGGAGCTTTCCAGATCTTTCAGTACATCGTCTGCGCAGAACAGCGGACAGAAGGTAGTGATCCGTCCGAAGGTGATCTTGTTGACCTGCGGGAACATATTTTTAAGCTCGTAATTGACCTTTGCCATGGCGTTGTTCTCCAGGGCTCTCAGCTCAGCATCGGTAATGTTGCCGCCCACTTTCTGCTTATGGATATAGTCGGAATAATCCTGATCGAATTCGTTCCGGCTGGGAGACTTCTGCCCGCGGAAGATCGCCATCAGCCAGTCGTAAAATGTGTAGACGCCGGCGGTACTGTGATCGGTCATGGCTTCCGCCAGACGATACAGGATCACAGCATTTTTCAGACCTGCCAGCTCTTCATCCACATAGCCGAAATATAAAAACATCCGCACCGGCATGGGAATGTCCGGCTGTTTAAGTGTCTGGGTGAACAGGAGCGAATACAGCAGGTAGAATTCTTCGGTCAGCTGCCTGCGAAGCAGTGTGACCTCCTGGTCCTGGGAACTGCGGTCGGAGAGCAGCTTGTAAGCATGCACATGTTGACGGAAGCTGGCTACAGTATCCAGATCGGGACCGGCATATTCCAAAATCGTATTCAGAGAACCTGCCAGCCTGCCGAGAATCTCGGAATCATCTGAAGAACCGGAATCCGCGGAGTCTGCCGATCCCATAAGGCTCAGACTGCTTTGGAAACTCTGGGCTCTGGAGGTGAACAGATTCTGATCTATGAAAGAGAGATCTCCGGCCTTGGACAGCACCCGCTGAATACGATCGTACACTACTTTACTGTCTTCGTTATCCTGCCCGAGCTTGTAATACAGCGAGGTGTAAAAATCAAAAAGGTCATTGCCGGATTCCCGGAAGTAAAATCCACCGATCTGCTGCAGATAGTGGAACTGCTCCTCCAGACTCTGATAGGTGCGCCGGAAATCCAGACTTCCCTTGCGGAGCATGCCGATGGGAAGATCCACTTCCTGAACCATGATGCGGTAATTGTCGGAGGCCAGGATATGGTTTAAACCCATGTAATACCCATTCAGCCAGATATCCGGTGAATCGTCTCCCAGAAAAGCATTGAGTTCATCGAAATGCTCCAGAGAACGTGCCGGTATGCGATAGCGGTCACACAGGGATTTATAGGTGGAGATATCATCGTTCAGGGTGCGGTAGAGCTCACTGCAGTTTAACTCAGAGATCGAGCTGCGGTTTAACAGAATATTGATCTGTCGAAAACAGGACAATAAAAAAAGCCTGGCAACATCCGGATGCTTCTGCAGAATATCGTTCAGGGAATCCAGACTGGTCAAAGGATAGGTCAGGATCGTGGTATCCTCCGTAGTTACATAACTGAGCAGATGGATCTCGGAGCAGATCTCACAGATGCCGATGACATCTCCCTTGCCCAGCGGATAAGAACCGCCCGGATAGGAGACATCCACCCTGCCGTTTGTGATCAGGTGCAGTGCCGTCATTGGTTGCCCATAGCTATATATAGTTTTACCTTTCTCTAATACAATTCCAGCCATTCCAGTACCTCTTCTTCATTCGGAAACCTCATGATAATCAATTATACACCATAATACCAACAATTTTCTACTGTACTTTTGATAGAAATGTGATAAAATAAAAATACATATGTGTCACTTTTATATCGACCGAAGAAAAAAGTGATATTTTCAGTAGAAAATGGTGTACGGAAAGGTATGTTGGGGTTATGGAACAGAGCAGTGAATACAGAGAACAATTGCTGGAATCATATAAGCAGGCGGTGAGACCGTTACTTCCCTATCTGCCGTGGCTGGAACAGAGCGCCGGCAAAAAAGCCAGTTCGCTGTACAGCGGGCAGGATATCGGAGTCCATTCTGTGTCATTCCCGGTATATGACGGAACGCTTTTGAATTTCGTGCGGGAAGCCGGGAAGAGTCCTCTGATGGATCGCAATTATGCGTATATATATACCAGACATCGGATCTGTACCCATCAGGACGAACGGAATATGATTCAAAAAGCCGGCTGGAAAGAATGGGACATCTTAAGAGGCATTCTGTCGAAGTATGTTTTAGGCGGCAGGACCAAGGGGAATCTGTGGAGTGAAGCGGTATCGGAGCAGATTTTCTACCTGGTCATCAGACAGATGCAGGAAATTATAGAATTTTGGGATAAATCACCGGCAAACGGTAAGATCTGAGTGGGGAAAGGCAGGACAAGGTTCATGGGAGAAAAATCAGTACAGAAAAAGCGGTACATTGTAGAAAAAGCCAGAGATGTCTTTATGGAGAAGGGCTTTAAAAAAGTAACAATGAAGGATATTGTGGAAGCCTGCGATATCAGCCGCGGAGGTCTTTATCTGTATTTTGAGAGTACAAGTCAGATTTTTATGGAAGTGCTGCGCATGGAGAGTGAAGAGGCGGATGATGTATTTTCCGACAGCATTACGGAGGATGCTACCGCAGCAGATATTCTTCTTCTGTTTTTAAAGGAGCAGAAAAAGGAGCTTCTCCGCAAAAAAAATACGCTGACACAGGCAACCTATGAATTTTATTTTGAAAACGATCTGCCCAAGCGGGATAACATTCTGAAGAAGCAGTTTGATTCCGCAGTGAAGATCATAGAGAAATTGATCGAAGCCGGAGTGGAAAACGGTGAATTTTTGTGTGAGGACTGTGAAGGAACCGCGAGAAATATCATGTTTGTCCTGGAAGGACTGAAGATCTCGGCGCAGACCATCGGTGTGACAGCAGAGGCAGTGGATCGAGAGATCCTGTATCTGTTGCGTGGATTAGGTGTGGAAGAATAAGCAGACAACGTTTGATGATGCTTCAGGGAAGATTTCCTGGAGCATTTTCGCTGTAAAGGAAGGTAAGCAGAGAGGTAAGTTATGATAGAATCGATCATCAGTATGGAACTTCCGGCAGGAGGGCATCTGGCAATCCGCAGGAACCGGATCTGTCCGGAGCAGGAGACGAAACAGTGCCGCCGGATCAGCCTGGTCTCCGGTATCCACGGAGATGAACTGGAAGGGCAGTATATCTGTTATGAGACGGCGAGAAGAGTAAAGGAGCATCCGGAATATCTGAAGGGGATCGTGGACATCTATCCGGCATTGAATCCGTTAGGGATCGATATGGCGAGCCGCACGGTGCCGAGACTGGAGATGGACATGAACCGCATGTTCCCGGGAGATGCTTCGGGGGATATGATGGAGCGGATCACTGCAGCAGTGGTGGATTCCATTATTGGATCGGATATCTGCATGGATCTGCATGCCAGTGATATTTTCGTGCGTGAGATCCCACAGGTACGACTCAGCGAGGATTTCGCCGAGGCCCTGCTTCCCTATGCGAAAATGACCAACGCCGATATGATCTGGATGAATGCTACTGCCACGGTGCACGAATCCACCCTGGCGCATTCCCTGAATCTGCTAGGCGTTCCTACACTGGTACTGGAAATGGGGCAGGGGCATGATATCCACAGATCCTTCGGCAACCAGATCGTGGACGGAATTTTTCACATCATGAGTGAAATGGACATCTGGGAGGGACCGGAACCTGTAGTACAGGAGCCTGCGGTATCCAGTGACGGCGAAGTGGAATTTATCCGCAGCGCGGTGGACGGTGTGTTCCTGCCGTTGATCGAGCACAACCATTATGTGAAAAAGGGAGATCTGATCGGGGAGGTAGTAGACCCGTTTGAGGGCACGGTAAAACAGCAGATCCGTACCGAACGGGGAGGACTTCTGTTTACACTGCGGGCATATCCGGTGGTCTATGAAGGAGACCTGCTGGCGAGAATCCTGACGGAGTGAGAAAATTATGTTTGAAAGAGATATTTATACCATACATTCGACTTACAGAGAAGATATGCATATAAAGGGCTTCCAGTTCGGCAAGGGGGAAAAGTCGGCATGCATCGTGGGAGCAGCCAGAGGAAATGAGATCCAGCAGATGTATATCTGCTCCCAGCTGGTGAAGACACTGCGGGAGTTGGAGAATAACGGCTGCATCAGTGCCGGGAAACAGATTCTGGTGATCCCAACCATTAATGCCTATTCCGTGAACATCAGCAGACGTTTTTTCGGCGTTAAGGAAGCGGACATTAACCGGAGTTTTCCGGGCAATGATTATGGGGAACCGGCTGACCGGCTGACCAATGCACTGCTTACGGAGATCAAAGATTACGTATACGGCATCCAGTTTACGTCCTTCTACCGGCCGGGAGAGTTTGTACCGCATGTGCGTATGATGGAGACGGGATATCAGAATACTTCTCTGGCAAATCTGTTCGGACTGCCCTATGTGGTGGTGAGAAAACCGGTGCCCATTGATACCAAGACCCTGAATTATAACTGGCAGGATGAGATGACGGCAGCTTTTTCCGTCTATACGAACCAGAACAGCCAGATCGATGAGGCAAGCGCAAGGCAGGCTGTGGCAGCGGTCTTACGATTTTTAAAGCGGATGGGACTGATCCGGTACGAGAGCCATTCCGGCTATATCAGTCATGTATTATATGAAAAGGACTTAAGCGATGTACATACGAACCGGGCGGGAATTTTCCGGGGGAAGGTACATGCGGGAGACGATGTACGCTACGGCAATGAGATGGCAGAGATCATAGATCCTTACGACGGATCGGTACGGGAGACCATTCTGGCACCCACCGACGGCATCGTATTTTTTGCCCATACGGAGGCACTGATCAGCGAGAAGGATATTGCCTATCGGCTGATCCACAGACTGCATGAATGACGAACCGCTCAAAAAGGCAGGTAAAATCGGTCTAAATTTGTTGTTTTCTGCTATTGTGGGAAAAAAGCTATAATGGTATGATACTATTCAGAACCATGTAAATATAATCAGATGTTCGTCAAAGGCTCGCATTTGTAAGGGCATCTGATTATATTTATATGGTGAGATAACCACATGAGCAAAAAGTAAGCATCGTAAGATGCGGTTTTGCGAATGGGGTTCTGAATAGTGTCGCATAGTATAAAATTATTATCGGAGGAGAGACATGGGCAACGTAAGACGTATCTATGTAGAGAAAAAGGAACCTTATGCCGTCAAGGCAAAAGAGCTGCATGATGAACTGAAAAATTATCTGGGCATCGATGTGGCAAAGGTTCGTGAGTTTATCCGCTATGATGTGGAGAATATTTCGGATGAGGTGTTTGCAAGAGCCTGCAAGACTGTATTTTCCGAGCCTCCCGTAGATGATCTGTATGAAGAGACCATCGAGATTCCCGCGGATGCAAAAGTATTTTCCGTAGAGTTCCTTCCCGGACAGTTCGATCAGAGAGCGGATTCCGCAGTGCAGTGTGTGAAGTTCTTAAAAGAGGACGAAGAACCTGTGATCCGTACCGCAGTCACCTATATGATCGAAGGACAGGTGTCCGACGAAGAATTTTCCAAGATCAAATCTTACTGTATCAACCCTGTAGATTCCAGAGAGACCGGCATGGAGAAGCCGGATACTCTGATCACGGTGTATGATGATCCCGCTGATGTTGCTATTTTTGATGGTTTCAGAGATATGGACGAAAGCAGCCTGAAAGCGCTGTACGAATCTCTGGGACTTGCCATGACATTCAAAGATTTTAAACATATTCAGAATTATTTCCACGATGATGAGAAGAGAGATCCTTCCATGACGGAGATCCGTGTACTGGATACCTATTGGTCCGATCACTGCCGCCACACTACTTTTTCCACCGAGCTGACCGACGTGGAATTCGGTGAGGGTTATTATCGTTCTCCCTTAGAGACCACTTACCAAAGCTATCTGGATACCAGAGAAGAAATCTTTAAGGGCAGAGAGGATAAGTTCGTCTGCCTGATGGATCTGGCGCTGATGGCAATGCGGAAACTGAAAAAGGACGGCAAACTTGACGACATGGAAGAATCTGATGAGATCAATGCCTGCTCCGTAGTGGTTCCCGTGGAGATGGATTACGGCGACCACAGAGAGACCGAGGAGTGGCTGGTATTTTTCAAGAACGAGACCCACAATCATCCTACAGAGATCGAGCCTTTCGGTGGCGCTGCCACCTGTTTGGGCGGTGCTATCCGTGATCCTCTGTCCGGTCGTGGCTATGTATATCAGGCGATGCGTGTCACCGGTGCAGCAGATCCTACCGTTCCCGTATCCGAGACACTTCACGGCAAGCTGTCCCAGAAGAAACTGGTAAGAGGCGCAGCCAGCGGTTATTCCTCTTACGGTAACCAGATCGGTCTGGCTACCGGATTTGTAAAAGAGATCTATCATCCCTCTTACGTGGCAAAGCGTATGGAAATCGGTGCTGTTATGGGCGCTGCTCCCCGCAAAAATGTCATCCGTGAGACCTCCGATCCCGGTGATATCATCATCCTCCTCGGCGGACGTACCGGACGTGACGGCTGCGGCGGTGCTACCGGATCCTCCAAGGTACATACCGATACCTCCATCGAGACCTGTGGTGCCGAGGTACAAAAGGGTAATGCACCTACCGAGCGTAAGATCCAGAGACTGTTCCGCCGAGAGGAAGTCAGCCGTCTGATCAAAAAATGTAATGACTTCGGTGCCGGCGGTGTGTCCGTTGCCATCGGTGAGCTGGCAGACGGTCTGACCGTAGATCTGGACAAGGTACCTAAAAAGTATGCCGGACTGGACGGCACGGAACTGGCAATTTCTGAGTCCCAGGAGCGTATGGCAGTGGTCGTAGACCCTAAGGATGTGGATACCTTCTTAGACTATGCCAAGGAAGAGAACTTAGAGGCTGTTCCCGTGGCGGTAGTTACCGAGGAGCCGAGACTGGTACTGAACTGGAGAGGCAAGCCTATCGTAGATCTGAAGAGAGCTTTCTTAGATACCAACGGTGCGCACCAGGAGACCAGAGTAAAAGTAGATATTCCTTCTGAAGAAGAGAATTATTTCGATAAATGGGCCGTTCCCGCAGTAGGCGAGAAGCTGGAAGAGGGAGATGTGAAGGGTGCCTGGGTGGCACTGTTAAACGACCTCAATGTATGTTCCCAGAAGGGTCTGGTGGAGATGTTTGACTCCTCCATCGGTGCCGGCAGCGTACTGATGCCTTACGGCGGAAAATATCAGCTGACCGAGACCCAGACCATGGTAGCCAAGCTGCCCGTACTGGAAGGCAAGACCGATACCGTGACCATGATGAGCTACGGCTTCGATCCTTACCTGTCCTCCTGGAGCCCTTATCACGGAGCTGTCTATGCAGTGACAGAGTCCATGGCGAAGATCGTGGCTTCCGGCGGTGATTTCCGTAAGATCCGTTTCACCTTCCAGGAGTACTTCCGCAGAATGACCGGTGATCCCGAGCGTTGGAGCCAGCCTTTCGCAGCACTGCTCGGTGCCTATGATGCACAGATCGGTTTCGGTCTGCCTTCCATCGGCGGTAAGGACAGTATGTCCGGTACCTTCAATGATATTGATGTACCGCCCACACTGGTATCTTTTGCAGTAGATGTGGCAAAATCCGGTGACATCGTCACTCCGGAACTGAAGACACCCGGCAGCAAGCTGGTGCGCTTCTCTATTGACAAAGATGATTTCGACATTCCCATGTATGAGAATGTGGCAGAATTATATAGCAGGATCCACGAGCTGACCGGGAACGGCACCATCGTATCCGCATATGCGCTGGATTCCAAGGGCGTGGCAGCAGCTGTATCCAAGATGGCATTCGGTAACAAGCTGGGTGTGAAGATCGATGATGAGGTCACCACAGACGACTTGTTCGACAACGGACTGGGCGATATCCTGGCAGAGATTCCCGCAGACAAACTGCCTGCACTGGAAGAGAAGGAACTGGATTACACCGTCATCGGTACCGTGACCGAGGAACCTGCATTCGTATACGGTGATGCGAAGATCACCATGGATGAGGCCCTTGCTTCCTGGACCTCCAAGTTAGAGAAGGTATTCCCTACCAAGGCAGTGAAGGGTACCGAGGCAGTGGCAAGCGATGTCTACAAGGCGGACAGTATCTATGTATGTAAACACAAGGTTGCAAAGCCCACTGTATTCATTCCGGTATTCCCCGGAACCAACTGCGAATACGACAGCACCAAGGCATTTGAGCGTGCCGGAGCTCATGTGGAGACAAGAGTATTCCGCAATCTGACCGCAGAGGATATCCGCGAATCCGTAGAGGAATTCGAGAAGTCTATCGCACAGGCGCAGATCATCATGTTCCCCGGTGGCTTCTCTGCAGGTGATGAGCCTGACGGAAGTGCGAAGTTCTTCGCAACAGCATTCCAGAATGCGAAGCTGAAGGAAGCTGTCATGAAGCTGTTAAATGAGAGAGACGGTCTGGCACTGGGTATCTGTAACGGATTCCAGGCACTGATCAAGCTGGGACTGGTTCCTTATGGTGAGATCACCGGTCAGAAGGAGGATTCTCCTACCCTGACCTTCAATACCATCAACCGTCACATCTCCAAGATGGTATACACCAAGGTTGTATCCAACAAGTCTCCCTGGTTACAGGGCGCTACGCTGGGTGCTACCTACTGTAACCCCGCATCCCATGGTGAGGGTCGTTTCGTAGCACCGAGGGAATGGATCGACAAGCTCTTTGCAAATGGACAGGTTGCTACCCAGTATGCTGACCAGAACGGCAACGTATCCATGGATGAGGAGTACAACATCAACGGATCTTACTGTGCGATCGAGGGTATCACCTCTCCCGACGGCAGATGCTTCGGTAAGATGGCACATTCCGAGAGAAGAGATGTTGCGGTAGCCATGAATATCTATGGTGAGCAGGATATGAAGATCTTCGAGTCCGGCGTGCAGTATTTTAAATAAATTGAAAGTTACGAGCCATGCATAGTCAAAACGGAAACAGCGATCTGGGAGCTTGCTCACAAGTCGCTGTTTTTGTTTTTGACTATATATGGCGACAGCCGTCAATGAAATAAATGTGGAGCGTCCTTTGCGACACATTTATGAA
>ERZ833515.674-NODE-674-length-28599-cov-36.304302_pt1 | contig 28599 bp, 25 predicted proteins | sample MGYA00519949_ERZ833515 | MGnify/ENA primary metagenome ERZ833515 (study PRJEB31850, sample SAMEA3708741) | human gut metagenome | biome: human gut; feature: human-associated habitat; material: faeces | place: China | collected 2014 ...
TGAGGATGGCAGCATCAACTGGCTGCCGGTGTGCGCGGACGCCCACGGCTTTGTGGTGAACCGCGGATTGTTTGAGCAGCATGAGATCCCGCTGCCTACGGACTATGACAGCTTCATTTCCGCCTGCCGCGCCTTTGAGGCCGTGGGGCTCCGGGGCTTTACCGCCGACTACTCCTATGACTACACCTGTATGGAGACCTTACAGGGGCTGTCTGCCACGGCGCTTTCCTCCTCGGCGGGACGCAAGTGGCGCACCGCTTACAGCGACCCCGCCAATACGGAGCGTGTGGGCCTGGATGATACGGTGTGGCCGGGGGCCTTTGAGCGCATGGAGCAATTCATCCGGGACGTACATCTGACTGCAGAGGACCTGAATAACAACTATGACACGGTTACCGAGCTGTTTCAAAACGGCCAGCTTGCCATGTATTTCGGCTCCTCCGCAGGGGTGAGCCTGTTCCGGGAGGCGGGCATCGACACGGTGTTTCTGCCGTTTTTCGGTGAGAATGGCGAAAAGTGGCTTATGACAACGCCGTATTTTCAGGTGGCGCTGAACCGGGAACTGGAACAGGATGAGGCGCGCCGGGAAAAGGCCATGAGGGTGCTGAAGGTGATGCTGTCGGCGGAGGCCCAGAACATCGTCTGCAACGGGCAGGATACGCTGAGCTACAGTCAGAATGTGCCCCTTCGCTTTACGGACGCACTGCAGGAGGTGCGGCCGGTGGTGGAGGAGAACCACATGTATATCCGCATCGCCTCCAACGATTTCTTTTCTGTCTCGCAGGATGTGGTCTCCAAGATGATCGCGGGAGAGTACGGCGCGGCGCAGGCGTATAAGGCGTTTGACTGCCAGCTCCGTGAGCCCAGAGAAGTCTCTGAGGAGACCGTTCTGACAGTGGAGCGAACCTATTCCAATACCTTCCGCCCCGAGGGCGGCAATGAGGCTTCTTCCGTGATGGCCAACACGCTGCGGGGCGTCTATGGGACCGATGTGCTGATCGCGGAAGGGAGCAGCTTCACCGGCTCGGTGCTTCAGGCGGACTACACCGAGAAGATGGCCGGGTACATGATCATGCCCAATGGGCTGCTGGCCTACCAGCGGGAAATGAGCGGCGCCGAGCTGAAGGAGACCATCAAAGCCTTTGTGGAGGGCTGTGAGGGTGGCTTTACGCCGTTTAACCGGGGCTCTCTGCCGGTGGTCAGCGGCATTGCCATGGAAGTGCGGGAGGATCACGGGACGTATACCCTGACGAAGGTCACACGGGACGGGAAGGCAGTCCGGGACGAGGACACCTTTACCGTGACCTGTCTGGCTGCGGCGAAGCACATGGCGCCCCTCCTTGCGGATGAAAGCCGCATGTTTGAAGGCGGAGACGTTCATGTGCGGAATACCTGGACCGAATACGCCGCACAGGATGACGCCGTTCTTGCGGAGCCTGAGACCTATATCAGCTTGAGGTAAGGATAGATGGAAGAAACGCATTACCACGCAAAAAGGATGAGACCGTTGGGGAAGCGGCGGGTGGCTGCTTTGGCGGCGGTGCTTGTCCTGTTATTGGGGATCGCCGCTGCCGGCGTCCGATATTTCGACTTCGTGTCCCGGACCGTCTACGAGGAGAGCACCGCCCATCTGGCGGAGGTGCTCCACCAGTCCAACAATATGCTGAACGAGGTGGTGGAGAAGAATCTGACCTACCTGCACCTGTGGGAAACCACCATGCGGCATATTTCCGACGAGGACGAGATCCGGCAGCTCATCGAGGCTGTTCAGCAGGAGACGGGCTTTTCCGACTTTTACTTCCTCTCCGCCGATGGCAACTATATGACGGCTGCGGGGGAGACGGGGTACCTGGGCATACAGGATGATCTGGAGGACCGGATCACCCAGGGCGGCGACATCGTCATGACTGCCGTGCTGCCCGGAAAGCCGGAGATGCTGGTGTTTGCCCGTCCGGAAAATCAGGGGACCTATCGGGGCTTCGCGTATGACGCCGTGGCGGTTTCCTATTACAATAACGATATTGTGAAGGTGCTGGATATCTCCGCCTTTGACGGGACTGCCAGCAGATATGTGCTCCATCCCGACGGCCGCATCATCATCAACTGCGCGGCGCAGAGGGAAGAGGACGTCTACAACCTGCTGGCCGCTATGCAGAAGCGCTCTCCTCTCACCAGCGAGGATATTCAGACCCTGTCCGACGATTTCACGCAGGGCCGCAGCGGCTCCCGGCTGGTAACGCTGGACGGCACGCGGTACTACATGACGTATCAGAGCGCCCACATTCTGGATTGGACGATCGTGGGTCTTGTTCCGGCGGCGGTCGTCAACGCCGGCATGAACGCGCTGCAATCCAGCACCATCGTGATGGTGAGCATGATTGTCCTCGGCATTTCCGCGCTGGCCCTTGCGCTCGTGCATCGAAAGAGCAGCGTCAAGCTGAGACGGAAGGACATGGAGATCCTGTACCGGGATGAGCTGTTCATGAAGCTCTCCATGAACGTGGACGATGTGTTCCTGATGCTGGACGCCCAAACGGATCGGGCGGATTATGTCAGCCCGAACGCGGAAAAGCTGCTGGGGATCACGGCGGAACAGATCCAGGAGGACGTTCATGTTCTGGGAAAGCTGCATCCCCAGGAGTCCGCAGAGCAGACGATGAACTATCTCACAGAGCTTGCGGTCAACGAGCAGCGTGAATGGGACTTTGAATATATCCACCAGAAGACCGGCGAGCACCGCTGGTTCCACGTTATCGCCATGGGCAGCAATGTGGAGGGCAGAACGAAGTACATTCTGGTCATGTCGGACCGGACTGCCGACAAGAAGATCAATCAGGCTCTTTCGGAGGCTGTCCGCGCCGCGGAGACCGCCAACCGGGCCAAGAGCACGTTCCTTTCCAATATGTCCCATGATATCCGCACGCCTATGAACGCCATCATCGGCTTCACCACGCTGGCGGTGAGCAATATGGATGACAAGGAGCGGGTTCAGGACTATCTGAGCAAGATCCTGGCCTCTGGCAACCATCTGCTCTCCCTCATCAATGACATTCTGGATATGAGCCGCATCGAAAGCGGCAAGATCCATCTGGAGGAGACGGAGACCAACCTGTCCGATGTGCTGCATGACTTAAAGACCATCGTCAGCGGACAGATCCACGCAAAGCAGCTGGAGCTTTATATGGACGCCATGGACGTCACCGATGAGGACGTCTATTGCGACAAGACGCGGCTGAATCAGGTGCTGCTGAATCTGCTGTCCAACGCCATCAAGTTCACCCCGGCAGGCGGAACGGTCTCCGTTCGGCTCAGACAGCTTCCGGGGACCCGGAAGGACCGGGAGCAGTATGAGATCCGGGTCAAGGACAACGGTATCGGCATGAGCCCGGAATTTGCGAAAAAGATCTTCGATCCCTTTGAGCGGGAGCGGAGCTCCACCGTGAGCCGGATCCAGGGCACCGGACTGGGCATGGCCATCACCAAGAACATCGTGGATATGATGGGCGGAACCATTGAGGTTCAGACAGAACAGGGCAAAGGTACTGAATTTATTGTCCGTTTGCCATTTCGTATTCAGTTTAAGCAGCATCATACAGAAAAGATTGCAGAACTGGAAGGACTTAAGGCACTGGTTGTAGATGATGATTTCAATACCTGCGATAGTGTGACAAAAATGCTTGTGAGGATTGGAATGCGTTCAGAATGGACACTTTCCGGCAAGGAAGCGGTTCTTCGTGCACGACAGTCTATGGAACTGGGAGATGCGTTCCACGCTTATATCATCGACTGGCGTCTGCCAGATATGAATGGCATTGAAGTCACCCGCCAGATTCGCAGCCTTGGTGATGATACACCAATCATTATACTGACTGCTTATGACTGGTCAGATATCGAAGTGGAAGCCAGGGCAGCCGGGGTAACTGCTTTCTGTGCAAAACCATTGTTTATGTCAGATATCAGAGATACCTTGATGACTGCTATTGGCCAGATGCAGGCAGAGACAGAGGATACACCCCTTTCGGCAGCAGGTTCAGATTTCAGAGACAAATGTATATTGCTTGTGGAAGATAATGAACTTAACAGAGAAATCACAGTGGAGATCCTTAATGAATATGGCTGCATGGTTGATACTGCCGAAAATGGAGCAGAGGCGGTGGAGAAAGTTAAGAATTCAAAGCCGGGTAATTATGATCTGGTGCTGATGGATGTTCAGATGCCGGTAATGAATGGATATGAGGCTACCAAACAGATCCGAGCACTGAATGATCCGGCACTGGCTGGAATCACCATTCTTGCCATGACTGCAAATGCATTTGATGAGGACAGAAAGAAAGCACTTGAATGCGGTATGGATGGATTCTTAACCAAACCAATAGTTATTGAGGAATTGATCAGTACATTACAGAAAAAACTGCATTAGGTGTCAGGGGAATTCAGTGTTTTTGTTATATAGAAGTCAAATTTGATTTGACCTTTCATGAACAAACATTTGTTACATTTAATGTGTGACAAATGTTTGTTTTGTTTGGAGGTACATATGAAATTTGATAATATAATTACTATGAATACAAGTATTATTGTTGGTGGAAGAAGACATTATTTTAATTTTATTATGGTTCTTATTCATGGATATAATAATGGCACAATATTAAAGAATATGATACAATATGAAATAAATAGTAAACGTATATCAATGAAATGCAGATATATATGGTAAATTATTGTATATACAGCAGAATTGTACATCATATAATTGCAATAATGTGGAAGTTTTAAAAGGAGTGATGTGGTACTTCTACTGTGCCTGTGCTGATTTAAACAGATTTTTGCATGGAAAATCGATTATATCAAATACACCACATTTTTTATATGTAACACCATCTGTTAATCAAAATCAGACATCTGTTAAGGATGAACTTTTTAGTTCACTTATGAGAGCAACTAATGCTTTGTCTAATATGCATAATGGAGAAACAGCGGTAACAGACAATTCCAATGAGTTAAAAGAAGTTATATGTGATTTAATAGCCGCCGTAGAGCAGAGCAATGAAAAGCTGGCTAATCAGGAGAAACTTATTAATAATCTTGAAGGGCAGTTTAAAGCATATAATATACAGAGTTCGCTTCAACAACAGGATTATGATAGGACATATTCAAAGATTAATGAAATATTTGAGATTGTTAAACAAAATAGTAAAGCTGCAAGTATAGATGATGTGTGGTCGAAAGTAAATACTATTGATGATAAAATTGAATTGATTGGACAGATACAAAAGCAGAAGCTTAATACAGTTACTAATATTACCAATGGCATCAATAAAACACTTGATAAATTTATAGACATTAATGAACAGCATTTAATCTTTCATTTTCAATGATATTGAATTTAGCAGCTATAATATTAGCAATGACAGGAATTCTTAATCCAGTTATAGGTGCACTTGTACACAATGCGGGTTCAGTATTTGTCATAGTCAATTCTACATCTTTAATGAGAAATAAGAAAAATATATAATTGTTAAATAATAAAAAATAAAGGAAAAAATAATATGTAATATTTGTCGTATCCCCTTTAGTAAGTGTAAATAAAAAGGTATAATACTTTTAAGATGAACTTGGGAGGTATACGAATATGTATTTTGATGAAGTAAAGAAGAATTTTGGTTTCGGCTGTATGAGGCTGCCGATGGTAGAGAATGGTAAAGCTGTTGATATCGAACAGACAAAAAAGATGGTAGATACATTTATAGAGCAGGGCTTCAATTATTTTGATACAGCGCACGGATATCTTGAGGGAAAGAGTGAGCTTGCATTAAAGGAATGTCTTACAAGCAGACATAAGAGAGAAGAATATATACTGACTGATAAGCTTACTATGACTTATTTCAATAAGCAGGAGGATATCCGTCCATTTTTTGAGAGCCAGCTAGAGGCATGTGGTGTTGAATATTTTGATTTTTATCTTATGCATTCACAGTCAAAGGATATATTTGAGTATTTTAAAAAATGTCGTGCATATGAAACAGCGCTGGAGTTAAAGAAGGAAGGAAAGATACATCATTTTGGAATCTCATTTCATGATAAGGCGGAGGTGCTTGAGGAAATATTAAAGGAATATCCACAGATTGAAGTTGTGCAGATACAGTTTAATTATCTTGATTACGAGGATCCTGCTGTACAGAGCAGAAAGTGTTACGAGGTCTGCCGCAGGTATAACAAGCCAGTTATAGTTATGGAGCCGGTAAAGGGAGGTAATCTTGTAAATCTTCCAGAGGATGCAGCTAAGATACTGGATAACCTTAAGGGTGGAAGTGCAGCAAGCTATGCGGTACGTTTTGCAGCAAGCTTTGATGGTGTGATGATGGTTCTTTCTGGAATGAGTAATATAGAACAGATGGAAGATAATATAAGCTATATGAAGGAATTCAGGGCACTTGACGATACAGAGATGGCTGCAGTTAAAGCAGTTGCAGAGGTGTTTAATTCAAAGCATATGATTGCCTGTACAGCCTGTCGTTATTGTGTTGAAGGATGTCCAAAGCATATATCTATACCAGATCTTTTTGCCTGCATGAATGCAAAGACAGTATTCCATGACTGGAATGCAGATTATTATTATAGTGATGTACATACAGTTCATAATGGTAAGGCAAGTGATTGTATACGCTGCGGAAAATGTGAGAAGGTCTGTCCTCAGCATCTTCCAATAAGAGAATTGTTAGAGGCGGTCGCTAAGGAATTCGAAAAGAAGGCAGAATAAGCTTAAATTAATGAAACAAAAATATTTACAAATGCATTGACAACACACAATTCAGTTGTTATGATTATTATCATTAAAAGGGAGTAGCTAGCCAGAACGTGTTCACTTCTTCGTCAGTACAGTTATTACAGCTAACAGGTGTGATAACTCGGAAAGTGATTAAATAGCGAGACTTTTACTGTAACGCAGTAGGAGTCTCTTTTTTTATTGAATTTTATTAAAGAAATCCTATTGAATCATATGTTATTTACATTAATTTAATGTAAAGTGATTGGGACATATAAGACATACTACTGCAGCACATAAGAATTAGCATATTAATTAAATGTCTAAGAAAGAAGAGGTAGTGTATGGTTTTACATGTATTTATTTTATTGGTAGGATTTTTGTTTTTAGTTAAAGGTGCAGACTGGTTTGTTGAAGGTGCAGCAGGAATCGCAAGAAAGCTTGGAATACCACAGCTTATCATAGGACTTACGATAGTTGCGATGGGAACAAGTATGCCAGAGGCAGCAGTAAGCATAACAGCAGCACTTAACAATAACGCTGGAATAACGATTGGTAATATCGTTGGAAGCAACATTCTTAATATTCTTATAATTCTTGGTATAACAGCAGTTATAACCAATGTAGCCATTCAGAAATCAACATTATTATACGAAATTCCATTTATGATAGGAATAACAGCATTACTGCTTGTATTTGGATTAACAGGTTCGTCTATAACATTTATAGAAGGGGTAGTATTCCTATTATTGTTTATTGCATTTCTTGTGTATCTTTTTATTATGTCAAAAAAGGGAGAAGTTCAGGAGGAAGGAGAAATTAAGGATATTCCTGTATGGAAATGTCTTCTTTTTATAGTAATAGGCGGAGTTATGGTTGTTAAGGGAAGCGATTTTGCAGTAAGCGGTGCATCCTGGATAGCAAGATTCTTTGGCATGAGTGAAAGATTCATAGGACTTACTATTGTGGCCTTTGGAACGTCACTTCCTGAGCTTGTAACATCAGTTGCCGCAGCCAGAAAGGGTAACGCTGGAATAGCAATAGGTAATATTGTAGGAAGTAATATATTCAATATACTATTTGTAATTGGAATAACAGCGCTAATATGCAACGTACCATTTGAAAGTAAGTTCTTAATAGATACGGCAATAGCAATATTTAGTGGAGCATTATTATGGCTTGGTACTTATAAGCATAAGGAGTTAAGAAAGCCTTGTGGAATAGTGATGTTAATCTGTTATGCAGCGTATTTTGTGTATCTGTGTGTGCTGTAAAAATATCTGCCTTGAAGTCAGGTTATAAAAGCTCAGTATATTTCAGTAGATTACAGCAGATTACAACAGAATCCAGTAGATTTTAGTGTATTTCAACGTATTTCATCGGGTTTTAGAAGGAGCTTCACCATATTTTTTCTTAAAGCATCTGTTAAAATAAGATATATTGTCAAAGCCGCATTCAACTGCAATCTGTGTAACTGACAGGTCCGTAGATGTAAGCAGGCGTGAGGCAATGAGCAGACGGTAATCATTAAGATAGCTTATAAATGAGGTTCCAGTACATTGTTTAAAGAATTTCATAAAGTGAGATTCGCTGAAATGACATTCATCTGCAATATCCTGAATTGAGATTGCATGGGTATAGTTATTTTCAATATAAGTTATTATTAATTTTAATTTATTTTTTTTACTGTTTGAGAGGCTGTCAGATACTTCATTGTTTGCTGCACACGAATAATGTGTGTTAAGTGCAAAAAAGAAGTTGTATAGGCAGCCTCTTATTTTTAATTCATATCCTGTTGGAAATGTTTCGCATACTTTGTCTGCTTCATCTATACAGCTTATGATTTCTTTATAGTGCAGCTCGGATGGCTTGATTATACAGGTCATATCATTATCGGAGTTGTTAATATGTCCGAAATATTCAAAAGTATTTCTGTCATATTCTTTAGGAAGAAGCATATTAATATTAAATATTATATTCTCATATTTCAGGACAGAATTATCATAATTAGTTATAGAATGAATCCTTCCGGGATAAACTATCAAAAGATCTCCCTGACCTACTAAATACTGGTTTAAGTCAATGTTAACAAGCCCTTGTCCTTCTTTAATGTATATAAGCTCCATTTCGTTGTGCCAATGCAGAGGAACTACTGCAAAGTCCTGTGGAATAGTGCATGGGTATGTATTATATGAAAAGTCAGTATTGTAGTGGCTCTTTGTTTCATGGAGAGTTTCGTATAATGAATCAGGCATAATATCAGCTCCTAGTATATAGCCGGCTTTTAACAGCCAGTATTAATCATGTTTAATAGTTACTTATATTTAGATTATGATAGTATTGTACAAGAAAACGATATAATAAATCAAGAAAAATATATATATTGAGATATAATCATACTAGTGTCAAAACTAAAAAGTAGTCCGTAGGTATCAAAGTCGAGAGTTTTTGCCCCCGACATCATATTTATAACAATATAAGAATGGAGAGTGGAATTATGTCAGATAAATTAAATTCTATAAGTAATGAATTATTGAATAAGAATCTTAAAGCCTGTAGTAATGAGGAATGTTATGAGGTTATTAAGGAGTACGTTGCAAGGCTTGAAGCATTGAGGGAAAGAGAGGATAAGTATTTACAGTCAAAGCTTGGAAAGAAATTATATTATATATCAGCAGAATTTCTTATAGGAAAGCTGATGTCAAACAATTTAATTAACCTTGGAGTGTATGATGAGGTAAGGGCTGAGCTTGAGGCAGCAGGAAAGGAGCTTGCGCAGATTGAAGAGATTGAAAGTGAGGCTTCACTTGGTAACGGTGGACTTGGAAGACTTGCAGCATGTTTCCTTGATTCAATAGCCAATCTTGGACTTAATGGCGATGGTGTTGGACTTAACTATCATCTTGGACTGTTCAGGCAGGTGTTTGAGAATGGCAGACAGAAGGAAGTACCAGATTACTGGATAGGAAAGGATAGCTGGCTCATTCCAACGGATGTATCATATAAGATAGATTTTGCAGATTTTAGTGTTACTTCAAGAATGTATGATATTAATGTCTATGGTGAAAAGACAACTAATAAATTACATTTATTTGATATTGATACAGTAAATGAAGCTATTGTAAATAAGTCAGGAATTGATTTTGATAAAGATGATATAAAGGAAAATCTTACATTATTTCTTTACCCGGATGATAGTGATGAGAAAGGAAGAATGCTAAGAATTTACCAGCAGTATTTCATGGTAAGCAATGGAGCAAGGCTCATATTAGATGAGTGCCGTACAAAGTGTGAGCAGCTTAATGCAGCCTTAACAGATGGAGAAAGAAAGTCTTATAGAAATCTTCCCGAGCTTGCTGTTATTCAGATTAATGATACACATCCAACTATGATCATACCAGAGCTTATAAGACTTCTTACAGAAAATGGAGATATTGATGGAACAGCTATATCAATGGATGAGGCTATAAAGATAGTATCGGCTTCCTGCGCATATACTAATCATACTATTCTTGCAGAAGCGCTTGAAAAGTGGCCGGTAAGATATCTTGAAAAATGTGTTCCACAGCTTATGCCTGTAATAAGGGAACTGGATAAAAGAGTGCGTGAACGCTATGATGATAGTTCAGTATATATTATTGAAGAACGAGATGATGACAGCAGAGGGCTTGTTCATATGGCACATATTGATATTCATTATGGCATGAGTGTCAATGGAGTTGCAAAGCTGCATACACAGATTTTAAAGAATACAGAGCTTAATAATTTCTATAAGCTTTATCCTGAAAAATTCAATAATAAAACTAACGGTATAACATTCAGAAGATGGCTTATCCACTGTAACCATGAGCTTGCAGATTATATAACACAGCTAATAGGTGATGGGTATAAGCATGATGCAAATGAGCTGAAAGCACTTATGTCATATGCAGAGGATACATCGGTAATAGAACATTTGTCAGATATTAAGCAGCACAATAAGACTGCACTTGCAAAATATCTTTATGATAAGCAGGAAATTGTTATTAATGATAATTCGATATATGATATACAGGTCAAGAGACTTCACGAATATAAAAGACAGCAGATGAATGCGCTGTATATAATATATAAATATTTTGACATTAAAAACGGAAATATTCCTAAAACACCTGTAACAGTTATATTTGGGGCAAAGGCTGCACCTGCATATACAATCGCTAAAGATATAATTCATCTTATACTGACACTTTCAAAGGTTATCAGGGAGGATGAAGATGTTAATAAGTATCTTAATGTTGTAATGGTAGAGAATTATAATGTGACACTTGCAGAAAAGCTCATTCCTGCCTGTGATATATCTGAGCAGATATCACTTGCATCTAAGGAAGCAAGCGGAACCGGAAATATGAAGTTTATGCTGAATGGAGCTGTGACACTTGGAACAATGGATGGAGCTAATGTTGAAATAGCTGAGCTTGTAGGAAAGGATAACATATATACCTTTGGTGCTTCAAGTGATGAGGTCATAGCACATTATGCTAATAGTGATTATTGTGCTAAAGAGCTGTATGAGGAGGATCCAGTTATTAAACAATGTGTTGATTTTATTATATCAGATACAATGCTTGCTGCTGGTGACAAAGAAGAGCTTAATCGTCTGTATAAAGAAATAGTAGGTAAAGACTGGTTTATGGCATTACTTGATTTAAAGGCTTATATCAATGTTAAGGAACAGGCGTTAGCAGATTATGAAGACCACATGGCATGGGGCAGGAAACAGCTTATAAATATTGCCAATGCCGGTTTCTTCTCATCAGACAGGACAATAGCAGAATACAACAGGGATATATTCAAGCTGTAATAAAATAACTTTTCATCATTTTTTCTCATCATTATTATAAAATGATTTGCCTACCGGAATATAAAAGATTATAATAATATAATGATGGGGAGGCAGGATGAATATGTATAATATATTAATTGTAGATGATGAAAAGATAGAAAGAAACGGAATAAAGCTTCTGCTTAAGCGTATGGGCATCAATCTTGGTGTTATAGAGGCTGAGAATGGAAAAGAAGCTTATGATTACCTTATGTCTGATGATAATAAGGGTGAAGGGCATGTTGACATTCTTTTAACGGATGTCAAGATGCCTTTTATGGATGGAATAGAGCTTATAAGAAATGTAAAAGATGGCGGTGTCAAGCTTAAAACAATAATATTTTCAGGATATAATGAGTTCGAATATGCAAAGCTTGCTGTAAAGCTTGGTGTCGAGGATTATATACTAAAGCCGGTAGCACCGGATGAGTTTAAGAATACGATGCTAAAGGTTATAAGTGAGCTTGATGAGGAATTAAGGAAAAATGAAGATTATAATAAGCAGGCTAACAGCTTAAGACAGTTTTACCTGTATTCACTTATCAACGGAAGTGCAGCAAATGGAATTGTCAAGAATACAGAATTTCTCAATGGTTTTAACAGGCTTGTGCTTATCGAATTTAATTCGGATTTCTTTGGAAAGTACGAGTTTGATTTTGATAAGGCGGTACAGATTATTAAAGAGGAGTGGGAAAGCCTGTATCTTAACCTTAATCCGCAGCAGTCGGTTATATTACTGAAAACGTCAGAGGAAGAAGCGGCTAAAGCAGATACTAATTATAGAATTGAGCGTTTTCTTAGCAGCCTGCACAACTATATATATGAAGAGAGCAGCCAGTTTATGTATGCGGCTGTGTCTGATGTGTTTAGTGATTATCATAAGCTTTCAGGTGTTATGGATGAGCTGGAAGCACTTATGAACAACAAGTTTTATCAGCTGGACAGATATATATATTCTAATTATGTGAATGAACAGACACCTGTGTTAGTACAGATTGATGATGATGCACTTATGAAGCAGATGAAACAGGATATTAAGATGAAGGATGTTACTTTTTTAAGAATTCATTTTGAGGCACTGTGTAAGAAGTACAGAGGACAGTCTAATTTCTCGCATATATATATTAAATTTGTATTTTCCAATCTGTTGAAGGATTTTTATGATAATATACCGGGGGCTAATCAGGATGAATTCAGCCGGGAGATAGATAGATTGTATACATCCGAGGATTTTTCGTGCATTATGGATATTGTTAATAAGAATATTGCTTTGCTGGAAAAGTCATTTGGAAGTGATCCTGTTTCATCACACAGAGAGATAGAGATGGTTAAGGATTATATTCATGGACATTTTGGAGAAGAAATAAGTGCGCAGCAGCTTGCAGATATGGTTTATCTTGCACCTAGCTATCTTAGTTCGCTATTCAAAAAAGAAACGGGGCAGAACCTCAGCAAGTATATTAAGCAGTACCGGATGGAGAAAGCAAGGCAGATGCTTGAGGATACGAATATGAAGATAGTAAGTATCAGTGAGAAGGTGGGATATCCTAATGTGTCATATTTCTGTCAGAGCTTCAGGGAGTATTGTGGCGTAAGTCCACAGAAGTTCAGGGATAATGCAGAATAATAATTAGTAATTAAACGTGCGAGGTACAGTTTGCTTGAGATGGATAAGACAGAGAATTAACAATATAAAATTACAGAATAAGCTTGCCAGTATCTATATAGTTACTGGTCTTATTCCGTTGTTTGTCCTGTTTGCATTTGCGTTCGGACAGATGCGTTCAATTCTTATGGACAGGGATTTAAAGAGTATGCAGGGTTCGTTAGAGCAGTCTGTTGCTACTGTGGACGGTCAGATTGAGGTATATAATAATCTTTCTAACTATATAACATTTAATGAAACGATTTCAAGTGTGCTTGCGTATGATTATAGCAGCACATATGAAATGTACAGCCAGATTGTTACAACCTTTGATCCTATGCTGTCTTCACTTAAATATTTTCATAATGATATAAATAAGGTTACAGTATATATTGATAACGGAATAAAGCATGATACTACGATTGCACCTATTGATGAAATTAGGAATGAACCTTTTTTCGATATGGCATCAGATTCTACGGCTATTAACTGGTATGTAGATAAGGATAACAAAAAGCTTATATCTGCAAGAAAAATGTCAACACTTGAACAGATGGGAATTACAGGTATTATGTATATAGATGTCGATTATGATAGTGTTATGTCCTCCTATACACAGGGACTTGAACCCGGATGTGGAATAATAGTGGTTGACAAAGATGGTGTAGTAATTGGGGAGTTTAATAATATTGGCGATGATAGCAGATATGTTTTGAATTATTCGGACAATAGCGGTATGGAAAAACAAGCAGAAAAGCTCACTTTGGAAAAAATGCTGGGTGAAGTCCGCTGGGATGGAAGTATATGCAGCAATGCAGGAGGCTATGCACTTGTAAGAAAGGAATCACCGGTTACAGGCTGGACAACCTATATATATGAGCCAAGGAAAATGATGTTTAATTCGACAAGCTCGATAGCTGCCATGATAATAGTAGCAGTTGTGGTTGCATTGCTTGGACTGGCAGCGTCTATTACAGCTACATCTGGATTTATCACAAAAAGAATAAGAAAGCTGCAGGCGAGCATGGCTAAGGTTGAGCAGGGAGATTTCAATGCAGTCATAAAGACAGAGGATAAGGATGAAATTGGAGAGCTGATTCAGGGCTTTAATGAGATGACAACACAGACGAAGAACCTTATAACGCAGGTGTATGAAGGCCGAATAAGCCAGAAGGAATCTGAGATGAAGGCGTTAAGGGCACAGATTAATCCACATTTTCTATATAATTCGCTGTCACTTATTAACTGGAAGGCTATTGAATATGAGCAGGATGATATAAGCAGGATTACTCTTGAATTATCTAATTATTACAGAACTTCACTTAACAAGGGTAAGAATACACTTATGCTTGAGCAGGAAGTAAGTAATGTAAGGTCCTATATAGAGATTCAGCAGGTTATGCACGATAATTCATTTGATGTTGATATTGATATAAGCAGCGATATTCTTAAGGTTGAGTCGCTTAATCTTATACTCCAGCCGCTTGTGGAGAATGCAATTGACCATGGAATAGACCTTCTGACTGACAGGCGTGGAGTGATAACTATTAAGGGAAGCCGTTGCCCATATGTAAATAAAGCTAATGAAAACATAGATATCGTCTGTCTGTCTGTAGCAGATAATGGTGTGGGAATGGATGAAAATATATGTGAAAGCTTTCTTACAGCAGAGTCTAAGGGCTATGGCGCACGTAATGTCAATGATAGAATAAGACTGTTTTATGGGGAAGAATATCATCTTGAGGTTAAAAGCATAGTTGGTGCAGGTACAACAATCATGATTAAATTCCCAGTCAGGCTGATGGAATAATAGGCATTATGTAAATTTTTATATATTTTATATTTACATCATAAAAAAACAACATATATCTAAAATACTTTATATTTTAATTTTATAAACCTCCTAATATAATTAAATCATCAAGAAAAGTTAAAGACGTCGAAAAACAAAGGATGATTGATGATTAAATTATTAAGGAGGTTTTTTGTATGAGATTAAAAAAATTAGCAGCAGCACTTATGCTGACAACGATGTGTGGATCACTTTTAACAGGCTGCGGTTCGGGAAATGATTCGGCCAGCACAGGTAAGGATTCAAAGACAGATGAAAAGATTACAGCTACCATTAAAGTATGGGGACCAGCAGAGGATCAGGCAGAGGAAAATGGTAAATGGCTTCAGACAATGTGTGAGAAGTTTAATTCAGAGCATCCAAACTGGGATCTTACATTTGATTATGGCGTATGTGCAGAGGCAGATGCAGGTAAGACTGTAACACAGGATCCAAGTAATTCAGGAGATGTTTATTTCTTTGCAAATGACCAGCTTCAGACACTTATTGATGCCAATGCTATTGCAAAGCTTGGTGGCGAGACAGAAGATTATGTTAAGAAAACTAATTCAGGTGCAATTGTAGATTCAGTTTCAGTTGACGGTAATGTTTATGGTGTACCATTCACAACTAATACATGGTTTATGTATTATGATAAGAGCAAATTCTCAGAAAGTGATGTTAAGAGCTTAGATACAATGCTTTCTAAAAACAAGGTAGCGTTTAATATAACAGAGGGCTGGTATATGTCAACATTCTATCTTGCTAACGGATGCTCATATTTTGGCAAGGATGGTAAAGATAATTCAGCAGGAATTGATATTTCTGGTGATAAGGGAACACAGGCAACACAGGCTATGGTTTCATTTGTTAACAATCCTAACTTCGTAAATGACCTTCAGGGTGTAGGTATAGCAGGCTTAAGAGATGGTTCTGTTGGTGCATACTTCTCAGGTTCATGGGACTATAAGAGTGTTAAGGAAATTCTTGGTAACAACTTTGGCGCAGTATCACTTCCAACCTTAAAGATAGGCGGAACAGATAAGCAGCTTAAGGCATTTGCAGGTTCTAAGGCAATCGCAGTTAACCCTAACTGCAAGTATCAGCAGGTAGCTGTAGCATTAGCTAAGTATCTTGGCGGTAAGGATGCACAGCAGAGCCACTACGAATTAAGAGGTGTTATTCCTTGCAATACAGAGCTTCTTGCAACAGATGCTATCAAGAACGATGCTCTTATAACAGCACAGAATGATACATTTAACAAGACATCAGTTATCCAGCCAACAGTATCAGGAATGAATGATTACTGGACACCAGCACAGAACTTTGCAAAGGCTGTAGTTAACGGTGAGGTTACTCTGGATAATGCAGCAGCAAAGACACAGGATTTCTACAAGCAGATTAATACATCAATTGTAAGTAAATAAAGGCTTAAGTAATTCATAATTTAAGTAATTAATAAAAGGATGGCTGTCACATTATTAGTGACAGCCAGCTTGTAACAGGAGGTTATGGCGATGAAAGATGGATTTATTCAGGCATTTAAAAAAGGTAATGCCATTACCAGACTTAGTGCCATTATACTTGGACTTGGTAATCTTGCAGGAAAGCAGATAATCAAAGGCATTCTTTATCTTGCAATGGAAGTAAGCTTTATATGCTTTATGATATTCAAAGGAATCAACTGTCTCGCCATGCTTCCAAGCCTTGGAGGAAGAGAACAGCAGGAGATATGGAATGAGAAACTGGGTGTATACGAGTATGTGGCAGGTGATAATTCACTTCTGATACTTTTGTATGGTGTTGCAACATTATTTCTTATAGCCGCTTATGTTGTTCTTGCTATGAGTTCGGTCAAGAGTGCTTATAATGTTCAAACAAGGCAGGCTTTAGGAAAGCATATTAACACATTTGTGGAGGATGTTAAATCATTATTCAATGAGAATCTTCACAAGCTGCTTCTTACACTTCCGGTTGGGGGAGTACTTATATTTACCATTCTGCCACTTGTATTTATGATAAGCATGGCATTTACCAATTACAGTAAAGTAGACAGCCATCTGGTACTGTTTGACTGGGTTGGATTAGAAAACTTTAAGCAGTTGTTTGATTCGGGAAGTTCTATTGGACATTCCTTCTGGTCAGTTTTGGGATGGACTATTATATGGGCTATATTTGCAACAGGTCTCAATTACATATTAGGTATTCTTGTTGCTTTGCTGATTAACAGGAAGGGTACCAGATTTAAGTCTTTCTGGCGTTTTATATTCGTTCTTTCGATAGCTGTACCACAGTTTGTTTCTCTTCTTGTCATGAGAAGTATGTTAAATCAGGATGGTATTGTAAATGTTGTATTAAGGAATCTGGGCTGGATTGATAAGGCACTTCCTTTCTTCACTAATGCAATGTGGGCAAGAATAACAGTTATTGTTGTCAATCTGTGGGTAGGTATTCCATATACGATTCTTCAGGTTACAGGAATATTAAAGAACATTCCTATGGAGCTTTATGAGGCAGCAGATGTAGATGGTGCTAATGGCTTTGCTAAATTTACAAATATTACGATGCCATATATGTTCTTTGTTACAACACCATATCTGATAACTACATTTACAGCTAATGTTAATAATTTCAATATTGTATACCTTCTTACTAAGGGTGATCCGGTTCTGGCTGGCGAAACTGCTGGTAAGACAGACCTTCTTGTAACCTGGTTATACAAGATGACAGTAGATTATCAATATTATAATCTGGGTGCAGTTATAGGTATTATGACATTCATATTCCTGGCAATTGGCTCACTTCTTGTATATAGAAGAACTAAGTCTTATAAGGATGAGGAGGGCTTCCAATGAAAAAGAAAAAAATCGCTAAAAATATATTGGCACATATAACACTTACAATACTTGCAGTTATATGGGTAATGCCGCTTATATGGATAATCCTCACAAGCTTCAGGGCACAGAAGGGAGCATATACAAGCTCATTTTTCCCTAAGGCATATACACTTGATAATTATACAAAGCTGTTTACAGATACTGGAATACTTAATTTCCCAAGAATGTTTGAGAATACGCTTATAGTTGCAGTATTTTCGTGTATTATATCTACGTTTTTCGTGCTTTCAGTTGCTTACTGTATGTCACGCCTCAGATTCAAAATGAGGAAGGCTATGATGAATGTAGCTATGATACTTGGTCTCTTCCCAGCCTTTATGGCAATGGTAGCTGTATATTATATTCTTAAGGCTGTTGGATTATCTGAGGGTTCAATGATAAGGGTTGCACTTGTGCTTGTATATTCGGCATCGGCCGGAATACAGTTTTATATAGCAAAAGGCTTCTTTGATACGATTCCAAAGAGTATTGATGAAGCAGCAATCATTGACGGAGCAACGAAATGGCAGGTATTTACAAGAATTACAATACCTTTAAGTAAACCAATTATCGTGTATACAGTACTTACTTCTTTCATAGCACCATGGGTTGATTTCATATTTGCAAGAGTTATATGCCGTGCCAATGCCAACTATTACACAGTTGCAATCGGTTTATGGCAGATGCTTGAAAAGGAATATGTTGATGTGTGGTACACAAGATTCGCAGCAGGAGCTGTACTTATATCGATTCCAATTGCAGCCTTGTTTATGATAATGCAGAAGTGCTATAATGAAAGTATGTCAGGTGCAGTAAAAGGATAATGTCAATACTTTGTGCTTTGTAATCCTGTGTGAATTAGAACGGGGATTAAAGAAGAGGTATGTAATGAGAAAAAGAATATTCAGGATGTTTGCAGTATTAACTGCTATGATATTATTATTTCAAGCCGGGTGTAACAGCCCGGCTAAAAGTGTATATACAGCTAAAGAGGATTATGCTGATAAGCTGTATTATGCCATGACAACGCCTTATGGTGCGTATCCAGAAACTATAAGCTATACACTTGGCAAAATGACAAGTGTTAATAATTCCAATATGCCAGAGGGCGATACATATACAGATAATGCATATACCAGATATATAAAGAATATGATTAATGTTCAGAATATTGATGCATTTGAGGCACAGGATGCGCAGTATAATACTAATGTTTCAATAGCTGTTTCTATGGGTGCATTGCCAGATATAATGATGGTTTCAAGTCAGGATGAGCTGCAAAGACTTGTTGAGGAAGATATGATTGAGGATCTGACAGAAAGCTATAATAACTGTCTGAGCAGCAGGATAAGAGCTATATATAACAGCTATGGAAGCTCACTTAAGGATATGATTACATTTGATGGAAGGATTATGGCACTTCCAGAGACTAATATAACAGATGGTCCTAATCTTATATGGCTGCGTAAGGACTGGATGGATAAGCTTGGTCTGACAGAGCCTAAAACAATAGAGGATGTTGTTGATATAATTAAGGAATTTATTGAAAAGGATCCTGGCAATAATGGAACAGATAGCAATGGAAGGAGCAATACTGTAGGCCTTGTAGTAGATACAGAGCTGACAGGAGAGTGCGGTTATAGCAGTGAATTCCTGCTGGATATTGTTTTTGCGTGTTTTAATGCATATCCTAAGCAGTGGATAAAGGATTCAGATGGAAATGTTGTGTATGGTTCTGTTACGTCAGAGGCAAAGGATGCACTGGCATATATAAGGCAGTTATATAGCGATGGAATAATAGATAATGACTTTTTATTAAGGACGACAACTAATATATGTGAGCTTATTGAGGATGGAAGGTGCGGCTCATTTTTTGGACCATGGTGGGCACCCAATAATCCACTGGCCAATGCAGTAAACACTAATCCTGATGCAGACTGGCAGCCATATCTGATACAGACCTCTGATGATGGAAGTACAAGCTATCACAGCCAGAATCCCTGCTATAAGTATGTTGTGGTAAGAAAGGGCTTTGAGCATCCGGAGATAGCGGCTAAGATTATAAGCGTAATGTTCGATAGTGCAAGGTATGACAGCAATGCTTTGCAGGAATTTATATATTATTACCAGCAGAATGTAGAACCTACTGCCCGTCCTATTTCAATTAATGTGGACTACAATAATGCTCTGTCTATATGCTATGATAAGATTGACAAGGCACTTAAAGGAGAGAGTGATCCTGATAAGCTTGAGTTGCTTGAAAAGTCGTATTACGATGCCTGCAGTTCATACATTAGTAATACAGGAAAAAACTATATAGAATCGAGCGCACAGGGGAGTGATAATACACTTGAAAGAAAGAATGCAACAAGTACACAATGGGCAGCCTATGTGTCAAGAATAACGGCCTGCAGGCTGTTAAGCGAGGGTAATATACGTGTTGTTAATTCTATGTATTTTAAGACAACAGACACGATGAAAACGCGGTGGTGGCGTTTAAAGGAAAAGGAAAAAGAAGCGTACCTAAAGATTATATGTGGTGCTGAGGATATATCGTATTTTGATACATTTGTCAATGAATGGAAGGAACAGGGCGGAGAGGCAATAACTAATGAAGTACGTGAAGAACTGATTGCCACCGCTGGTTAGGTAAGGTATAGTTGTGGAATTAAAATGGAATAAAACAGCCGGTTCAGCCATATCCCAGATTAAGGAAAAACAGTATGTGCAGAGTCTTAAAGGATATTCTGGTACAGTTATCCTTGTTGGTGTTAATTACACTGATAAAGATGAACAGTTTAAGAAGCATGAGTGCAGAATTGAGCAGATAAATGTGAATGTTTAATGGCGTATAATTACCATTTTGATAAAATGATTATTAATAGAATAAAAAAGCAGAATTAAATAATTAAATGAGAAATAACTGGATAATTTCCATTGTGGAGTTATCCAGTTATTTTTTATGCAGAGGTATATTTTCGTATATATAATCTGAAAAATATTTAATTAAGTTACGCCCCAATAACTCCGGCAAAGCCACATATAAGAACGATTATACCAAGTACAATACGATACCAGCCGAATACCTTGAAGTCATGCTTTTTGATGTAGCCCATAAGGAACTTGATAACTACTAAAGAAACGATGAAGGCAACAAGCATACCAACAAGAAGAATCATCCCTTCCATAGATGTCATAGAGTTATGCATAAGGAACTTCACACCCTTAAGAAGGCTCGCTCCAAACATAACAGGAATAGCAAGGAAGAAGGTATATTCAGCAGCTACTGTTCTTGAAATACCAAATATAAGTGCACCAACTATGGTTGCACCAGAGCGTGAGGTACCAGGGAATATAGCAGCTATAAGCTGGAAAAGTCCGATATAGAAAGCAAGCTTATAAGTGATACCTGTAAGGTGGCGAACCTTAGGTTTCTTTCCATGATGCATAGTTTCAACAATAATGAAAGCTATACCGAATATAATGAGCATAATAGCAACTGTTGTGTAATTATAGAACAAGGCTTCAAGCTGTTCATCAAAAAGAATACCAACAATAGCAGCAGGGACACAGGATACAAGAATATGAAACCATAACTTAAATATATCCCATTTAACATAAGCACCGGCACCACTTTCTGCTAGTGGTTCTTTGTTGTTTTTCTTACCAAAAGGCCATAACTGATGCCAGAAAAGAATAACAACAGCTATTATAGCACCAAGCTGGATAACAACTTCAAACATACTGTAAAATGCATCAGATACCTTAAGCGGCATAATCTCATTAAGCAGAATCATATGACCTGTACTGCTTATTGGAAGCCATTCAGTAATACCTTCTACGATACCCAAAATATCGCCTTTAAAATCTCTAACATTATTCCTCCAATCACTTGTGGATTATTCTACTCTTATGTATATTCCGCCATAGTCACATTTTATTATAGAAAAAGATTATTGTCTGAAAAAACATGAAGAAAACAATAATATATTCCTATATGACTACACGTTATTTTCGCATTGAAATGCAGGTGTGTCAACAACAGAATAATATAATTTGCACATAATTTCGTTGTGGTTTATATGATATTGATAATTTTACCAGTACTTTACTATATATTTACATTAGATAGATAGCTGGAAGCTGATTTTATTTTTACAATAAAGGTAATTAAGGAGGCGATTTTTTGACATTTGATGAGATTAAGAAAAATAAAGAGGTCAATGAATTCATAACGAAGGGAAATTATAATCTAGGGCTGCTTGGCTATACAGACCATTCACAGATTCACAGTGGTCTTGTTGCACAGACTGCAGCAGTAATATTAAAAAAGTTTGGCTATACTGATGAGGATATAGAGTTAGCCAGGATAGCAGGTTATATGCATGATATAGGAAATGCAGTTAACCGGGTTCATCATGCAGAGTATGGTTGATTACTTGCAAATGAAATATTGAAAAATTCAGACATGAGTATAAAAGATAGAATTACAGTAGTCTCGGCAATTTCTAACCATGATGAATCAACTGGTGGAGCAGTTGATCCGGTTTCGGCTGCACTTATAATTGCAGATAAGACGGATGTAAGGCGCGACAGAGTCAGAAGTGAGAAAGGAAAGGCGGCCTTTGATATACACGACAGGGTTAACTATGCGGTTACAGAGCATAAGTTAAAGATAAATTCGCAGAAGAAGACAATATCGCTTAATCTTCAGATAGATACAAAAATCTGTTCTATGTATGAATATTTTGAAATATTTTTAGGAAGAATGATGATGTGCAGAGGTGCAGCAGATATGCTTGGCGCTACCTTCAAGCTGATGGCTAATGGCTCTAAGGTGCTCTGATTAAATGGCAGCTATATAGCTGTCAGTAGGTTAAACAGATGACTTTTCAAGGAGGCAAGGGATTATATGAAAAAATATTATGTGCTTGATACTAATATACTTCTTCAGAACCCAAATGCAATATTTGGTTTTGAAGACAATGTTGTTGTAATAACAGGGACAACTCTCCAGGAGCTTGATTCTAAAAAGAATATGGAGGGTGAGCTTGGCTTTAATGCACGTCTTGCGGCGAGGTTACTGGAGAATATCGTTAAATTTCAGGCGAGGTTCCCGATGCCCTAAAATTGCTTTTTTGCAGAGTAAGTTCCCGAAAAATGGGAGTTTGTTTATAAATTATTGTGATATATTTGAAAAAATAGTATAATAAAATCACTTTCGTAGTGATTTTTGCGCACTCTAAGTAGCGGGAAGTTCGGCACTTCAAAAAAAGAATAGAAGTAACTTCCCGCTGGAAAACAAGTATTTATGCTGATTTGATATGGGTGCCCCAATATTTATTTACGAAGTAGTCTTATGCTTAAGTTAACATCGTCATATGGTATCTGGGAAATACCAAGCTTGGAGATGTTATCTAATCCAATAAAGCCTTGACCGGCTTCAAAAGGAGATTGGTTGTTAAGTGACTTTCTAGGTACTGAGTTGATATGTGAAGCAAGAAGATTGCAGTCTTCTTGCGTTAATCCAGCAAAGGAAGTTCCTTTTGGAAGAACATATCTTATATACTCATGGTTCTTTTCAATAGAGCCTTTTTGCCAAGATGCGTTGGGATCGCAGAAAAAGACATATGACAACCTTTCTCCATTTATTGAAGAAAGTTCAATGCTTTCTGGGTCAGAAAATTCAGTACCATTATCAGTTAATATAACTTCAAAGAGTCTGGAAAATTCAAAATCACCTAATGTCTTTTTTAAATCCTGAAAAACTTCATTAACATACTGAACTCTTTTATAAGGGAGCAGGTAAATCAGCATAAAATTAAATGTTCTAAATAGTAAAGTAAGGAAGCATTTGCCACCCTTACCACCAGATGTACCAATAACGGTATCCATTTCAACAATGGATGCCATAGGATGAAGCTCCATATAATCCTGAAAATCGTGATACTGTCGACCTAGACGATATTTATGGTCAATCTTTTCACGAGAGTAATCGTATTCTTTTTTTACACGAAAACGAACCTTTCGTTGTAAATCAATGTTTTTAACATCAAGCAGCCCTAAATCTACATATCTGTAAAATGTAGATTTGCTGAAAGGGAGTAATTCGGGATGGGAAGCAAAAACATGCCATGCCAGCTCACAGGCATCACCGATACGAAGTCCTGCATAATAAGCTATCTGGATTGGAAGTATTGCCGGTGGATTGTAATCCTGTATAAATTCAATCAGTCTTTCGTAGTCCTCTCGTGGAATTGGCTGTATATCGCCATCCATGTCATCATCGGAAAACAAGTCAACCTCATCCGTCTGGTATTTTAATTTAATATACTGCATCGGATTGAAAATGATATATTGCTTTGGTGATACTGCGGAGAAAGAACGAGTGTAATCTTTGCAGTAACCTTTTCTTTCCGAAATTGGATGTTTTTGATATTGGTAATAGCACAGAGTTAATTTCTATATTGTTGTTGAGAGTACAGGTCTTTAAGTTTTCCTATATATGTAATATTCTATTTCACAACAAAAAAAGGTTTGTTCACAACATGGCGGCTGGTTATTAAAAGACTTTTTCCGATATAATAAATATAATTGTTTGTAAGTAAGGAAGTGACAAGATGCAAATAGCAATCTGTGATGATGAAAAATCTATAGGATTGATATTAGAAGAAAAAATAAAGAAATTATTACCGGATGCAGTAATAGAGAAATATTTATCTGGTGATGAATTGATTGCAAGTGGTTGTGAGCCGGATATTCTATTTTTGGATATTCAGATGCCAGGAATGGATGGAATGGAAACGGCAAGGATTCTGCGTCAGAAAGATGAAAGAATGGTATTGATATTTGTAACTGCGGTGGAGGAGTATGTTTTTCAGGCATTTGATGTTGCAGCATTTCATTATCTGGTGAAACCGTTTTCAGATGAAAAATTTGAGGAAGTTGTGAAACGTGCAGTCAGAAGCATTGAAAAATATTCTGAAAATCAATTGGATGAAAAATACATGATGGTGCAGTCCGGAGGAAGCCATATGAAAGTGTTTTTGAAGGATATTGTGTATGCTGAGGTATATAATCGAAAAGTCATTATCCATACACGGGATACGAATATTGAATATTATGGAAAATTGCAGGAACTGAGTGAAATTGCGGGAGCAGATTTTTTTCGTACACACAGAGCCTACCTCGTACATTTCAAATATGTTCAGAAATATGATGCAAATTGTGTGACAATGGAAAATGGAACTGCATTGATTGCAAAACAGAATTACTCTGAGTTTGTAAAACAATATTTGAAATATAATCAGAGGAAAGGAAAAGAAATCGGATGAGTTTGGTAGAAAAATGCTGGATGGTTACATCGAAAATTTCTGTTATTGCACTCCTTATGATTACAGGAATCTATTTTGGAAAATTTGTTTGTCCCTATATAAAAAAGAAAAAAGGGGCTGTGGCAGTCAGTATTGTTTATATTACGATTATGCTTGTTTTATATATGATTCCGCCACAGATTGATAATTTTTCCGCATATCTGATTGGAGTTATAGCAGCGTTTCTTGCAATGTATGTAGAGGACAGAAGAAATATATATCAGAAAATATTTCTTGCAATTACGTTCTTTTCTATCCGATGGTTAACGGTTGCAATGGCAGCCAGACTTGATGATCTTGTTACAAAAGCACTTGTATTTCGGAATATGAGTGCAGAAAAAGTGTGGTTGCAATACGGACTATATGTTGGAACCAGAGTTTTGGATATTGTACTTTGTATTGCTTTTATTGCGGTTGCAATAGGACTGATCAATAAAGCGTATATATACAAAAAAGATGAAATGAGCGTCAAAGAGATGGTAATGCTTATTATACCTTCACTTGTAGGCGTCACTGGGTATGGCATTTTACAATATTATCTCATGATATACGAAAGAGATACTGGAAAGAACTTGATTGATACATATGGATTTTATGGAGCTTTAAGCTTTTTACACTATCTGATTTCCATAGTTGCTATTCTTGTTGTGATTGTAATGTTTCAAAACTGGAAAGAGATGCAGGAAGAACAGCGGGGACAAGAGCTGGTATTAAATCAGATCAGTGACATGAAAAAGCATATCGAGGAAGTCGAAAAGTTGTATCGGGATATCCGCTCCATGCGCCATGATATGGGAAATCATATACAGACACTGGAACATCTGGTGGCACATAATAATATGGATGATGCTACAGAATACTTGGAACATCTGAAAAATGAATGGGACAAGGTATCTCCGGAGATAAAGACAGGAAGTCCGGTAATTGATGTCATTTTGATGGAAAAGCTGAGACAAGCAAAAGAAAGGCAGATTCGGTTTCTGTCGGATTTTCATTATCCGCAGAATACGAAGTTAAATGCATTTGATTTGAGTGTGATCATGAATAATGCCTTGAATAACTGCATGGAAAATGTAAGTGGAGATGATCCGTATATCAGCATTTCTTCTTTTCGGAAAAACAGTATCTTTATGATAACCATAAAAAACAGTTTTTGGGGTCAGCTTAATTTTGGTGATAGCGATTTGCCAGAAACAACCAAATCTGGGAGGGAACATGGAATGGGTTTGAATAACATTCGCCGGGTTGCCAGAATGTATATGGGAGATATATCTTTGGAGCAGGGAAATGAGGAAGTAATCCTTAGCATTATGATGCAGGTAGAATAAAGAAATAAATTGGCACTATGTATTTTGTAAATTACAGAAATTACAGAAATATGTAGTGCTTTTTTTGCGCAGGTAGCGATGAAAATATGTTGCTTGCAACAATATTTGAGGAGCACTGCGACAGTCTGAAAAGCATTTTCAGACTGCTTCACAACGAAAAAAGGGCGGTTCACAACATCACAGTTTATTGTGAAGAAAGATATGCCGAAAGAAAAAATAAAGAAAAATCATGTTATACAGATTTTCAGGAAACGGATTTCAGAGTATTAGCTCAAGGAGGTAAAATCCTCTGCTCCTGTATGGACAGTCGCATTTTGCTTCGCAAAACAAGGAGGATTGAAATGATGAAAATTAATGGATTTAACGGAACGAATACGCAGACAGGAGCAATGGGAATGGCACAGGCGAATGATTCTGTGAGTAAAAATATTCAGAATCAGATTGCAAATGCACAGCAGAAATTGCAGGACTTATCATCAAATGAAGAACTGTCATTAGAGGATAAGATGAAGAAACGTCAGGAGATACAACAGGAAATTACAAATCTCAATCAACAGTTAAGACAGCACCAGATTGAACAGAGAAAGGAACAGCAGAGTAAAAAATCATCTATGGATGATATGGTGGCTGGTACAAAAAATACATCTGCAAAGAAAGGAACAGGCTTGTCACAGGCAGGTATGCGGGCAATGATTTCCGCAGATTCATCTATGAAGCAAGCAAAAGTGCAGGGTAGTATGGCAACACAGATGGAAGGAAGAGCCGGTGTGCTTGAGTCTGAAATCAAGCAGGATGCTGGAAAAGGCAATACCGAAAAGAAAGAAGAAGAACTGGCAGATTTGCAGGCAAAAGTGCAGTCTGCAACAGTATCACAGATGTCTTCACTTTCAGATGCAAATAAATCTATGGAAGAAGCAGCAAAGGCAGACAACCGTACAGATGCAGCAGAAACAAAGAAGGATCAAACGCAGAATGCAGAGAATACACAGGAAAATGCAGATACGGCAACAGATGCATCAGAGAATGCAGATGTTAAAACAGAAACAGCAGAAACAATAAAAAATCCAGCATCAGAAAGTGGACAGTCGGTAGTATATACACCGATCGATATACGTTTATAGTTCGGAAAGGAGGCTGGTGTTATGTCAGAAATCAAAAGTTTTAGTGATTATACAAGTAAATATAACAGCAATGTAGATTTTTCAGCGTTGTTTAGTGGAACGTCAGATAGTTCATCAGTAGGCAATACAAATATGCTTTCTGATTATGCTGCAATCAAAAATGGAAGCTATGGAAAACTTATGAAAGCATATTATGCAAAACAGGATGCTGAAAAATTATCGGGAAAAGGTGATACTTCACAAAAACTTACCTTGATGAAAACAAGTGCGGATTCTCTGAAAAAATCAGCAGATGCTTTGAATGACTCTTCTCTTTGGAAAAAAAAGAAAATAAAAAAGAAAGATGAAAAAACGGGGGAAGAGATTGCGGTAGAGGATTATGACTGGGATAAAATCACCAAGGCAGTAAAATCTTTTGTTGAAGATTATAATGATGTAGTTAAGGAAGCAGGAGAATCGAATACAAAGGATGTATTGCGAAATGCTTCATGGATGACTGGAATGACAGACAAAAACAGTAATATGCTTGCCAAAATAGGTATTACCATAGGAAAAGGAAACAAGTTGGAATTAGATGAGGATGCTTTAAAGCAGGCAGATATCAGTTCGCTGAAAACGGTCTTTACAGGATATAATTCTTTTGTAAGCAAAATATCGCAGAAAGCAACTGGTATATCGAATGCTGCAAACCGGGCGAGTGCAACCTATACAAATAATGGTACGTACTCTAAGACGGATTCTTCTTTGACATCGAGCAAGATAGATAAAGAAGTATAGAAAGTGTGGACTAACTTA
>ERZ833515.685-NODE-685-length-28370-cov-42.248843_pt1 | contig 28370 bp, 25 predicted proteins | sample MGYA00519949_ERZ833515 | MGnify/ENA primary metagenome ERZ833515 (study PRJEB31850, sample SAMEA3708741) | human gut metagenome | biome: human gut; feature: human-associated habitat; material: faeces | place: China | collected 2014 ...
CGCACGTTTTTTGCGCATAACGAGTTTGTGTCAAGTGCGCGCAGACACAAATCCCGCGTGTGAAAAATCTATTTTTCACACTATTTCCTCATTTCTGCAAATCTATCACACCTGCCGGTATCTGCTGTGTTATACAGTGTATATTTCCTCCACCAACGATTATGTCCCTTGCATATATTCCAATAACCTTCCTGTCGGGCATAAGCTTTGATAAAAGTTCTATAGCTGCTTTATCCTTTTCATCATTGAACTGTGGCACCAGTACTATACCGTTAGCTATATAGAAGTTGGCATAACTTGCGGCAAGTCTTTCCCCTGCTTCCCTGTTATCTTCGCCCTCTGCAAACACATATCCTTCTAAGTCTTCCTCTGTTACACACACAGGCACATCGGGTATGTACAACTTATGCACATTTATCTTTCTACCCTTTGCATCCGTTTCACTTTCAAGAACTTTCATATCGGCAAGTGACATTTCATACTGTAAATCATTCATATTATCCGTCCATGCAAGCACTACATTGGCTGGTGATGTAAATGCGCACACATTATCAACGTGTTCATTCGTTTCATCATTATATATGCCATAAGGAAGCCATATAACTTTTTTAGCGCCAAGATATTCTTTAAGCCTGTTCTCTATCTGCGACTTATTAAGTTCAGGGTTTCTTCCTTTGCTTAAAAGACAGCTCTCAGTCACAATAACAGTGCCTTCACCATCACTGTGTATCGAACCTCCTTCAAGCACAAAAGGCGAAGCATCATAATAATCAATCCCCGCCTTATCACAGAATATCCCTGCTGCCTTATCATCATTTTCCCAGTCCATATATAATCCGTCATATTCACCGCCCCACGCATTAAAGCTCCAGCTTACGCCACGGACATCACCAGACACATTTTTTACAAACGTAGGACACATATCTCTTGCCCATGCATCATCTGTATCTATATTAATAAGCTTAATCCTGCTGTCTAACATCTGTTTCGCTTCTTTCATATGCCCACTGTCAACAAGCATATATATGTCTTCCGACTGCGCAATATGTTCTGCTATTTCCTTAAACACTCTCTTAGCAGCAGCTCCTCTGCCCGGCCATGAACCCGGTCTTACCGGCCATATCATAATAGTTCCACTATGTTTTTCATATTCTGCCGGCATATAATAACCGTCTTTTAACGGAGTTGAATTAATAATACCCATATACTTTAATATCTCCTCTTCCTATGATAATCTTACCTTAAAATCTTCATAGCCAAAGCTCTTTATAAGCTCTACCCTGCCATCTTTTAACAGTGATATTGATGGAAGTGGAATTCCATTAAATGTATTATTTTTAACCATCGAATATATAGCCATATCCATAAATATTAGTCTGTCACCTATATTTATCTCATGTTCAAATGCATAATCGCCTATGACATCTCCGGCAAGGCATGTATATGAAGAAAGTCTGTATACATACTTACGGTCAGAATTTTTTTCCTGCTCGTCCTGTGATACAATCTTAGCACCATATAAAGGAGGTGTGTATGGCATTTCCAGTACATCCGGCATATGACATGCAGCAGATGCATCAAGAATAAGCGTTTCTATGCCATTGTCAACCTTATCAAGCACCTCTGTTACAAGATAACCGGCATTAAGTGCCACAGCCTCACCCGGTTCAAGATATATGTCCACTTTATATGTATCCTGCACGTATTTAATACAGTCAATAAGAAGCTCCACATCATAATCATCCCTTGTTATATGATGTCCGCCACCCATATTTATCCACTTACAATTATGCATATATTTTCCAAACTTCTGACATACACCATCAAGCGTTATCTTAAGGTCATCGGAATTCTGTTCACAAAGTGTATGAAAATGTAATCCGTCAACACCGTCAAGCAGATGTTCATCTTCCATAAGCCCCTTTTCAAGTGCAGCAAGCGTTACACCAAGTCTTGAACCTGCCGCACAAGGGTCATATATTGCATGTTCTTTCTGCGTTGACACCTCAGGATTAATTCTTATACCAATACTTACTCCGGCATCAATACACTTATCTTTATATTTTACAAGCTGGCTTACTGAATTAAATATGATGTGGTCGCATATCTTAACAAGCTCGTCCATATCCTCCTGTTTATATGCCGGCGCATATACATGGTTTTCCTTATTCATCTCTTCCCTGCCAAGCCTTGCCTCATACAGTCCGCTTGCTGTCGTTCCGCTTATATACTGGCCTATAAGCGGATACAGCGCATATCCTGAAAATGCTTTCTGCGCAAGAAGTATATGACATCCTGTAGCATTTTCTACTTTCTTAAGAATACTAAGATTATGAATAAGCTGGCTTTCATCAATAACATATGATGGTGTTTTTATATTTTTAAATACTTCTGTATTCAATTTATTTTCTCCTATATATTAGCGCTGTCATACATACGTCAATGTATAGCAGCGCTATATTTTATAATCTAATACATTTGTAATTATTATCATGCTTCTTCAACAGATATAATTAATCGACAAGTACAGGATTTTCATCAACCACCCATGGAAGTCCCCACTTATTAAGTGCCTCCATATATGGATCCGGGTCAAATTCCTCCACATTGTATACACCCGGCTTGTTCCACTGTCCTGTGACAACCATCATGGCACCTATCATGGCTGGAACACCTGTTGTATAAGATATCGCCTGAGACTCAACTTCTCTGTAACATTCCTGATGGTCACATACATTATATATGTATATTGTCTTTTCCTTACCGTCCTTTTTACCTGTAAATATACATCCTATATTAGTCTTGCCAACAGTTCTTGGACCAAGGCTTGCAGGGTCTGGAAGAAGCTCCTTAAGAAGCTGTATAGGTACAACCTCAACATTTCCTACCTTTACAGGGTCAGTTCTTAACATTCCCACATTTTCAAGACATTTCATATGCGTAAGATAGCTCTGGCCAAATGTCATAAAAAATCTTATTCTTTTAACTCCCGGTATATTCTTTGCAAGCGACTCTATCTCTTCATGGTGAAGAAGGTACATATCCTTCATGCCAACCTCAGGAAAATCGTACTCTCTCTTAATAGACATAGCAGGCACTTCCACCCAGTGTCCGTTTTCCCAGTAAGAACCCGGCGCTGATACTTCTCTTAAATTAATCTCAGGATTAAAGTTAGTTGCAAATGGATATCCGTGGTCTCCACCATTACAATCAAGTATGTCTATTGTTTCTATCTCATCAAAGTAATGCTTGAGTGCATATGCACTGAATACGCTTGTAACTCCCGGGTCAAAGCCTGTTCCAAGAAGTGCCATTATGCCTGCATCCTCGAACTTCTTTCTGTAATTCCACTGCCATGAATAATCAAAGTAAGCTGAAAATCCTTCTTCCTTACATCTCTTTTCGTATATCGCTCTCCATTCCTTATCCTCTGTATCCTCAGCCTCATAATTAGCTGTGTCTATATAATCAACACCTGTTTTAAGGCAGGCATCCATTATTGTTAAATCCTGATATGGAAGTGCAAGATTAAGAACTGCCTCCGGCTTATAACTTTCTATAAGTGCTGTAAGTTCCTCCACATTATCTGCATCAACCTGTGCTGTTGTTATAACTGTCTTTGTTTTACTTTCAAGCTTTTCCTTAAGTGCATCACATTTGCTCTTAGTTCTGCTTGCTATACATATCTCTGTAAATACATCACTGTTCTGACAGCACTTGTGAATAGCCACACCTGCTACACCACCACATCCAATTATTAATAATCTGCTCATAATTCTTATCCTCCTTATATTACGCAAAATATATCTTTCTAACGTTCCTCTTCCTCAAGCATATCCTCAACATACTTAGGAAGCATAAATGCACCTTTATGAAGGTTTGTTGTATAATACTTTGTCGGTACTCCAAGCTTTTTCCATTCATCGGGCTTAAAGTCGAGTATCGGATGATACTTCTTTGATGCGAAACCAAAAAGCCAGTAACCTGACGAACAGGTTGGAATATGTGCCTGATATACACGGCTTACTGGAAATGCCTGATAAGCCTTTCTATGCATTTTTACACATTCTTCCTTATCCTCTGAATAGAATGGACTTCCGTGCTGATACACCATAATTCCATCCTCTTTGAGCGCCTTATAACAGCTTCCATAGAATTCTTTTGTAAATAATCCTTCTGTATATCCAAACGGGTCTGTAGCATCATTTATTATAAGGTCATATTCATCTGTCTTGCTTCTAAGAAAACGAAGTCCGTCCTGTATGTATACATTGACTCTTTCATCATCAAGCCCGCATGTGAGCTCCGGAAAATACTCACGACAGACCTCTGCAAGTGTTTCATCCGGCTCAACTACATCTATTCTTTCAATAGTCTTATAATTGATAAGTTCTTTGGCAACACCACCGTCAGCTCCACCTATAATAAGGACATTCTTAACATCCGGATGAACCGCCATAGGTACATGTGTCACCATCTCATCATATATAAATTCGTCTTTTTCAGAGAATAATATCTCACCATCAAGTGCCAGAAACTTTCCAAATTCATCTGATACAAGCACATCTATTCTCTGACAGTCACTCTCAACTGAACACAATTGCTGCTCAATTCTCATTGACAGCTTTACATTAGATGTATACAGTTCTGAAAACCACATTTCCATATTACTTGTCACCTCTCATAGCTTAATATATCTATCAATGAGCAGATTAAAAAAATTCTAATCTTCCCACTTATAGTATCACTGCTGCATAAGTACCATCAGGTTATCTACCATCGGGTCCTCTGTACCCTGCATAGAACATCCCTTTTCCTTAACATATAATATATACTCAATAATCTCTTCTGTTATCATCTCTCCCGGTGCAAGAATAGGTATTCCAGGTGGATAACACATAACAAATTCTCCCGATATTCTTCCTTTTGTCTGCTTTATAGGAAGTGACTCCTTATCGGCATAGAATGCTTCCTGTGGAGACTTCGCCACAAGCGGGCTTATAAATTCCCCGCTTAACATGCCCGTCTTATCTTTCTTATATATTCTTGCTATATCTGCAAGGGCACCTACAAGTCTTTCAATATCCTGCAATCTGTCACCTATTGATATATATGCAAGTATGTTACTGACATCTCCAAACTCAATCTGGATATCATACTCATCCCTTAACAGGTCATACACCTCTATTCCTGCAAGACCAAGACCGAGTGTGTGAACGGATAACTTTGTAACATCATAATCATATACACTTGTGCCATTCACAAGCTCTTTGCCATATGCATAATAGCCGCCAATATCATTTATTTCTTTTCTTGCATACTCAGATATTTCCATAACCTTTGTAAATGACTCCCTGCCTCTTAGTGCAAGATTACGTCTTGATATATCAAGGCTTGCAAGCAAAAGATATGAACCACTTGTTGTCTGTGTAAGATTGATTATCTGTCTTACATAGTCAGCATTTACACCCTTATTAGTAAGCAGTATTGAACTCTGCGTAAGTGAACCACCTGACTTATGCATGGAAACTGCAGCCATATCTGCACCTGCCTCCATAGCCGATACCGGAAGGTCTGGCTGAAAATAAAGGTGTGTTCCGTGTGCTTCATCCGCAAGCACTTTCATGCCATACTCATGTGCAAGCCTGACAATAGAACGGATATCTGAACATATTCCATAATATGTAGGATTATTTACAAGTACCGCAACCGCATCCGGATTATCCTCTATAGCCTTTCTTACTGATGCCAGATTCATACCAAGTGAAATTCCAAGTTCTGGATTAACCTCCGGATTAACATATACAGGAACTGCACCACACAGAACAAGCGCATTGATAGCACTTTTATGTACATTACGCGGAAGTATTATCTTATCGCCCCTTTTACAGTTGGACAGTATCATCGCCTGAACTGCCGATGTTGTACCTCCTACCATAAGAAATGCATTATCAGCTCCAAATGCTCTGGCAGCAAGTTCCTCTGCGTCACGTATAACCGATACCGGATGACACAGATTATCAAGAGGTTTCATGGAATTAACATCTATTCCAACACATTTTTCACCTAACAAATTCACTAATTCCGGATTACCTCTTCCTCTTTTATGTCCCGGAACATCAAACGGAACAACTCTCTGTCGTCTTAATCTCTCCAACGCTTCATATATTGGAGCTCTTGTCTGGTCATCTAACATCTTCTTATCTCCATTCGCATATATAATGTTGTGCTGGACATAAACATAAAATAAATTACATTTATATCATTATTAGCAAGATAGAACCGTAATACTATCCGTGCATAAACATAAAGTAAATTACATTTATATCATCGCCGCTGATTATGTATGTCTTACAATCTGTGCATATCATACCTTTTATAATATCCTATCCAGAATGTACTTTATTCCTGAATACTGTTTGCATAAAAAAAGAGATAGCTGTGCATTATACACAACCATCTCTTTATAGTCTAGTCATAATCTAAATCTGACCTTTCTTCTGCCTGATATCTATATACAGAATACAGACAGATAATCAGAATTAATACCAATTATTAGTAAGAAAATCAGCTAATATACCCATAGAACATTATGATAATTCTATGACATACAAATATGCGTCACTCTTTATTGACTGTTTCACAAGATGATGTGCTTGGCACAGATTATAAAGTAATCAACTTATAAACAGGGCTTACTGCCCAATCAATAACAATAATGTGGGTTCACCACACCGGCAACCGACCCGCCTGTCCGTTAGGCTTAACTTAATCTTTATGCCCTTAACAGGCAAAGATATAAGTGGTCATATTTGTATGAAATCATATATCACTGACTCACACGAATGAATTGTATCATATATCAAAAGTATATGTCAATTATTATCTGAATTTTAAAGCAATATATTACTGTTATAATTCTATATATCGGATACACCACGCCGCATCAAGAAAATGTGTAACATTTTCCAGATTATCTCCTGACAGCAACATTAAAGAATTCCAACCGCCTGCTTTGCAAGCCTGTCCGCCTCCTCGTTGCCCTCAACGCCAGAGTGTCCCTTAACCTTAACAAAATTTACAGATATCTTATCCTTAACTGACTGCATATAGTCATAGTAGGCTATAGTGCCTTTCTTGTTTCTCTTCCATTCGCCAAGTGCCCATGCCCTTATTCCCATATAATCAAAGTACACGTCAACACTTTCTATTCCAAGTTCTATGGCTTTCTTAACGGCTGCCATACTGCCGAGTATCTCTCCGGCAACATTTCTCATAGAAGCCATCTCACTGTCATCACCTGAACCGCTGAGAATATACTTCTCACCGTTATGCATAAGGAAACCACCAAAGCCATACACACCCGTAGCCACATTAAATGAACCATCCACATATGCATAGCTGTCACTTTCCTTAACTACATCATTGACTGCACCCATATAGGCAAGTGCCTCTGCTTCTGTTGTAAAGCTCTTATATTCTGCTCCCTCACACTTAAACACCTGACTCTTACATGCATCCCATGTTCTGTATATTCCCGGCTTACGCCCTTTTCTTACTGCGTAATATTTCGCTGCCATTATTAACCACCTTATATATTATCTTAGCCTTTTTATTCTTATATCGGTATTATCGGTAAAATATTTTTCCATAACCAATGTCAACAAGTCTTACCACAACTTTTTGACCGCATACCTCTAACATTGAAATATCCTAATATACTCTTATAACACCGGCAATATTCTTAACCGCTGATAATCCCTTAAACACTGCCATAGCATCATTAAAGTGCTTCTCCTTGACTTCATCTGTAATGATAACAAGTTCCGCAACACCATCCTTGCTGCTCTTCTGAACAACCTGAGCTATACTTACACCGCTGTTTCCAAGTACACTTGCTATATTGGCAAGAACACCGGACTTGTCAGCAACTTCAAGTCTTAAGAAGAACTTGCTGCTTGTGTCTTCTATATTCTTGACATTGATATGCTTATAACAGCAGCAGCCTATCTTTCCACATGCATCATGTACTATATTTCTGCACACATCTATAATATCACCTACTACAGCACTTGCTGTTGGCATCTGTCCTGCACCTCGTCCCATAAACATAGCATCATCCATGGCAAGACCGTGGACAAATACTGCATTGAAAGCATCATTGACAGTTGCAAGCGGATGATTAGAAGGAATAAGCATAGGATGTACCTTTACCTCTATTCCATCATCTGTGTTCTTTGCAACCCCGAGAAGCTTAATGACATATCCGAATTCTTTTGCATACTTTATATCATCTGCTGATATCTTAGTGATACCTTCTGTATATACATCTGCAAATGTTACTCTTGAGTTAAATGCTATTGATGCCATAATAGCTATCTTTCTTCCGGCATCATAACCTTCCACGTCAGCTGTAGGGTCAGCTTCTGCATATCCAAGCTCTGTAGCCTTTGCAAGTGCCTCTGCATAGTCCATGCCGCTCTCTGTCATCTTTGTAAGGATATAGTTAGTAGTACCATTGACAATACCCATAATCTCAGTGATATGGTTTCCTGTCATGCTCTGCTTTAATGGTCTTATAATAGGAATAGCACCTGCAACCGCAGCCTCAAACTGAAGGTCAGCACCTGCCGCATTGGCTGCATTGCCAACCTCTTCACCATACTCTGCTATAAGGTCTTTATTAGCTGTAACAACCTGCTTTCCTGCCTTGAGTGCATCAAGCACATAATCCTTTGCAGGATGAATACCACCCATAAGCTCTACTATAATGCTTATCTGCGTATCTGTTATTATCTCTGCCCAGTCATCTGTGAGAAGCTCTTTAGGAATACCTTCTCTTTTCTTTGCCATATTTCTTACAAGAACTTTCTTTATGACAAGTCTTGCTCCTGTCTTATGCTTTATCTCATCACTCATAGCCTCACACAACTTATAAGTTCCCATTCCTACCGTTCCTGCTCCAAGTATTGCAGCGTAGATTACCTTTTCTGACATATTGTTAACTCTCCCTTTGATTAATGATGTCAGAAGCAGATATCTCCTGTTTCTGACAATATATCAGCGAATTACTCCGCCTTATTATACATGCTGATATTTTTATAAAGAATCCTTTAGGCGCTTAATAATTCCTGATATTCTTATAATAGATATTAAGTCAGATGCACCCTCTATCATAAGTACAACACCTATAAATATCATAAGCGCCACTGATGAACCGAATGGATTAAGAAGTGCAATTATACCCATAACAACCATAAGTGCTGCCGCAATAGCTTCTATCCACCATTTCTTAGCTTCCATATGGTAGAATTCAATTCCATACTGTAACTTTAATATTCCGTCAATAATAATAACAATCGCAAGCACTGTTCCAAAGAACATAGCAATAACTTCCGGCTTCATAACAAAGAATATACCGAATGCCAATAAAGATATCCCCTGCACAAGTCCAAATGAGCCAAAAACCTCTTCCTTTGCCATTCTAAAGTAAGTTATAAGTCTTAACACTCCCCATACACACAATGCAATACCAACAACTCTACATATGACAAGTTGCGAAATCTCTGGAAAAATCACAAGAAAAAGACCCAGTGCAAACAAAACAACTGAAATAATAATAAGTTCGATCTTAATTCCTTTAATCTTCTTAATCATACAACCACTTCTCCTTAACCATTATTTTATGATGTCAGTGTTATAAGTTCAACAACCTTATTGTACAGGCACAAGCAAGTTTTTGACCTTTTAAACCTGACACCATTTTATATAGTATACCATATAAATAAAGAAGCTGTCGAACTATTTTACTATTCTGTATATAATTACAGAACATCAACAGCCGACAGCTTCTTTAATTTCATATAATCTGTGTTTTATTGGTTATAATTGTTTTCTTACTTTTTTAAACTCTCAAAACTTAACTTCTAACGATTATAATCAATTCATCATAAGTTAATCATATAATAACGGTTATGCTCTATCCATAGCCTCTTCAAAGTCCTTAGTACCTGCAAATATCTCATTCTTATAAGGATTCTTCTTCTGTTCAATAGCTCTCTTAATAATAACTGCAATACAGATAACATTAGCTACAACTGCAAGTATAGACATAACACCCTGTGCAACTGGATAAGCTCCAGCGGCGTTCATCTGCTCTAATGTGAAGTGTGAAAGCTCCATACCAGTTGTTGCTCCTGTATACTTGTAAAGTACTGGAAGAGTTGCAAATATACCATCTACCTGGAAAAGTGGGAATACCTGCGCAAACATACACCATGTTGCAAGTGTATTCGCACGGTTCTGAATCCATCCACCCTTGTTCCATAATGCATTGGCAAATGTAGGTGCAAGAAGTAATGCAACACCACAATACCATGTATGAGTAGGAAGGTTGTTATATGTATATGTAAAGTTCCATATATCATATGCAACGATAAACCATATAGTCATATCTGGCCATAACATATCATCCTTCTTCTTAGAAGAATAGATACCCCACCAGCCTGTCATACAGAAAATGTTGATGATACCGGCTATACCATTAAGCCAGTTCCACCAGCCGCCATAAAGCCATACGCCCTCGTTAGAGAACCACCAGCCGCCATTCATTCCACCTCTGATAGCAGATTCAAAGTCGCTGCATACAGCAATAAGAATATTGATTGCAACGATTAAGAATGGGAATACCTTAAACCATTCTGTCTTACCTATACTCCACTTATACTTAAGCATCATAAAGCCGATACAGCCTGCTGTAGCAGCATAAAGCTTAGCATAATGGAACCAGCCGTTCATATACTTATATGTCTGGTTATTAAGTGCCCATGCGGCACCATTCGCAGCACCTATCTGGATAGCCACGAAGTAAATAGTCAAAGCGATAGGAATAAATATAAAGAATAATAATCCACCAAACTTTGAACGTCTTGCTAGCTCGTTACATATAACAAGACCTGCGAATACAAGCACCCATCCTATAAGCTTATAGATAGTGCCATCTCCGTAAAGTTGAAATAACATATTAACACGCCTCCGATCAATTCACTGATTATATGCTGTGTTAATTTTATAACAAATTTTGGCAATTTACAACCATTTTATTAATTTTTTAAAGTTTTTATAAACAAAATGGGTACTATTTCTAACATTTTTCTATCATCCAAAGTTATCTGTCACATTTATTATCCGATATGCATCTTCTGCGATGTTCCTCTTATATGTTCAACTGCCTGCTTAACCTGTTCAGCATACTTAAGGTTCTGTTCACTCATATTGTGTACCTGTTCAGCATTGACTGTTACTTCCTGAGTTACTGCTGAAAGTTGTGATATATTTTCAACTATTTTATTATTAGAGTCTGACAGTCCTGTTATCTGTTTATTAACCTCCTCCACATGCTCTACTAATGCTGACATATTACTATTAAGCTGTTCAAACGTCTGTGAAGCTGAATTAATATTATCGCTCTGCGTATCGGCCGCATTGACAGAAATCCTGACAGATTCCACCACATCATCTGCATTGGCATTAAGCTCATATATTATCTTTGTTATATCCTCTGTAAAGCCCTTTGTCTGCTCTGCGAGCTGTCTTATCTGCTCAGCCACAACTGCAAAGCCTCTTCCTGCCTCTCCTGCTCTTGCACTCTCTATTGAAGCGTTAAGTGCCAGCAGATTGGTCTGGCTTGATATATTAAGAATCATATCTGCTATGTTCTCAACCTCTTTAGTTTTCTGCTGAAGCTTTGACATTGAGTCAGTAACTGACTTATTAGTATCCTTTATCTGCGCAGACTGTGTCTTAAGCTCTGTCATAATTTCTATATTCTTTTTAATACTATCATTAGAATCCATTGCAATATCAACCATCGCATTAGATACTTCGCCTGTGTGCTCAATAGCCTGCTGTATAGATGTTGTCATAGTATTCTGTTCTTCTATGCTTGTAGCAGTCATATTCGTAGCAGCAGTAATTTCCTTCATATTGCTTGTTACATTCTCTGTTGTACTTACAAGCTGATCCATAATGTTTCTGCTTTCATCAGTTTCCTTATTAACAGTCTGCGATATCTCAAGCATATCATCAAGAACCATCTTTACCTTATCGTGTTCTTCTCTTGCTGAGCCAATTGCATCTTCATTAAACAATATGCAGAGCTTCCCTACCTGAAGTATTACAATACCTGTAAGAATAACAATAAAGGTTCCACATACTGCATTAACATCATTGACATATATTCCCTTTGATGCCTGTACACTCATAACTATAATATATAGAATCAATGTGGCTATTGCAGTTCTATTCAAAGACTTCTTCTCATAATAAGGAATCTGTAATATAAATATCATTATAATTGCATAGCTTATAAAGGTTGCACTAGTCTGAACACCAATAAGCAGATATTCTATACATATCTCCCATGTAGCCATAGCCTTTAACTTTCTTGTTTCCTTATTCTTTAAATACACGATAGTATTGACTATTGCAAATACAGCAATAAGAGCTGTATTACCATATACAGTTACATGTGATATAGCATTACAGGACAGTTTTAACCACAGATAGAATATAAATATACATCCCAAAACAGATGTCGCTACTATATAAAATCTGTTCATTTTTTTAAATCTTTCAGTTTCCTCTGTGTACTTGTACTTATTCCCCGCCTTAATCTCTTCCATTTTAAAAAAATCTCCCTCCTTGTAATTAATACATCATAATGTAAATGAAAACAAACTATAAATATATTAATACAAAAAGTGAGATTTTTCCATAATAAATCAATATTTAATTGAATAAATTTATTCATAAGCTCAACTCATAAATTTAATCCTTGAATACATATCTTCAACTATCGTTCTTATATCCATGCCCTCCTGTGTAATAATAATGTCAGCATACTTTTCATACAGTCTTTTCCTGTCCTCAAATATTTCCTCGATAGTTGTTTTACCATTCGATACAACTCCACGCTCTTTAAGGCTTCCAAGTCTTGACTCAAGCTCCTTTTCAGACACCTTAAGATATATAACAGTTCCTATTTCCTTAAAATGCTCCATTGCCCCCTCACCATACACGGCACTTCCACCTGTTGCTATAATAGTGTGCTCTGGCGATATACCACAGTTTACATCATTCTCTATTTTTATGAAACCTGCATCCCCATGTTCATCTATAAGCTCTTCAAGTGTCTTTCCATAAGTATCCTGAATAACTATGTCAGAATCTATGAAAGAATAACCAAGCTTCTTTGCAAGAACTACGCCTAATGTACTCTTTCCACTTCCCGGCATACCTATAAGTATGATATTCTTTCTTTTTTTGTTATCACCTGTATTATTATTCTGTGCATTAACTTCTGTTGTTTTAATATCTTTCATACTATTATCACTCATATCTTTTCCTGCTTTATCACTCTTTTATATTCTACTTGTTGTCTAGCTGTTCTGTTTCCTTTTACAAGTTCCATAATGTATGCTATAAAAAGTACTGCTGAAATAATCTGATAACACAGCAGCAGCTTCTTGTTTACATACGCTTTTTCGCTGAATTGACTACTCTCACTATTTGTTATATCTGACATCTGTCCATATGCCTCCTGATATTTTTTATATATTATTTACATTTCATATACCACGCAACTATATAAATACAGCCATAACTGACATAATTTTATCAGATATGGCTATATTATACAATGAAATATTATGATGTAAGTATAAAAAGTATAAAACACCGTTTATGCTTGCAGGAAAAGGCTTTTACTTTGGACACGTAAGCACATCAGTCTTAGTAAAAAGGCTATCACGCTTCTACCTGTCAGCTGGTATCACAAATATCCATATCAGAGAGCTTATAAGAAGCATAAGCGGATAGAATAGGACTGGTATAATCTGAAATGCCGATATTGCATAGCCAAGCTCATTTGCGGCGGATATCGCAACAAGCATCTGCGCACCATATGGAATAATCCCCTGAAATACACACGAAAATGTATCCAGCAGTGAAGCTGTCTTTCTGTTAGATATTCCGTAGTTTTCAGACATTTCCTTTGCTATAGGATTAGCCATAACGATGGCAACTGTATTATTAGCTGTCGCTATATCCATAGCTCCTACGAGAAGTCCTACTCCAAGCTGTCCGCCCCTCTTTCCCTTAAAAGTCCTCCTTATGCCGCTAAGAAGTGCCTCAAAGCCGCCATATTCCCTTATAAGAGCGCACATAGCCGATACAAGTATGGCTACAATGCTTGTTTCAAACATACCTGATACACCAGAGCCTATATTGCCTATAAGTTCGTATACCCCCACATTTCCTGTTGCAAGAACTATAACTGTTCCTGACACAATTCCTGTAAGAAGCACAAGAAATACATTAAAACCTGCTATACCTCCGATAAGTACAAGGACATAAGGAATAATCTGTATAAGATTATAATCGTGTGTAACGCTTCCTGCTATATCAGTTCTGAACGACAATATAAGAATAATAATAAGAGTTACAAGTGCCGCCGGAAATGCTATCCAGAAGTTTTCCTTAAACTTATCTTTCATCGCACAACCCTGTCCATTGCAGGCAGCTATAGTTGTATCTGATATAAATGATAAGTTATCACCAAACATTGCACCACCCATAACAGATGCTATACATAACTGTACAGAAAAGCCTGAAGCCTCTGATACTGCGACTGCTATAGGAACTATAAGTGTAATCGTTCCGACAGAAGTACCCATAGCTGTTGACACGAAGCATGAAACCACAAAAAGCACCGCAACTGCAAACTTTGCTGGAATTATATCAAGCATAAAGTAAGCCACGCTCTCTGCGCTGCTTCTTCCTGCCACACCAACGAACACACCAGCCGTAAGAAATATAAGAATCATAGTTATTATATTCTTATCGGCAAGTCCGCCAGCCATTATTTCAAGCTTCTTATCAAAAGATACACTCCTGTTCTGTATACAGGCTACAAGTATCGCCACAAGAAATGCAGCTATAATCGGAATGTTATAAAAACCCATAGGAATTTTCATAACATACTCAAACACAATTCCAAATCCCAGATATAATACTAAAAAAACAAATATTGGCAGCAACGCCACAGCATTTGACTTCTTCACAGTCTGTAATTCCTCCTTTTGCCCACTACATTAATTAATCTTTAATTAAACCAAATTGGGGCAGATATAATATCTGTCCCAATCTTAAACTCTTATATAATATGATACATACGGATTGTTCCGTGATGCAATCCCACTCGCCTATGAGCAAACTCATAAGGTTTTAGACTTTTTGACTCTGGTATCATATTATAATACATAATAATGTACGTGTCAAAAACAATTATTACCTGTCCGTTCTTTGTATCCTGCATATACTTTACAGACTTCTTTAATATCTCGGAAGTTATATCATTACCTCTGTCTATCTGCTCATTTACATTTACTATCGCAGATAATATATTTTCAGAACCGGCATTTATCTGCTCAACTGTCGCTGATACCTCCTGCATGCCTGCTGCCATCTGCTGCAAATAGTGCACCTGCAAGGACAAGTATCTTTGCACTTATCTTTCTTTTCATATTGCTCCTCCATTCGTATCTCTGATAGTACCTGTTAATTGTTTCTCATAAGCATTAACTTTGTACTATATACTAATTTTATTTTGTGATTAAAAAATGGAGATTATGTGGAAAAATTATGAACAACCAAAAAAATGCAAAATATTCCAAATATATTTATATTTGTGCAAGGTAACTTATAGAAAAAATATAGAAATAAATTGCTATATATAGTATAATAAAATAGTTGTAAAAATATTTTAAAAGATGTACCAATCGGACAAGAATGGAGAATTATATTATATGATTACAAGACGTTTAGTAAGAACAAGACAGCTTCAGCCCGGCATGAAAATCGACCAGGCAGTAGTGGATAAAAGTGGACGTAATCTTGTCCAGAGAGGTTCTATTCTTGATAATTATGTCATTGACTCACTCCTTAAAATGGGAGTTATGATGGTTTATATCCAATCCGGCGAGGAGACCGCAGGAGATATCGAAAAAAGTATATCGCCACAGGCAAGAAAGCAGATTGAGCGTCTGCACACAGATGACCGTTCCAAAGTAGAACTCTCCGACAGTGTAAAGACAAGAGTAGCAGAAGGAATACAGTTTATATATTCCAACACTGAGTCCAAAGAACTTGCTGATGCAACCAATAATATAGCATCCAACCTGATGAATGCTATCAATTCCACTGATGCCATAGCTGTTGATATAAGCGCACTTAAAACAAGTGATGAGTACACCTTCAAACACAGTGTTGATGTCGCAACTATGTCTATGGTACTTGCAAAGCAGCAGGGATTATCACAGAAACAGATATATGAAATAGGTGTTGCAGGTCTTCTTCACGACATAGGCAAAACCAAAATTCCTCTGGATATTCTTAACAAGCCGGCAAGACTTACTGATGAAGAATTCGCTGTTATGAAGCAGCACCCTGTATTTGGATACCGCATGATTAAAGACAGAGATGAATTCAGCAATGAGATATGCATGGCCGTGCTGCAGCATCACGAAAAGATGAACAGCAAAGGGTATCCTGTTGGATTTCCAAGCGACAAGATAACACAGTACGCAAGAATACTCACTATTGCAGACATATATGATGCTTTAGTCACAGAGCGTCCTTACAAGTCTGCATTTTCACAGCGTGAAGCCGTAGAAATGATTATGTCTATGACAGGTGAGCTTGACCTTACCGCTATGAAAAGCTTCCTTGAAAGTATGATTTTATACCCTGTCGACTCTATCGTTGAACTTAGCAACGGTGAGAAAGCCAAGGTTGTAAAGAACAATCCTCACTACATACTCCGCCCTACTGTTGTTGGCATAAAGTCAGGCAGGGTGTATGACTTAAGCATGGATATTAAGTGTGCTAATATTATTATAAAATGATATTCTTATAGCTCATTATAGGTAATATATAAAATATCGTAACAAATAAAAATCACGTAAATATGTTTATATACATATCTACGTGATTTTTTATTTAATGCTATTCCTATGTAACACGGATAAAGTTATGCAATTTCAATTTCTAAGATTTGTTCATTTATAATCTGCTGATTATTTTTTATCCTTGTTCCCAACAGCCTTAAGTATATAATAAGGTGTGAAATCATATTCGAGTGTATCCGGTTTTTCTACTTTAAGGTGCTCCCAGTCCAATATACAAGGATGTGTCTTTGCGTTCATATCCTTGCGCTCAGACTTCTCATACTTAAAGCCCTGAGTTATCATAAATATAGTCCAGCGCCTGTGCTCAATACGCTCAAGCTCCTCTTTGTCAGCTTCATAAGAATATATGTGTTCCTTATTAACAAGCCAGTCCTTTACATTCTGGTGCATAGCCTGTGCAATACTTGATTCCCTGTCAAATATTTTCATCTTATGCCAGCTGCTGTCAAGCACACTTCCGTCCTGCTCTATACGAAGCACATCTTCTGTGAGATGTTCTTCAATCTTAAGCATAAACTTATCATCAAGAACTATACCATCAGACTTATACTGGCTTAACACATCATAAAGCACATTATATCTGTGGTTAAACAGCTTTGCCTCATCAACAATTCTGTGGTTGGTAAGTGACTCATATGAAAAAATGTCTTTATTCTGTGTTATCTCAAACAGATTATCTTCATTGTATATCTCAACAATGTTATTCTTACTCTTAGTTCTTATGATTATTGGTGTCTTTACAGCACTGCTACTATCTTTCTTATATAGAAGCTGCTTAAGTTCGATAATCGTATTTGCCATAGAATGAGTATCACCCATCGCAACTACAAGATATGTAAAGTTCATAGCTGCATTACATCTGTCAAATATTTTACTGAACTGTAATGTCTGGGCATCCGTCTTCCAGAATCTTATTACAACCGAGCCATCCATACAGAAACGCTCACTGCCGGCAACCGGAAGTTCAAGCTCATAATATTCTGTCTGCTCACCCAGGAAAATCTCTTCACTAACGAACTTAAGTCCATCCAATATATCAACTGAAAAATGCTTCATAAATGCGCCGATAATATTATCCATATCCTTATCATATACATCTATGCATATCTTTGACTCAGCAGATAATACAGACATATTAAGTGCCTGAAGAAGTGTGCGCTGTCCGAACTCGCCAAAACCGATAATGCCCATATGAACATCCAGATTATCCTTTGTATTAGCCATAAATACTGGATGTTCAGCAAACATTTTATTGACTGCCATCTGGTTAATATCGATTATATTAATATCAATTGACTTATTATCAAGGCGGTCATAATACTGCCTTATAATCTCACCCATTGATGAGTCATTACAGCCTATATACATCTGCTGGTAATTGCCATCTTTCGTTTTTCCCAATGTATTAAAGCTTAACAGAAGCTTCATATTGTCTATATTTTCCATTACATTTTCATCACATAAAAGAAAATCATTAAAACGTGAAAGCTTCAAGCTCTTTAAAACATTAGCCATAGGCATATCGCTATACTTCTGTACAAACTTTATGCCATGATTAAGATACTTTAACTTTCTGTCCTCAGTAATACCATCAGCCTCAACAACTGTTACATTGCAATCCTTAGCAAGTGCATATATAAAGTTATTCTTATATACACCTGAACCAAGCACAAGAATAGAATTCTCATGACGGCGCTTAAGAAGACCTTTCACATAGTTCGCCGGCTTTAATATAAGAACTGTCAGGGCACCGATAGTACAGAAAGGTGCGACAATAACAGAAGCACAGTAAAGATATGTAATAATTGTCATAAGTATGCCGCCGCCCGACTCTGCTAAGAAGCTTATCGCCTCACTCTGCTTGATATCCGGGTCTATCTTATAAGCTTTTATGGCATTCTGGATATTAAGTGATATTTTTAAAAATGTATTATCCTCACCGTGATAATACATAAGACCTTCGATTATACACAGAACAAATACAACAAGCGCTGTATACCATAGATAATCTTTATACTTGTTTCTCTTCATCTTATGTTACTCCTTTTTTTATTTTTGCTTATTACATATTTCATTTTTAGCCATCACTGCACTAAGTCTAAGAAAGCTTTTGCTTACGCACATAATAACACATATCAACATTTTCAACAATATATGACTGTTTTGCACATTTACATCTATCACAACATATAACTGCTATTTCGGATACTTTTTCTGCTATTTTGGATACATTCATAAAAAAGACCGGCAAACTCCGAAGAATTTACCGGTCTAATGTGTATTTAAAATTTTATACTAAATTGTCGCTAAATATTTTAAAATACAACCTGTCCATTAACAACATTCCATGTTCCATAGATATTATCCGCCTGTCCTGTGTAACTCCAATCTACTGCTCCATTTGATACATAGAACCAACCATATTCATTATTCGCAAGTCCTGTATAACCCCAGTCAAGCACTCCATCTGATACATAGAACCAGCCGTATTCATTATTGGCAAGGCCTGTGTAACTCCAGTCAAGCACTCCGTTTGATATATAGAACCAGCCATATTCGTTATTCGCAAGTCCTGTGTAACTCCAGTCTACGCTACCATTTTTTACATAGAACCAGCCATACTCATTATTGGCTAAGCCTGTATAGCCCCAGTCAAGTGCTCCATTTGATACATAGAACCAGCCATATTCATTATTCGCAAGCCCCGTATAACTCCAGTCAAGCACTCCATTTGATATATAGAACCAGCCATATTCATTGTTGGCTAAGCCTGTATAACTCCAGTCCACGCTTCCATTTTTTACATAAAACCAGCCGTATTCATTATTGGCAAGACCTGTATAATTATAATCTACCGAGCCATTTACATAATAATTCCATACGCCGTTTTCATCACAACATAAGCCGTTTTGTGCTGAAGGAGTAAATGCACTATTCTTAACAACATTGATATGGAAAGTATTATCCTCTGTAGTGACTGAAACTGTCCAGTCAGTTGCACCGTCAGCCATTTTAATATCTGCTGTAGGTTCAAGTCCTGTAGCTTTGTAGGTATAACCATCTCTACCTATCAGGTGCATATCATCTGTTTCTTTTAATTCCATTGTTACTGTCGCAATATCTTTTCCAGCTTCATCCTGCAATGTAACACAATCCGACTTTAATGACATTTTACTAGCATCATAGTAATCACCAAGAACTTTATCTGTTCCTATCACACCAAAAGAGGCTTCTAATCCAAGAGACTTTGTAGTAGTATAATTTTCGTTATTAATAGTCACATCAACAAGTCCATTGCTTAGATACGCTTTTGTACGACCATCTGAAAATACATAACTTATATTCCCACCCATATAGACTTTTTGGGAATAGTCATCGCTTATACACTCATCTGGAAGATACATATCCGTATATCCATTTGAGTCAGTAATACGAGTTGTATCTAAAACCCAGACTGCTTCTTCATCTATGCTTTTACATTCAAGACTATAGGAATTTCCATTTCCCCATACATAATTTGAATCAACAATACTATATCTTAAATTTGAACCATAAGAATAACCAAATATAGAATTATCCTTAATAGCAATTCCCTCTATTGGAGTTCCACCTTCAGTTTTTGCAGTTAAGTCATACTTATAATATACTTGTTCAGAGACTGCTATCAAATTACCACAACTATAATTTTCTGTTCCACTCAGAAGTATTCTTCCATCAGAATATATCAGATTACATCCTTTTTTATATTCACTAACATTCTTACTTATTACACTAATATTATCACCGTTTATTCTAATATATCCTTCACATAATTCATATGAATCACCTGCATACACCTTGATATTATCTCCATTATGGAAAGTTATACTAACTGCCCCGTCCTTTGACAATGGGTACATTGTATCATTAACCTTGATATTCAAGACTTTCCATGTTCCAAATTTACCACAGTTCCATGCTTCACTTGCAACATATACTGGTATAACCACTGACTCAGAAGATACTTCTGCCTGAACAGCAATATCAGCATTTGTATTTGCATATGCATAATTTCCGCCAACTGAAAATACAGTTATTGCCGCCAAAGACAGTGCAACTGCTGTGGTTGCCAACTTTTTCTTTTTCATAAAAAGTCCTCTCTTTCTTTAGTTATAATATCTAAAGAGTAGTTTACCCCCCCCCTGTATTTTTTTGTCAAGAACTTTTCTATATAAATTCTAAACATTTTCAGGCTTCATTAATACTCTAAAGCAATTATATAGTAATTCCATACGCCGTTTTCGTCACAATACAAGCCGTTTGGTGCTGAAGGAGTAAATGCACTATTCTTAACAGCATTAATATGTAAAGTATTATAAACATCATTATTATCATCTGAAGTAACTGAAACTGTCCAATCAGTTACACCGTCAGTCATTTTAATATCTCCAACAGGTTCCAGTCCTGCAACTTTGTAAGACTCTCCAGCTTTACCCATAAGATGTATTTCAGCAGTTTCCCTTCCAGGAAATTTTTCAATCATTATTTAAAGCAGAATAAGCGGATAGTGTATAAAGTCATCACCGACTATATATATCTATCCGCTTACTTAATTCAATACTGGAGCTTACGCCACACCTGTATTAATATAACAATAACTCTCTAATATTCCGCAGCTTTCATACTTATATTTGCGCCACATCTGTATTGTTATAACATTATCCCTGACCGTTGCTTTCCTTACTATCCCTGCTTTCCTTTAGCATGGCTTCAAGTTCAGCTATCCTTTCAAGGTCTTTTGTATGCTGTTCCTCATATTGTTCTTTTTGTACACTAAATTGTTCTTTCTGACTGTTGATTTGTCTATCCTTATCATCAAGTATCTTCTGTTTTTCCTGCATTTCTTTCCTCAGGTTATTCTCCATCTCCTGATACTTCTTCCTGTACTCATCAACCATCAGTACCGCCGTGTTATGGTTGAGTATTCTTAATGCTTCTGAAAACATACCTAACACCTCCTCTGGTCTTGCAAGATACTCATTCATCTCGTCAAATATCTCTGATAATTCCGGAAATATGTTCTGGACTGCTATAGCCTCATCCACCGTTTCTGTCACAAACAGCGACAGAAATGCAAGTCTGTCCCTTAACATCTGGTCTGTCAGCGGCTTTTCGTACACGTCCTCATCATAATCACATTCCTTAATCTCGATAGTGCCTTCTATAATATCAGAATATCTGTATTTCCTGAAAGTGTCAAGACTAATCATATGGTATTTTTGTAGTAGTGGAAAATTAATGTGAGTGTTGAAGGTTGTCGTTCCAACGTGAAAATATAATTCAGGATTATCAGAATTTATAAGATTAGAATTGCTGTTTTCAAACAGGACAATAGTATGCACATTCTTCATATCCTTATACGAAAATGTCTTATGTCCAATCGCACTGATACTGTCACTGTCCTGCGAAATGTCATCACTATACCTTGCAGTCGAGGTTGCTGATGAAAGCCTGTGATACTGCCTCATAATCGCATCAGCTGAATAGCAGCTTAACCTTTCACCCGGAAACAGTGAGGCTATCTTTTGCACCTCAATATTGGCAATACTTCCGTCAGACAGTCGTACTATCATGTCCATTATTATAAACGAGTCTTCAAAGCTGGAACTTTCGGATGGCAGTATGTCAATAACAGTTACCTCCTGCCCTATGATGCTGCTTACAAGTCTTGATAACCTCTGTCTGTGTTCATCGCCATTAAACAGCTTCTTAAAAAATGGGTCATATAACAATGGAAGTGTTTTCTTGCGGCTGATATAATCATTAAACCTGTCAGCCCAGCCTTTATTAGAAACGCTACTTCTTCTGAAATTATCATATTGTAATGCAAGATTGGGATTATTGCGGACTGCCGATAAAAAATCGTAAGAACTAAGATTATCATTAACAGCTTTAAACTTATCAATGTTAATGTCTTTATGTAATGAATTGTTCACTAATTGTACTATCGCATATATGCTGTTCTCCTTTTTTAATTATTATCACTATGCATATTGATAATATATTTATAACATATACATAACATATAGTCAAGCATTAAAATACATAATATTTAAAATGTATATAAAAATATTGCTTGCAATATAACAGCACAAATGATATAGTTATTAACAACTTAATAAAACATTTTTAGAGTGAATTCAAAGAGTTCATGAAGGGGAGCACCACCAAGGGCGCTTTTCTTTGTGAACTCTTTTTTGCGTATAATGACAAATATCAGTTTGCAGGTGAGAATATAAAATTACTTAAAATATACGCATAGACACTCATAATGTTTAGTTTAAAGAAAGAAGGTATTTTATGGCGGATATAACATTTAATGGCAAAAAACGGACAATAAATGAAGACATCAATATTGCCACATTTATAGCGGATAATAATTATAAGCCTGAACGTGTAGTTGTAGAGCTGAATGAGGAAATAATCCCAAAAGAAAAGTACGAACAGATAGTGTTAAAACAAAATGATACACTGGAAGTATTAAGCTTTATGGGTGGGGGCTGATTATATTTAATAACTATAAATTAATTGAAGTAGCATAACAGGTTAAATTATTTTATATGGCATAACAAATAAAAAACAGATAATAAAAATACACTAAAATATATGCAGAAATGAGGATTAACAATGAATAATAATACAAACAATAACACAGAAAACAATACAATAAACAATGTAAATATTGAAAACAGCAGTCAGTCAAAGGATATATTTAAGTTAGGAAAATATGAGTTCACATCACGTTTTATATTAGGTTCGGGAAAGTACTCACTTGAGCTTATAGATGCGGCGGTTAAGCAGGCTGAGGCACAGATAGTAACACTTGCGTTAAGAAGAGCCAACGATGGCGGAATTGCAAACATACTTGATTATATTCCTGAAAATGTCCATCTTCTTCCTAATACATCAGGAGCAAGAAATGCTGAGGAGGCTGTAAGAATAGCAAGACTTTCAAGAGAACTTTGTCACAGCGATATGGTAAAGATAGAAGTTATAAGAGATACAAAGTACCTTCTTCCAGATAATTATGAAACAGCTAAGGCTACAGAAATACTTGCCAAGGAAGGCTTTGTAGTTATGCCATATATGTATCCTGACCTTAATGCAGCAAGGGATATGGCAAATGCTGGTGCAGCCTGTATAATGCCTCTTGCAGCACCTATCGGTTCTAACAGGGGAGTATGTACAAAGGACTTTATCCAGATACTTATAGATGAAATAGACCTTCCAATAATAGTAGATGCCGGTATCGGACGACCATCACAGGCATGTGAGGTTATGGAAATGGGTGCAGCCGCAGTTATGGCAAATACAGCGATAGCAACAGCAGGAGATATTCCACGTATGGCAGCAGCATTTAAGAATGCGATAAATGCAGGTCGTGAAGCATATCTTTCAGGACTTGGAAGAGTAAAGAAAGATGGAGCAACCGCCTCATCACCACTTACTGGATATCTTCACGAATAAAATATTGTTAAATATATTTTTACGGAGAAGATATAATGCTGGTTGATATCTAAGATTAACTGATATTGTATAAACTATAAATGAGTAAATCTGAAATGTTGCATAATTTTGTATATGATGTAAATACATAGAACTATTATGATTTATTTAAATGTACTTGAGTTGAAAAAACAACTTATTTTTGTGAAATTTCTTTATTTGCTCATTTATGGGGATAAAAATAAGAATTTTTAAATAGTTACAATCTAGTAATAAATATATATAGAAATGAGGATTAGTATGAGTACTAACGAATTAAATACCAACAAAATAGATGATAATAAAACAGATAACGAAGAAAAAATAAATAAAAAAGAAATAGCCGATAATCAAACAGATGATAAAGCAATAAATAATAAAAACGATAAGTGCGAAAGCAAAGATTTACATATAAATGAAAGTATATTAAGTGAAGAGATACTTGAGGATTTAAAGAAAAACAGAACTAATCATATGGAATATATGCCAGATATGGAGGTGCTTGATTCTTATATAGATAAGCAGGTCATAGAGGCTATGAATAATTATGATTATGACAAATATACAGCAAAAGATGTAGAGAATGCCATAAATGCAACAAACCGTACACCAGAGGATTTTGCAGCACTCTTGTCACCGGCAGCACTGCCTTATCTTGAGCAGATGGCGCAGGCAGCAAAGATAGAAAAAGAAAGACATTTTGGTAATTCAATATGCTTCTTTACACCTATATACATAGCCAATTACTGTGAGAATTATTGTATATATTGCGGTTTCAACTGCCATAATAAAATAAAGAGAGCCAAGCTTAACTATGAAGAGATAGAAGAGGAGATGCAGGCTATTGCCAAGTCAGGACTTCAGGAGATACTTATACTTACAGGCGAAAGCAAGAAGATGTCGAGCGTTGAGTATATAGGCGAGGCTTGTAAGATAGCAAGAAAGTACTTTAAAGTAATAGGTCTTGAAGTATATCCTATGAATTCAGATGAGTATGCATATCTTCACAAATGTGGTGCTGATTATGTCACAGTATTTCAGGAAACTTACAATTCAGACAAGTATGAAACACTACATCTTGCAGGTCATAAGAGAATATATCCATACAGACTTAATGCGCAGGAGCGTGCATTAAAAGGTGGAATGAGAGGCGTAGGATTTGCGGCACTGTTAGGACTTGATGACTTTAGAAAAGATGCATTTGCAACAGGAATGCATGCATACCTGCTCCAGAGAAAGTACCCACACGCTGAGATAGCATTTTCATGTCCAAGATTAAGACCAATTATCAATAACGACAGGATTAATCCAAAGGATGTGCACGAGGCGCAGCTTTTACAGGTTGTTACAGCATACAGGCTGTTTATGCCATTTGCAAGCATAACAGTATCAACAAGAGAGTGTGCAAGAGTAAGGGATAATCTTATGAATATAGCAGCCACTAAGATATCAGCAGGTGTCAGCACAGGAATTGGCAGCCATTCAGACGATATCGAGGACAGCGACAAGGGCGATGAGCAGTTTGAGATATCAGATGGAAGAGATGTAAAAGAAGTGTATGATGACCTTGTAAAGATAGGCTTGCAGCCGGTTATGAGCGATTATATATATGTAGGTTAACCAGTGTTTACTATCAATAATATAATCCTCAACAACGTTATGAGTGATTATATATGTGGGTTAGTAAGCAGCTAAAAATGCATATTAAGTACAGATGAATCATGGAAATGCGTTGTAAATTGATACTATGATGTGAGTGTCAAAAGTAAATTTTGCCACTCAATGATGTATCAGGATTGCTACATTGCTATGCAATTCACGCAATCCTTAAACACCTCAAACTTTCATAAAATGCCGTATTCACGACATTTTATTCCGTTTTCGGTGTTTAGCGTGTCCCAAGTAAAAAAGTCTTTTTCTGCAAGCAGAAACGACTTTTTATACTTTTGACACTTACATCATACTATATAGAATAAAAAGGAAAAATGTATGCTAAACGATGTTATAGCAATTACAAACAGGAAGCTGTGTCAGAGAGATTTCTTAGAACAGATAAAAAGAGTGTGTGAGGCAGGACCAAAGGCTATAATACTAAGAGAGAAGGATTTGAGCGAAAAAGAGTATACAAAGCTTGCAGAACAGGTGTATAATATAACTAATATTTATAATGTACGGTTAATTATTCATACTTATATTAGTGTCGCAGAGGAACTTGGACTTGATACAGTTCATATGTCTTTGCAGTATTTCAGAAAGTATAAGGAATATACAGATGGTATAGCAGATGCGAATAATACATCGGTTACGCCAGATAAATCAACTGATGCAAGTACATCAAGCACACCTGCCAGGATAGACTGTTCCATATATCCAGCAGATGAGCCAGAGGCAGTAAGTCATATTGTGTTACACAAAAAAATAGGCTGTTCCATACATTCAGTAGAGGAGGCAGTCGAAGCACAGAAGCTTGGTGCGTCATATATAACCGCCGGTCATATATATGCTACTGACTGTAAAAAAGGACTTGCACCGAGAGGATTAGAGTTTCTAAAAGAGGTATGTGAGAGTGTGACTATTCCGGTATATGCAATAGGCGGAATAGATGTGGAGGGTACAAGAAGAGATGAAGTAAAGATGTGTGGCGCTGCTGGAAGCTGCATAATGTCAGGAATGATGAGACTGTAGGAATTGTTTTGTCCCTGTTATAAGGATATATTTTATGGTTTATATAAATGAACAAATCTGAAAATTGCATAATTTAATGTGCTCATTTATATTATGCAATATAAGTATCGGGTTCTTTTTTATGACATCTTGACAGATGGATAATAAATGTTATATTTAATAATAGTAACTATTATTGATATTGAATAATTTCTATAGAGGAGAATATTATATGGCGGTAGTTAAAAGGAGCAGGCAGAGAGAGGCTATTAAAGAATTTCTTATGTCAAGAAAAGACCATCCTACAGCAGAGGTGGTATATGAGTATGTCAGCAAAGATTTTCCGAATATAAGCCTTGGTACAGTTTACAGGAATCTTTCTTTTCTTGTTGATAATGGCATGGCGGTTAAAGTGCCTTGTGATGATGGCTCAGTGCATTTTGATGGAAATGTAGAGCCACACTATCATTTTCAGTGTGTTGAGTGTGGAAGTGTGATCGACCTTGACTTTGATTCCAAAGAGGTTGAGAAAGCTTTTAATAATGCGGCGTCTAAAGGGTTTGACGGAGTGATTCAGGGAAATATTTCATTTTTCTATGGCAAATGTCCTAAGTGTGCAGCGAAAAATAAGTAATAAATATCAAAAATAATAATAGGAATTATTACTATTTTACTTGACAAATATAAAAAAGAATGTTATATTAAACTCACAAAACAGTAATAATTACTATTTTATAAATATTAAAAAAGAAAAGGAGATTACGAATATGAAGTATGTATGTACAGTATGCGGTTATGTTTATGAAGGAGACTCACTTCCAGCAGATTATGTCTGTCCAGTATGTAAGGCACCAGCAGACAAGTTCTTAGCTCAGGGCGATGGTAAGGTATGGGCAGCAGAGCATGTAGTTGGAGTAGCTAAGGGAGTAAGCGAAGATATTATTGAAGACTTAAGAGCTAACTTCAATGGTGAGTGTTCAGAAGTAGGTATGTATCTTGCTATGGCAAGAGTTGCACATAGAGAAGGCTATCCAGAGATAGGTCTTTACTATGAAAAGGCAGCATGGGAAGAAGCAGAGCATGCAGCTAAGTTTGCAGAGCTTCTTGGTGAAGTTGTAACAGACAGCACAAAGAAGAACCTTGAAATGAGAGTTG
>ERZ833515.698-NODE-698-length-28049-cov-19.042152_pt1 | contig 28049 bp, 24 predicted proteins | sample MGYA00519949_ERZ833515 | MGnify/ENA primary metagenome ERZ833515 (study PRJEB31850, sample SAMEA3708741) | human gut metagenome | biome: human gut; feature: human-associated habitat; material: faeces | place: China | collected 2014 ...
ACTTTTAATGCATCTTCAAGCTTTTGTGGGTTCTCCTCTAATTTTTTGCTCAATCCATGGTAACGTGTCACATTCAAAATATATACACTCTGGCTTCCGTCTTCAGAAAGATATGGCATTAATCCAAACTGATCCTTTGTATCATCTGTTTCTCCGATACCATTTTTGCTTCCAATCAGAAATAACGTATTACCCTCCATAAATTCATTTCTAGTTTCGTCATCACTCTGGGGATTTCTTTTATTCGTAGTAAACATTCCCAGATATTTCCATTTCTAAATATATTCCATGCAATCCATCATGCCCGGTGTATCACTCACATTGGCCTTTCCCACCAGATAATCCTTTTGCCACTGCTTACCCTGAAAAGTTCCCAAAAATCCCGTGTCCGCAATATTGCACATATATTGAAATCCATAACCCGGATATGCAATCTGCGCCAGGCACAGCAGTCCCGCAACAGCAGATAGACCCAGTATTTTTCTTAATTCCATAAATTCACTTATCCTTTCACCTCCTGTCAGCAATTCCGATTGTTTCAAATTGAAAAAGAATATGCACTGCCAAACAGACAGTGCACATCATTTCATGCAGCTGGCTGCCATTTTACAGGCCCTGTAGCTTTGCGTCTCAGACTTTCATCTGATTTGCCCATCATCCTATTTCCGTTAAGCTTATGTAAAAAACTCAATTTTATTATACGTCTGCATCATACGGTGCACAAGAAAAATATGACCGCATTCCTGCTTAAAAATGACAAAAAAGCTGTCTCTGGTGCCTTTTCAATACTCTTCTCGGCTTCTTCCCTCGTTGCAAACAGCCAGCTTCTTCTAAGGAATAAAAAAAACAGACCATATAACAACTTTATATGCTCTGTCTTTTTATTCCTACAAATCTTCGTGCAGTTTTACATCGCTATTATCTGCCATGCATTGTTTTAAGGCAACAATCATTTTTTCCGCATCCAGCGGCTTTGCAAGATGAACATTCATTCCAGCCAGCCGGCTGTTGATAATGTCTTCTGCAAAGGCATTTGCGGACATTGCAATAATCGGAACCCTCTTGGCATCCCTTCTTTTCATTTCCCTGATTGTCCTTGCCGCATCCAGACCATTCATCCTCGGCATCATAATATCCATATAAATTACCCCAAAATAATCCGGTGCAGATTTCTCGAAGATTTCAACTGCTTCCTGCCCGTCTACTGCACATGTAACTTCCATACCGCTGTCTTCCAGTATACATCTGGAAATTTCCATGTTCAACTCATTGTCTTCCACAACCAATGCCCGCATGCCTTCTACCGAATAATCATCAAGGCTTACTGGCTTATCTGATAAATTACTGTTTTTATCCTGTGTGCCAATTTTGAACGGAATTTTTACAATAACTGTTGTCCCGACACCTGCTTTGCTCTTCAGTTCAATACTTCCATCCATTTTGTCCACGAGTTGCTTCGTAATTGCAAGCCCCAGTCCGGTGCCGCCGGTGGACTTGGAACGGCTCTTGTCCACGCGGTAAAAACGCTCGAAGATCCTCTCCTGGTGTTCCTTGAAGATCCCGATTCCGGTGTCTTTTACGATCAGGTAAGTATGGTCCTCTCTGGCATAGGTCTGTACATCCACGCTTCCTCCCGGGTTATTATACCGGATGGCATTATCGCACAGATTGTATAGCAATTCCTCCATCATCTGCCGGTTCGCCGTTACGTAGCACTCCGTACCGGAGAGGGCAATAGTCACATCATGTTTCTCGGCACTCATGGAGAGCATTTCCACACAATTCTGTGCCATCTCATGAAGATCCAAAAGCTCCGTATCCGCTTCCCCTTCCGTGCCATCCAGCTCTGACAAGCGAATAATATCATTGATCAGTGTAAGCAGACGATTCGCGCTGTTATGAATCCCGTGAGCAAAACGCACCGTATCCTGTTCGGAAGCCATTCCGGTCTCAATCAGCTCCGCATATCCTGAAATAGATGTCAGCGGAGTCTTCAGTTCGTGAGATACATTTGCACTGAATTCCTGACGCATTCTGGCATTTTTCATAATGTCCTCATGCTGTTTGCGGATCATGACCATGAACGGTGTCAGCTCCTCATAGGTCTGCATTTCCGTACACTCACCTATGTTCTCTGCCAGTTTTTCAATGGGGGCGATCAGCTTCGCGGTCAGCACTTTGGCCGCCACCATGCACAAGATCAGCAGCACTATGAAAATACCAGCCATCATAGGCAGTGCCTGGCTGAAAATGCTATAAATACTCCTGGCATCTTTGGACAGACGTAAGATACTGCCATCTGCAAGCCGGATGGCATAATAAAAAGTGGACCGGGATAACGTCTCGGAATTACGGACCGCCTCGCCCTCTCCGTCCTGCATGGCTTCCCGGATCTCGGGTCTGGAAGAGTGGTTTCCCATGGCCACGGAATCCGCTTCATTATCATACAATACCCGGCCGTCACTGCCAATGATGGTCAGTCGAAGATCCGATTCCACCGGCACACCGCTTTGCTCAATTTCCTCTACGGAAGAGCAGTTGCTCAGCAACAATCCGTAGCTTTTCAGATCCTCCAGTACCTGTCTGCGAAACAGATCATAATAGACCACTGTGATCAATACCATCGTCAGCAGAATCGTCACCGTGGCAATGAGAATCATCATTTTGTTAATCTTTTTCTTCATCTTCTGTTACGCTTTCTCACCGTTCATAATGTATCCCACATTACGTACCGTCTTGATCAGACTGCCTTCTTCCTTCAGCTTCTGACGCAGAGTCTTGATATGCATATCCAGCGTTCTGGACTCTCCCTCGAAATCAATCCCCCACACCCGGTCTAAGATCAGTTCCCTGGTAGTCACGATACCGGCATTCGTCATCAAAAGCTTTAACAGTTCATATTCCTTGTAAGTCAGCTCCACCGGCTCCTTACCTACCATCACGGAATGTTTCTCTCTATCCAGCACAATATTGCCAAGCTTCAAAATCTTATCTTTGTCCTGAGTCTTCTGACTTCTCCGAAGCATTGCTTTGACCCTGGAGATCAGTTCCATGACACCGAAGGGTTTCGTAATATAATCATCCGCTCCCAGATCCAGGCCTTTCACTTTATCGATCTCCGTGGTCTTGGCCGTCACCATGATCACCGGCACCAGTACGGTATCCTGTCTGGTACGAAGCTTTTTCACGATACTCAGTCCATCCTCATCTGGCAGCATAATGTCTAACAGGATCAGATCCGGTGCTGTCTCGTTCAATGCTGCATAGAAATCTGTGGCGGAGTCAAATCCTTTTACCTCGTACCCGACATTTGTCAGCGCAAAGGTCTCGATCTCCTGAATATTTTTATCATCCTCTACTACATAGATCAATGCCATCTCACAGCACTCCTCTCCGACTGTGCTTTCTCTTCTTAACTATACCTCTGTAAATCCTTACTCCGCAAGTAATTTTGCATTCTTTTCCATAACACGATCCTGCTTTGTAGGAGGTAACTGGTATTTTTCACGACATGCCATCACTTTACCCTGAAAATCCAGATTATCCTCCTGGCGCAGTTCATCCAGATAAGCATGCGTATCGAATTCATCTTCATTCACCTGTACCAGGCAGACCGCAATGTTGGAGCAGTGATCACTGACACGTTCAAAGTTCGTGATCACATCGGATAAAATGAATCCCAGTTCAATAGTGCATTTTCCCTTGCGGAGTCTGCGCACATGACGCTGTTTCACATCCAGGCTCAATCCGTCAATAACCTCTTCCATGGGTTCTACCTGTCTTGCCAGGTTCAGGTCTCCCTTTATAAAGCTGTTCATGGTAATATCCAGAATGTCATGTACCGCTCTTTCGAATACCTTCAGTTCTTCCTGTGCTTTATCGGAAAAATCCAGCTTTTTGTCATACATTTCCTGCGCAGCTTCTTTTACATTGCGGGCATGGTCGGAAATCCTCTCAAAATCACCGATGCAATGTAAAATAGTGTTCAGCGTCTCGCTGTCTTTACCGGACAGCTGTCTGGAGCTGAGCTTCACCAGATAAGTACCAAGTTCATCCTCAAAGCGGTCCACATCTGTCTCCATCTGTGCTACCTGCTCTGCTTTTGCCTCGTCATACCCCTGCAGTAATTCCATGGCGAGGTCCATTGCCTTGCGGGATTTGTCTGCCATAACAGACGCTACCTGTCTGCTCTGTTCTACCGCATAGGCAGGTGTATCCAGGAATCGGGGATCCAAAAGGCTCAGTGTCTTGTCTGTCTCAGACATTTCCTTCACATCTTCATGCGTCGGCAGTGTCAGGCAGGCAAGCTTTACCAGTCCATTGGAAAATGGCAGCAATACCAGCGTGGCAGCAACATTAAAGCAGCTGTGTACCACTGCAATGCCGAAGGGGGTTGCCACTTCTCCCAAAAAAGCAAAGGGATGAATGGCATTTGCAGTATAAAAGATTCCAAGGAACAATATCGTTCCGATAATATTGAAATACAAGTGGATCAGTGCCGCACGCTTTGCGTTGCGGGAAGCACCGATACCGGAGATCATAGCGGTAACACAGGTACCGATATTCTGTCCCATGATAATGGGAACTGCTGCGCCGAAGCTTACCGCTCCGGTCATGCACAGTGCCTGCAAAATACCTACAGATGCGGAAGAAGACTGGATCACCGCTGTGAGAATGAGTCCTGCCAGCACACCAAATACGGGATTTTGGAACTTGATCAGCAGATTGGTAAACTCCGGTACCTCTGCCAGAGGTGAAACTGCTGCGCTCATGGAATCCATGCCAAACATCAGAATTGCAAAGCCCACCAAGATGGTTGCCGCATTTTTTAATTTATCTTTATGGGAAAACAGTAAAATACCCACACCCACGATTGCCAGAATCGGCGAAAAAGAACTGGGTTTGAGCATACGGATCCAGAAGGCATCACTCTCAATGCCTGCAAGGCTTAAGATCCAGGAGGTCACCGTGGTACCGATATTGGCGCCCATGATAATGCCCACTGCCTGTTTCAGGCTCATAATGCCGGAATTGACAAAACCGACTACCATAACAGTGGTAGCGGAGGAGGACTGGATCACGCCGGTGACCACCGCACCCATCAAGACTGCCTTGATCGGGTTGCTGGTCAGTTTCTCCAGGATACGCTCCAGACGTCCGCCGGATGCCTGGGACAATCCATCACCCAGCAGATTCATTCCGTATAAAAACAGTGCAAGTCCTCCTACCATCTTCAGCAAATCAAAAAAGTCCATACTCTAATCCTCTCATTTTACATAACATACTTTACATTCTCGGTTTCTATCTACACTTTATCTTGCTTATGTAAAATGCAATATCTTCGAATGTAAAATTTATGTAAAATTGCAACGATGCAGAGCCATGAACTATTGCTCTATGCTCGTCAGATGCTGGCATCTGTAAGAGCATATGACAATAGTTCTTTGGCGAGCACGCCTCAATGAGCAAAAGCAAAGCCTCGCAGAGGCGGTTTTGCGAATTGCGGCTCTGCATCGTTGCCGGGATCGTCGAATCCTAGTATAATTTTACCCCTTCCATGTCTCCGGTCATACGGAAGATCGCCCACTGGGCAATATTTACTGCATGGTCGCCTACCTTTTCCAGGTACTTTGCCATCATCAGATAATCCACCACACGGTCGGCATCCAGATTCTGTTCCCGGATAGCCTGCATCATCTCTTTCTTCATATCGTTAAAGAGGTCGTCCACCACATCGTCATGCTCCACAACTTTTTGGGCATTCGCTTCGTCTCCCTCCACGAAAGCCTCCACGGAATTATGGATCATATCCTTTGCCTCTTCCATCATTTTCAGAAGCAGCTTTTCCTGTTTTCCCTCGGAATTCATATTCCCCATCCGCAGATACAGCTCCACCATATCTGCCACATGATCACCGATCCGCTCAATGTCTGTTACAACCTTCAGTGCTGCACTCACCAGCCGCATATCTCTCGCCACCGGCTGTTGTCTGGTCAGCAGACTTAAGCACATAGCTTCAATGCTTCTCTGCATATCCACCATCTTGTGATCCGTATCCAGCAGAGTCTTTAAAATATCCTCTTTGTTCTCCCGCATTCCATATAACATACGATCATAACTGATCTCCGCATGTTCTCCCATCTCCGATACTTTGTTTTTCAAAGTCTCAAGATCCTGCTCAAATAATACTCTGGGTGACATCTCCCATTCCTCCTATCTTTTCATTCAAAATCAACCAAATCGTCCGGTGATGTAGTCTTCTGTCCGCTTATCTTTGGGTCTTGCAAAGATCTCGGAGGTTGCATTCTTCTCGACCACTTCTCCTACCAGGAAAAATGCGGTGTCATCCGATACGCGGGCTGCCTGCTGCATATTGTGGGTTACGATGACCACGGTGTACTTTTTCTTCAGTGTCTCCATCAGTTCCTCAATCTTCAATGTAGAAATTGGATCCAGTGCAGATGTCGGTTCGTCCATAAGCAATACCTCCGGGGATACTGCCAGGGCTCTGGCAATACACAGTCTCTGCTGCTGTCCGCCGGACAGACCCAATGCAGATTTGTGCAGACGGTCCTTTACTTCTTCGAAGATAGCAGCACCCTGCAGGGAACGTTCCACGATCTCATCCAGTTCCTTTTTATCCTTGATGCCATGTAGTCTTGGGCCATAGGCGATATTGTCATAGATAGACATAGGGAAAGGATTAGGCTGTTGGAATACCATACCCACCTTTTTACGAAGCAATGTGGTATCTACCCGCTTATCGTAAATGTCCTCTCCGTCCAGGATCACTTTTCCTTCCACTCTGCAGCCGTCCACCAGATCATTCATCCGGTTCAGGCAGCGCAGGAAAGTAGATTTGCCGCAGCCGCTGGGCCCGATAAATGCGGTAATGGCATGGTCTGCAATCTCCATATTTACATTTTTCAGCGCGTGGTTCTCTCCGTAATGGAGATTTAAGCTTTCCACGGTTATTTTACTGTTATCCATAAGGTTACTCCTTCTTGTGATTTTTCTTACTCTCGTCTCAATTTATTTGCTGCCAGCTTGGTCAGCAGGTTCAGGATCAACACGATAATGATCAGAACGCAGCCGATACCGAAGGCGTTGTCGTACTGTCCCTTCTGCATCTGCAAATACAGTTCGATCGTCAGGGTACCGCCGGACTCCATTGCCTTGTGGGCCATCTTCGCCAGATTGTCCCCGAAAGCTCCGGTGAACTTTGGCAGCTTATAGTCGCTTCCTGCGGTAAATAAGAGTGCTGCGGATTCTCCTACAATTCGTCCCAGCGCCAGGATGATACCGGTGACGATACCCGGCATGGAGGACGGCAGAAGGATGGTACGGATCATATGCCATTTCGTAGATCCCATTCCCAAAGCGCCGGTACGATAGCTGTCCGGCACGGTACGCAGTGCTTCCTGCGTATTTCTGGTGATCAGGGGCAGCACCATCAGTACCAAGGTAAAAGAACCGGTGAACAGCGAGTAACCAAATCCCAAAGTCTCTCCGAAGAAGATCATACCGAACAGGCCGAAAATGATAGAAGGAATACCGGACAGGGTCTCGGTGGTAAATTCAATGAGGGAAACCAGCTTGCCTGGTTTGGCATATTCATTCAGGTAAATAGCACTTCCCACGCCAATGGGTGTCGCGATCAACAGAGTGATCACGATGATGTACAGGGTATTTAACAGGTTGCCTGCAATACCCGTGGTCTGTTTTCTGGCACTGGTCACAGTCGTTAAAAAAGCCCAGTTCACAGTGTGGATGCCTTTTACAAAGACATACAGGATAATTCCCAGCAAAAGTGCCACCGCCAGTGTGGCGGAGATGTAAATCGCTGCCAGTAACAGCATGTCCGTGGGGCGTTTTCTTTTTACATATAAGGTGTCTTTATTCATTGTCGTCCGCCCCCTTTTTCAATATTTTATTCAGTACTACATTAATGATCATAATGAATACAAACAACACCAGTCCGATGGTAAACAACACCTGTCTGTGCAGTCCGGAAGAATATCCCATCTCGCTGACAATGGCTGTGGTCAGGAATCGCACGGAGTGAAAGGGCAGGGGCACATTCACACTGCTGCCGGATACCAGCGTGATCGCCATAGCCTCACCGATAGCTCGTCCCACACCCAGAACGATAGCGGTCACAATACCGGATTTGGCTGCCGGAAGGATGGACCGGAAAATGGTCTGCACGTGGGAAGCTCCCAGTGCCAGGGAGGAGGATTTTATTCCGGCGGGAACGGCGCGTATGGAAGTCTCGCTGATATTGATCACCGTGGGCAGGATCATGATTGCCAGTACGATCACGGCAGACAACAGGTTCGCACCTCCGGTGAACTGGTGTGTCGTGGATCCTTGGAAGATCAGTCTTTCTAATTTATACATGAGAGGATTTAATAAATAGATTCCCAACAATCCGTAGATAACGGAAGGGATGCCGGCTAACAGTTCTACCGCAGGCTTTACAATGGCAGCTAAGGGTCTGGGTGCCACCTCTGCCAGAAATACCGCTGTCAGTACACCGATGGGCACACCCAGTAAAATCGCCAGAGTCGTACCGATGATGGAGGTCAGAATAACCCACAGAATACCGAATTTCGGATCTGCTGCCGTCGGCATCCATTCGGTACTGAACAGAATCTCTTTTAATCCCACTTTTAAGATTGCCGGAGTGCCACTGATGATCATATATAAGGTAATGGAAACTACCGCCAGTACAGCGAAGAAGGCACAAATCGTAAAGACTATTTGTGCCACAGTTTCCACTACCGCTTTGTTTTTTCTGTTTCCCATTACGGAAGCGTGTGTTTGACTATTCATCGCTTTTTCCTTTTCTCGATTCCGATACTTACTTTACAGTGATCAGACCAACTTCGGAAGCGATCTGCTGTCCTTCATCGCCCATTACATAATCGAACCATGCCTGTACCAGATCGTTCTGCTCGGAGATCTCACCCTTGGTAGCCATTACGAAAGGTCTGCTTAAGAAGTAGTTACCGGCCTTGATGTTCTCTGCGGTAGCTTCTACACCTTCCAGGGAAAGTGCCTTAACACTATCATCCAGAGCATCCAGGGAAGCATATCCGATAGCTCCGGGAGTAGATGCTACTTTAGCGATCACAGCACCGGTGCTGTCCAGTTCGTTTGCATATTTGCAGGCATCCTGCAGGTCAACCAGCTCTTCAAAAGCTCCTCTGGTACCGGAACCTGCCTCACGGCCGATTACGATGATAGGCTCATCTGCGCCACCGACTTCTTTCCAGTTGGTAATTGTGCCATTGTAGATGTTAGTCAGCTGTTCTTTGGTCAGATCTGCTACTTCGTTAGCAGGATCTACACATACAGCAATACCGTCGATTGCTACTACGTTCTCTACAACGCCTGCTGCCTTTTCCTCATCCTTTAAGCTTCTGGAAGAGTTACCGATATCTGTGGTTCCGTTGGTAACCGCTTCGATGCCTGCACCGGATCCTACGAATTCAGCGGTTACGGTTACATCAGGATGTTCTTCCATGAAAGCTTCACTCAGTGCATTGGCTAACTTCTCCATAGAAGTACTTCCCACCATGGAAATGCTGCCGGACAGATCTGCGGTGGTTTCAGTAGAAGCTACTTCGCTGCTTGCTGCTACAGTGCTTTCTGCTGCGCTGCTTGCCTCTGCGGATGATGCTGTGTTTGCAGTTGCATCACCGTTACCGCATGCAACCAATGTAGTTACTGCTAATATTCCTGCTCCGATCAGAGCTAATAATTTGCTGTGTCTTACTCTCATAATAATGTCCTCCATGTGTTTGTTTTTCTTTCTCTTGATTACATTGACATACTAACATGAAGGAATTTCACATAATATCACAGTCCGGTAATTTATTTGTAAGATTTAGGTAAAAGGTGAGCCGTCAAAATGGCGACGGATGCGTAGCACACGCTTTTATGAATGCAGCGTGGGCTGAACGGAAATCAGATGCTCTCCAGAATGCCGTCAGCAATTGCCCGGGCGATCTCGTCAAAGCGGCTGTCAAAGAGTTCGTTGTCCGCATCCGTATTGATAAATCCCACTTCTACCAGCACTGCCGGCATATTTGTGCTGTTCAGCACCACCAGATTCGGTCTTTCATTCACTCCCAGATTCACGAATCCCACCTGCTCCAGTCCGGCATTGATGTTGTACGCCATCCTGGCTGCCGCCCCATAGCGGTTGTAGACCAGACTCTCCACTCCGCTGTACTGGTTCGGATAAGGACTGGAATTGCGATGGATCGAGACAAAATAATCTCCTCCCACCTCATTTCCCTCCTGCGCCTTCTGATAAGGAGACTCGTAGATATCTGTGGTCCTGGTGTAATACACATCCACTCCGTTTTCTTCTAAGATGCTTCCCACCGCCAGTGTCAGCGCCAGCGCATCCTCACTTTCTTTTCTTCCCTTATACGTGGCCCCGGGGTTTGCACCACCGTGCCCCGCATCCAATACGATGAATGGCATAAAAAAGCTCCCGCATATCCTTTTGTTTCATGATATGCGGGAGCTTCCCCATTTAGATATTTATTTTAAAAGTGCTGCCGTCACTTCCTGAGGGATTACAAATTCCGGTGCTCCCATAGAGCCGGGAGCCACTTCATATTCATCAAATGCTATGACCAGTTCTCCCCTTTCATTGAAATAAAAATTCGTCTGTTCCGTGATCCCCTGAAAATTGAATTCCGGCATATCGTCATTATCCAGGAAATAGATCACGCCTTCGTCCGCCGCCATCTGTTCCTTCATCTGGGTCTTAATGTTCTCGCTGATCGCGGAAATATAGTCACTCCCTTCTGCAAACAGATCTGCCAGTGTCACCACATTTCCCGTCTGTTTAGCAATCGTATAAAATTGATTATGCTCATAGCCGCTGGCCTCCGTCTCCAGGACACTCAGCTTGACTGTATAATACAGTGCATTATCTGTAACGACCTCTTGTGTTACATGCAGACCATGATAGCCTTCCTCGGATAAGGTATCCTCGAACTGACGGATCAGTTCCTCTACCGTAGCCTCCATACCCTGATTGACCGCTTCCACACCGTCTTCCGACAGCTTCGCCTCCGCAGCCTCCTGTCCGGCACCGTCCACACTTCCTGCAGCTGTGCCATCCAAAGCGGCTGCACCGACTGCCGCTTCTCCAACGGGAGCACCTTCTCCCGCATCTTCTCCATAAGAGATCTGTGCAAGTTCTACTTCGGCATCATGGTTCTCATCGCTATAATTGTACTGCCGCACCGTCACCAGTCTAAAAAAGCCTCCCAGCACCGGAATGTTTTCCATGGCATGGGCGATCTGCATATTGGTATTTGGCAGTGCGATCAACACGATCACAGCCGCTGCTGCCGCAGTCCATGCGGAACGTCTTCGGACACGCTCCGCTCTTTTTTTCTCTATACGGGCTCTGTCGATACCTGCCTGCAGCCGTTCCCGTCCCGCTTCGGGTATTGTCATATTCTCATACTCCTCTTTTAATTGTTTTAATTGTTTTAATTGTTCCGGTTCATTCATATCTATTCTCCATCTGTCCGGTCTGTTCGGGCCGGTCATGTTATCTCTTTGCCTGTATCTGTCTTATGTCCTGCATATATATGATGTCGGGGGCAAAATCTTCCGACTTTGCTGCCTTCGGATTGTTCAGCCTGTGCTGCCTTCGAGGTTCAGCCGCAGCTTTTTCATCACCCGGTACAGTCTGCTCTTTACCGTGTTCAGGTTCTCATCCAGTATCTTCGCGATCTCCTCCAGCTGCCTGTCCTCAAAGAATCTCAGAACCACAATGGCACGATCCTTCGGGTCAAGATTTTCTATAGCACGTTTTAAATCAATATTTTCATAGATATCTTCACTTGCCGCCTGGATCTCCTCCACATCCGCGCTCTCCTTCCGGCTGCGCAGGAAGCTGCATGCCTCGTTGACCACGATCCGGTATACCCAGGTCTCCACGTATTGCGGCTCCTTCAGGCTGTCACTTTTTAAAATGGCTTTATAGGCTGCTTCCTGTACAATATCCAGCGCGTCCGCTTCATTATGTACATAACTATAAGCAAGACGGTAATACTTCTCATACCCCTCCGTCAGGGCACGCTCCACCGCCTGTTCTTTTTTTCTGTCTGACATATGTCCTTTCCTCACTTTTATGAAAACTGCATGCAATCATTTTCTCTGATATTCATTTTAACACATATTCTTCTTAAGCTGTCTATTATTTTGACGCTGTATTCCCACAAAAAGTTTCACCGGCAAATCAGGAAAATATTCCCAACAGCTTCGGCTACACAAAAGATCCCGGGCTGCTCACCCGGGATCCTTTGAAAAGAGATGTATGAAACTATGCGTTGCATTTGTTCCTGTCGATTCGGAATGTAAGCTCTTACATTCCGAACCATGATTATTTTACCATTATTTCGACTATTTGGCAAACAAATTTCCATCAGTTGCGACTTTTTCGCACTTTTAGCCAAAATCACACCTTCTTTTTTGTCTAATCCTCATATTTGAAGTAGTCAAAATCCGCTGCTTTGCGGCTTCCACAGCCTCCGTTGTTGGCATAGATGCCTACCAGCGTGCCGGTATGTCGCTTGGGATCGTCGGGAACACCCTCGTCGCAGAGATAAATGCAGTTTCCCAAGACACCTACCTGTTCCCAGTTCTCCCCATCATAGCTGTAATAGAAAGTTCTGGTCAGTTTCTCCACCACTACTTTCAGATACACAGGACCTTCCTTCACCTTGTCCACTTCCGCCACCAGCTCCTCGCCGTGATTGCGGTTGATGACCAACTGAATCTTCCGTCCACGCTCATAGCACAGAGCGCATCTGGCATAAGTGGCTGTACTGTAGTAGCAGGTCAGTCCGGCCTGTTCTCCGTCCTTATCCGGGTAGAAGTCCAGCTTCGTCTCCGCCACATAGGACAGCTCCTGTTCTCTGCGTAACAACGTATTTTTCGCACGGATCTCATTCAGTTGTCCGTCTCTGGTCCAGATCCGGAAATATCCGGGACGTTCCGTCAGTGACCAGGAACCGTTATCCGGGTTGCGCACGAACTCCCATTCCAGATTCAGCTTGGTATCGTTAAAATCATCAAACAGATTTCTCTCATAAATGCACTCCGGCAGATCCGGTGCAATCTGTGTCAGGCTGGGACCTTTTCCCTCGTTGACGGTAAACCATCCATCCTCCGTCCACTGTACGGGATCCAGTGCCGACTCTCTGCCTACAGTCGTGTAATTCCCCTGATTGGGTCTTCCACAGAGATAATAGCACCACCACTGACCGTTCTGATCCTGTACCAGCTTGCCGTGACCGGCTCTCTGAATGGGTGCAGCGGGATCCTTCTGACGCATAACCGGATTATAGGGAGAGCACTCATAAGGGCCGTAGAAATTTTTACTTCTTCCCACATTGATCCCATGGCCGTAACCGGTGCCGCCCTCAGCCACAATGGCGTAATAATAGCCGTCCTTTTTCATGATATGGGGACCTTCGGAGCAGCGCTCGCCCGTGCCTTCCCATGCGGTCTTCGCCGGACCCGCCACTGCCAGTCCATCCGCCGTCAGGGGAACTGCCTGTGCTGCCTTGGCAATGATCATATATCTGCTGCCGTCATCATCCACAAACAGGGACGGATCAATATCGTCCACTTCCAGACATACCGGCTTGCTGTAAGGGCCTTCCGGCTTATCGGATACCATCACCAATTGTCTTCGCATCACATTATTGTCACGCTTGCCGTCCGCATTCAGACGCAAAGTAACATAAATATAGTATTTTCCGTCCACATATTCGATATCCGGTGCCCAGATTCCATGGGAATCTCTGATATCACTGAGATCCAGCCACTCCGGATTCGTAATGGCATGTCCGATGATATGCCAGTGCACCATGTCTTTGGAATGGGAAATGGGAATCGCCGGAAAATACTGGAAACTGGAATTCACCATGTAGTAATCGTCACCGACACGGATCACCGAAGGATCCGGGAAAAAGCCTCGCTGTACAGGATTGTGATAAGTTCTGGGTTCGTTCATAGGAATCTCCTTTTGCATATAATCACAGTGTTTTGTTCCTGCTCTCAGTGTATTCTTTACGGGCTCTTCTGTCGTGCCAGTTCTGTTTTCAATTTGTGACATATATTGCAGCCATTGCCGTGTTTTTTCTTATCGCATCAAGAGTTTTCGTGCCCTATTTATTCCATAATAGAGTACTGCATCCACTCATACAAAAGCTTCGTACCTTCCATGATCTCAGGAGGCAACAACGCCCTGGCTACCAGTTTCAGTTCGTCGGATTCGATGTCCGTTCTGCGAAGGTGGGCGTAATCGCCGTCAATGCTTTCTACGATATACTCAAAACGATTCATTGCAAAGTCTCCTTATTAAATATGCACTAAAATATATCCATCCTGCAACGATACGGACCCATCCGCCGGCCACTCCGGCATGGTATCGCCGATCGTCCTGGCCTGCTCCAGTATCTCAGGATCTGTAACCTGCGGGAAAGAATGTCCGTGCATCTCCAGAAAATTCATCATCTCACGGTTCGTTCCGTCAAATGCATCAAATGCCCACTGAATAAAAGGATAATTAGCCTCTCCCGTAAAACAATATCCCTGGGGTGCGAAATATTTTTCTTTCAGATGAGGATCTACTTTGTCTGTAATTGCTGCGATCACACGGTACTGCCATGAGCCATAGGAAACATAATAATCCTCCACCAGACTATACGGGGTGCTGTAATGTCCTGTAAAGATCACCGGTGTGCTCTTCCCATAATCACGTTCTATTTCCAATGCGATCTCGGTCAACACTTCTTTTGTATTCAGGTATTTGTTATAGTCTACATAAAAAGCCTGATTCAACGCAGCCGCCTGATTATATATGATGATTCCCGCCAAAACAAGATATGCCGGTCTAAGCCACGGCAGGGCTCTTCGTTCTGAAAAAAACAGATAGAGCAATAAAAAACCGATACCTGTAAAAAAGGGCATATACTGACAGGAGCGATACAATGTCACTCTTCCTTCTACAATGGTCAGGAGAAAAGGTGTAATCATCATACCCATCAGAAGAAGAAGATACCATATATCTTTTCTTCGTATTCCCAGCACTACGGCAATCATGCCCAAAACAAAAGTTGCAATCACATATCCCAGTATGGGCAAATATACCACTGCATTCACATAATACACAATCCAAAATCTTTTTAGTAACATCCATAATTCCTGGATCGGTTGATTCGAGCCGAATATTTTCAAAACTTCAGTAATACTCCGCTGATTCATAAAGCCTACCATATCCTGTAACCGGAACACCTGTATCATAACTTTAAGGATTACAGATCTCAAGATTATAACTCCCAACGTGATCGATGCACCTATGATTAACTGACCTATCACATATCCGCTCTTTAATCTTCTGTTATCTGTAAAAGCGCGTAAATATAAAAGTAGCAATATGCCTATGATAAACAGCAGCAACATAGACTCATAACATCCTATCGCCACGGTAATGCATATAAGACTTCCGAGATAATATTTTATAGCACTTTTACGCGTCCCGGACCATTTGTCCATTCCGCTCCAAAAACATATCAATGCCAACGCTGAAAATACATATCCAATATCCACTCCGTCATGGTAGTAGTATACATACACTTCACTAATGATCGGATTGGATATGAATATGCAGGAAAATATGATATACCCTGTCAGTCCCACCTTGCGACCGAATATTCTGCGGAAAAGAACACAAAACAAGGTTGCACTGATACACAATAAAATAACGCCGATCAGTTCCATCATAAACGGCGAGAAGTCAGACAAATGAAATATTTTATTTATCAGATAGATGAACCATCTTCCCATTACGACTTCCAGTCCATCCTCCAAATACAGCGAAACAGCCGTATCATCTATTCCAATACTTGGATGCGTCATTTCAAACCCATACCCGCATATAGCAGTCAGGCATAAAATAATTACATATATTTTTTGTTGAAAAAAATATTGAAATTCCTCCCACAGTTTTTTCATGTTTTTTTCTCCGCCTTTGTTCTTACTTTATCCCAGTGTAAAGGATTTTTCCATCAACGTCAAGAACTGTAGTGGATTACGCATCCTCATTGATATCCTCGATAAACACCTAGAAAAAACAAATGCCACACCCGAGGGATTCGACGCAGCAGCGGCTTATCGCATAAATTGCTTCGCAATTCATGCGATATCCGCTGGACTTCGTCATATCCGTGACATAAAAAGTACCCGACCTCTCAAGCAAGCTTGGAGATCGGGTATTTTGCACATCCACGTTTATATCTTCGAAAATCGCTCTGCTTCGCAGAGCACGTGCTTCGCACTTATGATTTTCTCGATAAACACCCATAAAAAACAAATGCCACACCCGAAGGTGTGGCGCTTGTTTTTTCTATGGGTGTTTACATCATTCCGCCCATGCCGGCTCCACCGGCGGGCATTGCAGGAGTCTCTTCCTTGATGTTAGCTACAACGCTTTCGGTAGTAAGCAGTGTGCTTGCTACGCTGGTAGCGTTCTGCAGGGCACTTCTGGTAACCTTTGCAGGATCCAGGATGCCGGCACTTACCATATCTACATATTCCTCTTTCAGAGCATCGAAGCCGACACCGACCTCAGACTCACGTACCTTATTGATGATAACGCTGCCTTCCAGTCCTGCGTTTGCTGCGATGTGATACAGCGGAGCTTCCAATGCTTTCAGGACGATGCCTGCACCGGTCTTCTCATCACCTTCCAGAGTAGCTGCCAGTTTGGCAACTTCCTTGGATGCATGAATGTATGCGGAACCACCGCCACAGATGATGCCTTCCTCTACGGCTGCTCTGGTAGCTGCCAACGCATCTTCCAGGCGAAGCTTAGCTTCCTTCATCTCAGTCTCGGTAGCAGCACCTACACGGATGACTGCCACGCCACCGGACAGCTTAGCCAGTCTCTCCTGCAACTTCTCTCTGTCGAAATCAGAAGTGGTCTCTTCGATCTGCTTCTTGATCTGTGCGATTCTGGACTGCAATGCTTCCTTATCGCCTTCACCGTCTACGATCACGGTGTTCTCTTTCTGAACCTTAACGGATTTTGCACGACCCAGCATATCCATTGTGGTATCCTTCAGCTCATAACCAAGCTCGGAACTGATTACGGTACCGCCGGTCAGAATTGCGATATCCTCCAGCATAGCTTTTCTTCTGTCACCATAGCCGGGAGCCTTAACAGCTACTACATTGAAAGTACCACGCAGCTTGTTGACGATCAGGGTGGTCAGTGCCTCGCCCTCTACATCCTCAGCGATGATCAACAGCTTAGCGCCGGACTGAACGATCTGCTCTAACAGGGGCAGGATCTCCTGAATGTTGGAGATCTTCTTATCAGTGATCAGAATATAAGGATTATCCAGAACTGCTTCCATCTTATCCATATCGGTTGCCATGTAAGCGGAGATATAACCTCTGTCAAACTGCATACCTTCTACCAGATCCAGTTCGGTCTGCATGGTCTTGGACTCTTCAATGGTGATAACACCGTTGTTGCTTACCTTCTCCATAGCATCTGCAACCAGCTGTCCTACTGCTTCATCTCCTGCGGAGATTGCTGCTACTCTTGCGATGTGCTCCTTACCGTTTACCTTCTGGCTCATCTTACCGATGGTTTCTACTGCACATGCAGTTGCTTTCTTCATACCTTTTCTCAGGATGATGGGGTTAGCACCTGCTGCCAGGTTCTTCATACCTGCATTTACCATAGCCTGTGCCAGAACGGTTGCGGTTGTAGTACCATCACCGGCTACATCGTTGGTCTTGGTAGCTACTTCCTTTACCAGCTGTGCACCCATGTTCTCGAATGCATCTTCCAGCTCGATCTCTTTTGCAATGGTAACACCATCGTTGGTGATCAGGGGTGCACCGAAGGACTTATCCAGTACTACGTTTCTTCCTTTGGGTCCTAAAGTTACTCTTACGGTATCTGCCAGCTGGTTAACACCAGCCTCTAATGCTGCACGGGCTTCTGCGCCGTATTTAATCTCTTTTGCCATAATAATCAGCCTCCAATTTATTTGCTCTTAGTCTTAATTTCTTTTTAGGTTTTGCTTTTACTGAATAATTGCAAGGATGTCGCTCTGCTTTACGATGATATACTCTTCGTCATCCAGCTTTACTTCGGTTCCGGAATATTTGGAATAGATGACCTGATCGCCAACCTTAACTTCCATCTTGACTTCCTTGCCGTCTACAACACCGCCGGGGCCTACTGCTACGACTTCTGCCTGCTGGGGTTTCTCCTTATTCTGACCGGGGAGTACGATACCGGACTTGGTAGTCTCCTCTGCAACTAACTGCTTTAATACGACTCTGTCACCTAACGGTTTCAAATTCATGATAACTGCCTCCTTAATAGCTATTTAAAAATATTATTACTCGTTTTCATTTGTTAGCACTCATTTTTATCGAGTGCTAATTGCTATAGCTTATATTAGTTTTATATGCCCAGTTTTTCAAACGTATTCACAACTATTTAAAATCTCTATTCTCCTTTTTTCTCTCATTTTCTCATTTTATCTTTCGTTTTTATATAGCATAAGTGAAAATACGATTTAATATTTCGTTTATAATTATAAAAAAGAATCTCGCTTATTTCCTATGAATTAAAAAAACAGCCCGATGCTATCACCGGACTGTTTCCCATACTTACCTATAAAATTGATTTACTTTATGCTGTTTTGGCATCGTCATGGTATTTCTGCCACTTCTTCTTATAAATAAAGTAACAGGGAATTCCTACGAATACCATTCCACCTAAAATATTACCGATGGTAACGGGAATAAAGTTGTTCAGACTGTGAAGTATCGTCAGTCCCTGAATCTGCTCTGCCGTCAATCCGTATGCTTCCTGTGCTTTCGCCACGTAAACAGGATTCTGCGCAGCCATCATGCCAACGGGAATGTAGAACATATTTGCAACGCAGTGTTCGAAGCCGCCGACCACAAACGCCATGATCGGGAAGAAGATCGCCCAGACCTTACCTACGATATCCGTAGCTGCCACTGCCATCAGGATAGCAATACATACCAAAATATTACACAGAATGCCTGAGGTGATTCCCTTCAGGGGAGAAATGCCCACTTTGCCGACTGCCACCTTGATGGCATAGGCACCCAGCAGCCCTCCGGTGTAATCCAGATTACCGGAAAAGTAGATCAGGGTATCAATGATCAGGGCGCCGATCAGATTGCTGAAGTACACCACGATCAGGTTGCGGATACATTCGAACCACGTTACCTTTTTGCCAACCACATCCATGACGATCAGGCAGTTACCGGTGAAAAGCTCTCCACCTACAAATACAATGATCATCAGTCCCACGGGGAAGATAATACCTGCCACAAATCGTGCCAGCCCTACATTGTCAATGGCATGTGCCGCGGTGCTGCTGGTGGCTCCGCCCAGCGCGATAAATGCACCCGCCATAATACCTAACAGGATCATCTTGCCTAAAGGAAGATGGGCTTTACCTTCTCCGGCTTTCATGTTGGTATCAATGACTTCTGACGGCGTATTAAAATGCTGTTCCATATAACCCTCATTTCTGCACAGCTCTCATCTGCTGTACTCTCTTAACTCATTTATTCCTTATATTACACTACTTTCATGATAGTAAGCAAGATATTCACTCCATGTATCTGATTATATACATTTCTGTTTTCAAAGTGGAATCTCGTTTACAAAACGGGAAACTCGGATGACTATTGAGCAGCGTCTGATTTTGTCGACAAAGAGTCTTTTTTTGTAATTTTTTTGCCTTTTTTTGCAAAAAAATGCTAGACAAAAGCCAAATTGTGTACTATACTAAACTTGTTCGGTGAGAGCCGAACCGCTTATATAAGTAGATTTCCGGAAGAATTCCCCTTTTACACAATTAAAGTGGCTGCAGGTTTCCCGCCTGCGGCTGCTTTAATTGTGTTATAAGATAGTTTTTAAGCTTTGCTTTAAAATTGCAAAAGTTTTTGCAAAAATTTAAAATTTTCACTTGCTAAGTGATAAGTATCTATGCTATAATAGCTTTCGTCAGTGGTTCAGCTGATACAATTTCATAGGGGAATAGTACAGCGGTAGTGCGGCGGTCTCCAAAACCGTTAACGGGGGTTCGATCCCCTCTTCCCCTGCTTTTAAAAGTCGATTTTATCGGCTTTTTTTATTTCTGATTTTAGATACAATTTCACCCCGGCACGACGTGATTCATAGATCTGCGCCATGCCGGGGTGTTGTCTTTACAGCTATATTGTTATATCTCCTCTTTCTCCGAATCCGGTGCGATCACAGATCCGATGGCGGTCGCGTAATCAGAGTACTCCGGAATGCTGATCTTCACATCCCACAGGCTCTTGAAATCCTCGATGATCTGGCGGCACTCGAAGAATTTAGTCAGTCCGCCGATCAGGATATACTCTTTGATGCCGGTGCTCATAGATGCCAGGATTCCTGCCTGGCAGATATTCTCGATCACCATATGTACAATACCTGCCGCGATATCCTCCGGTTTGGACTGGGCATCTGCCTTACCAAAATTAGAAGCCGTCACATCCAGATTCAGGCCCGGCAGCTTTTCTTTGGCCAGATCTGCGATCCGCAGGTCGATCTTCGCCACATCACCCTTACGGGACAACGGCACAATTTCATGAATGTCGCCGGTATTCAGCATGATCGAGGACAGTCCACAGATCGTTCCGCCTCCTAAGCCGACACCACCCAGGTGCTTCATCTCCTTCTCCGTCACTTTGACGAAGAAGCTTCCGGTACCCATACTGATGACAATGACTTCCTTTTTATCCGTAAGATAATATCCTCCGGTACCTGTAGCGACGAATTCATCCACTTTATAGGTAGGACGATCATATACCGCTTTCTCCACATATTTGCTTCCCACACCGGTGATATAGACTCCTTCCACATCAGCCAGTTCCAGATTATTCTCATACAGATATCTTCCGAATGCACCGTAGAGAGATGCCACCTGGCTATCCGCCTTGACCGCCATAGGCGGAAGCATATGTTCTCCTTCAAAAGCTACGATTTTTGTCGTACTGCTACCGATATCGATTCCTATTTTGACAGGCATGTTTTCAACCTCCTCATATCACTTAACTGTTCATCGTCTCATTTCCAGATACATTTCCACAGTTCGAGACCGTCAGCCAAACACTTTATCCACAGCATCCTGTACAGAACTGACGCCAATGACCCGGATCTTACTTCCTTTTTTACACTCTTCCAACGAGACAAGCGGCACCACACATTCTTCAAAGCCCAGCTTCTCTGCCTCTGCCACGCGTTGTTTTGCCATGCTGACTGCCCGGACCTCGCCGCTTAATCCCACTTCACCGAAAGCGACCAGTTTCGGATTCAGTGCCTTATTCCGGAAGCTGGACAGAATCGCCAGCACGATTCCCAGATCGATCGCCGGTTCCTGGATCTTGATACCTCCGGTGATATTCACGTAGGCATCACAGGAAGATAATTGCACTCCGGAACGTTTCTCCAGCACTGCCATCAGGAGATTTACACGGTTGAAATCCGTACCGGTGGTCTGTCTTCTGGGAATTCCGAAATTGCTGTGGCACACCAGCGCCTGCAGTTCGATCAGAAGCGGCCTGGTGCCCTCCATAGTACATGCCACCACAGAGCCACTGGCATTCTCCGGCCGTCCGTTCAACATATATTCCGAAGGGTTCTTCACCTCCGCGAGTCCCGTCTCCTGCATCTCGAAAACACCGATCTCGTTCGTGGACCCGAAACGGTTCTTCACCCCACGCAGGATACGGTAGGAAGCATGTCTGTCCCCTTCAAAATAAAGTACCGTGTCCACCATATGTTCCAACACTCTGGGTCCCGCTACGGTTCCTTCTTTTGTTACATGTCCCACAATAAAAATAGAAATCCCCAATCCTTTTGCCAGTTGCAACAGGATGCCTGTGGATTCCCGCACCTGTGATACGCTTCCCGGTGCTGCAGATACATTTTCATTATACATGGTCTGAATGGAATCTATGATCACGACCTCCGGCTTGCTCCTGCGGATCACTTCGCCGATGATGTCCAGATTCGTCTCACACAGCAGGAGCATATGTTCCGAAAATGTGCCGAGCCTGTCCGCCCGCATCTTGATCTGTACCTTGGATTCCTCTCCGGAGATATACAATACCTTATGTCCGGCCTCTGACAGATTGTGACACACCTGAAGCAGCAGGGTAGATTTACCGATCCCCGGATCGCCTCCTACCAGAGTCAGAGAACCCTGTACGATTCCGCCACCGAGCACCCGGTCCAGTTCTTTGATCCCGGTGAGTGTCTTGTTCTCCTCACGGATAGCGATTTCAGATAATACACAGGGTTCGGAAGCCTCTCTTCGCTCTCTTCTGCTCCCGGTGCCGGTGTTTTTCAATACCGCTTTATCTATCGTCTCTTCCACGAAAGTGTTCCACTCTCTGCAGCCGGGGCATTGTCCCAGCCATTTCGTGGATTCATAGCCACAGTTCTGACAGAAAAAAACGGTGACTGTCTTACCTTTTGCCATGCTCTCTCCTCAATCGTTATAAAAAAGAGCCCAGACACGAAGTACTACAATATCCTCCGTGTCTGGACTCCTTTGCAGTGCGCCTTTACGCCTCTACGATCTTCACAGGTACTTCCCCTGCTGCTTCCAGTTCTACACTCAGGCTCAGCTTTCCGCCAAGTCCGGTCTTCATGGTTCCTACGTTCTTACCGTCAATAAATACTTCGTACTCGGTGTCGTCCTTTAATCCTACCGTGATCTGAGAATCTTCATCACCTTCTACGATGAATTCTACACTGTTATCGGACTCTTTGAACTCCAGCACACTGGTTCCGGGAACAGATTCATATAAAAACATGCCGTTCTTTTCCAGCTTTGTCATCTCATTATAAGTCTTAACTTTCAGCAGATCTCCCGCATGTTCGTAATCTTCCACCTTTGCCTTCTTGGCCAGCTTGTGATTACCAAAACTGATAGATCCGTCTGCTTCACTGCGAAGTATTTCTTCCACTACTGCCATCTGTCTGTCCTCCTGAAAGTAACTGCATCCGCAAAATTTTCCCTTTTACCGGGAAGTGCGGATGGGGTTTTGAATAGTTACAGTATAATATATCCCAACCCTTTTTTCTACAAAAAAATTATTTATTTTTCACCGTGAATACAACTTTTCCGTCCTTGAAGCCTGCGGATACTTTATCTCCGGGTACCACCTTTTTCTGAAGGATCTCTTCCGCCAGCGCATCCTCTACCACAGACTGGATTGCACGCTTTAACGGTCTCGCTCCCATCTTGTTATCGGCGTATTTAGACACCAGATGTTCCTTCAATGCCGCCGTGATCGTCAGATGGATGCCCAGCTGGTCCTCGCATCTCTTATACAGATTGGATGCCAGCAGATTTACGATCTCTTTCATATTCTCATTGTTCAGCTGGTGGAACACGATAATGTCATCGATACGGTTGATGAATTCCGGCTTGAAGCTGCGCTTTACCTCTTCCATGACATTGGATTTCATTTTCTCATAATCCTTCGTCTCGCTCTTCTCCGTTGCGAAGCCAAGATTCTTGGGATCTACAATCCGCTGTGCTCCGGCGTTGGATGTCATGATCAGCACCGTATTCTTGAAGCTGACCTTTCTGCCCTTGGAATCCGTAATATGACCGTCATCCAGCACCTGCAAAAGTACGTTGAACACATCCGGATGAGCCTTTTCGATCTCATCAAACAGAACGACAGAATAAGGATTCCTGCGGACCTTCTCGCTCAACTGGCCACCTTCTTCAAATCCCACATATCCGGGCGGGGAACCGATCATCTTAGATACCGAATGACCTTCCATATACTCCGACATATCCACACGGATCATGGCATCTTCCGAGCCGAACATAGCCTCTGCAAGCGCCTTGGATAATTCCGTCTTGCCGACGCCGGTAGGTCCTAAGAACAGGAAAGAACCGATGGGACGGTTCGGATCCTTCAGTCCCACACGGCCTCTGCGGATGGCTTTGGCCACAGCGGTAACTGCCTCTTCCTGACCGATCACACGCTTATGCAATGTCTTCTCCAGCTTCAGAAGTCTCTCGCTTTCCTTCTCTGCCAGCTTCTGCACCGGGATTTTGGTCCACTGGGCCACCACCTCGGCGATCTCATTTTCACCGATGCTTAAAGTATTTTCCTCTTCCCTTTTTTCACGCTTTTTCAGCAAACGCTCCTGCTTCTTTACCAGAGCATCCTGTTTCTTCTTGATCTCTGCCATCTGGGCAAAAGCTTCCACGCGGATAGCCTTCTCCATCTCCCAGTCCAGCTCCCGGATCTTATCCGAGATCTCCTTTGCCTTATCCGGTGCATCCATTGCATGCAGTCTGGCACTGGCCGCTGCCTCATCGATCAGGTCAATCGCCTTGTCGGGCAGATTCCTATCATTGATATAACGACTGGACAGTCTCACTGCCGCCTCCACCGCTTCCGGTGTAATGGTCACATGGTGATGTGCTTCGTACTTCCCCTTGATACCCTCCAGGATGCGGACAGCCTCTTCCTCTGTGGGTTCTTCCACCGTAACCGGCTGGAATCTCCGCTCCAGTGCAGCATCCTTCTCAATATACTTGCGATACTCCGCGATCGTGGTCGCACCGATCAGCTGGATCTCTCCGCGGGCCAGAGACGGTTTCATGATATTGGACGCATCAATAGCCCCCTCGGCACCTCCGGCACCGATGATCGTATGCAATTCATCCAGGAATAAAATAATATTCCCATCCTCTGTGACTTCCTTCAGTACCTTCTTGATCCGCTCCTCGAACTCTCCGCGGTACTTACTTCCCGCTACCATTCCGGACAGATCCAGTGTCAGTACTCTCTTATTCTGCACCGTAAAAGGCACATCTCCCGCCACGATCCGGGCTGCCAGTCCTTCCACCACGGCGGTCTTGCCAACACCGGGTTCCCCGACCAGGCAGGGATTGTTCTTCGTCCGTCGGCTCAGGATCTGGATCACTCTGCGGATTTCTTCATTTCTTCCGACTACCGGATCCAGCTTTCCTTCCCTGGCCAACGCCGTCAGATCCCGGCTGTACTGCTCCAACGTAGACTGTTTCGCCTTACGGTCTCCCTTTTTTCCAAGGTCTTCTTTGTACAGATTGCCGTCCTGTCCGATAGCGATCAGGGTATCCACATAAATTTTCTGTACATTGGCTCCCAGCGTGTTCAACAGGCGTACCGCTACGTTTTCCCCCTCCTTGATCAGGGCCAGCAGCAAATGCTCCGTTCCGGTCTGCTTCTGTCCGAAACGTGCGGCCTGATGGTGTGCTTCCTCCAGGATTCTCGCGGCTCTGGGAGAATATCCCTCTCTGTCCTTCACTGCGACACCGTTCTCAAACGCAATCAAATCCCGGATCATGTCCATGACCTGCCCGGTCTCCACACCGTTATCAGCCAATACCTTGGCCGCCACACCGGTGTCTTCCTTTAATAATCCTACCAGAATGTGTTCCGTTCCGATGTAACCCTGCTTCAGGCTCCTTGCACATCTGGAAGCCTGCGCCAGCGCATTTTGCGCCTTATCCGTAAACTGTGACTGCATCAATTCAGTCCTCCATACTCTTCATATATTTCATCAATCAGCTCATGAACTTCCTGCCTGGAAATATTCTTGCAGCTGCTCTTAGCCAGTATTACCTGCAATTCCTTCCGCAATTCATCTACCGCACGCATGCGATCCACATCGAGTGCAATTACCGCGCCTTTTCGCCGGTCTACCTTAACATAACCTTCCTGCTTCAGAACCGTATATGCCTTATTCACTGTATGCATGTTAATCCAAATGGATTCTGCAAGCTGCCGCACGCTCGGGAGGGACTCTCCCTCCTTGAGCCTGTTTGTCGCAATCCCAACAATGATCTGATTGCGCAGCTGTATATATAGCGCTTCTTCGCTGTTAAAATCTACTTCCAGAATCATGCTGATCTCCCATCCATTTCATCTTTAAAGTGTTATAGAAACACTATAACAAGAATTCTGAAAATAGTCAACAATAGCATGCACGCGCTGCGAGCATGCTATTGTCATGAATAAAACAAAACACCCGGCACTGCTGTTTCCTATGCTCCCGCCAGACAGCGGGCAGTTTGCAGCAAAAGCCGGATGTTTTTTATGGATTCACGGCAATAGAATGTTCGCAGAACGTGCTTCTATTGTTTTCTGAATGCTTGTTTTTTGGAAGATTTATTTCAGGTCAAGGAATTCAAATTCAAGATCGTCATCATCCAGGAAATTCTTGGACTGCCAATCTTTGGATTTGCCCTTTTTGCGGCGCGGACGTTCTTCTTCCTCGTCCTCATCCTCATCGTCGTCTTCGTCATCTTCGTCGTCGTCTTCGTCATCATCATAATCGTCATAGTCTTCATACGTGCTTCTGACTTTGATGATCAGGATTGTTACATCGATAATCAGAACTACGATTACAAACGCCATCAGAATAACGACAAAGCGCATGCTCTTTGCGGTCTGGTCAATGGTTGCCTGATTGTTCTTGTTAGTCTCCTCTGCATTCAGCAGGTCACTGACCTGATATCTGGTTCCCATAGTATTATCATGCAGATACCATGCACTGCTGCCGCTTCCGTCATCCTCAAAGGCGACGGAATAATCTGCAGAGTTGTCTACGATCGGCTCTTCCTCCGGTTCTTCCGTCTCCTGACTTTCGTCAACAGCCGGCTCTGCTGTCGCCTCCGACACATGTGCCTCTACCAGATCAGAACGGATATATCCGCTTACATTATCAAATGTTACTGCATACCAGGTCTTGCCGTCGCTGCCCTGTGTCTCGCCGGTAACGGTCAGCTCCTGTCCGCTGGTTGCCTTGCCTGCAAGGCTTGCGCTGGTGGAAGCTTCGCTTCTGATATTAACGCTGGAAGAGGTTACGGTTGCGCTGGTAACGGTTCCTGCGGCAGCTGTCCCTGCTGCGTTATCCTCTGCGGCTGCATCAGTGTTTCCGTCCTCTGCAGCTGCATCAGCGTTTCCGTCCTCTGCAGCATTGGTGTCGGTTGTTGTGGTCGTTGTCGTTCCGCTCGGGGAAGAGGTCAGCGGCACAGCGCCGACTTCCATTGTGGATGTAAATAAAAATACCGCAGCAAGTGCACATCCCAGCACAGTGCTGAACTTGGTCGTCCATTTCATCATTCTAATTTACGTACCTTTCTGATTCCGATCCGCAAAGGTCTCTGCGGTTCTTTTCTCTTTTCCAAACTCCTCAGCCAGGCTTCCGATTTCGCCTGTCGCCAGTGCTCTATCGGTATATTATGCTTCGTCGATCGCTTTACCGATATCGTGTCCCATATATTTGTTGGCAAAATTGACCCATTCGGTCGCTGCATACGCTTTTGCGCGCGCTTCCTTTAAGGTAGGCGCCTTCGCCGTGATACCCAGCACACGTCCACCGTTGGTCAGGATCGTCTTTCCGTCTTCTGCAAACCTGGTTCCTGCATGGAAACAGAACACATCGTCTTTTCCGTCAAAGGCTTCCAGGCCGGAAATCGGGAGTCCCTTGTCGTATTTTAACGGATAACCATCCGATGCCAGCACAACACAAACTGTCGCATTGTCTTCAAACTCCAACTTGAGCTGATCGAGCGTACCGTCGATACATGCCTCGCAAACGTCCAGAATGTCGTTTTTCATACGCGGCAGCACAACCTGCGCTTCCGGATCACCGAAGCGGACATTATATTCCAGCACTTTCGGACCGTCAGGTGTCAGCATCAGGCCGAAGAAAATTACACCCTGAAAGGTGCGTCCTTCCGCAGACATTGCATCGACGGTAGCCTGATAGATATATTTTTTACAGAACGCATCAACCTCTTTTGTATAGAACGGAGACGGAGAAAAATTGCCCATGCCGCCAGTGTTCAAGCCCTGATCGCCGTCCTTTGCGCGCTTGTGATCCT
>ERZ833515.700-NODE-700-length-28017-cov-3.896645_pt1 | contig 28017 bp, 12 predicted proteins | sample MGYA00519949_ERZ833515 | MGnify/ENA primary metagenome ERZ833515 (study PRJEB31850, sample SAMEA3708741) | human gut metagenome | biome: human gut; feature: human-associated habitat; material: faeces | place: China | collected 2014 ...
TTTCCCTGAGGAGCCTCCACATAGACCTGTATGGTCTCTCTGCCGGACATACTGCCAACATTTGTCACTTTCTCAATGACAGTTGCCTCGGTACCCTGCACTGCCAGTCCCATGCTCTCTGTCTGGAACCGGGTATAGGACAGTCCAAAGCCAAAGGGATATTTTACCTTGTCTCTGGCAAAGGTCTCAAAATAGCGATAACCTACATAGATGTCCTCGGTATAAAAATTCTCCACCGGATCCCCGAAATTCTCCGTGGAAGGATAATCCTCAATATCTTCCGCAATAGTATCGCTGAGCTTACCACCGGGATTCACTTTTCCTGTCAGGACATCTACTGTAGCTCTGCCGCCCTCCTGGCCGCCCTGCCATACATAGAGCACAGCCTGTGGCTGATACCGGTCGACCCACTTCATATCCATGATATTACCCACATTCAGCACAACGATCGTCCTGGCAAATGCATTGCAGACATTACGAAGAATTTCTTCCTCCGCAGCTGTCAGCAGATAACTGCCTTCCGCAGCACTATTATCCTTGTCTTCTCCTGCGGTTCGGCCGAGAACCACAATCGCCAGATCCGACTGTTCCGCCGCCTGTCTCGCCAGTTCTTCGCTGACGTGCATTTCTTCCTGGTTCCAGGGCTCCATGGCCCATCCCTCTCCTATATCAAAAGGATGATCCTTCAGCCATTCCCGGTACTGTGCCTCCAGTACCTCATTCACCTGTACGGTGCCGTCTTCCTTGAGACTGTCTGTAATATTGGTCACATATGGAGCATTGACCATACCTCCGGAACCCGTACCGCTCTTATAATGCTCGAACTGGGTTCTGCCGAAGATCGACACCCTCTGCCCTTTTTGCAGAGGCAGCACACCGTCTTCATTTCGAAGCAGTACGCTTCCCTCCGCCGCCACACGTCTTGCCAGTTCCGCATATTTCTCATAATCCAATGTATATTTCATATATCTGTCTGCTCCCTTCCTGTTATATCTATATTTCCACCTTCAATAGATGTTCCTTTTGAAATAGCACTACTTCCCGTAGTATTCATTGCCTCATAATTTCCATAGTTATAACTAGCTTCTGAATTTACCTCATAAATATTTTTAATATTTAAATTTCCATCACTTCTTAGTTTGATATTTTTACTACTTATTTTGCTACCTACTACATTTATATCTTTATCAGCTACTATTTCTACTTCTTTTTTACCTTCAATATTTCCTCCTATTATGTCAATATTTCCACTAGTATTTAATGAAATATTTCCACCAGAGCTTATTCCTCCTTTTACTTCTTTCAAGTTTTCATTTTTAATTTCACTATTATTTTCAACTATAATATCTCCTTTTGCATAAACACTTCCATTCGAGTTAATAAAACTATCTCCTTGACTAATAAAATTACCTCCTACATTGATTGAAGATATCCCTCCTTTTCCACCATTAGTAGCTATATTAACTCTATTTTCTTTAGCAAAATATATTTGAGGAGCTAATACTTTATTTCCATCAACTTCTAACTCAACATACCAAACAATATCTCTTTCTAATCCATTAATTTGTTCTTTATTAAGTGGTTGTCCTACTACAAGTCCTAATTTTTTACTCATATGACCTGCATTTTCAATTAAAGTTTTTATAGTATTAGCTGAAATTTCTTCTGAATATTCTATTCCACTTTTTAACATTTTTGTAATTAATAAGTAATCGTAATAAGTATCTCCTAATACAGATTTAGTGTTGTCTGTTGGATTATTTACATTATAACCAATTTGTTCAAAAAAGTATTGAGAACCATAAAATTCATTAGTATCTATAAATTTTATATTTGTTTCGTATAATGGTTTTCCTGGTTCTGGAGTTCCTTCAATTGATTTAAAAACTTCATTTTCTCCTTGGGGAATATCAACAAATATTGTAGGAAGAATTGTTCCAGAAACTGCTATTGAACTTTTTAAATTTCCTGGTTCTACTGTTATAGTCACACCATCTATAATTACAGAACCACTTGCTAGCTCTATATCGTGTACATACTTAACTTTATCTACTTCTTTTATTTTATTAATATCAGCATCTTTTATACCAGAATTTAAAATTACTCCATCTACACTATTACTTCCTATACTTACACTTACTTCTTTATTTCCACCACTATCTCCACCATTATTTTTTAAATTTCCATTATGATTAAAGTTTTCTCCTGCTATTATTTGGGCACTTCCATTTGTTGCATAATATTTAAGATTTCCATCTAGTCTCCATTCACTTGGTGAAATACTTTTGCTTCTATCTTTCCATTCCTCTCCCAACACTTTGGAAATTAATTCATCTATAAATGGATTATTAGTTTGTGTTAATGCTTTATAGTATCCTTCTTTATTTTTACTAAAATATCCATTTGTCAATGCATCATAAAGGTTTCCTTTAAAAGATACTCCTCTATTTCCATGAGCATTTGTCCCATAAAGTTTAGTTTCCCATGATAATGTTACCTCTATCTTTTTTAATAAATCAATTGCAGAATATTCAGTATAATTTGTAATATTTTCTATATCTCCATCAACTTTTAAGTTTTTTGTTGTCAATATTCTACCTGATTTATTTACTATATTTACTTTTCCTTTTTGACTATAACCATTTATCTCGATATCTCCATTAGCTTCAATAACTGCTTTATCCTTTATTATACTTTTGTTATCTATTATTGGAATCTCAATAGTCACTGTATCAATATGATAATTAAATACATCATCCCATCTTACACTAGTTTTTATACTTTGATTTCCTTTAATCATTGAATCATTTTCTATTTTACTTTCATTTAACAGATTATCTGTTTTTATAGTTAATTTTTGTCCAGCACTTATATTTCCAGCATCATTTACTATTGATTTAGCATCAAGTAATAAATTAGCTCCACTAACTATATTGGCTTTCTTTTTATTTTGGATTTCCTCAGTTGCTTCTACTAATATATTTTTCCCTGACCAAATAGTACTATTTTCTTCATTTATCATTTTATTTGATTTTAAAGTTAAATTTTCTTTACTAGCTAAAATTCCTTTATTTGTTATTATTTTGCCAGTTGAAATAGATAAATTTTCCCCTGCTAAAACATCTCCTTCTAAAGTAATTTCACTTTTTTGAGAATCTAAACCTATACTTCCTCCCGTTTTTAATTCTCCTTTTAGTAGAGTATTCTTACTTCCTGTATTAACTATATTTAAATCTCGTGCTGCTTGAATACTACCTTCATTATAAAGATTATCATTTACTTTTAAATTTACTTCTTTTCCTAGTAATTTCCCTTTATTTATACTTTCTTTAGCATCAATACTTATTTTTTCTTTTGTCAATATTTGTCCTTCATTTTCTAATTTACCATTTTCTCCTTTTAAAATAATATTTTTCTGATCTGAAATTTCTCCTGTATTTTTCAAAGTATTTTCAAAGTTTATTTGAATATTTTCCTTAGCATTAATCTTATCATTATTATTTATATTTTTAGCTATTATACTTATACTATTTCCTAATATTTTTTTATCATTTTCAAGAAAATCATTATTTTTTATTTGAATATCCTTTTTACTTTGAAAAATTCCAGAATTTATTATATCTTTTCCTTTAATTAAAACATTTTTATCTCCACTTACTATACCATCATTTGAGATACTTCCATCTGAAGAAATAGATACATTTTCACCTGAAATAATGTCTTTATTTTTTAAAGTTTTTGCATATATCTCTATATCTTTTCCAAATATCCCTGTCTCTATCCATTTAACTTCATTATCTTTATATATTTTTCCACTCTTTATGTTTTTAACTTTGAAATCTTTATCAATTATTAGATCTTTACTAACAGTATCTGGAACTGTAGGAATTAATACTTTTTCTAGTTCAAGATTATCTGTAACTTTCAAAGCTATTGAATTTTTAGTTAGAATACGTGCTGAAGTTTTTTCCTTAAGAGTAACTCCTTTAGCTTCTATATTGATATTTCCATCAGTAGATTGTAAAAGTGATTTTAAATTAAAATTCTCTTCTAAATTAAGATTAATGTTATTTCTTGCAGATACCAATTTTTCTTTATCTTTTCCATTAATTTTTATACTTCCATTTGTAGTTGTAAGATTTTTTCCTTTGATATTTATCTTATCCCCAGAGTTCAATGTTCCTACTGAAATATCCCCTTTACTATCTATAACTATATCTCTTTCAGAAAATATAGCTCCCTCATGCTTAACTCCTAATCCTTTATCTGTACTAACTAATCTTATATTTCTACCATACATAGCTCCTAAAGCTCCAGCATATATTCCATATTTTTCTGTCTTTTCATTCTCACTTGCAGTTATGATAGGAGATTTTTTATTCTTATCCTCTAATTTTATTTTATTTTTTCCAGCAATAAGTGAAATATCTGGTTTCTTTTCTCCATCTAGAGGAGAGATCTCTTTATATACCTCTATTGTTTTAGCTAAGACATTGAAATACTCTCCACTTGTACTAACTCCATTCAAATTAATATTTCCCCTTTTAGTATCAAAGTTAAGTCCTGAGCTATCTCTTTTAACACTTCCTGTCGTTAAAGTTACTCCAGTTGTATTTATAAAGTTTCCTCCATTTACATTTATTCCATTTTCATTTGCTAAAATAAAGTCTGCTCTCTTTCCAAAAATTTCAACTGTACCATCTATATTTGAAACTTTATTCCCAGTAACTTCATTTAAGATAGTTGTTGCACTATTTTTCAAATTTGGATTTTTTGTTAAATAACCTCCTATTTTAGAAGCTCCATTCTCCACACTATTATTAAAAATAACTCCATTGTCTTTTCCAATACTAAAATCTATAAATTTATTATGTGAAACTCCATTTTCATCTGGATTTACAATATTTATTACATCTGTTCCATTTATACTCTCATTTTTTTTCATCTTTTCTGAGTCAAAAACAATACTATTTTTCTCTGGATTTCTAGTTCTCAAATCTCTTGCTAAACTTGGAACTCCTCCTGTAATTAAAAAAATTACAATCAAAGATCCTGTGATAGTTACTTTTCTTTTTAAATGACGCTTAAGTATTTTTTCTAATAAATTAAAATCTCTCATTTTATCATCAACTCCATTTTAGTTTAATAAAAATGACAATTACTTCCATATAATTCAAGTAATTCTCATCACAAAAGAAAAATAATAATTTTATTCAGAAAATGTAGTCTCATTCTTTTTTATATTCATAATTTTAAATTCTTGTAAAATAAAACTCTAATATTCTCCTTCAATTTAAAATATTTTAATGATAAACTATCTTTTCTACTTTGTAATCAATTCCATATAACCTGATTCATTATCTTTTTTATAGAATAATATATTATTTTCTATGTCTCCTAATTCATCATAAATAACTGGCAAGATTTCATGTCCATTCAAATCTAATATTCCCCTTTTATTATCCATTTTTACATAAACATAATTATCTTTTATTTCAACCTCATCATATATCAATGGAATTACTTTTTCATTCTGCTTATTTATAACTCCAAATCCACTCTCTTCTCCAACTACAGCATATCCATTTTTAAAGCTAGTTGCATATATAAATTGTGGAACTATCTTCTCATTTCCTTCATCATCTATATATCCTAGTTTATTATTTGAAACAACTAAGATATACCCATCCTTATATTCTCCCAAATCATCATAAGGTAACTCTTTGTACACTTCTCCCTTCTTGTTTACTAACATCCATTTCTCATTCTCTTTTACTTGTAAATACTTGCTTCCCATCTGTACTTTAAAAGCTGCTTCATATTTATTTGGAATTATCTCATTTCCTTCAATATCTATATAACCTAATTTCCTATCTTTCAATGTCAAAATCATTCCCTCAGATTCCTCACCAAAATTTTCATAATCCAATAGCTTCTCTTTCTTAGTTTCTAGATTAATAAGATAACTCTTCCCATCTTTGTACCCAATCATAATATCTCTATCATTCAATTTTAAAAAGTTATCATATTTAGGAGTTATTATTACCTTTCCATTTTTATCTATAACTCCTAATTTATTATTTTTTACACTATATAAATACTTTCCTATTCCTAAAATTATCCTAGTATTATTTTCTATCTCTAACTTTTTAAACTCTTTATCATATACTTCAATGACTCCCTCTTTTGCAACTATCACATACTCTTTATTATAATCTAAATAATCATACTCCAATGGTAAAATCCAATTTAAATTTTTATCTACTATTCCGAATTCTCCTTTATATGCTACTCTTAGATAATCATCTGAAATTTTTTCTATTTCATTAACCTCTATTATCCTATTATTAACTATATTTTTTATTACTCCTTTTCCTTCTTTTTCTAAATAATAACTATTTTCTGAAACTCTTATAATTTTATCATAAATTATTTCTTCAATATTTTCACCATCTATACTTTGAATTCCATATTTATTATATTTCTCTACAATAATCCTTTCATTAAAAATGGAACTTCCTTTACTTATATCTCCATTTATTACCTTATATACCTTAGTTGAAACACTCTTTTCTTCAACATTATTTTTTTCACAACCTATCATACTCAAGCTAGCTATACATATTAAAGCTACTATTATTCCTTTTTTTCTAATCATATTATCTCCTTTCAATCAAATAATGAAAAATACTTTATTACTAAATATTAATAATTCTATAAATATCTTCAAATAATAATATTTATACAACTATTAATATTTTATTTTGAAGTGGAGGGATATTCCCTCCACTTCTTTATTATTTATTTTAATTTAATGATTTATTTCTTAAAGGTACATCAGGTCCTTTATCACCAAAATCTTTTTGAAGTTGTGCCATTTGTTTTAGTAGTTCTTTTTCAATTTGTTCAAGTTTCTTCTTATCCCCTTTACTTAATTGCTTTTTAGATACTAACTCTTGTTGTTCTTTCATCAAATCATCTATTTTTTTTGCTGTATCTACTACTAAAGATTCTTCTCTTTTTGGTGGTACTGGTTTTTCCTCCTTCACTTTCTTACCTATCATTTTTTTAGGTGGTAATGGAGGTGGATTATCTTTCCCTGAAGTTTTTACCTCGCTATAAATAGTTTCATTTCCTTTTCCTGTGATCACTCCTGAACCGTTACCTAAATCTTTTAAATCAGCATATGTAATCTCTTCTTCTGATTTAGTTACATTCTTATTTTTTGAAGGTTTAGGTGGTACTGGTGGTTTTATCTTTTTTCCATCTAATGTTACTTTTGGACTTTCAATTCTATTATCTGATATACTAGGTACTCTGTTAACTACTTTAGTAACAGGTGCTGCAGCAGGAGGAGCTAATCTTTCTCCATTCCCAGTATTTCCATTATGAATTGTATTTATTAAAGTTCTCAACTCATTTTCTATCTCTTCTAATCTATTTCTTTCTTCTTTTTGTAACTTTTGACCTTTATTTAATTTATCTGCCAATTTTTGCTGTTCCCTAAATAAACTACTTAATTCATCTGGAATTCTTTCACTGTCTGGTCTATCAGCTTTATCACGTCCTATAGCATCATTTAGTTCATCTTTTAGCTGTCTCATCTCCTTTTCTATCTCTTTTATTCTCTCTCTTTCACTTTTTGATAACTTTTTACCTGAATTTAGTTTTTCTGTAAAAGAATTTTGTTCTTTTATTAATCCTTCAATATCTTCAGATATATCATCACTATCCCTATTATTATCATAAGGCTTTCTTGTACTATCTTCCTTAGGAACATAACTCACTTCTGGATTTTCTTCACTAAAGTTTACTTTTTTATTATTTTTATTTTTTATACCTCCTTGATTATAATCTATAGGTGGTAATGGTGGTAATTTATCTTTTCCTCCCGTTTGAACATAATCTACAGGTGGTAATGGCGGTAACTTATCTTTTCCTCCTGCTTGAACATAATCTACAGGTGGCAATGATGGTAATTTATCTTTTTCTCCTGTTTGAACATAATCTACAGGTGGTAATGGTGGTAATTTATCTTTCTTATTTTTATTCAATACATCTTGAGATGGTTCACCATATAATGGTTCATAATGCTCTTTCTTAATTGGAGTTTCTCCAGCTGTATCCTTAAATGTTGCTCTTACTCCATCATCTTTTGGTAAATCAAAAGCATTATCTTTATCTAATAATGAGTATTTATCACTATTCTCAGCTTTTTCTACTCTATGATAAGTTCCTTTCTCAGCTTTTACATAAGTTGTTCCATCATTAGTTGGAACAAATTTTACTTTATGGAAAGTTCCATTTTCATCTCTTACATGGTTTACATTTGGAGACTCTATTACTTTACTCTTATCAGTTAGATCTTTTACTCCTTTTTGAAATCCCTTTACTCCTTTATAAGATAATCCACCAGTTAAAGCAGCTCCTTGTTCTCCAGATATTCTATTTGGATACCATTTTCCATCAGTTCCTTTTTTATAGCCACCAACTATATCTAGATTTTCTTTTTCTTGTGTTTTCTTGACTGCTTGTTTTGTTCCTGGTCCATCCTTAATTTCGCCTTTTACAAAACTTTCTTCTTCCACTCCTTGTGTTTTCTTAATTGCTTGTTTTGCTCCTGGTCCATCTTTAATTTCACCTTTTACAAAACTTTCTTCTTCCACTCCTTGTGTTTTCTTAACTGCTTGTTTTGCTCCTGGTCCATCCTTAATTTCACCTTTTACGAAGTTACCTTCTTCTACCCCTTGAGTTTTCTTAACTGCTTGTTTTACTCCTGGTCCGTCCTTAATTACTCCTTTTACAAAGTCATCTCCATTTTTCACTCCAGCTTTAAAACCTTTTAATCCTTTTGGTGTAAATGGTCCTTCTGTTGTTACTACTCCTTGTTCTCCACGTTCTCCATTTAATTTTACCCATTTTCCTTCTTCTGTCTTTATATAGCCTTCTTTTACTAATACGCCTTTTATTGGCTCTGGATCTTGAGTTTTCTTAATTGCTTGTTTTACTTCTGGTCCATCCTTAATTACTCCTTTTACAAATTTAGCTTCTTCTTCTTGAGTTACTTTGATTGCATGTTTTATTTCTGGACCTCCTTTGATAACTCCTTTTATAAATTTATCCTCTTCTACTTGGCTTACTTTAATTGCACGCTTTATTTCTGGTCCGTTTTCAATAACACCTTCTACAAATTTTTCTTCTTTATTTACAGGAATTCTAACTCTACCATCTGGTTCAGATTTGTCTATTCCAGGTGGATATGTTACTTCTTTTGTAGGCGGCTCTCTACGAATTGGTGGTGGTGGATAATCATTATCTATATCATAACTTCCTTTTTGTTTTTTCTTGATAGGAAGTGCACTTGCTGTTGCACTAAATGTTCCACCATTTTCTTTTTCATCTTTATCCGTTGTCAGAGCTTTGTTGGAATCACTATTTATATCACCTATATCAACCTTATTATTATTAACAATAATATCTTTATCAACCTTAATATTTTCTTTATTAATAGCAATTGTTCCATTAGCAGTTTTTTCAAGGTCAACTCTATCTCCAACTTCTCCAAGAATTCCGCCACCTTCAGTTCCTCCATTTACACCAACAATGGCTCCTCCTTCCTCATAGTTAGAATGAATATCACTAATATTTAAATCTCCAGCAACTTTTAAGTTTCCTTCTCCTGTTTCAGAACCTAAAATTCCACCTTTAATATTAGCATCTCCTTTTATTTCTGCATTGATATCTTTTTTAGCAGTAATTCCTGCCTGTTCATTTATCTTATCTCCATTTTTCCATATATCTCCGCCTCCTGCTGAAACTCCTAAGCTTCCTGTAAAAATTGTATTAGTTGCCAGTCCTGCTGAGACGTCTAATCCACCCCAACCTTCTTTTCTGTGTTCTTTTATTTTATCTTTTTTAGTTTCGATATTTAGGTTACCATCTGTTTTAATATCAACAGTTTCTCCTGCTATAGTACTTCCAATAAGGTTAGTATCTTTTCCTGAGTTTATAGTAGTTTTTCCTCCTGATTTAATACTACTTCCTTTATAGTAAACATTATTTTTACTTGTTTCTGAATATGAGCCATTTCCTGCTATTCCAAGTTGAGTATTAGCTCCACTTAAAGTTGATACTCCTCCAGTTGTTGTAACTCCTGCTGAAGCATTAACTCCAAAACTTTTTTCCTTCTCTGTTTTCTTTGCAGCTTCTAAATTAATATTTCCTGTTGTATTTAAAGCTACCTCTTTATCTGCTTCAATTTCAACTCCTTTTAAGTTTATATCACCATTAGTTGCTGTAATGTTAACATTATCTTTTGCTTTAATATTAGTTGTATTCTCCTCAGTAGTTTTACTTTCACTTTGACCATAACTAATATTTCCAGTTAGTGCAGTAGTATTAGCTATTAAGTCTCCAAACACTAGATTTGCTGCTGTTCCTCCTGCTTGAGCTGCTGTTAACGCTGGATTTAATCCACCATCATGTCCTTTTGCTCCTTCTGAAATTTGCATTCCTTTATTTACAGCATCAGCAACTGCACTTGTTGTCATATTATCTAATCTTACAGTTACTCCTATATTTGAGCTTTTCTCTTCATGTTCATCTACATATTTTGTTGTATCTACTTGTTTAGCTTGAATATTTATGGTTTTGTCAGATTCTAAATTAACTCCTCCAATATCAGTAGTTCCACCAGTCTTAATATTTATATCTCCGTTAGATTTAATATCTCCTTCTGTCCATGTTGTACTTTTCTTAGATTCATTTTTTATCGAAATTCCCATTTCTGTTCCTAATTTAGCCAATGAATCCATATAATTTTTTCCAAGTTTTCCAGTCTTTGTCATATCATCTATTGTTTGATCTGAAGCTTTTCCACCAACAACTTTACTATCTGTTCCATCTGTTGGAGTCCATGAACTCTCTACACTATATCCACCAGCTCCAAGACTAACACCACCAGAAACAATTCCTACTCCTATTGAAGAGTTCTTCTCATTATGAGTATTTTTTCCAGCTTTAAAATCAGCATTATTTTTAGCAGTAATATTTGTATTTCCTCCTGCTGCTATATTAGTTCCAATACTTGTAATATTTTCATTTGAACTAATTTCTACATTACCTGTACTTATAATTTTATTTCCAATAGATTTATTAGTTTCAGATTGACTATCTCTTCTTTGATATGAAATAACATCATATGTTTCTGAATGAGATTTATTCTTTATTTCATTTTTTCCATCAGTCAGATTAATATTTTTCTCAGCGGCAATTTTTATTCCATTTTCTCCACCTACAACTGTACTTCCCTGAATATTTACATCATTATTTGATTTAATATTCAAACCTGTAACTCCTCCAATAGTACTTCCTTTTGATATTGTTGCCTCAGTCGTAGAACTACTTGAACCAATATTTAATTTATAATTACTATCAAATCCATTTGTTGTAGACTTTGATGTTTCATAATAATTATTTGTTCCATCTTTAATATTTACATCTTTTCCAGCAATTATATTTAACTCTTTTTCTGCTGCTATCGAACTTCCAGTAACATTTGTATCTTCTTTAGAATTTATTGTAATATTTTTTCCACTTAACTCACTTCCATCTGAAGTAGAAGAAATTGATTTACTTTCTGTTTTTGTTATTCCTCTATCTGCAGTTCCATAGTTTTCACTAGTATTTATTAAATTTTGGTCTTCTATTTTTATATTTTTAGCTGATAAATTAAGATCTCCATCTGTACTTGCTATATTTCCATTTTTGATAGTTACATCTTCTTGAGAATTAACAATTATATCTCCTTTTGCTGAAATTCCAGCTTCATTAGATACATTTTGATTTTTTTGAACTCCACCTAGAGTAGATTCAATATTTATATTACCTTTTGTATCTACTTTTACACTTCCATCAGAGCTAATTGTACCACCTATCATATCTAATTTGCCATCAGCCTTTATATCTGTATTTTCACCTGAAGATATTCCACCACTAAATCCTCCAGCAGCATTATTTATAACATCTCCAGTTACATTAATATTTACATTTTCTTTTGCCACAATATTTCCATTGATATTAGTTACACTATCACCTTTGATGTCAATATTTCCACCAGCTTTTAATGTTGAGCCTATTCCACCACCTTTATCTTCTTCAGCCATTTTTAATCTAGTTTCTTTTCCAAAATATACTTGTGGAACTAAAACTTTTTCTCCACCCATATCTACTTCAACGTACCATACTATGTCCTTCTCTAATTTATTAATCTGCTCAGGTGTTAAAGCTTTACCAACTTCTAATCCTAAATTCTTTTCTACATTAACTGCACTATCTAGCATATCCTTTATATTATCAGAAGTTATTTCACCAGTATAACCTAGTGCATTTTTAATAGTTTTATTTATAAGTTGTTGTTCATAATAAGCATCTCCAATAACAGTTGATGTTTTATTTGAATTGTATCCAATTTTATTAAAGAAATATTCAGAACCAAAATATTTACTTGGATCTATAAAATCAATATTTGTCTCAAATTTATATTGAATATTTTTTCCAGGTCTTGGTGCTGCTAATTTAAATATTCCATTATCTCCTTTTGGAATTTCAATATAAGAAATAGGATTAATTGTTCCAGCTACTGCTATTGAACTAACTGTTCCTCCAGTTGAAGCATCAATTACTTTACCATCTATTGTAACACTTCCTTTGATAACCTCTACTCCTTCTGGGTATTTAATTCCATTAGCTTCAGTTACACTATTAGGATCAGTTACAATTACACCTAAATCTGTATCTACTGTATCTACTGGTTTACCATTTATATCTACAGTTATTTTCTGGTTTCCTTCTTTTTTAGAACCACTACCTATATTTTCAAATTTAATTTTTCCATCTATATTTATATTTTTTCCAGCTAATATTTCAGCTGCTGTTTCACTTGAATAGATATCTCTTTTTAATTCTTTAACTAATTCAGAAGTATTTTTAATACCATTTTTATTTGTTAGTGCATTATTAGTTGCTTTATCCAAGAAATTATAAAATTCTTGCATTTCTAAACTACTCCACTCTTTATTTGTACTATCTTCTATTTTTATTTTTCTTAAGGCCATAAGCACTGGATTATAAGCTAAAATATTTCTTTTTGCTCCATTTTTCTTATCTATACCATCATAAAGATTTCCTTCATAAATTTTTTCTACTTTTGCTTTATCTAATCCGTTTCTATATGTATCCTCAACTTTTATTTTAGTATATTTTAAATATCTATCAATTGGAATTTGTTGTTCTAAAGTTTCATTAATAACTTCTCCACTTCCCTTAATATTTATATCATTAGCTCCTCTTATTTTAGCTGATTGATTATGTAATTTCTCCTTAATTGCAATATTTATATCTTTTCCAGCCTCTATTGTTGATTGAGCTTTTACTGCATTTCCACCTTTTATTTTAGGAAGCCATATTTCTACCCATGTTGAATTATCTTTTGTTACTTGTAAGTTTAGAAAAGCATGTTTTCCAGCTCCATATTCTAATTCTACTTGGTTTATATCTACTATACTTTTATTTTCTAATTTTTTTACATTTATATCTAATTTTCCACCAGCAGATATAGTTCCACCTTCATTTAAAAGAGTTCCATTTGTTGCAGTTAATGACATATCATCTTTAGATTGAATTGTACTATTCTGATAGTTATTTATATCTCCATTTTCTGATGTTATATCTATTTTTCCTTCACTCCAAATAGTTGCTCCTGTTCCTTCTTTTTCTCCATTAGTTACCGTTTCTTTAGCTTTTAATTTAATATCTCCCTTACTTACTATCATTCCTTTGTTTGTAATTGCTTTTCCAGCACTAAAGTCTAAACCTCCTAGATTAGAGAATTTTCCTTCATTAGAGATATTTCCTCCTGTTACTAGTGTCATAGTATCTTTAGATGACATTTTTCCAGATTTACCTAGATTAATATCTTTATCATTAGTTCCTAAATCTACAGTTAATGTCTTTTCACTAGCTATTGTTCCAGAGTTCTCAAAATTCTTATCTAAAGTTTCAGCTTTTCCATCTATTAAAATACTTCCACCAGTAATTTCTCCACCTTGTGGATTATTTTTATCACCATTACCTTTATTATCAAATCCTTTAGCCACTTTAATAGTTAGAGCCTCTTCTCCCGAAACTTTTCCACTCATCTCATTAGTAAATGTTCCTGTATTTACTACTAGTTCTCCAGATTTTAACTCTCCTTCTTTAGCTGTTCTTGTTTCTTTACTATTTTTTCCAACTTTTAATTCGCCAGAGTTTGTAACACTATCTTTGATATCTAGTTTTCCACTACCTTGTACTAATAACTTCCCTGAATTTGTAAGAGTTTTTTCTCCAGATATATTTACATTCCCTTTTGCCTCTATATTTCCTTCATTTGTTATATTATCAGTAGCTTTTAAACTTAAGTCTGTTGTATTTATTTTCCCATCTTTACTATTATTAAATATTGATGATTCTACATTTAACCCTTTTTCTGCCACTATTGATTTTTTGTTATCAAAAGAGTTTGTCTTTATTGTAGTATTTTCTTTTACAGCTAAACTTCCAGTATTATCAAATTTAGCTTTATTATTATCTTTTTTATCTACAGCCAAACTACCTTTTATAACAGTATTAGTTTTATTTACTAATCCACCACCATCAATAGTTAAATTTCCTGTTACATTCACTGCAGAATCTTTATCCTCATCATTACCAAATGTAACATTTTCTCTGTCATTTCCTACCAGTTTTATCTGTCCATTTCCACCCACATTTAGCTTATTAAATTTAGCATTTTGAGCTTCTACTTCTATATCTTTTGCAACTTTTAAATCTTTACTATCAAAAGCTTTTTGTACCTTTGCTACCAGTTTGTTTCCAACTGTCATTATCTCATTTACAAAGCTATTTCCACTTACATTAGCATCTTTTCCTACTGAAATGTTTCCAGTATTACTTATATCACTATTCTCTCCACTAGCTTTTAGATTTAAATTTTCATCTGTTACTATTAATCCAGCATTTTTTAAACTTCCACCTGTAGTAGTTATATTGATATTTTTAGATTCGATAGTACTTAATCCATCTCCCTCTTTTCCACTTTCTTTCTTCTCTACAAGTGTTGAAATTTTTGCTTTTAATTGAGCTAACTCTTTTATTTTATCTATATTTTCTTTCAGCTCTTTATTTAAAATATCCACATCTTTTGAGTTTGAAGCTTTAAGTTTTGTTTCTAGCTCAGTTACTTTGTTTTGGAGTTCCTCTAATTTACTATTTCCACCTAATTTTGTGAACTCTTCAAGTGCTTTTGAGTATTCTTTTTGTAACTCTTGACTTCCTGTACTAGCAAAAGTTTTTCCAGTAATGTCTATTTTTTCTCCTGCATAGATTCTTTGAGTATTATTTATAGCCTCGTCAGCTTTTAAATTAATCTCTTTTCCAGCTTCTAAAATACCAGTATTGTTTAGCGCTCCTTTTGAAGTTACTTTTATATCTTGAGTAGCTTTTACTATTCCATTATTTTGAGTAGTTTTATTGCTAGTAATATCAATTGTAGTTGCTGACATACTTCCTATATTTGGAAGAGTTTCTAATGATGTATTAAAATCTTTTAATTCATCTTTTAACTTAGTGAATAACTCAACTTTTTTCTCAAGTTCTGTTTTTTGTTCTCCAGAAGCAGTTTTTATTTCATTTTTTAACTCCTCTAAAATTTTATCTATCTCTTTTGTTCCATCTTGACCTAAATTATAAAAAGCTTGTAAATATTTATTTAATCCTTCTGCTGTTCCAGCATTTATTACTTCATTTACCATCACTAGTAATTTTTGAGTAGCGTAAATTTTTCCACTATTAGTTAGCTTTGTATTTTCACCTGTGATAGTTACATTTTCTCCTGCCCCTATTGATGAATCTCCACCATTATTAGAAATCTCATTGCTTTTTGAATTTGATTTGATAGTTACATTTTTATCAGCAAATATCTTTCCTGTATTTACTATATTACCTGTAGATGTGATTTCAACATCTCCTTTTTGTGCAACAATATGTCCTAAAGTATTTGAAAGTGTTTCTACATCAATTTTTATATTATTTTCTGTTCCAGCTCCATAAGATTGTATTAAACCTTCTGTTTTTAAATCTTTTACTTTTATATATATTGAACCTTGTCCTAATGGATAATCAACAGTCGAAGCTACTATTTTTCCCTCTTTACTATTTACTAGATTAAATCCTTGACCTTCAATCTCTACAGCATATCCAGAAATTGTTCCAGTATTAGTAAAAGTTCCATTTTTAAAGTTAACTTTTACCTCTCCTAATCTATTTGCACTCTCTCCTTGCTTAGCAATATTTTGTCTGATTTCTCCATTATTATTTATTGTTTCTCCAATAATTTTTATATCAGAACCTTGTAATGAAGCACCTTTCTTATTATCTAATACTTTAGATTTTAAATCTAATGTTCCTGAAGAATATATTAAATTATTATTTGTTAATTTTTCTTTTGCATCTATTGTAATTGAACTTTTATCTATTAAATATCTTGTATTAGTAATAGAAGAATTATTAGTAAATGTATTAGAAGAGATATTTACTCTCTCTCCTTGTATTCCTGTTCCTACCCATGAATAATCATTTTCTGTTAAAACTTCATTTGTCATTGGATCGGTTACAGTTATTTTTCCTTCCTTATCAGTAGTTAGAACTAATGGAGGATCATCAGAACTATGCCCTTTTCTAACTGGTCTCATCAAAGTTTCTAGTGTGATATCTCCAGTTACATTTATTAAAAGCTCTCCTTGTGCTAGTATACCTGCTGTAGTTTTCTTATCTCCTAGAATTTTTAAATTTTGTGCTTTTATTTCCAGTCCTTCAGTTCCATTAGCACTTATAAAGTTACTAATCTCCATATTTCCAGTTACATTTAATTTAACTCCCTTAGTAGATGTTATACTATAATTATATGTTTTACCATCAACTTTATAAGTTCCATCTATAGTTTCTAGTTTTCCAACTCCCTTTACTTCAATATTTTTTTCAGAGTTTAAACCTCCGATACTTATATCCCCTTTAGCATCAATAGTAATATCTCCTTTACTTCTAATAAGACCTTCATGTCTTACTCCAAGTCCTTCAGTTGTGCTAATTAATCTGATATTATTACCATACATAGCTCCTAATGGACCTGCATAGATTCCAAAGTTTTTTGTTGCTTTTTCCCCATTAGTCTGTCCCTTTACCTCTGGTTTATTTTTATTACTTAAATCTACCTTATTGTTTCCTGCTATGAAGTTTAAGTCAGCATCATTTTGTCCTTCTCTAGAAGATATCTGTCCAGATACTTCAATAGTTTGAGAAATAATATTAAAGTAACTTCCAGAAGTATTTACTCCTTCTCCTTCAATATTGATATGTCCTTTAGTAACATCTATATTTAAATTCTCGTTGTTTACTTTACCAGTTGTTAAAGTTACTCCACTAGTATTTATAAATCCACCACCATTAACAGTAATTCCATTTTCATTGGCAAGGATAAAGTCTGCTTTTTGTCCAGCTATCTCCACTGGTCCATCTAAATAAGATTTATTCTTTCCACTAACCTCATTTAAAATAGCAGTTGCTTCTTTCCCATTAAGATTTGTATTTTTTTCTACAATACCACCTAATTTAGTATCTACATACGGTTTAGTACTATTGTTATTAAAAATTACTCCCTCTTCTCCAACGTTAAATTCTATAAACTTATTATGTGAAATCCCATTCTTCTCTGGAGCAACTATATTTATAACATCTTTATTATTTGCTGCATGACCTTTCTTTATTCCACTACTCTCATCAAATTTTATATTATTTTTCTCATTTCTTGGTCTAAGGTCTCTAGCTAAAGCTTCCTCTTCTACAAAACCCAATCCTCCTGTTATCAAAAAAGTTACTATTAAACTCAAGGTTATTCTTTTCTTATTTTTTAAATGATGTTTCAGTAACTTTTCATTAAATTTCAAATAATTCATAAACACTCCTCCTAAAAACTATAACTTATATTAAAATAAACTGGATTTTTCTCATGTGGCATTCCTGCAGCCCATTTCAATGGAATACCATATGTAAAACTTCCGTTTAAATATCCTATATCAAATTTTACTCCTAAAGCCATTCCTGCTATCTTATCTGAAGTTGGTAAATCTTTATCTCTAGATACTCCAGCATCTAATCCTATGAATGGTTTAAAGATAGATAGATATTTATTTGTATCCTTATTTCCTAAATATGTTAATGTATTATTTACATAAACCCCTTTATTTCCAGCAACAGAACTTTCTTTAAATCCTCTTACTGTATACTCATCTCCCATTGTAAACTGATTTACAGCTAACAATCTATCATCGGAATAGCTTCCTCCTATTCCCATTCTATATTGGAACCCCTGCTCTTTTATACTAAAATATCTTAACCAATCCAAATTAAAGTTTATCTTATCATATTCTATTTTATAGTCTCCCTCTTTTAATGGTTTAGGGTCTCCTTCTGCTCCTAACCAAGGAACTCCTCTTTCATATTCAATAGCTCCAAATATTGTTCCCCCTAAAAATCTATTTGTATGATCTAGAGAAATAGTCGTATTGGCATACTTTTTACTATTTACTTCTAATAACAATCCATTTAAAGTATTTTTAGTATCTCTTATTGTCAATCCAGTATGAAGAGTTGTTTTTTGATATTGACCTCTTGAGATTACTCTACTTAATTTTAATTTATGCTTTTCTGTTTTACTTTCTGTTTTATATGAACCAATATCACTTTTATAGGTGTTATAGTTATCTCCTAAGTTATAATTATAAGCTATTTTCCAATAACCAAGAGGAAAAGCTAGTCCTATATCATAGTTTGATTCCTTATCTTTTTCTCTATCCTTTGTTAATCTTTCTATATAATTAAGAGTTAAGACATCATTTATTCCAAAAAGATTGTCCTGAGAAAAATTTATATTTACTTTATTTCTACCTTTATCTTTATAACTACTATTATCCATTCCTAATGAAAAACCAGTAGGAGTATAATTTTCTTCTATCATAATATCTGAATAACCATATTCTTCTGTTGGAGAAATTTCTGCAACATTATTATTTCCACCAACATTCATATTTTCAATTCCTTGATCCATATCTTTAGTATTTAATAGCACATCTTTTTTCATAGGAAAAGCTGTTTTTATTCGCAACTTGTCTCTAAAGCTTGAATCTCTATCCATAAATTTTATATCTCTTACTTTTCCCTCTTTTACTTCATATATTAATTGTCCTTTATTTATATTTCCAGACTTTAAAGTTACCAGAGTGGTTGAATACCCTTTTATTAGAAATACATTTGAAAGCTCTATCAAAAGATTGTATATATCTTCTTTTCCCATCTCAGTATTAATATATTTTTTTATTATCTTATCTGTTTCCTTTTTTAACTTTTTCGATCCTATCAATTGTATGTCTGTAAATAGATATTTTTTACCATCTTTTACCTTATCTAAAATACCTGTTTCTACCTTTGTTTTAGTTTTATTAGGATACATAAGCTGCTGATTTATATAATCTTGTTTTTGCCTTAACTCAAGTAATCTCTGAGTTTTCTCTATATCACTTAAACTATCTCTTTGAATAGTAGCAGCATTTAAAATGCTGTTACTTACTATCAAAGTCAATAAGCTTAACTTCACTCTCCAACTTTTCCTCACTCATTTCCCTCCCAATTACATCGATTTAATATATCTCTAATTCATATTTAAGATTCTTCTCATTATCTCCCAATATATTTAATTCTACTAATTTTTCCTCTTCATCTGTTTGAGAAACTTCTAATTCTTTTTCATATAGAGCTTTTCCTGGGGAATTAATTGATTCTAAAATTATTTTATATTTTCCACCAGTTAAATTCTCTATCATAAAGAAACCATCTTTCTCAGGAACTACTACTTCTATTTTTTCATTACTTGACATATCATATACATTTAATAAAAGTGTTGGTAATAGTGTATATTTTAAAGTAGCATCTTCTATATTAATATTTCCACTAACTATTTTTCTAGATTTCATTGGAATATCTAAATTAGTTGTTGTAGCTGGTCCTATTTTTACTTTATATTTATCTGCTTCTGCTTTATATAAAGGATTCTGTGTTTCAAATTTTGTAGTATAGACTCCAGGAGATAAATTACTTAATTTATATTTACCATTTTCATCTGTAGTAGCTATATTTCCTCTTACATTTACTTCTGTTCTTGGTAATGGTTTATCTATTCCTTCATCATATCTATTATTGTTATTATTATCTACATAAACAACTCCAGCTATTCTTCCGTTATCAATAGAATTTATAGGTGCATTTACATCTCTTAAATTTATAAGTTTATCAACAGTAAATCCTGTATCTGAATAACTAGTTCCTCTATCTTTTTTATATGAGGCAGTTCCTGTAAACCAATCATTATAGTCTATATCAAATGCTAACCCAAATACATCCCCATATCTATCTGATTTTTCATAATAAACTCTATATCTAATTCCATTATCTGTATATCTTCTACTTGTAACCTCAAATTTGTATTTTGTTTCATCATAGTTTCTAAGTGTTTTATGTGATACTCCTGCATAAAGTATATAATCTTTGAAATAATAACTTCTTATGCTAAAATCATGTTGTGTATAATCTGTTGTTAAATTTCTATAAATTCCATATTCTGGAGTAAAATTTCTAAACCCTGCTCTTAAAACTGCTCCTATCTCATTTTCTCTTCCAGTATAAGAATAATTTGTAGTATAATATTTAAGTGCTAAACTTAGATTTTCATTTAAAAATTTACTTTTACTTATTTCAAAAGCTTGTTCATCTTTTTTAAATATTCTATTTTCTGTAATTTTTGAATATTTACCACCTTCTGCTGTTAATCTATAATCATTGAAGTCTTGTCTATATTTATAGTAATAGTCTTCTCCATTTCCACCACTATTTTTAAATGTTTCAACATCTACACTGAATGGATATTTTGAAAAATCTCCTACATATACTGCTCCTAATTTTAAACTTTCTCTATTTTGAAGAGATTCATTCCAATATGAAGTATATTTTAAATCATAGTATCCTGTTTTTAAGGTTAAAGTATCTGTCAATCCATAGTTTACTTCACCTATAAATTGATAATATTTATCATAGTCAGAATCTCCCATAAATATGTTATAACCAAATTCTCCCTTTTTCTCTAAATCTTTATTATAGTCTCTTCTTAAATCTTCCTTTACTATTGAACCATCTTGATTATAAATAATTACATAAAATGAGTCTGAATTAAATAATGTTGGAACATTCTCAAATATATACCTTCCTGCTTTTACATCTTCATAAGATAGTAACTGTCCATTTCTATATAACTCTACAAATTTCCCAAGTGGTGCTTGTCCTGTTATTGTAATATTATCTCCACCCTCATCAGTACTGCTTATTCTATTATCTCTAGTGAAGCTAATACCTCTTACCTTACTAACTGTTCCACTCAATATCTCTGGCATTTTTACATAGTTATCTCCGAAGGTAATATCATGGTCTTTGTATACATCTCTATATGTTAATCTAGTTTGATAGTTTTTTAAATCTGGATATATTCCATGATAAACCTCTAACTCTCCATATAGTAATGGTCCATAATATTCTGTATCTAATGATTTACTTTCTGAATTATATTTTTGAAAACTTTTATTATAATTATATGTCAATCTTAAGTTTCCAGGCTCAAATAACTTTCTTTGCTCTGGAATATCCTTTTTGAGTGAAGTATCTCCCTCTAAGAATTTTTCTTTCCTATACTCTCTTAAATTTTCCAATTCTGCTGGCAATTGGAATAAAGTTTGAATTGCTATATTTAATCTATCTTCATCCACATCTACCTCTGATAGAGATAAAATATTTTTTAAAAAGCTAATATCTATATAAATTTTGTCATCTTTTTCAAAAATTTCATTTTGGTAACTTATTTTTTTATTATCTTTCTTTATTAATTTTTTACTTAAATTTATTACAGCTTCTTGTGTATAAATATTTCCAGAATCTATTATAAATTCATCATTTATCCATTTATTATTTGTTATTCCTAATATATTTAATAAGTTTTGTAATTCTACATATTTTTTTTGATTTATTATATATACTTTTGTTCCATCAACTTTTACTTTTCTATTAAACTCTAAATCATATAATCCTATATTTTTAGTAGGAACCTCTTCAGCGCAGACAAAAGTATTTATTAGTGCAAACAAACTTATCCATATTACGCCTCTTTTCATTCCATTTTCTCCTCATTATTTTTTATTTTTGTAATTCTAAAAATTGATCTTTTATTATATCTTTAATTCTTCCTATAGCATCTTCTGCTGCTCCACTGTTTATTCCAGTTGTTACATCTTTTCTAATTATATCCCCGGTTTTGATTCCACTTACTTTTAAATATAGATCAAACGAATATTTTAAAGCACCTAATTTATTAGCTCCATTTGTTTCCTCTTCAGGATAAGCAATAAAAAGATATGTATCATTATTTATATTTTCATTATGTATTTTTTTATCTAAAATTTTTATATTTTTTACATATATATCCATATTAGCAGTACTTCCATTTTTATACTTTTTTAAAGTATTTGCTGTAAGTTTCTTTTCTCCTAAATTTTCTAATTTTTTTAAACTAAATGGTAAGTTAAAATCACCTTCAATTCCTACAGAACCGTTATTACCATTATTACTCTGAACAGCCTGCATTTCTACTATTACTGTTGCCACTTTTATTTCACTTATACTTGAATTACTATTTAAAGCACCTGCATCTAATAATAATGTTTTTCCATTATTATATTTTTTAGTTGTTTTATAAGGTTCTATTACTGTCTTAACTTTTAAAGTTCCTTTAGCATACACTCCAATAGTTAAACAACTAAAAAGAAATATATACATATATAATTTTTTTAATTTTTCCATCATATTTCTTCTCCTTATTCTATTTTAATGTACCTCCAAACCATACATTTAAATGTAAACTTCCTTTATATACTCCCATTGGAACCTCTCCTTCTGGCAAAGTAAAATTAGCATCTATATTCGTTGTTGTAGAAAAAGTAGCTCCATTTACCCTATTTGAAAAAGGTTTTGAAATTTCTGTTCTTTGATTACTTCTATTTGCTCCAACTTCATTATCTATAAAATAACCTTTTCCTATAATTTCAGCATTATTTTTCTCATTCTTTAACTTAAATTCACCCATATTTGGTAATTCAAAATATACAGTCTCATATATTTTTCTTAAAAGTTCATCTATCTCATTATATGAAGATTTTACAGTAACAAGTAATGGTTTTCTAGTATTACTTACTTCACTATAAGTAAAATTTTTCTTATTTGATCCTATTACTAATTTTTGTGGTTGTTCTACATCTACTATTAAAGGATCAATTATCTTATAGATTATTGTTAGCCTTCCATCCTCGCCTTCCCACTTAACATCACTATAACTTATAATTGTAACTAATAAAAAGGACAATACTATAAAAATTCTTTTCATTAAACCCCTCCTCTTGCATTAGGATTTATTACATTTTCTGTTGGTGATATCGGTGTTACAAACACAGTAGCATTTATAGTTTTTTTGTATTCACCTAATCTTACATTTCCAACCTCTCTTATCTCTCCAACTATCGGAATCTTAATATCCCCTTGCTTTAATGTTCTATCTTTTACCCTTTGTAAATAAACATCTATTTTATCATCATACTTTTCATCATTTTTATTTGCATATTCAATTTGGTATTTTGCATATTTTGTATCATCTGGTGTTAAATCTCCATTTTTATCATAATCAACTTTCACTAACATATCATTTTTAAAAGCAGTTTTAAATTTTAAATCTCCTGTTTTAGTTATTTTTTGTTTGCTATTTCTTGGAATAGAACCAAAATCTAATTCAACTGGATCTACTCCTACATTTATAGAGCTTTGAACCTCTATCTCAAAATTAATATCTTTAGTTATTACTAAACTATTTGATGATGTATGAGTTTGTACAGCTTTACTCTTATGTGTTGTAGTAAAAAAAAATATGAATAACATCAACCCAAAACTAATCTTATACATCTTTTCTCTTTTCAAACTTATTACCTCCTATCTAAAAATTTTTAGAATGGTAAATAGCTTTCGCTATTTACCATTTTTTTATTTCACTGTTGCTTGAACTGTAACTGTCCCTACATAAGCTCCTAGCTTTTGATTAGCTCCTAAGTTTCCATTATCTTTATTTACTCCTGCTCCATCATCATAAGCAAAGAAATTACCAGTTAAAATCTTCTCTGCCTCTCCATTTGTATTTAAAGTAATTTGTTCTGGTTGTGTTGATAATCCTTTTACTGTTACATTTTTTATTGTTGTTACTGTTCCATCAGCAGTTGAACCATTACCATTTCTCCATGTTAAATCTGTTGTATCTTTTTCAAGGTTTGCTAAAACCTTTCCAGAAGTTAACATCTGTTTATCTGCTCTAAATACTACTCTTCCAGGAGTTCTACTATTTATAACCTCTCTATCCTGATAGACATTAGCTCCTCTTACAAGATTTCCAAAATCAATTGGTTCAGCTTCGTTCACAGCAACTCCTGCTACTACATTAGCTTTAACTCTTACTTCTGTTTTACTTCCTTCTGAGTTTATTCCTTCAGTACCTGGTGCTCCTAATCCACCATTACCTGCTGCAAAAACAGCTGCTGAACAAACTAGCAATGAAGTAATTCCCATTATCAGTTTTTTTTTCATTTTATTTTCCTCCTATTTTTATTTTAACTTTTAAATTTTTATTTAAAAGTTTTAACCAACTCATTATTAGAATTCATTAAATAAATTTTGTTAACTTTTGTCATAGCTTCAGGAAATTTTTCATTTATTTTATCTTCATATCCTTGTACTACTATGATGTTCTTATGCTCAATTTTTGTTTTTCCTTCTTTATCTATTCCCTCAAAGAAAAGTGTGAATGGTTTAGTTACTTCTCCATCATTTTTCAGTTTAAACTCTACTCTATTATTTAAAACTTTTTCTTCTGACACATTTCCTGATACTTTTAAATCATTAGGATTTCCTGAATATCCATAGACTATAACTCCTAAATTAATCAGCATATTAACTTGGCTATTTGTTGTTCCTTCTTTCATTATTACTTTGCCTTGTGGAGTCAAAGCTTTTTGTTCTAATTCTTCCATAAATAGTACTGCTCTATACTCACCTTTCGGTAAATTTCCTGGAGCTTCTATTGAAAATTTTATTTCTTTTTGATCTTTAGGTGGAACTGTAATAACCCTAGGATAAACAGTTCCCCATTTTCCTAAATATTTATCATCAGTATCTTTTTGATATGGAATAAAAGATATTTTTATTCTTTCTGGTTTATCTTTCCTGTTATAAAAAGTTACTGTTTGTGTATTTCCTAATTTATCTAATTGGTATACAAAGTCTGCCGGTGTTATTTCAATCGCTTTAGCAGTGCTCACTAAACCTAAAAAGCTTAGACAAAATATTCCTAATTTAGTTTTCATTATTTTTTTGAACTTCTCCATCATCTGATTTTACCTCCTCATCTTCAAAGAAACTTACTTCAATTCTTCTATTTAATTTTCTATTTTCTGCAGAATCATTGTCTACTTTATAAATATTTTTTACTGTTTTACTTGGGTCATTCTTCTGAATTCTTCCTTTTTCAGTTAATCCACTATTTACAAACTCTTTTTCTAAATTATTCATTCTCTCATTTGCTAATTTTATATTTAGCTCTTTACTTCCTGTATTATCTGAATATGCTGTCATTTCTAAAGTTCCTGATTTATCGTATTCATTTAATTGTTGTGTCATCTCTTTTACATTTTCTATCTGAATTGCTGGAATTTCAGTTTTATATGCTGAATACCCGCCTGTAATTTCATCCCCAGATACTGTTAATTTAAATTTAGGCTCCACTGGTTCTGTTGCTACAACTTCAGGAACAGGATCTTTTGGTGGATCTAATTTTACACTTTCAGGTATATCTCCAAATATATATCCAAATTTTAATCCTACAGTAGTATAATTCTTATCACTATAATTATTTTTTAATTTTGTATTTTCTCCAAGAACTTGAATTGTTACTCTACCAACACGCTTTTCTAATCCACCAGCAACATAGTATGATGAATCAAATTCTTTTTGACTTGTTTTTCCTATTCTTCCTACTAGAGAAACTGTATCAGTTATATTTTTCTTTGCTAAAGCATAATAAGTGTACAGTCTCTCTCCATCCTCTTTTATAAATTCATTATTAAGCTTTTTCTTTACCTCTCCTCCAAATCCTAAAGCATAAGAATCAAATCTTTTATATGCTTCCATTCCAAAATCTAGTCCATTATTAAATCTTTCAGAGTAAGTTTTACTTCCATATTTTTCATATGGAGTTATCCCAGCTTTTAATTCATAATTTAGTTTTCCTTCATCCCACTTACTTTTTACTTCTTCCTCTCCATATGTAACTCCTGAAAGAGCTAAAATACTTAACAAAAGAAGAAATTTTCCTTTTTTTGTCATTTTTTACACCTCTCTTTATAAAATTTTTTAATAGAATTAGTCAATTATTCTATAAAATATCAATGCTATTTAATTTCATATGAGAAATTATACAAAAAAAATATATTAAAGAAGTCCTATTTAGGATTTTTACAAAGAAATTTATAGTCATTTTGTACTTTAAAACACCTGTAATTCTATTTTTTCTAAAAATTTTTATTTTTAAATTTTTCTTTATTTTTCTTTTTTTCTCTTCAATATAATCTCTAAAAAATATAGTAATTCCAAAATTATTTCGAAAAAAATTATTATTTATTATTTTTTTTAGTATTAAAAACCTTTATTTCATTACGGTTTAGGACATTTTTAATTTGGTAATCTAATATAGTGTTGTTTATTGGAGATATAATGGCTATATCTTTCAATCTTATTCCATTATTTACAAGTTCAATAACTTTGATTATAACTTCATCAATCATCTCACTATCCGATTCAAGCACTATTATCAAATTAGACTTAATCGACACTTCCTGTGGTTTCATGCCCACATATGAAATCTGGATTTTTTTTGCGTTGGACGGAATGTTAGATAAAACAAATTTACCATCAATATCGGTCACTGTACCGATCCCCGTATCCTTAATTAATACGGAAGCACCAATAACGGGCTGACCGTCGTCAGCTGAGGTTATAACACCTGTAACTTTTGAAATTTGGGCCACTATCAAATTAACTCCCATCAAACAAAAGCATAGTAGTAGCAGTAGTTTCTTTTTCATATTAACTATTTTGGTTCATTTTCAAAGAGAGAAAAAGTGTCAATTATACGACTTCTTCTGTTAATGAACGCAAATATAGCCCATCTGATTTCCCGAGAATATTTTTGTTGTATTTATAACTACTTTCAATATAATAGAATATACTTCAAAACTACGCACATGGGATATAATCACTTAATAAACAGTATTATATAGATTCAAAAAAAATCAAGTTATATTCTCGTTCCGATATATATTCGTTCTTTCCGGAAGTGTGTTTTTATTCATTAAAAGAGATACGATTTGCCTGTCAAATCCATAAAAGAACATCTTGAAATTCATCATCAACTTTGTTCTATCTCCAATAAATAATCATAAATATCCTTTGAAGTATCTAAATCAAGCTTCTTCTTTAAACGAAATTTTCCGCTTTCTACCCCTCGTACCGACTTATTGGTTAAGTTGGCTATTTCCTTTGTATTCAAACCTAATTTTATTAATATGCACAAGCGTAAGTCCAATATACTCAAATCAGGATGTTTCTTCTTCAATTTATTATAAAAGTCCTGCGCTTCTTGTTCCACATAAAATGCAAAATCTTTTCCCAACTTATCTG
>ERZ833515.713-NODE-713-length-27820-cov-3.706933_pt1 | contig 27820 bp, 27 predicted proteins | sample MGYA00519949_ERZ833515 | MGnify/ENA primary metagenome ERZ833515 (study PRJEB31850, sample SAMEA3708741) | human gut metagenome | biome: human gut; feature: human-associated habitat; material: faeces | place: China | collected 2014 ...
ATTCACCACAGATTACACGGATTAACACAGAATGAGCTTAATCTACTGATAATCAAAGATGCTTATCTGTGCAAATCTGCGTAATCTGTGGTGAATACCACTTTTGACACACCCTCATCCCTATTTATAAATATTCAAAATATGTTATTATGATATTGATTAGTAATCCCGATAAATCCCAGTGGCCGGAGATGCTGAAGCGTCCGGCGATGAATACGGAGAATCTATTTGATACGGTGCGGAGCGTTATCGACCGTGTGAAGACGGAGGGAGACCGTGCTGTGCTGGATTATGAAGAAAAGTTTGATAAAGTGGTGCTGGCCTCGCTGGCAGTGTCGGAAGAGGAACAGCAGGAAGCGGAAAACCTGGTGAGTGAAGACTTGAAAGCAGCTATTCGCCTGGCAAAGCAGAACATCGAGACTTTCCACGCGGCACAACGTTTTGAGGGCAAGAAAGTGCAGACCCAGCCGGGGGTGACCTGCTGGCAGAAAGCGGTTGCCATAGAAAAAGTGGGATTGTATATTCCCGGAGGAACGGCTCCGCTGTTTTCTACGGTACTGATGCTGGCCGTTCCCGCCAAGATTGCCGGATGCAAGGAGATTGTTCTCTGCACCCCTCCGGGACGTGACGGAAAGGTACATCCCGCTGTGTTGTTTGCCGCAAAAGTGGCGGGTGTCAACCGGATTTTCAAAGCTGGCGGCATACAAGCCATTGCCGCTATGGCGTACGGAACGGAAAGTGTGCCTAAGGTTTACAAGATATTCGGTCCGGGAAACCAATATGTTACGGCTGCCAAGCAACTCGTAAGCCTGCGTGATGTAGCAATAGACATGCCGGCAGGACCTTCGGAAGTAGAAGTTTTGGCTGATGAAACAGCTAATCCCGCCTTTGTAGCCGCTGACTTATTGAGCCAGGCAGAACACGGAGTGGACAGCCAGGCTATGCTAATCACTACCTCTGTCGAATTGCAGCAAGCTGTAAAGGTGGAAGTGGAACGCCAACTGGCCTTACTGCCACGTAAAGAGATTGCCGAAAAGTCTCTTGCCAACAGCAAACTGATTGTAGTGGACAGCATGGAAGAAGCCATCGAACTGACCAACGCGTATGCTCCCGAACATCTTATCATAGAAACCAAGGATTACCTTTCCGTGGCAGAACGTATCGTGAATGCCGGTTCCGTATTCCTGGGTTCCCTCACTCCGGAGAGTGCGGGAGATTATGCTTCGGGCACAAACCATACCTTGCCTACGAACGGTTATGCCAAAGCATACAGCGGTGTCAGCCTCGACAGCTTTATCCGCAAGATAACTTTCCAGGAGATAAAGCCGGAAGGATTGAATATCATCGGCCCTGCCATCGAGCTGATGGCCGCCAATGAACAGCTGGATGCGCATAAGAATGCCGTGAGCGTGAGACTGGGGCAGTTGGAAAATGAAAATTGAGAGTTGAAAATAGAGAGTTGATGGCCTAAAGTAATTTTAATCGTAAATTGTAAATCGTCAAATTGTACATAACATGGTGAAAACATTACAAGAACTTACCCGTCCGAATATCTGGCGTCTGAAGCCTTATTCTTCAGCACGAGATGAATATAATGGTGCTGCGGCATCCGTTTTTCTCGATGCAAACGAGAATCCTTATAACATGCCGCACAACCGTTATCCCGACCCCATGCAGCGGGAGCTAAAGACAGAATTGTCTAAAATTAAAAAGGTGAGTCCCGATTCCATCTTCTTAGGGAATGGCAGTGACGAAGCTATCGATTTGGTGTTCCGTGCTTTTTGTGAGCCCCGTGTGGACAATGTAGTGGCCATCGACCCTACCTACGGCATGTATCAAGTCTGTGCCGACGTCAATGATGTGGAGTACCGCAAGGTGCTGCTCGATGAGGATTTCCAGTTCTCTGCCGACAAGCTTCTGGCTGCTGCGGATGAGCATACCAAACTGATTTTTATCTGCTCTCCCAACAATCCTACCGGCAATGACCTGCTCCGTAGCGAGATTGAAACGCTGATTCGCCGGTTTGATGGGTTGGTGATACTGGACGAGGCATACAATGACTTCTCCGAGGCACCTTCCTTCCTCGAAAATTTGAATCAATATCCGAATCTCATTGTACTGCAAACCTTTTCCAAAGCATGGGGATGTGCTGCCATCCGTCTGGGTATGGCATTTGCCTCACCGGAGATTATCGGTATCCTCAATAAAATAAAATATCCCTATAACGTGAACCGGTTGACACAGAAGCAGGCAGTGGAAATGCTTCACCGCTATTATGAAATAGAACGTTGGGTGAAGACCCTGAAAGAAGAGCGGGAGAACCTGGAAGCCGAGTTCGCCGCACTGCCATGCACGGTGAAGATGTTCCCCTCCCATGCCAATTTCTTCCTGGCCCGTGTGACGGATGCTGTGAAGATTTACAATTATCTGGTAGGCAAGGGTATCATTGTCCGCAATCGTAACTCCGTGTCACTTTGCGGAAATTGCTTGCGGGTGACGGTGGGAACAAGAGGGGAGAATGAAAAGTTGATTGAAGCGTTGAAAGTATTTACGATTTGAGCATTTACCATTTATGAAGAAGAAAGTACTTTTTATAGACCGTGACGGAACATTGGTCATTGAGCCGCCCATTGATTATCAGCTGGACTCCCTGGAGAAGCTGGAGTTCTATCCGAAAGTGATGCGCAATCTTGGCTTCATCCGCAGCAAGCTGGATTTTGATTTTGTGATGGTGACCAATCAGGACGGGCTCGGCACAGCTTCCTTTCCGGAAGAGACCTTTTGGCCGGCACACAATCTGATGATGAAGACATTGGCCGGCGAAGGCATCACCTTCGATGACATCTGCATAGACCGCAGCATGCCCGACGACAATGCACCGACCCGCAAGCCACGTACCGGAATGCTTGCCAAATACCTCGATAACCCGGACTACGATTTGTCCCACAGTTTCGTTATCGGCGACCGGCCTACGGATGTGGAACTGGCAAAGAATCTGGGCTGCCGCGCCATTCTTCTGCAAGATGACACGGCGTCATTGAAACCCGTTTCCGAAGGTGGCAGTGCCGCTTGTGACGGACTGGGAGATTACTGCGCCCTCGCCACCCGCGACTGGGACAAGGTGGCCGAATTCCTCTTTGCCGGTGAGCGTACGGCAGAAGTACGTCGCACTACCAAGGAGACAGATATATACGTATCCTTGAATTTGGATGGCGACGGACATTGTGACATCTCTACCGGACTGGGCTTCTTCGACCACATGCTGGAGCAGATAGGCAAGCACGGCGGCATGGACCTTACCATCCGTGTGAAAGGCGACCTCGAAGTGGACGAGCATCACACCATCGAAGATACTGCCCTTGCCCTGGGCGACTGCCTTTATCAGGCCTTAGGAAGCAAGCGGGGCATTGAACGCTACGGCTATGCCCTTCCTATGGACGATTGTCTTTGCCAGGTGTGCCTCGACTTCGGCGGACGTCCGTGGCTGGTATGGGATGCCGACTTCAAACGCGAGAAGGTAGGAGACATGCCTACGGAGATGTTCCTGCACTTCTTCAAGTCCTTGAGCGATGCTGCCCGGATGAATCTTAATGTAAAAGCCGAAGGACAGAACGAACATCATAAGATAGAGGGCATCTTCAAGGCGTTGGCGCGTGCACTGAAGATGGCGGTGAAGAGGGATATTTATCACTTTGAACTGCCGAGTTCGAAAGGAGTGCTGTAGAAGAGGAGGGCAGGTAGCATCACACAAGCAATCACTGTATACAGTCACTTTGCTGAATGTACAGTGTTGCTTTATCAGTAGTACAGTGCTGCTTTATCGGTAGTAAAGCATCGCTTTATAGCCGGTAAAGTGATACTTTATCAGTAATAAAGTGACGCTTTATTGTTGATAAAGAAAGATAAAGTAGGATGCCGCTGATTAAAAGGTGTTTATCTATCCGTTTTCCGGACGTATCTTCCGGAATTTTTCTGTATATTTCTTGCCATGTCAGTATATAAATCGGGATTTATACCTAATTTTGCATCCCGAAGAAAACCGATATATACAGATAAGGAATTATGTCACATTTGGCTCCCCTCATAGCTGATTTAGCTCTGATATTGATTTGCGCGGGGATTATGACCCTGCTTTTTAAGAAGTTGAAGCAACCACTGGTGCTGGGATATGTGGTTGCAGGATTCCTTGCCAGCCCTCACATGGCCTATACACCGTCGGTGATGGACACGGCTAATATACAGACCTGGGCAGATATAGGTGTTATCTTCCTGTTGTTTGCACTGGGATTGGAATTCAGCTTCAAGAAGATTGTGAAGGTGGGAGGGGCGGCGGTTATTGCTGCGTGTACCATCATCTTTTGTATGATATTGTTGGGTGTGGCGGTAGGTACCGGTTTCGGCTGGAAACGGATGGACTGTATCTTTCTGGGCGGTATGATTGCCATGTCGTCCACCACCATTATCTATAAGGCGTTTGATGATTTGGGGATGCGCAAGAAGCAGTTCACGGGACTGGTGCTCAGTGTGCTTATTCTGGAGGATATTCTTGCCATCGTATTGATGGTGATGCTCTCCACGATGGCAGTCAGCCATAACTTCGAAGGTACGGAGATGCTGGAGAGCATTGCCAAACTGCTGTTCTTCCTGATACTTTGGTTTGTGGTAGGTATTTACCTCATCCCCGGATTGCTGAAGCGGTGCCGGAAGCTGATGAGCGAGGAAACCTTGCTGATAGTCTCTCTCGGACTCTGTTTCGGCATGGTGGTGATGGCTGCACATACGGGGTTCTCGGCTGCTTTCGGTGCCTTCATCATGGGTTCCATTCTTGCCGAAACGGTAGAGGCGGAGAGTATAGAGCGGCTGGTGAAGCCGGTCAAGGACTTGTTTGGCGCCATCTTTTTCGTATCGGTCGGCATGATGGTAGACCCGGCCATGATTGTGGAGTATGCGGGACCTATTGTCGTGATTACTTTAGCGGTTATCCTCGGGCAATCCCTCTTCGGGACGCTGGGTGTGCTGCTGGCGGGGCAACCGCTGAAGACGGCCATGCAGTGCGGTTTCAGCCTGACGCAAATCGGTGAGTTTGCCTTTATCATAGCTTCGCTGGGCGTGTCGTTGCATGTCACCAGCCATTTCTTGTATCCTATTGTGGTGGCGGTGTCTGTCATCACTACTTTCCTTACTCCTTATATGATTCGTTTGGCAGACCCCGCTTCCAATCTTGTGGATACGCATTTGCCGGAAAAATGGAGAAAGTTCTTGACCCGCTATGCTTCGGGTTCGCAGACCATGAACCATGAAAGCCTGTGGAAAAAGCTGATATTTGCACTGGTCAGGATTACGGTTGTATATTCCATCATTTGCGTGGCGGTGATAGCTTTGGCGTTCCGTTTTCTGGTGCCTTTCGTGCACGACAGTCTGCCCGGGGTATGGGGCTCTTTGTTGGCTGCCTTTATCATCATTCTGTGTATCGCTCCGTTTCTGCGTGCTATCATGATTAAAAAGAATCACTCGGAGGAGTTCGTGACTTTATGGAAGGATAACCGTGGAAACCGGGCGCCGTTGGTGGCTACTATTGTACTGCGTCTGCTGCTGGGTGTTTCGTTTGTCATGTTCGTTATAGCCGGTTTATTCAAGATGTCTGTGGGACTGGTATTTGGAGTGGCGGTGTTGCTGGTGACTTTAATGATACTCTCCCGCCAGTTGAAGAAGCAGTCCATCATGATAGAGAGGACATTCTTCCAGAATCTGCGGTACCGCGACATGCGTGCCGAGTATATGGGAGAGAAGAAACCGGAGTATGCGGGGCGTCTGCTGTCACGCGACCTGCACCTGACGGATTTTGAGATTCCCGGCGAGTCGGAATGGGCAGGCAGGACATTGGCGGAGCTGAATTTTGGAAAGAAATACGGTATCCATGTGGTCTCTATCCTTCGGGGCAAGAAACGGATTAATATTCCCGGAGCGTCTGTCCGCCTTTTCCCGCAGGACAAGATACAAGTAATTGCCACGGATGAGGAATTGAACATCTTCGGCCAGGAGATGGATAAGGTGTCTGCCATGAATGCGGATGTGATAGAGAAGAGTGAGATGATTCTACGCCAGTTCTGTGTGGACGGGCAGTCTCCTTTCCTGAACAAGACCTTGAAAGAAGCAGGGATACGCGAGAAATATCACTGCCTGATTGCCGGTGTGGAGCGGGGAGGGGAGACCTTGCATGCTCCCGACCCGCATGAACCTTTTGTGGAGGGAGATGTGGTATGGATTGTAGGCGAGAGTGCCGATGTGTACAAACTGGTCGGTCGGAAATGTGAAGGTTTCGACATGGGGTAAGGTCTACCCCATGAACGCTAATCAGAGTTTGTTCAGTATCTTGTCCATTACCCAGTTAGTCAGGGTGGCGCTTTCGCCGTCACAGCTGCAGACTGACTTGCCCAGCAGGTGGTCTACCACTGCCTGTATGAGCGGTTGCTGGACGTAGGTGGGATTTTCGACAATGATTTCCTCACGCCCTCTTTCTGTGTGCAGCGCAATGGGGTCATAGGTGAATACGGAGAAACAAATCATGCCTTTGTCTCCAATGATTTCTATACGGTCTTCGCGGGCAGATTCGTGGGCGACGAAACACCAGGAGCCGCTGCCCACCAGTCCGCTGTCAAACTGGAAACATGCGCTTAGGGTGTCTTCGGCAGGATATAGTCTGCCACGGTTGCTCTTGTAGCCGCTGGCTTCGAGGATGCATCCGAAGATTTCCTGCAGCAAGTCTATCTGGTGGGGTGCAAGGTCATAGAAGTATCCTCCGCCGGCAATGTCCGGTTGCACGCGCCACGGTAGGTTTTCCTTGTTATGGTCGAGGTCGCGGGGAGGCTGGGCGAAGCGGATTTGAATGTTGATGATGTTGCCAATATGTCCCTCCTCTACCAGTGACTTTACCTTCAGGAAGTAGGGCAGATAGCGGCGGTAATACGCGACAAAACATGGAACACCCGTTTCTTTGGAAATGCGGTTGATGCGGCAGCACTCTTCGTAGGTAACGGCCATCGGCTTCTCTATGTAGACCGGTTTGCCAGCCTTCATGGACATGATGGCGTATGTAGCATGTGAAGAAGGAGGAGTGGCAATGTACACGGCGTTCACCTCTTCGTCGTCAATCAGTTCCTGGGCATCGTCGTACCATTTGGGAATCCCTCTTTCCTTGGCGTAGGTCTTGGCCTTGTCGCCATTTCGGCTCATGACGGCCACTACTTCGGAGTTCTCTATTTTCTGAAATGCCGGTCCGCTTTTGTATTTGGTCACTTCTCCGCAACCGATGAATCCCCATTTAATTATTCTCTCGCTCATAATCTTTCCCTTATTTTACTCTTCCTCAAAATCGAATTCAAAGTCAAAATCATCCAGAAATTCCGGTTCTGTAAATTCTTCCAGACTCCGGCGGTCTTTTTTCGTTGGCCGTCCGGTACCTTTGGCACGGTTGACGAAACCGCTGACACGGCTCATCTCCAGCAGTTCATACTGTTCCGGAGTCGTTACATTCTCCATCATTTCGGCCACTAACTTTGCGCCGACACGCTTTTCGATGGGTTGCAGAACTTTGAAGGAATAGGTGACGGGGGGCTTGCGCACCTGAATGACGTCTCCCGGTTTCACCGTACGGGCAGCCTTTGCCAGTGCGCCATTGATGCTGATGCGTCCTTTTTTGCAGGCTTCGGCGGCTATGGTACGCGTCTTGAAGATGCGCACGGCCCACATCCATTTGTCAATTCTGGCTTCGTTCATTTCTTGTTATATTGATTCATGGTGATATCTATTCCCGCCAGGCAGAAACTTTTGATGATTTCTCCGGCTGTTTCCAATCTCTCGCCCATTGTTTTCCAATCTTCATCGGTAAAATGTCCCAGCACATAGTCAATCTGCCCACCACGGGGAAAGTCATTGCCGATGCCGAAACGCAGGCGTGCATAATTCTGGGTGCCCAGCGTTGCTGCAATATGCTTAAGGCCGTTATGTCCCGCATCGCTTCCTTTACCTTTCAGGCGCAGTGTGCCGAAAGGCAGTGCCAGGTCATCTACCACTACCAACACATTCTCCAATGGAATGTTTTCCTTTTGCATCCAGTAGCGTACGGCGTTGCCGCTGAGGTTCATAAAGGTGGAAGGCTTCAGCAGTAACAGTTGGCGTCCCTTGACTGACAGCGTTGCGGTGAAACCATAACGTCCGTCGGTAAAAGTGGCACCCGCAGCTTTGGCCAGAGCATCTACTGCCATGAATCCGATGTTATGGCGGGTTTCGTGATATTCGGGGCCGATATTGCCCAATCCTACAATTAAATATTTCATTGTCAGTGCTTCCTGTTTATGAGGGTGTTAAAACTGGTATTCACCACAGATTACACAGATTTGCACAGATAGACATCTTTGATTATCGGTACATTAAATTCATTCTGTGTTAATCTGTGTAATCTGTGGTGAATTATACACTCTCGTGAACCATAAAAAGAACGCGGATTATCGCAACTTTCCGCGGAAATCAGTATGAAATCTGCGTTGGCTGCGTTAATCCGCGTTCCCGAATATTTAGTCTTTCTTGGAAAGAATCGATTAGTTGCCTGCAGCAGCAGCGGCACCTCTTGCAGCACGAGTCAGCTTAACGGCGCATACAACAGCTTCTTTGGCATTCAGCAATTCCAATCCTTCGTATTGCAATTCGCCAACTTTAACAGTCTTACCAAGTCCCAAGTGGGCAACGTTGATAGTCAGTCTTTCAGGAATTACGTTATACAAAGCTCTTACTTTCAGCTTACGCATCTGGAGTACCAGCTTACCACCGGCCTTAACACCTTCTGCCAAACCTTCCATCTGTACCGGAACTTCCATAACGATAGGCTTAGCCTCGTCGATTTGATAGAAGTCAACGTGCAGGATAGTATCCTTTACGGGGTGGAATTGGATATCTTTCATGATAGCGTTTACTTTCTTGCCATCAATCACCAAGTCAACTACGTAGATGTGCGGAGTGTAAACCAAGTTGCGCAGACCCTCTGCAGGTACTGTGAAGTGAACATTTTCACCTGCACCATAAAGTACGCAAGGTACACCGTTGTTTTTACGAATAGCTTTCAAAGCTCTTGCTTGTTCCGAAGAACGTTCTGCAATAGTTCTTGCAGTTCCTTTTACTTCAATTGATTTCATTTCTAAAAAATTTGTGTTACTCTAAATTAAGTAAATTTTTTGCTTAATTCACCATCACACGATGTGGTTTACCACACGATGTTGCAAAAAAGCGGTGCAAAAGTACAGCTTCTTTTTGAATTATCAAAAGGTTATAACTTAAAATTCAATGTCTATCTTGATTTCTCCATCCAGAGGAGAAGCTTTTTCTTCTTGCGGCACTTCTTCTTTGGGCGTTTCGGGAGTTTCTGCCTCGTCGTCAGCGGCATGCCTTGTGTAGCAACCCTGCTGTTCCTGGATGAAGCCGATGGCCTGCTGGAGTCCGTTCATGAACTTTTCAAAATCTTCTTTGTATAGAAAGATTTTGTGCTTTTCGAAACTTACCTGAGAGTCGTCACCCTCGCCCATCACGATTTTCTTGCTTTCCGTAATGGCGAGAAACATTTCGTCTTTTCTGTTTTTCTTGACGTCCAAATAGTAGATGCGCTTACCTGCTTTGATGGATTGGGAGAATACAATCTCCTTGTCGTTCATGTCCGCTGCGTTTTTCTTCTTAAAGTCTTCCATATTATAATAGGTCTCAATTTTGATATTATCACCTTAAAACTTGTATCTCGTAGCTTTTAGCTCTTTATCGGGCTCAAAATTGACGATTTTTTTTAAACTGTCAAAAGAAAAAGACCGGATAATCAATATCTGCATTAAAAAATGTGATTTATTTATGTAAACTCATTAAAAATGCCTACTTTTGCGCCTTGTTAAAACACTAGTATTTACTTTAGAATTATGATCAACAGAGTTCTTATTCGTCTTAAGATTATACAGATTGTATATGCTTATTATCAGAATGGTAGTAAAAATTTAGACTCAGCGGAGAAAGAATTGTTCTTTAGCCTTTCAAAGGCATACGACCTCTACAACTACCTGCTGATGCTGATGATAGCTTTGACGAACTACGCACAAAAACGTATTGATGCGGCAAAAGCTAAGCTGGCTCCCACTGCCGAGGAGTTGTATCCCAACATGAAATTTGTGGAAAACAAGTTCATAGCCCAGTTGGAAGTGAACAAACAATTGACGGAATTCATCGCCAACCAAAAGCGCACGTGGGCCAATGATGAAGACTTCGTCAAGGGATTGTATGAGAACATAGTAGAATCAGATATATATAAGGAATATATGGTTTCTTCGGACAATTCTTACGAATGCGACCGTGAATTGTGGAGAAAGCTGTATAAGACTTTTGTCTTCAACAACGAGGCCTTGGACAGTGTGCTCGAAGACCAGAGCCTCTACTGGAATGACGACAAGGAGATTGTGGATACTTTCGTACTGAAAACCATCAAGCGCTTTGAAGAGAAGAATGGTGCCAACCAGGAGCTTTTACCGGAGTTCAAGGATGAGGAAGACCAGGAATTTGCACGTCGTTTGTTCCGCCGTGCCATCTTGAACTGTGACTATTACCGTCACCTCATCAGTGAGAATACGCGTAATTGGGACTTGGACCGTGTAGCTTTTATGGATGTTGTAATCATGCAGTGTGCCTTGGCCGAAATATTAAGTTTCCCGAACATTCCGGTGAGTGTTTCGTTAAATGAATATGTCGATATTGCCAAAGTTTACAGCACGGCCAAAAGCGGCAGCTTCGTGAACGGTACATTGGATGGAATAGTTAATCAATTGAAAAAAGAAGGTAAGTTAACGAAAAACTAATACCTTTGTTTAATAATAGAAACCAAAACTGAGTATTTATGAACTTAATGACTGTATTCTTCCTGCAGGCTCCCGCTGCAGGCCCTGCCGGTGGTGGTAGCATGATGTGGATTATGCTGATAGCTATGTTCGTTATCATGTATTTCTTTATGATTCGTCCTCAAAACAAGAAGCAAAAGGAAATAGCAAACTTCCGTAAATCGCTTCAAGTGAATCAGAAAGTAATCACAGCCGGTGGTATTCATGGTGTTATCAAGGAAATCAACGACAATGATGTGGTGCTTGAAATCGCTTCTAACGTTAAGATTCGTATAGACAAGAATTCTATTTTTGCTGCAGCTGCTGATGCGAACAGCAGTCAGGCATCTAAATAATAGAAATGTGAGCCTATGTTTGAACGTAGGAACATACAACGTACATATCTGAAGATATCTAGAGAAGTGAAGGACTTTCTGCTTAGCGATAAAAGCAGAGAGTTCTTCATTTTTTTGTTTTTCTTCTTTGTAGCCGGTGGCTTCTGGCTCTTGCAGACCTTGAACAACGACTATGAGGCGGATTTCTCTATACCGGTGCGGCTGAAGGGAGTGCCTAATAATGTGGTGATTACCTCTGAACCTGCTTCAGAACTCCGCATCAAGGTAAAGGATAAGGGAACGGTACTGCTCAACTATATGTTGGGAAAGAGCTTTTATCCCGTTATCCTCGATTATGCCGATTATAAGGGCGTGGATAATCAAGTAAGGATATATCCCCCGCAGTTTGAAAAGAAAGTGCTGAACCAGCTGAATGCCTCTACCCGCCTGCTTTCCATGAAGCCGGATACATTGGAGTACATCTATTCGACGGGAGCCTCCAAACTGGTGCCGGTGAAGCTGCGCGGCACGCTGAGTGCCGGACGTGAGTATTATCTTTCGGATACGATATTCAGTCCCGATTCCGTATTGGTGTATGCGCCGCAAGGCGTGCTGGATACGATTGCTGTTGCCTATACGCAACCGGTGAAGCTGGAAGATATATCGGACACCTTGAGGCAGCAAGTCCCCCTGCGTATCCAGAAAGGTGTGAAGTTTGTGCCTTCTTCCATTGAGATGATGCTTCCGGTGGATATTTATACGGAAAAGACAGTGGAGGTGCCGTTGCGTGGCGTTAACTTTCCTGCCGACAAGGTGCTGCGCGCTTTCCCTTCCAAGGTGCAGGTCACGTTTCAGGTTGGTCTGAGTCATTTCAGGCAGATTAACGCTGATGATTTTCATATTTACGTGTCTTATGAGGAACTGCTCCGTCTGGGTTCCGACAAGTATACGGTAAAGATTAAGAATCTGCCGAAAGGGGTGAGTCAGGTGCGTTTCAATCCGGCACAAGTGGATTTCCTGATAGAGCAAGTTTCTCCTGATTATGGCGATTAAGATAGGTATAACCGGTGGTATCGGTAGCGGAAAGAGTATGGTATCCCGGCTGCTGGAAGTGCTGGGTGTTCCCGTCTATATCTCGGATGTGGAGACGAAGCAACTGATGGTTTCCGATGCCTGCATCCGCAAGGAGTTGTCTGCCTTGCTTGGTGCGGAAGTGTATGCCGGTGGCACGCTGAACAAGCCTTTGTTGGCGTCTTATCTTTTCGGCAGTCCGGAGCATGCCAAAGAAATCAATGGTATTGTGCATCCTCGTGTGAAGGAGGACTTCCGGCAGTGGGCGCAATGCCGCGCCGCTTTTCCCATTGTCGGTATAGAATCGGCCATTCTGGTCGAAGCGGGGTTTGCGGGTGAAGTGGATGCTATTGTTATGGTCTATGCGCCCGAAGAGGTGCGCATTTCACGTGCCGTCCGGCGGGATGTTTCCTCGCGCGAATTGATAGAAAAGCGTGTCCGTAGCCAGATGGATGACGAAGAAAAGCGGAAGTTTGCTGATTTTGTCATTGTGAATGACGGTGAAACGCCGTTGATTCCGCAAGTGTTAGAGCTAATCGGTTCGCTATCTGAATAAATGCACTATCTGTTACGAAAATAGGTATCTCCTTAACAATAAAAATAAGCAAGCTTATTTTGTATTCTCTTCGGCTTACATTATCTTTGCCCCCCGAAAAAATAACTACTAATCATCAAAACAGAATATATTATGTTGAAGACTATTTTGTCCATTTCCGGTAAACCGGGATTATATAAGCTTGTTTCCCAGGGAAAGAATATGTTGATTGTAGAGTCGCTTGCAGACAAGAAGCGTTTCCCTGCCTATGGTAATGAGAAGATTATTTCTTTGGGCGACATTGCCATGTACACAGATACGGAAGATGTTCCTTTGAAGGAAGTGTTTCTTTCCATGAAGAAAAAGGAAAACGGTGCCGCCGTAGTGATGGATTTGAAGAAAGCTACTGCCGACGACTTGCGCGCTTATCTGGCAGAGGTACTGCCTACCTTCGACCGCGATCGCGTATATCCGTCCGACATCAAGAAGTTGATTACCTGGTATAATTTGCTGGTGGCAAACGGTATGACGGATTTTGAAGAAGCTCCTGAGGCGGAAACGAAGGAGGAAAGCAAGGCCGAGTAATCGGAGAAGGATTGAAATACAAAATAAAAGAGGCGATTCCCAATAGTCGGGAATCGCCTCTTTTATTTGGGGATACGGATTGCTTTTAATTTCTGAAAACCAGTCCGTCGTCAGTGGCATTGGCATCCACTGTAATAGGTTTGCTGCGGTCTACTTCCTGGGACAGCAGCTTCTTCGACAAATCGTTCAGCAAATAGTGCTGTATGGCACGTTTCACCGGACGGGCGCCGAATTCAGGGTCATAACCTGCATTGGCAAGGAAGTCTATGGCGGCATTTGTCAGAACAAGTTCCACACCGTTACCGGAAAGCATCTTCTGCACACTCTTGATTTGGAGCACCACAATCTGCTTGATTTCGGGCTCTGTCAGTGGCAGGAACATGATGGTTTCGTCGATACGGTTCAGGAATTCCGGACGGATGGTCTTTTTCAGCATATTCATCACTTCCTTCTTGGTTTCCTCTACGATTTGCTCCTTATTGCTACTGTTGAGTTTCTCCATCTGGCTTTGGATATAGCCGCTGCCCATGTTGGAGGTCATGATGATAATCGTATTCTTGAAGTTGACCGTACGTCCTTTATTGTCCGTCAGACGTCCGTCATCCAGCACTTGCAGCAAGATGTTGAATACGTCCGGATGCGCCTTCTCGATTTCGTCGAACAGGACGACAGAATACGGTTTCCGCCTTACGGCTTCTGTCAGTTGTCCGCCTTCATCGTAGCCCACATATCCCGGAGGCGCTCCAACCAGACGGGAAACGCTGTGTTTCTCCTGATACTCGCTCATGTCGATACGGGTCATCATCGTCTCGTCGTCAAAGAGGAACTCCGCCAGCGCCTTTGCCAATTCCGTCTTACCTACACCGGTGGTTCCCAGGAAAAGGAATGAGCCGATAGGACGTTTCGGGTCTTGCAGTCCGGCACGGCTGCGGCGTACGGCATCGGATACGGCCTCGATGGCTTCATCCTGTCCGATAACCCGTTGGTGCAATTCCGCCTCCAGATGCAACAGTTTGTCCTTTTCGCTTTGCAACATCTTGCTTACCGGTATGCCGGTCCAGCGGGATACTACGTCGGCGATGTCTTCAGCGTCCACTTCCTCTTTAATCATGGCCTTGTCACCCTGCATTTCGTGTAGTTTTTGCTGAGTTTCTTCAATCTCCTGGTTCAGCGCTTGCAGTTTGCCGTAACGGATTTCGGCCACCCGGCCATAGTCGCCTTCCCGTTCTGCTTTGTCGGCCTCGAACTTCAGGTTCTCTATTTCCACCTTATTCTGCTGGATTTTGTTGACAAGGGTCTTTTCACTTTGCCATTTCGCCTTGTACGAGTTTTCCTGCTCCTTCAGCTCGGCAAGTTCTTTGCCGATTTGTTCCAGCTTGGGCTTGTCGTTTTCGCGCTTGATGGCCTCGCGTTCAATCTCCAGCTGCTTTATCTTACGCGAGATTTCGTCCAGTTCTTCCGGAACGGAATCGACTTCCATACGTAGTTTGGCAGCGGCTTCGTCCATCAGGTCGATAGCCTTGTCCGGGAGGAAACGGTCGGTGATGTAGCGGTTGCTCAGCTCTACGGCGGCGATGATGGCATCGTCTTTGATGCGGACGTGGTGATGGTTCTCATAACGTTCCTTCAGACCACGCAGAATGGAAATGGTGCTCAGCGTGTCCGGTTCGTTCACCATGACAATCTGGAAACGGCGTTCCAACGCTTTGTCTTTTTCGAAATACTTCTGATATTCATCGAGGGTGGTGGCCCCGATGCTCCTCAGTTCGCCGCGTGCCAGGGCGGGTTTCAAGATGTTGGCGGCATCCATGGCGCCTTCGCCCTTGCCGGCACCCACCAGGGTATGGATTTCATCAATGAAGAGGATGATGTCTCCTTCGGACTTCTTCACTTCGTTGATAACGGCCTTCAGACGTTCTTCAAATTCGCCTTTGTACTTGGCACCGGCCACCAGTGCACCCATATCCAGGGAGTAGACTTGTTTGTTCTTCAAGTTCTCGGGGACGTCTCCACGTAAGATACGGTGGGCAAGTCCTTCTACGATAGCTGTTTTACCGGTACCCGGTTCACCGATAAGAATCGGGTTGTTTTTGGTACGCCGGCTCAGAATCTGCAGGACACGCCGTATCTCTTCGTCACGGCCGATAACGGGATCCAGTTTGCCGCTGCGGGCTGCTTCGTTCAGATTGATGGCATACTTTTCCAATGACTGGTAAGTGTCTTCGCTGGATTGTGAAGTCACTTTTTCTCCTTTTCGCAGTTCGTTGATGGCTTCCCGCAGTTCGCGTTCCGTCATCCCGGCATCTTTCAGAATGGTGGATGCAGTACTTTTCACATTCAGCAAAGCCAGCAGTACCGGTTCCAGGGAGACGAATTCATCACCCATTTCCTTGGAATATTGGGTGGCCTTCTGGAATACTTCGTTCGTTTCACGGCTCAGGTATGGCTCTCCACCGGATACCTTGGGCAGGGAATCAATCTGCTTGTCCAGTACAAGTGCTATCTGCTGACCGTTCATGCCCAGCTTCTGGAAGATGAAGTTGGTGACATTTTCACCCACTTTCATCACGCTTTGAAGTACATGCACGGGCTCGATGGCTTGCTGTCCACGGCTTTGTACCAGGTTCACAGCCTCCTGCACTGCTTCTTGCGCTTTAATGGTAAAGTTGTTAAAGTTCATATTTTGTTCTCCTTTCTATTTTATCAGTTTCATAACACTTGGGAAGGCGCAAAAGATTTGCCATTGGCACATTTCGGACAAATTGTCTGCATATAAATCTTGTAAAATGACAAATTGTCTGTAAATCAGTCGTTTTGTATCTTTCTACTTCATTAGATAAGAAGTTGGAGCAAAGTTTCTTTTCGTATTAAACTCTATTGGATAAAGAGAATGACAAATAAGGGTGTCATGCAGTGAGGGCCTATATGTTTTAGTAGCTAAGTCTTCGTGTCCCGGTTCCAAGGTTCTCGTGTTGCGGGAGGGCAATAAGCTAATGGAAGATAAGAGGACAAGACACAACGATGACTTCATTTTGTTCTGTCTTTCGGTTCTCTCCCTGCCTGTTCCCTACCTGCTCCGTGTATATACAGATGGACTAGATAGGGGCCGGATAGGGAGCAGGTAGGGAGCAGGTGGGGAGAAAAAAGGAAAATGTTCTGTTTGTCGGATTTTTCACATGATTCAATTTCGCCAATGGGTAAGTATATATGTTCACGGCTCTTTCATTTAACTCCTTTAAATTTAAGCGAAAGAGTCTTACACATGTTTCACCCTTTTGTGTATCGCCCTATCCATCGGGGTTTCAGGTGAAACTTCCATGACTGTTTGTTGCATCTATAGATGTAGCACGACCAAGTAGAGGATTATGACCGTCAAGTAGAGGTTTACAGTTCCAAACCCAAGCTTCAGCATCAGTTGTCCTGTCTATTTCCCGCCCCAATAGGTTTCACCGCAAACAACTGTCAGCCAGCCGATTTCTATAAAGTTGAAGGATATGAAGCTTTGTTTGCCTGATTTATACTTATCTTGTGATTTGGAAACGTAGGAAACTTTCAAATTTAGCACAAGGAGGGCATAGTGGTTCTCACGCTATAGCGTGGGCTGCTATTACCATATTCGTGCTAAAGGTTTTCCCCAAGGTTATTACTATTTTGCCCCACTGTCTAATGAAAACTTTTCATTTTGAGGTATGGCGTTGATGTTCCACAATGGGTACATTTGAAACCACCTCATAATGGCACGGTCATAATTCTATCGGACATGTCAAATAAATAGTGCCGTAATAAACTGAATCACAAAACAGTAGATTATCATAGTTCAGCCCTGATTATTACATCAAATATACTGCACATTAGAAAAAATGTAGTAACTTTGCGGATGACAAGAGAATTAAAATGAATATAACGGAATATATAACTCGTAATGGTGGCTACATATCGTCAGCAGAAGCCAAAAAGGTATCACTATATGACCAGTTATTGTATGGTACGAGAACCGGGCGGATTGTACGGTTGCGCCGAGGCGTATACGCACTCAATAATGGACTGGCCAAACAAATGATTGATGTCGAAACATTGGTACCAGGCGGTGTGTTGTGTCTTTATTCCGCATGGTCGTACCATGAGCTTACAACTCAAATTCCACAAGCATACCACATTGCGGTAGAACGCACACGACGGATAACGCTTCCTGTGTTCCCGCCTATTGAACTTAGTTTTATGACACAAAGGGCTTATGAGCTTGGAGTTATTGAAGTGGAGATTGACGGTTTCAAGGTTAAAGTGTATGATTTGGAAAAATCGGTCTGCGATGCTATCAAGTATCGGAATAAGATTGGATTGGATGTAAGTTCCGAAATATTCAATAACTATCTGTCGCGCAAAGAACGTGACATCACCCGTCTCTATGAATACGCATCGCAACTGCGAGTGGGTAAAAAAATTGATGAGCTGATAAAATTTATTCTATAATGAGCAAGACATATACAAACTCCGGAAAATCGGTTAAGGAACGGCTGCTGAATTTATCAAGAGCGGAACACTACAATCCGCAAATGATGATTTCCCGTTACATGCAGGAACGGCTGCTTTATCGTTTGTCCATCAGCAACTACCGTGAGCGTTTTATCCTAAAGGGCGGTGCGTTGCTTTACGCTCACGACCGCTTTGAAGCTCGTCCGACCTTGGATATAGACTTTATGGCGACCCGTATCAACAATGATAAAGAGAACATCAAACGAATTATCAAGGAAATATGCAATGTTGAATGTGTTCTTGACGGAGTCGACTATGACGCTGATACGGTAGAAGCGGAGGATATAACGGTAAACAAGGAATATCACGGAGTACGTGTTTCTGTCGTTGCTCATCTTGACACTGCCCGTCAGCGCGTATCTATGGATATAGGTTTTGGCGATGTCGTTACTCCTGCACCTCAAGAACTGGCTTTTCCTGCTTTGATTGATACTGTGCCGCAAGCGGAGATAAAGGCTTATTCATTGGAAACTGTCGTTGCGGAAAAGTTCCATGCCATGATAGTTCTCTCTTTGGCCAATAGTCGCATGAAAGACTTCTTTGATGTCTATCGTATTCTGGTGACAGACAGGGTGGATAGTGAAATACTGTCGGATGCTATTACATCTACTTTTGCAAATAGGGAAACTGGTTATCGGGAGAATCACCCCTTATTTACCGAAGAGTTTTTCTCATCGAAAGACCGCCAATCCTTCTGGAATGGCTTTCTGCGGAAAATAAAATACCCGGAATCCATAGATTTTCAGACCGTCGGCCTATTGATAAGAGAACGACTGCAACCTTATTGGGAATCACTAAGAAACGAGAGCATATTATGAACTATAAGCATATGATTATATTAATAGTTCGTTAAAAATTAGCCAATCCTAAGCAGCTTTGGCTGTAAATGAAATGAGTTCTTTGAAAAGTTTGTCAATAACTTGCGGGTCTGGGGTAATCCCACACACGTAAATAAATCGTTCAAGCATATAAGCATTGTGTATGACTGACTTGCAAGAGGATATGGAATAAGTTATTCCGAGTCTCTTACATGCCGCTTTGGCCAAGTTTACAGCGGCGAGCGATGCATGGAAGTGAAAATCCAGCTTTCTGAAGTCTGTTGACTGAGAGTTGGTGATTCCTGCATGCTGCTTGCTGTCTCTAAAGCAAAATTCCAGTTGGAACCTATTTCTGTAATAATCCAGAACTTCGCGTCCATCCATCGAATCGTCTGTAGAGAAGTAAAGCTGCCACTTGTCTGTCCTTCCGTTCATGGGATACCAGGCGGATAAGGAAACGTACCTTTTGAGAGCCGACAGGCACTCGGATTGGTATTGCATAAGGCGTGTTTCTTTAGTCATAATCAGAAGAGTTTGTAGACTTTTAATTTGCTAAAGGTTAACGAATTATGCAATACTTTTCTTCTTTATTATCAGCGGGTCAGTTCCTTTTTTCAGCACATTTTTCATGCTTAACCATTCGTTTTTGACAACGTTTCAATGACCTCTTTAGTATTTCCGAACCAGCTTTTGCCGGTTCTATTGTTTAACTTTTAAAGTTTCGGTAAAAATTTACCAAAGTATTGTATGTTCCAATACAAAAAGTGCAGGAATACAAGGATATTTGCTGCACTTTGTGTATTTTTGCACTCGGAAAGGGGTGACCTTTCCAAGACATACGAGAAAAAGAAGGAGCGTTATGCTTATCTTGTGATTTGGAAACGTAGGAAACTTTCAAATTTAGCACAAGGAGGGCATAGTGGTTCTCACGCTATAGCGTGGGCTGCTATTACCATATTCGTGCTAAAGGTTTTCCTACGACCTCCAAATCAGAACATGGCATTGCAGTGCCACGCTTCGTGGTTTGTATAAAATGGCTTTTGACACTGAAAGTCTCGCACAATTATGAAACATTTATTTTTATTAGCGCTGTCCTTTTGCGGATGCGTTTCTTTGTCGGCTCAAATCTCTAAAGTAGATTCTTTAGAAGAAGTTTTAAAAGCTAAGTTGCAGAACAAGCAGGTATTATCTGCCGAAATACAAAAAATAAGTTCAGGTGGATTAATGTTCTCCACAAAAAAGCTGGATAAGAAAATGGAAGAGAGCAGGCAACTCAACAATGAAATCCAGTTACTGCATGAGCAAATTTCTGCCGAGAAAAAAGCTGGTGGATATTATAAAAGACTTAATCTGAAAAATGAAACTTCCGATACTATTACCGTAAAGATATTGGACTACGTGAAATTCATGAATTGGTATAATGTGGAGCAACTGCGCATTGAGCAAGATTCGGAAACAATTACTAATGCCGATGAACGTTATAGATACAGAAACAAATATCAAAGGTTGAAATCCTTGATAGAATATGAACCTGATTTGACATACGAGAATGTCTATAAGGAAATAGGAGATCAAACTCCTTATTTGGAAGTGCAGATTCCCCCGCTTCCCCCTAAAGAACTGACTCCCTATGAAAAGAAATTGCTTACCATGCAAAAAGAAAAAGCAGCTATGATTGCTGGCTGGGAATGGGTAGATGATAAGGATAAAGCAAATTGGGAAAAAAAAGACGTTGCTTATCCCGAACAGTATAGTTTCTATGTACATAAAGAGCATCCGGAATATCAAATCAAATTCCGGAATTTAATCGATGATGGAAGAATATTTCCTCTTGTTTTCGATGAAAATGAATTGATTCGGATAAATGAAATAAACCGGGACTACCTACCAATGGATAAAATCAAAAAAGCTGTTTTTAAAAAGGATTTCTTAGCCAATAAATATAATGTGACGGATGAGAATGTACGTGAGTTTATAAAATGGCACTTGGGTATGCCAAGTAAATTGGATGTCATAGGAAGTGCGGCTGTAAAACAAATGAGACAACATAAAGCGGAACAAATAGAGGCTACGACTTTACAAGAAGCAAGGCAGGCAGCAGTTTCTGAAGAAAAAGTGAGAAACACAATGGGGGCAGTTCTCTCTACAAAAGAAGCGGAATTGGCGGAGAATTACATAAAGCAGCTGGATATAGATCATGAAAAAGATTGGGAAATTGCAAGCGTTACAAGGAAAAGCGGAACATCGTTTGAAGTTTTATCAGCATCAGGACTGAAAATAGTGTTGACATTCTTTGCTGAAATCAACTCTCATGAAAATTATTCAAATGTGGAAGTAGAAATATTGGAGGATTAAGAATATGGCGGTATCATTATTAATGAGAGATTCAAGCGAAAAAGATGGGCATATCGAAACAATACTCGATTATGTTTTATCATGGACTATAAGACGTTCCTCTATTATTTATGCGACAGAAAAGCCTTTACTATATCAATATTGCAGAACGATATTATTTAGATTATTAGATATAGAGGATTATGAACATATAAAAGTTAAATCCGTAGAGACCTGGAAACAATGGAATTACATTGATTTACATGCTAATGTGGAGCTGGAGTATAACGGAAACACGGAGCATCATGCCATCTTAATTGAAAACAAAGCATATACTTCCGTACATGATAATCAGCTGATACGATACAAACAGATATTTGAAGCATCATATGATCAAAGTCTGTTTAAATTGCATTTTGTTTTGATAACTTGTTTTGATGATATTCCTGAAAACATTCTCTATGCTTGTGAAGAAGCGGCGTTCAAATGTCTTTCTCTTTTGGATTTGTTTTCCAATGAGCAGAAAGATTCTGAAAGTGACCTGTTCAATGAATTTTGGTTACGGCAATGGTGATGAAATGAAATATTCATTTAAAATTGATTGAAACTTTTGTGTCTGAAACAATATTTTGTAAGAGGTGATAAATCCTTGTTTGGAATATACTGAACAAGGATTTGTTGTTTCAATGGCTTGATAGAATTTACTAAAAAGTACAAAATGAATTCAATCTATTGTTCATTTAAATAATATTCGTAGTTTTGTATTCAAGAAGAGTTATATGCTAGCATAGCACCATGAATCTTCGAAATTCGCAGGTTGCTAATTCGTCACACTATTTTTTAAAGTAACTCGCTGAATGCCCGTTTTTTTATTGGTTAAACCAAATAATAAAATCTAAGATAGGAGATAATGGAGGATAAGATAAAGTTTCCGGCAAATGTGATATTGATAGATGTTGCATTTCTGAATGAAGTGGTATATGGTGCAAAAAACTTTTTGGAAGGTAAGTTGGGACGGAAGCTACCCGATGTTGACCTGCCGGCATGGTTGAGCTATCTGGCACTGGACGCCGGCTTGAGAGAACAGGAAAATGAGGTGGAAGTGTTGCTGGTGCATACTCCGGCAGCGGATGTGCTGAAGTGTTGTGAACCATCCGATGTGAATAAACTGAATCACCAGGCATGCCGTACACCGCTGGGCGAATTTGCATTTTCTTCCGTCACCTCTTCCGGTTTAGTCTCTACCGAAGAGTTGTTTCTTGACCTGATGAACCTGGCACTTGATTCTGCTGATGTGAAGTGTTTGATGCTGTTGCCTTTCCATCAGGTATATGGTAATGGAGTGGAGGAGAAGCTGGCGGGTTTCTTCAAAGACAAGAATGAGGAAGAACGGGGCAAAGCTGTGTACTTCATTACGGAGGAACCTCTGAGCCCGGTGTATTGCCGCCTGGAGCCGGTGTTTTATTCTTTGGCGCATGCTTTCGGCATCAAGTCTGACGAATTATAAGATATAAGAAGTACATGAGCGATTTCCGTTTAAAAGTGTTCCTGTCTGTGGCGAAGAACCTGAGTTTTACAAAGGCTTCGCAAGAGTTGTTTGTCAGTCAGCCGGCTATAACCAAGCATATCCAGGAGCTGGAGGCCACTTATCAGACCAGACTCTTCGACCGTCAGGGAAGTAAAATCAGCTTGACCGAGTCGGGCCGGCTGCTCTTGGAGCATTGCGAACGGATATTGGAGGACTATAAACGGCTGGAATATGAAATGCACTTGTTGCATAACGAATATATTGGCGAACTCAAGTTGGGAGCCAGCACTACCATAGCGCAGTATGTGCTTCCTCCGTTGCTGGGCAGTTTTATCGGCAAGTTTCCGCAGGTCAACTTGTCCTTGCTGAATGGGAATTCCAGAGAGATAGAAGCTGCTTTGCAGGAACACCGCATTGACTTGGGATTGGTGGAAGGGGTTTTCCGCCTTCCCAATCTGAAGTACACTACTTTTCTTGAGGATGAACTGGTAGCGGTAGTCCATTCCAAAAGCCGTTTGCAATTGCCCGAAGAGATTACTCCCCAGGATTTGCCCGCTATTCCTTTAGTGCTCCGTGAGCGCGGTTCGGGTACGCTGGACGTGATAGAACGCTCGCTACAGAAGCACGGCGTCAAGCTTTCCTCACTCCATGTACTGATGTACCTGGGTAGTACCGAAAGCATCAAGCTCTTTCTTGAAAACTCCGATTGCATGGGAATCGTGTCCATCCGTTCCATCTGCAAGGAACTGGCGGCAGGCACTTTCCGCGTGGTCGAGATAAAGGATATGCCCATGCTTCGCGACTTCTGCTTTGTCCAGTTGCAAGGGCAGGAAGGAGGATTGTCACAAGCCTTTATGAACTATATGTTTATGTCCCGATAACAATAAGTTATAGTCTATAAGTAGAAACGATTGGCGGGTGTACTAAAATAGAACTACCTTTGCACCCGGAAAATTTAAGGAATAAACATTAGTAATAATAGTAAAATAAACAGTATGGCTTCAAATCGAGTTTTGGCTAAAAGCATTAATATGCCTTTTCTTCAAAGTAATAATAAATTTATTTATGTATCTCTCCTGGTTGTCCTCTCCTTCTTTCTGCTGCTGGACTATGTGCCCGGTATGCATGCCTATTCGGCATGGGTCACTCCGCCGTTGGCGTTGTTCTTGGGGTTGGCCTTTGCGTTGCTGTGTGGGCAGGCACATCCGAAGTTCAATAAAAAGACTTCAAAGTACCTGTTGCAATACTCTGTTGTAGGATTGGGGTTTGGAATGAATCTACAGGCTTCCCTGGCTTCGGGGAAGGAGGGAATGGAGTTCACGATTATTTCTGTAGTGGGGACATTGCTCATAGGCTGGCTCATAGGACGTAAGTTCCTGAAAGTGGACCGTGACACTTCCTATCTAATCAGCTCCGGTACGGCTATCTGCGGAGGCAGTGCCATTGCGGCCGTGGGTCCGGTGTTGAAGGCAAAGGATAGCGAGATGTCTGTGGCATTGGGCACCATCTTTATATTGAATGCCATTGCATTGTTTGTTTTTCCGATGATAGGCCACGCTTTGAACATGAGCCAGCATGAGTTCGGCACATGGGCGGCCATTGCCATACATGATACAAGTTCGGTAGTGGGGGCAGGTGCTGCATATGGCGAGGAGGCCCTGAAGGTGGCTACTACCATTAAGTTGACACGTGCCTTATGGATTATTCCTCTGGCTTTGGTAACTTCGTTCATCTTTAAGAGTAAGGGACAGAAAATCAGTATTCCCTGGTTCATCTTCTTCTTTGTGCTGGCTATGATTTTCAATACTTATGTGCTGGGTACTACCGAAACGGGTGCCATGATTGGGGAGGGAATCAATTCTTTGGCCCGCAAGACGCTGACTATCACTCTGTTCTTTATCGGTGCCTCTCTGTCACGTGATGTGCTGAAGGCAGTAGGCATCAAGCCCTTGATACAAGGCACCTTGTTGTGGATAGTGATTAGTGTGAGCACGTTGGCATATATCTACTTGTTCTGATTGCATCGGTCCGGCAGTTCTTGAAGTATAATTTCCGGTTGAAGAAGTCGGTAGGATTTTTGCAACGTATTTCTTTCCTCATTGGATATATAGACGAATACACATCTCGGGATAACCGGGGTGTGTATTTCTTTTAACAGTTAGTTTGCTTCTTTGATGATAAAGTCGAAAGAGGTGGAGAATTGTGGCTGCTTACCGATGGATATGGGGAGAATAATGGTGATGGAAGAATTCTTCCCTTTCCGAATATCTTTTTTATTGTATAATTGAGAGTTTGCTTTATTTTCCGTATAAGTTGTGGCACCAATCTTTTGGCTTGTTTCTGTTTGGCTTTTTATAATAGCAAAGGGAATTTCCGCTTCTGTCAATGTGGGATAGCTGACTTTTGAGGCCTTCCCATTGACAATGAATTGCATGTTTTTCCAGTTTATTCGGATATCTTCTGAAAAGTTGTTGCAAATTATAATTTCCCATTGGGAGTCATTTGGAATAAACTTATAAGTAACCCCATCTTTTGTATACTCTAATTTTCCTTTTTGGTTCTCCAGCCATTTAAAGGATACTTGACATCCTGCATCAACGTATTGTGCGGATAAAGTGGTTGGGAATAGGAGAAACAGCAAAATGACAAGCTTATTTTTCTTCTTATATTTCCGGTAGTCATTGTATATCCATAGCATAATAAAAACAATGCCGATAGGGATGGCTATGAGAATACATGTCAATAAATTCATGATAGCAGAGATTATTTGTTAGTTTATATGAATATGTTGCAAAAGTATCATAAAATATTTGATAAAACAAACAAATTATGAATAAAAACAGTCGTGTATACAGACAAATTGATATTGGTGTTCCTTATAATATGAATGATTAATTTGTATCTTCATATAAATGGAAAAAAGTAAGATATACATCGGAGAAATAATCAAGAACGTGATGCTTGAACAGCAGGTTACCAAGGCGGAACTTGCACGAAGACTGAAAGTTAAGCCTCAAAGTGTAGACTATATGCTTACGAGAAAAAGTATTGATACGGATACGTTGTATAATGTCTCACGTGCCTTGAACTACGATTTTGCTTTGTTGTATTCCATTCATAAGGAACAGATAAATTATGATACGTTAGAGCAGGAATACAGGCTCTCCACAGCGAAGGTGTTGGTGGAGCTTGAGCTGAAGCCTGAAGACATTGCGAAATTGAATCTCAAAAAGCGGATTGCTGATGTCTTGAAATAAACGCACTCTTGGACTGGTGCTATTGGTGTTTTCATTTTTTTCCATTTTTTCTTCCTGATTGTGTAACAAAATCCTTTCCCCCTACGTCTGAAGGGTATAAACAGAAATCTACTATTGATAAATAGCCCATGGACGCTGAAAGTTTTAAAAAAGAGTTTCTGCCATATCATCGCAAGCTGTACTGCATAGCTTACAGGCTATTGGAGAATGCTGCCGACGCTGAAGATTTGGTGCAGGAAGCTTATCTGAAGTTGTGGGACAAGCGGGAAGGACTGGCCATTATCAGTAATCCGGAAGCATTCAGCGTTACTCTGGTGAAAAATATGTGCTTTGATTTGCTTCGTTCGGGAAAGTATACTTTGAGCAGACAGAGTGTGGAGTTGGCCGAAGTACATAATGTGTCTCAAGCAGATAACTTTGAAGTGAGGGATGAAGCGCAGCAGGTAAGGCACATCATTGCCCATCTGCCGGTGCAACAGCAGAAGATAGTAACGTTGCGTGATGTCAAGGGATGTTCTTATGAAGAGATAGAGCAGGTCACGGGATTGAATGCTACCAATGTCCGTGTACTGTTGTCCCGGGCAAGAAAAAAGATACGTGAGGAATTTAATAAATGGAGTAACTATGAAAGTCGAGGAAATTGAAAGGCTGCTCGCCGAATTTTATGAAGGGAATACCAACGAGCAGGAAGAAGAGTTGTTGAAGGAAGCTTTCAGAACCGAAGAAGTGCCCGAGCACTTGCAGAAGGACAAGAAACTCTTTCTCAGCTTTTTTCCCGGGGAAGTGGTGGATAATGTTCCCGCCGGATTGGAGGATAAACTGAGCCGGATGATTGATGAAAAGGCTGAAGAAGAACAACGTTTTTTCCACCGGAACAAGGCCAAACGTAATTGGCGCTGGATAGGAGGTATTGCTGCCACCATTCTGGTTCTTGTAGGTGTAGGTTATGGCATTACGAACATGGGGGAGGATATGTGTCCTCCTACGCCTCAGGACACTTTCTCTGATCCGGAAGCTGCTTATAAGGCATTGCAGGCCACTTTAATCGAGGTGTCTGCGAATCTGAACAAGGGAATTGAACAGATAGAGGAAACGCGGATAGACGTAAAGAAGGTGAACCAGGAAGTAAGAAAAGAAATTCAACAATAATCTGATATGAAAACAATGAAAATGATTTTGGCAGGTGTACTGCTGATGTTGCCTTTGCTTTGCCAGGCACAGAAGAACCTATTCAACAAGTATGGAGATATGAAAGGCGTGTCGTCCGTCTACATATCCAAGGCAATGATAGAAACGAATCCCAACTTGTTTACTAAAGATGTTTATATTGGGAAAGTGTCCGGACAGTTGAACTCTGTGCAGGTACTTTCTACAATGGATAATAATGTAAAGAAAGAAATGCGTAAGGATCTTCGTTCTTTGGTGCAGTCTTCCAGATATGAATTGCTGATGAAGCAGAAAGGGACAGTCTCCAGTTCTGAATTCTACATGAGCCGTAAAGGGGAAAAGGTGAAGGAGCTGATAATGATTGTAGATGGTGCAGCCACTTTGAAATTTGTTTATCTGGAAGGTGATATGACTTTGAAGGATATACAGAATATCATGATGTATCAGAATACCAGCTGGAATGGGAACAATGTGAATATACAGCTTCCGGATATAAACTGGGCGGAGATAGAGAAGCTGAAGAACCGCGATTGGCTTGGAGAATTGAAGCATTCGCAAGAACTGGCATTGAAAGGGCTGGAAAATGTAGCTAAGCTGAAAGACAACAAGTATCTGAAAGAACAAATGGATGCCGATACATGGAAACGTTTTGAAAAAAGCATGGAGGCTTTGGAAGAACGTTTGGAAAAAATGGAGTAGGAAGCGGTAACCTTTTAGGGAAGAGGATGTGTCGAAACTGGTATTCACCACAGATTACAC
>ERZ833515.721-NODE-721-length-27710-cov-113.043175_pt1 | contig 27710 bp, 28 predicted proteins | sample MGYA00519949_ERZ833515 | MGnify/ENA primary metagenome ERZ833515 (study PRJEB31850, sample SAMEA3708741) | human gut metagenome | biome: human gut; feature: human-associated habitat; material: faeces | place: China | collected 2014 ...
AGCGGACAAAGGAGATAACCCGTTTATCTCCACCTTCCACCCAGATATCAATATCACCAGGAGTCCGGGAATAAGGATTCGGATACATCAAGGCATTCCCCTGCCCTTTTAGGATACAGGTTCTGAATCCCTTCTTTCGGAACCACTCAGAAACCTGGATGGCAGCATCGTTCAACCGAACATTCGCCTTCTCCAACATCTGGCTTTCTGCCATCCATTGGAGCAGCAGCTCCTTCTTCATCCCCACATGTTCAGCAGGTAGCTTCTTGATACCATCAAAGAGAACACCCACCAGGCATTGCTTCTTGGCGATAGCATATAGCTCCTCCCAATCCGCTTCCTTCAAGGAATCAGGTATCTCCTTAGCAGAACCGACGATGAATCGCAGGAAATCAAAGAAAGTGGCCCATTGTTTTTTCATGATGATTGCAACTATTTTCAGTCATTCGGCTGGTTGGTTTTACCAACACTAGGATTATAACTACCATTACTTATGTGTACCCTAGTTACTGAAGGTTTATTATTCAACTTAATCTTATCGATTTCCTTGTTCAGATTATCTAACGTTTTTTCAAAGTATACCATTTTTGATTTTGATTCATCACATAAATGTTGCAGAGAATCTACTTGGCTAGAAAGATATTCCATTCTCTTATCACGTTTTTCCATATAATCAAGAAAAGGAAAACTTGAGATAAATTCAAGCATTAGAAGAATACAGCACATAAATATCAAAAAATTTAATGGACTTATTCCCCAAACCTTAACAATTTTCGAAGTTTCATCATCTGAGATGGCATTTCTACGAACTAAAGTCACATATACAAAAACACCAGACAAGACAATTAAAAAGAAAATAATTGAAATTACTATTTTAATCATATCGTTTATCTTTTGAGTCCTTTATTTAAAAGTAAAATAAGCCCTTGCTCATTATTCAATATCTTAGAAGCAACATCTGTATCTTTTGTTACATCCTCATAAGATTCCACAAGTTCTGTGCAAATATCTTGCAAATCTAATTCTATATCACTAATCCTTATCCACATTGCATCATCATAAGACTTTACAAGTGGTTTAAGATTATCAAAAAACTCCTGAACCTTATTTAATTCAATACTCTTATAATCTCCCATTCTACCCAAAATTAATGGTGATGCTCCATGCAGCGACCTTAATTTAGTTCTGTGTTTTAACACATTCTTACTTAAAACCTTATAAAAACCTTTAATTTCGGGTAATTGAGGTAAAACAATAACATTTAAAAACCATGTTTCTTTTTGACTATCAACATGTTCTTGTCTAGATAAAGCCATTTGTTTTCTAAACTGATAGATAGCAAACAGGATGGACAATGTTGCTATTATATCCCCTACAGATATGGAATAATCAGTTTTTACACTCATCAAGAAATTTTGCAGATAGTAAAAATAGGGTGAAAAAAATCTTTCTATCATACTTTGTTATAAATAACTATCAAGACCAGTTATACCACTCAAGTCTTTTTTAGCTCTTGTGATACTGAGCTCAATATTGTTTTTTATGACATTTCTCAACGATTCATACAAATTATCGTATGAGAAAACATATTTCTTTTGAAATTTTTCAATGCCAAGTTTTTTTATACTCTGATAAAAAAGTCCTAAAAAAAACGAAGGATTAAAAGATGTAGTATCTTGAGGCATTAATACAATATAGCTATTATCATCCTTATCCTTTTCATCTAAGTTATGTTTCTTTCTGACTTCTCTACCTTCTCTTCTACCAGAAAACGAAGTACTTTTTGCTCCTCCTCTATCTTCAATGCTTAAAATCAAGTTGTTCATTATATAATTTCATTTAATATTGTTCATTATTATTCAAGAAATCCTTATTGAGATACAATTTGCATTCCAATATTGTACCAGGAAAATTCTCGTTGTGGCTACAAAGGTAATTAGAATTTGGCAAAACATCAAATGTTTCATCATTATTTAATGTTAGAACCTCTAAACCACTTTCATTTTTGAAAGGTTTAACTTTTCCATCACATGTTAGTACCGAATTTCCCGAAATAAGATTCATATGAGGATTAAAATATAGATGCTCTATACCATAACGCCCAAGATAAAGGAAACTTTTCATAAATGTTACCGTTCCTGTACCACGAGCCTGATCTTGATATTTCAATCGGCTGATTCCAGAATTGAGCATATAAAGCATAAACAAAGCTTCTCGACTAAAACTCACTTTTCTTGTAAACAATTGAGCTTGTTTAAGATATAGCTTTTGCAGCTTTGCATAGTTTTCCTTATTTCTACTTCTTGTATTTTCAAAACTTTCGTACATTGTTGATCCAAAATTTAAAATAGACAAGTTAAGCTCAACTACAGATGCATCATGTTGGGTTTCTTCGAACGAAATACCATTCACATACCATTCAGTTCCGAATAAACTGTGTTCTTCGGCATTATCTAAAACTTCTGTAACGAGACATTCTATAGCATTACTCATCTGCACATCCATTTCATTTTTTGCTTGCTTCAGAGACTTTTCTACAAACATCACAACATCACGAGCAACACTTCCTTTAGAATTTTCATTATATGCACGTTTCCAACCTTTCTTCAAACCTAAAGCCAAATACATCTCATCCCCATCTACATTATCTACATCAGTTAATTTGAGATAATTATAGGCAAGAAGGTATTTATTAACTTTATCATCTTTCTTTGAACTTTCTGAAACGACAATGTTTTTTGTACATATAGAATGCACTGAAAGATTGGAATTATACTGTTGCAATGTATATTTTAGTTGTTCCACAATTAAATCGAACAACATGAAATTAGCTATATTTAGATGTTGACAGTTTTGAAAAGAAATTTCCACCCTTTTTCTTTCCCCTAGAAGAAATGTCGAAATCAATCGTTTTAAAAAGAGTATAGAACCTTCAAAATTTTCTTTGAACGAAAAATTTTCAGGTGCTGGTATTTTCGTACATACATATATGTCATTCATGTAACCTTTGTTCGAAAGTAAACCTATCAATGGAGTGCAATCATGTATCAACTTTTGTTTGAACAAAAAAGAATAATGCTCACGAGATCGTTTTCTCTTACGAATATTCTTTCTACGACGTCTATAAACCTTAAGTTCCAAAAGACGCTCACGATTTTTTACCATGACAAAATGTATTAAATTAGCCACTTTACTCTTTCACCATGTTCCAGAGGAACAAAGTATTACCAATGATATATCTTCGCCACATACGCTTCGGTTCCTTAATCAAGCGATAGAGCCATTCCAAGCCATGCTCCTGCCACCAGATAGGTGCACGCTCCACGGTACCAGCAAAGAAGTCAAAGACGGCACCGATGGTACCTACGTGACAATGGATGTTCAACTCATTCCAATGAGAGTACGTCCATTTCTCCTGCTTTGGCGCCGTCATGCCAATCCAGAGCAAATCGGGGTTGGCAGCATTAATGGCATCAATGATAGCCTTGTTGTCCTCATCCGAGAACTCAGGCTTATAAGGAGGCGAATAAGTCACCACCTTCAGGTGAGGATAATCCACGGCAGCACGCTTCACAATCAGGTCGAGTACCTTCTGCGAACTTCCCATAAACATCACTGTACCACCCTTTTTCTCCAGCTTGTTCATTTCGAAGAAAAACAAGTCCCAGCCAGCTATTCTTTCCTTAGGCTGACTCTTAGCCTTAATCCACTTGCACGCCTTTACGATACTCACGCCATCCGGAATCAACACATCGCCATTAGTCAGAGCATCAGCAAAGAGCTGATCCTTCTTTGCGGTGTTAAAAGAGTGAGCATTTACTGTGTTAATGAGCAATTTGCCCTCTGGTAATGAGGCTAATTCCGCCTTACTACCCAAAATTGTTAATGTTTTTAGTCGAAACATAACTGTATTTGAAATTATTTTGTTATCTTCGCAGCCATAAACAGCGGGTTCCATCAGAATCCCACCATTTCATGAACAAGAAACAATGATTATGACATACGATATTAATACTATATATACGAAGTATAAGCTGCTTACGAAAAAGCAACGTCAGCAACTCCTTGTGGCTCTTCAGTCGCAAGGTATCAACGTTGTCAAAATCGAAGCCTACGAATATTCCGATGCCCCAGGCATTAAACATATGTTTTTCTATTTTTCGGATAGCCAAGAAGCCATCCCCTATTTTATGTTAGACAAAAAGGTATGGGAAGAGATTCAGATGGCAATCATGAAAATCTAGCAAGACCAACATATTGTATTACAATAGGAGCTTCGCTCATATCACCCCACCTTCTTTCATTTGTTTGATAGTATCTTGTCTTAATTTTGTCAATGGTTCTTTATGTATATCAGCCTCATTAAGCGACAATTGATTTGATAGATAAGCTATTGCATTTGCCTTTGTATTTTCAAATCCATAGCTTGCTGCCATAGCTTGCACTAGCGAATCATTAGTTTTAAAAGCATTCTCATAAAGTTTAGAAACTTCATTGATACGACCTGCATACAAAGAGTCAATATGGAACATCTTTTCATGATCCTTACTTTCTTTCGTCACTCGCTTTCCGCTACCTTTAAACAATATCTCACTGCAAGTAGGATAAGGACCTATTCCGCAACTTACCTTAGGGACAAAACGGAAAGGAGACAACACCTTATGCTGTTCAGCGTTGACATATAGCCCGAAATCAGAATCTTTCTTTCCCTTATGACCATTACAAATGCCACAAGATGGCTGAAGATTATAGAAACACGTTCCCAAGAAAGGATACTTACTCTGTGGTTGATAATGATCCATCTGATAATAAACCTGCTCATCATTTGAAATTGTGGGTATTACATTGCAGTAAACACAAGTTTTCAATCCCATTTGCTGTTGGATTTCACCCAATATCAACCTTGCATCCTCATAGCGCAAACAAAAAATAATCCTCTCATAAAATGGTGCTTCATGGACTTTGCCTTTACCACTAACACCATAGACCACCTTTCTTGTCAGCATAGTAGGTTCCCGTTGCAATACCACATCATATTTTTGAATATAAGCATTCCAGTCCTTAGGTTCAAGAGTAAGAACAGCAGGATAATCACTTATCAATAAACCAATATAGTCAGTAACCGCAGTCTTGTCTATCCCAGGATTGTGTGCTGCAACATAATTCCTAAGTTTTTCCAAATCATCCACAACTTTTGGGCACTTTACCTTAACTTTTGAAGCATAATCTTGTGCATATCCTCTAATTGTATCATCTATCTCAATCTTTCTCATTTCTCTTCCTCCTATCATCATACAATTGTTGCAACTGCATCTTCAGAAAAGGGTCGCCAATGATTTCCATCAACTTCCAATATTGCTCTTCCCATTTTTCTGTAAAATAGCTATTAGGACGTAAACGAGTAATCATATCTGTCACTTTTCTACGAGCATATTCCCCAGTAAAGCCATTTTTCAAGAAAAAGCTCTGATACAGAATATCGCAAATATTGGCAGCAAATGGATTTTTGAAATCTCTAGTATCAGGTACCATTCCGTTTTCCAAATACAAGATATTACACTGTGGAATATCTGATAAGATAAAAGGAGAATGAGTAGCAATCATAATATTAAAAGAAGCATGCCGATTCATGCTCAATCGCTTGATATATCCAAGGAGTTCATCCACGAACCTACGTTGATACTCAGGATGGAAACACATCTCTACCTCATCAAGTATCAGATTAATATGCCTATACTTTACCCTATGAGATTCTTGGATGCTAAGCAAATTCAGAATATGATAGATGTATGTACTGAAAGTATATAGATATTGTCTCTCTCCAGAGCTCATCTGCTCTACCGGAATAGCAAACCTATTCACACGTTCACCATTAACCACCCTATCCATAAATATTTGTGTCTTGAAAAAAGAAGGAGGCAAGTACTCTTGGATGTCTCTCATCTTGCGAGGATACGCCCCTTTAAATACAGGCACCACATAATCTGGATAAGAAATAGACTCAGACCTTAGCCACTGAGAGTTTACACGCCCATCAAGCAAAGCATCTATGAAATGCAAAGTCTGCCTAATCTTTAAAGTAACATGAGATTTATCCTTCAATATAGTCTTAACCAATTCCCAAACAAGAATCCGAGACTCCTCAGTTACATCTTGCACAAACCCATCAAGTTCTCCCAAAATAGCAAACTTTTCATACGAAGGATAACTATTAGCTATTGCAAACGTCTTATATATAAGATATATCGCTGCGGTTCGTTGCATCACATCATCCAAATTCAGATGAGCAGCACAACCATATGCATATAAGATTTCAGAGCCTATATCATGCTCCTCATTAGTTTTTAAGTGAAACTTATGAAACACCTCTTCCTTCACATCATAATCCTTCAAATACTTTTCTTCCAATCCATCTTTGTCAAATGTATAGAGAATACTATTTAGCCTATATTCCTTCATGAATTCCCGATTATGCATTTGAGCATAAATCATAATGGAAGCTAATCTGGAAATCGTCAGACGATGCTCCTTATTGATGTCAAAAACCCCATTGTCACGATAAGGATTCAAAACAATCGGAGTCATATATCCATCATTCTTGTGAAAAAGACTATTGATCCAGCTATTCCCCTTTACTTCAAAAGCATCTTTATCCAAGTTATTACATTTCTCCCAAACAAAATCATTCGCATTAAATGCCTGCAAACTATAGTTAGTAACTATCGAGTAAAAAAGGCTTTCTTTTGCCCATTTCACAAAATCAGACATTAAGACATATTTTACTTCATCATCCAGACCAGGCATATCGAATGCTACCAAAGAAACAACCTTGCCATTTCCAACTTGAAACTCAACTACATTATCAAAACAAGAGATTCTCGCCAATTTTCCATCAATAACATAATAGATTTCAGCATAAAGTCCCTTTATGAAATAGAGAGCATCTGATGACTTACGTCTTTTCCCCCGATTCAACAAGCAGCCCAGATTGTTGATAACTCGATAGATGATTTCGAGCAAGGAAGACTTTCCGCTTCCATTCACTCCCACGATAGCTTGTACATTGATACGTTTACCATAGAAATCTCGTGGCAGCATACTATCACTCAATACTACTTTCTTATTTTCGAGGTAACACCTGTCATTAAGAAAGTAATACTCTTGGCGCAGTCCTTTTTTTAAATTAGCACTGCATTTAGGCAAAATATGAATGGCAGAAATGCAAAAATCATGTATAGGTTGCTCCTCAATAGGAGTAATAAAAAAGTCATTGTAATATTTCATACATACTATTATCAAAGAATATTATGGTAAGATAATTAGAGAAATGGCTTTTGAGAATGCTATATTCAGTAAGTAAAAGATTAGTAAGACTGAGTTCGAAATTCGCACAATTGCTGTTCCCAAATAAACATTGTCTTCATTGCGAACAGCAATTGTTACACAAAAATCATAATCTGAAATTAACTCTTTAAAGCATAAGAGCCTGCTAGCTCTTGTATATATTTCTTCTCATCTTCCTCTGTCGGTCTATCAACAGGAATCCTTGCCACATAGCTAGTAAAACGCATCATCATCTGTTCCACAAAAGGATGATTAAGCTGTCCTATCGGTTTCAAGCCGTCAATAGAATCTAAGTTTAACGATTTTAGATGTTGAAAATCAACGACTAAGCTATCCAAATCAATCACAGGACGAGGATCAAAAAAGAAATGCCTACATATATTCTTATTATGGATATACCCAGATAAAAATCTTATTAAGGCATCATATTGTTTTTTCTTTAACTGCCCATCAGTAGAATCTTTTACGATACTCTGAAATTCTTTAGAAGAACCAAGCACATCAGCAGCCACTTCCAAAGCAGCAACCATCAAGAAGCCACTATGATCATGTTCCAAGTCACAAGCATTAGAGATGACAATTCCCAAAGGATTTTCATCTCCTAATCCCCAATCCACACCATCCACAATGGTTCCTTGAGTAATCTGCCCCTTAAATTCTGAAATCCAAATGCTCATTCTTCAATCGTTAAAATTTCTCCTAGAGTTTTTCCGTTATAAGTGCTATTAAACCAATTCGATTGAGAGATTCTTTTGTATCTTTCTCTAAAATTCTTCTTTTTAGGAAACAAATAAATATTATCTTGCTGCATCTGCGTATTACTTTCAAAGCTACAAAAAGCCAAAGAATTACCATTAGCAGCAAAGCCAAGCCCTGTATCTACAGGATTTGCATTAACAGTCAACGCAGTCATAGTCATTGCCATCAATGCACATTTCTTTGCAAAAAAGCTTTGGCTACTTACCGTCATAGTTGTTTTATCCATAATCCTAAATATTATTCATTAAACAAATGATCAACAACCTCAGAATTTACTTTTTCTATAGAAGTCTCTATTAAACTTCTCAGTTGAAGAGCATCGGGAATCGAGTCTGAATTCTGATTATGATGATGATTGATATTGATAAAGACACCATCATCCACCCCCATTCTTGGTTCAACATCCACATTTGCGACCTGATTATCATCAAGACCAATTCGTAAAGTCAATTTACCACACAAGTGGAAATCGCTATTCGGTGCGATGTTTCCATTAATAAAATGGTCCCACATCCAAACTTCTGCATTTTCACCTAAACCCAAAATTTCCTTTTCAAAGTTAATTCCAAAGGCAGACAACGCCATTTTGAATTCAGGATTGATTCTTTTCAATTCGTTTTTTATTGCCTCAACATAACAAACCAAGCTTTCAATATCTTGAGCTTTTACAATAAGCTTAGCAGGATTAATAATGACCATTGGATATGGTTTATTATTCACTGCAATAGTATAACCTTCAGGTGTCAGTCCATTCACCGTTTCGTATGGCATCCCAAACAATTCACGGCAAAATTTTCCATCCATCTGCGGCATCATAGCCATTGGTTGATTCCAAACAGCTACATACGACAAACTCATATCTTTCTTTTCCATTGTTCTGCTATATTATTATTTTTATTGCAAAAGTAATCAAAATCCATCAAAGTTGGTTATTTTTTATTGATTTTTATTAGTTTTTCACCATAAAATCTATATTTACCTCATATTCTCGATTCTGAATCCTCAAAATTGCAGAGTTGTAACAGAATTCACTATATTCTATCCAACTTAATACATCTCGATAATATATCCCCTATCCTCTCCTCAAACTTACTCAAAGTAAATTCTTGTTCAAACTTCTCCTTTCCTACTATTCCCATATCCTCACGGAGCTCTCTGTCTTTCAACAGCATTTCTATCATATCAGCCAACTGCACAGGATTTTGCTTCTCTACCAAAAAGCCAGTCTTGCCATCATCTATGATACTCGCAATACCACCTTCATTGGTAGAAATACAAGGCAAGCCTTGCTGCATCGCTTCAAGCAAGACCAATGGGAAACATTCATTCGGATAGAAAGTTGGGAAGACAAATATATCTGACTTAGCATACTCTTCATTCTTCTCTTCCCCATATTTTTTGCCTAAATATATTGCAAACTCACTAAGCCCTCTCTTTTCCACTTCTTCCGAAAACTTCTTGATATCAATCTCAGTAGTCTCACCTCCCACGAAGTCACAGATAAAAGAATAGCCTCTCTCTTTCAATATCGTCAAGGCATCAAGAAGGACATACACTCCCTTTGTCTCTAAAAGATTAGACAAAAATAGTAAACGATGCCTGCATTATATCTTTCTGCAACAGAAGCATCACCAAGAGTTGCAGGTATACCATTCGGACAAATAAATACATCTTCTCGCTTCACGTACTTCTTCACATCCTGATAAAGAGCCTCAGCTAACAAGATAACTTTTAAATCTTTGAAAAATCTGCGGTAAAGCTTATCATCCAGCCATTTATCCTGCCTTGTCGCTACTCCCTTATTATGGTAATGCACCACGACCTTATAGCCCAGCAGCTTGATCAGCTGTACTAAAATAAAGTCCTTATAGAATGCACCACCACAGGCATTCGGTGTAACATACACCAATTGTGGTTTCAGTTTCTTCAAATTTTCCACAATACGACATAGTAACTTCAAGATTTTCTTCAATCCGCCCTTACCAATGTCTTGCAGACTCTTTGCAGTAGTTAGATTGATATAATGACTATCAAACTTTTCATTAATAAGCTTGCTGTCATGAATATATTTGCCAACCATTGCAGCTCCATGTACTGGCGGTGGCATATGCATGATAAATAATATCTTTGGTATCATGCAGCCCATTTGTTATTGAATGCAACAACAAATGAGCTGCAAGACTTAATGGTTAATTTGCCCCCCATTTTCAGGGAGTGCCTCAGATGTAAACTTAATAATCAGTTTCACAATCTTATCGATTTCCCAATCTGTCAATTCATAGAACAATGGCAATCTTACTAAAGTGTTACCATATCTGTCACAATTTGGCAGCTCTCTTCCATCATGCTTATCCTCATAATACTTGCTGCTATGCAATGGCAGGTAATGGAATGTAGTCTGCACATCATTCTCCTTCAAGAATTTCATCAAGGCAGTACGATACTCCAAACTTGGACAGAGCAGATAGAACATGTGAGCATTATTGGTAGCATACTCAGGGATATATGGCAACTTCACTTCATTGCCAATCTTACCATTCAAGCCCTCGAAATAACGATTCCAGATATGCTTGCGCTTACCCTGAATATCGTCAAGCTGCTCCAACTGCGCCCAAAGATATGCTGCATTGAACTCAGAAGGCAAGAATGAAGAGCCCATATCTACCCAACCATACTTGTTAACCATTCCACGATAGAACTCGGCACGGTTGGTACCCTTCTCCCAAATAATCTCTGAACGACGAACAAAACGCTCATCATTGATGACGCACATACCACCTTCACCACTACTGATGTTTTTGGTCTCATGGAAAGAGAAAGCGCCCAAATGACCGATGCTACCCAATGGACGGCCTTTATAGAATGAATCGATACAATGAGCCGCATCCTCTACTACCAGCAAATTATGCTTTTCAGCAAGAGCCATAATAGCATCCATGTCACAAGCAACACCTGCATAGTGAACCACAGCAATCACCTTGGTCTTCTCAGTGATCAATGGCTCAATCTGCTCAACCTCCATATTAGGATTTTCTGCAGAGCTGTCTGCAAATACAACCTTTGCACCTTCACGAAGGAAAGCCAAAGCTGTAGATACGAATGTATAAGAAGGTACAATCACCTCATCGCCAGGCTTCAAGTTGCAAAGCATAGCGCACATCTCCAAGGCATCAGTACCAGATGTAGCAAGAAGACATTTCCTGAAGCCATACTTCTGCTCAAAGAAGGTATGACACTTCTTGGTAAAATCACCATTGCCACTCATAGTTGTAGAATGACAAACTTCCTCCAAATACTTCAATTCTCTTCCAGAGAAATAGGGTTTATTAAATGGAATCATATTACTTAAATTAATGATTTATAAATATTTTCTAACTTTTTGAAAATTACAGATGGAGAATACCTATTTACAGCATATTCTCTACATTTTCTTCTTATTTCGTCAGTCTTACATGGTGCATTGACTATAACATCTGCCAATGCATTTATATCATACGTAGGAGTAAACTTACCATATTCTTCTGTACAAACATAAGGAGTTCCTGCTTCTGCAAAACCTGCCAAAGGAGTACCACAACCCATGGCATCCAAGCATACATTAGGCATTGTATCAGCCAAACTTGTACAAACAAACAAGTCCCCTAATGAATAATATTCAGCCAACTTATCCTGGGAATCCACATAACTGATGGAAGTCAGGTTATCCAAATGAAAAGGCTCGGGGGTATCACAACCTACATAAACAAAGTGAATATCATTATGATTTTGGAGTTTTTGGGCCACATCATAGAAATATACACCTCCCTTTCTCGGATTACTCATCTGAGCAACTGTCACGATTACCTTTTTGCCAGCAGGGATTCCTAAATCACTTCTCAGTTTTTGGGTATCTCTTGGATAAAAGCAACTATCAAAATCAATAGGCTCATCAACTGTCTCGATACGTTTGCCTCTCAGTAATGCAGATTGTTTTGCTCTATCCACTACCCATCCTGGACCAGTAAAGACGATATTTTCAAAACCTTGATAAGCTTTCTTCTTATCTTCAAATATTTTCTTTGACTGGTCAAAGAATAAACTTTTCGGATAAGACTTCTTTTCTGGACACTTACCTACACAAGCTGTCTTAAACTGATTACAAGAAAATGAATATGGACATTTACCGAGATATGCATATTCATCCATCATCGTGTAACAAACGGCTATACCTTGCTCTTTCAGGAACTGAATATACTCTGAGCCATTGATATAATAACCATGTAATATATTTAACTGTACTATATCTGGCTTAAATGACAAAGTATACTTTTTGAGTCTCTTTGTTGCAAAAGGATGGACATAACCTTCCAATCCTGTAAGCGTTGTGAGAGCTGCACCTACATAAGGCTCTACTTTACCTGCTATCTTTATAAAATCAGGATTATCAATTTCTGGTTCCCTAATTCCCCGATAGCACACTTTCACATCATGCCCGTAAGATTTCATGTACTCATACTGCAAAGTAGTTATCTTACCAGTGCTTCTGATATGTCCATATACATCTACGATTAAAATTTTCATTTTATGCAAATTTAGAAGCTATATCTAAACAAAAATCATAATGTTTGGAACTTTGTTCCATCATTAGATTAAGTTTTTCTATATTGTACTGCTTATATAGTTTCTCTCTATTTTGAGAAAAATACAAAGAATGTAACTCAGAAAATGAAATGTGGTCATCCACAATGGCCCAATCACCTCCTATAGAATTCAAAAAAGATTTAGTCTTCCCTGGACCTCGATAACACAAAAATGGAGTTTTCATGGATAATCCAGTAAGGCCAAGATGCAACATCGAAGTTATAAATATGTCCATAGAAGCCAACACTCCAAATAGCTGATTTGGTGAAGTATAACGATCTATAAAAATATTTTTTGACTCTACATTTGGAAGATATTGATAATTTAAGCCTTTCTTCTCAAGATGAGTCGTAACAAAATGAAATTCAATGTCATCATGAGAATGAGCATATTCTATAATATCGTTAACTAAACTTTCATCAAGATACTTACCTTTTTTAAAATTTATGCCAACTCTATATTTGCTTGTACTTGGCAATAATATTGGCTCAAAATAGTCGGAAGATCGGAACAACATATCAGGGTAATAAACAAAAGTTTTACTAAACTTTTTCATTTGCACGATATCACCTTCTAGTCTAACGGTTCCATTTAAAAAGTTCTGAGAAGCAAAAAAATCTCTTCTACCTTTACCATAATATAAATATGGAGAACGGCTTTTACCATCACCTCCCATAGAAATCGCACAAAATTTTACATCGTACTTCTTCGATGCAGAATATAAGTCACAAAAATCTTGCTCATACTCATGATATTCTTTTTTCAAATATCGCTTAGCAAAATTTAAAGGAGTGAGCAAGCCACCTCCTGCAATAATACACAGATTGATATCTCTGCATAATTCATCTACAGAATTTGCAACTTGCAGATCATAATGTTTAGCTAAACTTTCATCTAATTGAAACAACTTCACATTATACCCATTATTCTGCAAAAGCTTTGCTATAGCAATAGCTTGCATATCATCTCCATAATTTGCATATCGCAAAGGAGCCCAAATACCAATTTTCTTCATTTTATTTAAACTTTTAAAATCAAATTTTACACAAAATAGGCCATAAATACTTCTGCCTACCAGCCCATCGCATGCAGCATTTCAATAACGCAACAAATATATCTTTTATATTCACACCAGACACCACAAAAGGTTGATCATATATTGGATTTTTCTTTCCAAAAATCTGACGGAGGCGGAATGCAGCAACTACACCTTTACCTTTTTTTTGTTTCATTGCATAAACTTGTGAACTTTTAATTATATCACAAGATATTTCATCAAGATGAAGATAGCCCTCTTTCATTGCTTCTTGCAAGATTTTCGTCCAATCGTTTGAGCGAGAAACGATAGAATTTACACCCACATGATCATTTATATAGGCACCCACATGAATATCACCAAAACAAACATCAGCCAATTCTCCAAAATGGTCAATACAGAGACTACAACGTGGTACATTGAAAAAGCCTCTCATACCTAGCCAATATTCCGGATAAGGCACAGATTGTAAAACATCTCCTATTTTATCCTTAAATACCATTTCTCCTAAACACCCGTTATCACGATAAGAAAAAAAAGATACATTTCTTTTTTTTACTTTATATCGATACAATAGGAATTCCTGTGAACGCATTGTACGATTACTCGAGCAATAAATAGCAAAGTAGCCAACCAAACATTTGTGTACTGTCTTAAAAACGCTTGAAAACTTACGAAATGCCTGTATTTGACAAGGTAAGCCTACAACGACGTATCTACCTCCTTCTTGCTTAATATTACTGATGATTCCTTCAAAACTTGTAACACAATATTTTGAACTTCTACTAGACAAAATTTCTTCTTTTGAATGAGCAATATATGAACAAGGTTTCATCACATTATTTGATTCATAACCTACAACTACAGCCCCATCAATATATTTTTTATCTAAGAGATATATAAGAAACTGGCTTACGCAACCACCAGAAGCAGAATGATAACGAATTTCGGAATTAAGACTATATCCAGAGAAACATTGATCATAAAATCCTATATATTTATCCTTTTCCAAAGATGTACTTTTGAACAATGTCATACTTCTTGCGTCTAAATCAATACCTTGACCTGCGCAAACTTTCAAACATGTTCCACATTCCGTACAGTAATTCGCATCCACAATTGGATAGTTTAAATCCTTCCCATGATGAAATCTGATGATTTTTTTACCACAAGCGTCCACACATAAACCACATCCCAAGCAAAGTCCAGCATCTACAACCTTACATATATTATTCTTCATAATTTTATTATAAACAAATATGAGTATTTAGACAAACTAGATATTTAAAATATTTCTTATCTTCGAATAGAGTCTAATTAAAAGTGATTGGTATTTCAAACGACTCTTTATTATTTTATTGTCTAATTGTAAATCTGCAGGCATTATAAATTTTCTTTTAAGAGATGTATCTAATGTATATTTGAACCGATTATACTTAACTGTTTTACAGTGGGTCGCCAAATCATTGAAACCGATATTTTCTACTTTTGACGAAAATGGAATAATACTAAAACGGTTTTGCTTAAACATATTGTAACAAAATCTTATATCCCACATTCCGCCTCCATTCATACAAGTTTTTAACATGGAAAACATATCACTACCCCCTCGTTTCTTAAATTCACGAATTGCGTGTTTATCAGACTTAAACTCTGCCCAATCTTTTATTTCCCAATCAATCGAATTCCATCTATCTTTCCAAGTTGCCCATCCCCACGATGTAGAGCGACCAAACAAATAAACATCAGATTCATATTCCTTTGGTTTATACACATCTAGTCCAAAACCACTAATAGACATAACCTTATCATTATCTACATACATATTCAATGCTTGATTCATAAAATCAAGAAAGTTTGGTGTTGTTACTATATCATCTTCTAAAACGATAACTCGTCCATATCTATTAATTATTTCCGAAACCCCTTCAATTATAGAAGGATCAAGCCCTTTATTAACATCCGACAACTTTATATTTACAGAGTGGAATCCTTTAATAGACTGAACGAATGAAATCAGAGGCTTCTGAAGAAGTATTTGTTCTTCATTCTTAGGTCCATCTATAAATATAAATAAATCTGATTGGTTTGCTAAATAGTTATTCTGCAAAGCAGAAATTGTTTTTTGCAAAGTATCTAATCGAATAAATGCAAATAAAACTATTGGGATTTTTACTTCCATTTTTTTTAATTATAATTATTAATGACTTTAATAACTCCTTTGTTTTCCTACATGCTCCATACCATAAATATTTTTAAAGTGAGCTCTTCGTAAAAATACTTTTAAAATTGTTCAACTTTCTTTAAAAATTTTGCAGGGTTACCTGCCCAAATTTCACCATTCGGTATATTTTTTGTCACAACAGAACCTGTGCCTATAATTGAATATTCTCCAACAGTAACACCTTGTTAAAATTATAGAAGAAGCACCAATAAAAACTCCATGCTTAATTAGGACGGGATGTGATTTAATATTATTATCAACCGGACTAGCTCTATTAGAATAATCCAAAGAATGAAAATCTGTATCATAGATTCAGACATCGCCTCCAATATATACATCATCTTCTATCCTGACTTTCATAAAAGAACATATTGCCACATTAGAAATTCTACATCTATTGACAATCTCTATTGCCCCCCATATCCGTTTTGAACATACATTGAGTATTTCCACCGATTGGGTTCGCCTTTATTTTAGAATTGATATAAACATTATTTCCTAAAGAGACTTTACGAGTTCCAGAAAATAAGATTCGCCCATTAATAAAAATGTTGCTTACAACATTAATACCTTTTATTTTCAAATAACGCAGGTATAAACTATTAATAAATAGTTTTATAATATTCTTTATCATACTAAATATTTTTCAAAACAATCCAACCTTCATCGTAAATGTCATCTACATAGTTTTCATCTTTTATCCATGGATAAGGTGCAATAACCATTTTATGGTCATTCTCTCCAAGATAAGCTGCCCACCAACTGAATGTACTATTAGAAATAACAAAATGCTTACAGAGTCGCATCAAATAAAAATCTTCAATTGCAGATTTGGCAACATTAACATAACGAATTTTTACATTGAATCTATAGTTTTGCTTTATCCACTCTAAATCCTTTGGGCTATTTGAGAAAACAAAGAAAACGGGATTTTCAACTTTGTTCTTTATCTGGTCGATACCTTTCTGATAATAAGTTTCATCACATACTTGAAATCTATCATACAAAGTAAAGTCCCCTCTTCTAATATGCAAACAAACAGAATTACAAGACTCTATTTCTCTCTTTACCGATTCAACCGTTGAATTGAATTTTTCCTTTATCTCAAAATCTTGCTTTATCTGAGAAGTTATGCTAGAAAAGAATTTTGGAGACTGAAAAAAACCTCTGACTAATTTAACAGGAAGAAACGTTCTAGTAAAAGCGAAATATCTGATTGGTTCATCAGTAGTATAATAACCTAAGTACTTAATATATGATTGAAACCCTTTTTCAGAATGAAGCGAAACACCAAGTAATCTATTAAAAAACAATCTAACAATCTTCGTATAAAAACGAGATGCATATTGCAAGAACTTTGATGGAATAACAACATCTGAGTTTAAACGAAAATGATTTAATCCATAAGAACGTACATGTTTCCCCCCTAATTTCGTCAAATCAAAATATATTTTGCCACCATAAATGGACTGTAGATAACGAGCATAGGCATACTGAAACATCTGATTACCCATACCATCTGTCAATTTAAGTAAAATCATTTTTAAAATTTTGTATATAATTGAAAGTAACCTTTAATTTTTGATATTGCTATAGGAACTATTGTCTTGAAATTTAATTTATAGGCATTTTCCTTGAAATGTCTAATAGCAAATCTCAACGCATGAGGGGCATCAGCTTTGTTGATATAAAAAGCATCAACATTCTCATATGGTAACAATTCATTTGGAACTATAAGATATTCATCTGCTTGCTCTGGTATGTTTATATTCATGTCTCTTTTCAAAAAATGTACGTACATGAATTCATCCTTGAATACAGAATTGCCAACAGCTGACAAACGATAAAGATGCCCACGTTCATAGCTAAAAATAAAACGTTTGTTCTTCTTTTTATCTTTTTTTTCCAAATGGTTCAGCTTAAAATTATAAACAAAGCTAGACAAATTAGCAAACGTCTTCTTTTGGTAATACGGAATCTGTTTATAATCAAATAAGCGATTTATAAAATCTTCATCCGTAAATTCAGAATTCGATGATTGCAATAATGGATATACAGATTCAGAACCTATTGTTTCACGAAATAAGCAATTAATATAATCAACATTTCGAAACAGGGTTGAATGCCCCTGATAACCAATTTTATCATACGTAGCAAATATCTCTTCATTCAAAATGTTACGAATATTGCCCCAAATAAGATCAATGTCACAAAATCCCCAAAAGTCATAACCTTTTATATAGTCAGCAAATGCCAAACCATATGCTATTCTAAAATCACAAAGCTTGTAAGGTTGACTTAAGTTTATCTCAAAATCAAACAATTTTTGAATTCGCTCTCGAACAGCAGCAAAAGTTGTATATTCAACTTTAACATTTGACGGATACCAAAATTCTCTTTTGTCATCAGTTAAAATAAGCCAATTTACAGTTGGATTATTAGCACAACTGTGCAACCATACAGGAAACAACTTTGGAAAATTCCCAAAATAAGGAACTATATATAAAATTGATGTCATAATTTACCAAAAATATTTTTTCAAGCCAATTTTCATTATAACATATTGGCCTATACATTCAATAAAAAACACTATCAGAGCCATAGTTAATGGCATAATCCACAAAGGTAATATATATGTAAAACCAAACATTACCATTGCAGACACCAAAACCACATGAGACAAGTAAATCGAATAACTACAATTACTGATAAACTCTAGAAATTTCAGTTTTATGCCAGAAAATGAAATCTTAAAATTAAGAAATACACAAAACAATGATACATATAAGAAGAACTGCAAATGTTCATTCGTTTCATTGAAAATCAAACACCAACCCATATTTATCATTAACGAAGCAACAAAAAGAAGAAAACTAATCAATTTGAAATACTTCATATTTTGATAAAAATGAGTGATAGCAAAACCTAGTATATAATAAGCCAAGCAAGTAAAATAACTCCAATGAAATCCTTTCACCCATTGCACATCGTTTTTCCATAGAGCTCTAACTATAAAAAAAGCAATAGTAAGAAGAACACAATAATTAATTTGTTTTATATCAGCCTTTATAAAAAATGGCTTTAATATAGGAGTCATCAGATAAAGACCTATTATCATGTAAACATACCAATAAACAGAATGAACTCCGTTCGTACAAAACATAATTGCAAACTTCGGAATAAGTTCTGGTGAAACGGGCCAATGTTCTTTATATATTGTAAGAATAAAAAGAATTATACTCCATGACATAAAAGGAACCAATATGCGTTTTAATCTTTTCATTAAAAACTGATATGGGGGGGTCACCTTGCCTGATAAAAGAAGGGCACCACTTAACATTACAAAAAATGGAACGGCAGTGCATATTATATTTTTCCACAAGAAGTATAATAAATTTCCAAGGAAAGAAAAACCCTGCGTTTCGTGTAATTCATCTACATAACCGATACAATGAATGCACACTACTAAAAAGCAAGCCAAAGATCGTATAAGATCATAATTGAGATTTCTTTGCATATTCATTTATATAATTTTTATTAATCCAGCGCAGTATAAGCTGTAAAAGATAACCATAATAATGTAAAGCCACACACAACAAACAAGACAGTTTTAAACTTATGACGAGTATATTTTTCGTTTACTAAATCAACTACAAAAATTGAAGATATTGGAAGCAAGAAATAGGACATTCTTACAAATACATCATAATTTTGTATATTTAGAATCGCAAAAAACAATATCCATTTAGAATACCTTAATATAGAAGTAAACCGATTTGGTCTTGCTTTAGAATAGCAATAGAATAAATATACTAGCCAAATATAATTTATTACTTTTAGCGTTCTACTATAACCATTAACAACACCTGAACCACTGATGAGATATGCACTATCTGCTGCTACAACAGTTTTCAAAATACCACCTGCTGAACCTACAATATTTAACACAAGTTCAATACCAAGGATCATTGTAAATAGTGCCAAATAGACATACTTATCATTTAACCTGGAGAAAAATAAATAGAATATTCTAAAACCTAATAGAATAAAACAGGAAGAATGCACAAGACACAATAACATGTACAACAGGAAACTTACTATCTTATTAATTTTTCCTTCAAAGTCATAATAAAGAATAAGAGCGAAAAGAGTATAAGCTAAAGGATTTCTTAATCCGCCTAAACCAAAGAAATTTGTCATACAGAGTACATAAATAATTCCAATTTTTACAGCATTAGTTCTTAATACAACATTATTAGCAGGCAAATATACCAACTTATAAGATGACAAATATATAATAACTGCAACAATAACTGGAAGAAAGTACTTAATTTTCAAGAACGTCAAAATCCAGACAAATAAAGAGAAAACGGGACAAGTACTTATAAATTTTTCCGTATATATACTAGATATCATTTTTACCCTATCAGTATTCATTGATACAACATCTGAAAAAGATAAATTTGAAACATCATCCCAAAAATGGTAATGCCAATTTAAGTCTGCTTCTGGTGTTGGTTCCCACCAAAAGTAATATGAACATAACATCAGAGTTCCTAATGCTACACATATAGTTAAATTATTTCTGTTTGCAAGCAGTATTACTACTGCTATCACAACAATCAATATTAGTACATTCATTATCTACTTCTATATTCTGTTTCTTTTTTTTGAAAATAAAGAGTATTATCAGGAACATAACCTTTTACAATAGAACCTGCAGCAATTATGCAATTTTTCCCAATAATGGTATTCCGCAATATTACGACATTAGCACCGCCCCATGTTCCCTTACCTATTCTTATTCTACCTTTAAGGAAACCGGTATTATCATGATTATGATCATGATCAACAATCACAACATTATTACCAAAAGTACATTTGTCTTCTATTACTATTTCATTTAAACAAGTTACACTTACATTATGATTAAAAAAAACATCATTTCCAATCATCAAACGTCCTTTTTCAATGAGAAGATGAAAATTAGAACGATGACCTATTTTACCGATATAAGATAACTGAGACTTTAATAAACTTGAAATCAATCTACTGCCCCCCCCATATCATCTGCCTCAAATCATTTATTTTCAGTCTTTTTTCAGGGGGATAAATATATTGTTCATGTTTCAATATCTCTTCAATTGTAAAACGAGCAGCTTTGACTTTTGCAGGAACACCCATTACAATAGAATAAGGAGGACAAGACTTGGTTAAAACCGCACCGGCTGCAACAACACTTCCTCGTCCAATAGTTACACCTTTAAGAATCGTAACATTCGCACCACACCACACATCGTCTTCTATAATAACATCTTTATCATTCTCTGGCAGTTTCTCATTTACAGCAGCAATAGGCTTACCGATATAATCAATTCGGTGATCACCAGTTATTATAGTTGTATTTGGACCAAAAATGACATTATCTCCTATAACAAGACGTGCTTCAGTACTATAAAAAGTTGACCCATGCGATATATTAACATTATCACCAATCTTGAAATTTTCAAGTCCTGCATATTTAGAACATAATGTATCAATTTTTAATCGTTTACCACAAGCCCCCATTTGCGATATATAATAAAGTTTTAAAACCTTATTAAGAAAACGGCAGGAAAAGAAATATAAGAAAGCTATTATCTTGACAGCTTGAAGTTTAAAAGTTTCTACTATCATAGCAATTCTTTTTCTATAGTTAACAGTTCACGAAGATTAGAATAATCAGTATTTGCAACATTAGCCTTATATTTACCTAATACATCTTCTAAGTGATGCAGCATATAATCAAGGCCATCGTATATTCCGTCATCACTATTTTCCATAATCAGTCCATCATATAAATTACGCACTTGTTCAGATGCAGAAGCATAATTAGATACAATGGGAACTAAACCTAACATTTGGGCCTCAGTAACAGCCATAGGCTTACCCTCATACCTAGAAGGAAGAAAGAATATATCGCATTTAGCCTCAATATTCAAAGGATTATTATATGCACCTAAAACACGAACATAATTGTTTAGGCCAAATTTATCTACCATGGCTTTAAGATTATTTAAATCAGGACCATCACCTATTATAAACCAAATTAGATTTTCTATTTCCCCTTGCTTTTTCAACCTTGCCAAAGCTTTAATGCCTCTATCTAAGCCTTTATGCGGAAAAGAAATCCTACAAACTGACACCATTTTAACTTTACCTTCCACTTCATCAAAAAGTTTGGCAACATTACGTGGAACAGAAACTCCAGCTCTTTGTTTTACAACTTCAGAACTTAACAAGTTTTCTATCATTAAAGACTTCTTTGCAATCTCAGGTGCTATACTTTTGAAATTCTGCAAGCATTTTTCTGAAACAAGAACAACCTTATCTACTCTCATAAAAAATGGCATATCAATGTCAATAAACATTTTTGCTGCGCCATAATCAACATGAATCCAAGAAATCTTCTTTTTTGCACAAGTCTTTTTCACTAAATAATACAAAGACCATCTCTCCATAAAGGATATTGCAACATCATATTCTTTTGGATTTTTTCTGCAAAACTTAACTATATCATTTTCCATATATTGACTAGCAGAAGCACCTCCACGCCATTTACTCTTAAGATAATAGTACAAGGATTTGAGAGAAAAAGCTTTAATCCATTTATAGAAACTATGAGGAAGCGGCATTGCCAAAGGAAGTATATGCACATAACTGGGTATTAAATTGGCAAAAATACCAGGAGCATATTGCATTTGCAAGTCAACCTCATACTTATTACGATCTAAAGCTCCCAATAATGATAAAAGACTAGTAGTTGTACCTCCTATTATCATTTCTGGATAAATTATTAAAATTTTCTTTTTCATATATTATCATAATTTAATTTGAAGCATCCATCTTCTAACAGCATTCAAAAATCCAAAGTTAGAATGGATATAGAACAAATACATAATCGTTTTTTTCCAGCCATATGCATGGATTATTTCTTTAAGAGGTCTGCACCCCAACAAATGCAGACAAAGGTTAAAACAACCACACGACAGCATAAAACGATTTATTTTACAATTTATTTTCAAGTATGACATTTTTCTTTCAAAAGTCATTGGCTTATATGTTATACTATTTTGATTCTCTGTAAGAACATACAACTTATCTAATATTATCTTATATTTTTTTGCATATAATGATGCCTTCAAATTAAACATTGCATCATTACCAACAGGAATCTCATCAAAAAGAAGACCATGCTCCTTGATCAATTCATACGAAATGACTTTATTCCATGGCATCCAACAACCAAATCTAACAAACTTGTCATCTACCAAAGCTTTTTCATAACATCGATTGATACCATCAGCTCGGCAAGTCTTTCCTATGACATTAGAAGCAATATTAAAGTATAAAATATCATATTTTTCTGTTAGTTGCTTGTCTAACACATCAAAGGCTTGGGGCTGATAGTAATCATCTGCATCAGCAAAAAGAACCCATTCCCCTTTAATATAGGTCAGTCCTTTATTTCTTGCAAAACCAGCACCAAGTCCTTCTTCAGTTAAAACCAATTCAACATTGCCTTTAAAATTAGCTCTTTCTAAATTCCAATCTATGATTGCTGAAGAGCTATTATCATCTACAACGACGACCTGAATGTCTGTACGATCAGGGATAGATTCCAAACAACGTTTTAATAAATCTGGAGAATTTTTATGAGGAATTATGATAGAATACTTTATATTTTGCTCCATAATTTAGCTTTTATATAATTAATCAATAGTAACTTCTCGGTTTTTTTCACACCAAAAATAAAGGTAATTGCAATATTTCCTAAACTCATAAGAATGGAAGACGAAAGTAAACCAACTATGTTATCTTCAAAAAATGACTTAACATAATATGAGAATGCTGAACAAAATGCACAAAGCACCATACATCGTAATAAAACGTCATTTATATAAATATGCCATTCATATGTTTCCACGTACTTCTTTAGTAAATAGAAACGGTAAAAAACAGTTATAGAGTATGTAACCAATGAAGGCATGACAGCAACATAAGGTTTACATCCCATTTTTAGCAATAAATATGCGATGGGTAATTCCATTAATAAAATAACACATATACCGATTTGAAATGCTTTCATATTACCAGTGGCCTGAATAGCCACAGAAGCCGTACCACTTACCGAATATATCAATGATACAATAACAGAAAGAATCATAAATTCTGAGGCATATAAAGGAACATTTCCAAGCCATATTTTCAATACATAATCAATATTTAATACGACCGGCAAACTTATCAACATCATCAAACAAAACGAACACCGTGCACCTACATACACCAGATTTGAGCTTCTCGCAATATTACCTGCTGCATATTGTTTAGTTATCTGAGGATTCAATGCCATTCCAAAGTTATTAACAAATGTTGAAAGCAAACTGCTAACCTGCATACCTATAGCTCTAGCTGCATTTACAGCAGGACCAAAGAAAAGATTTAATACTATATTAGATAATTGATCCTTCATCGTAAATCCCATATTACCTAAAACAGCCCAACCTGCGAAAGAAAATATATGCATAAATTGCTCTTTTTCAAAGGTCATTCCTGTATTAATCTCATTGAAATGCCGTTTACAATACAATGTATAACTAAATCTAATAGATATGCTAACTAGACACTGTAAGATTGCATATACAATTAATTTATCCCAAGGTAGAAACAATAAAGAGAATACTATCAGTAACTTTAGAACTACCTCAAGAATACTAATATATGCAAATGCACTCATTTTTTCATGTGCTATAATAACTGCATTATATGGAACACTTATAACATTGACTACAAATACAAAAATAGATCCTTGAAATACCCAATTAGCAGCAAACATTCTTGCATCTGGTATATTCATTTTGAAGTTTAAGAACCACAAGCCAATTGTCTCAGCTATAGCAACAACTATTAATGCTAAGCAAACATGAACAGCTAAAGTTGTTCCAAATATCTGTTTTAAACTATCTAGATTTCCTTTCCCTAATTCAAAGGAGATAAAACGTTGAGAAGCAGAAGTCAAAGATGTGCTTAAAAATGACATCATTGTAACAACACCGCCAACAACATTATATATTCCAAAATCTTCTATACCTAGTACCTGCAATACAACTCTACTAGTATATAAACCTATGCTCATAGTAAAGAACATACGTAGATATAAGAGCAAAGTATTCTTCAGAAGTCTTTTATTTTGTTTATCAATTTGTGACATTACAATTTACTTTTATCATCTATTCTAAATTATTAAATATTAGCACCAGAATAAACGCAGTCTATTTGACAATTCTTATTAAAACCTATCTAGAATGTAATATTAATAGGATTTTCATAGATGAGCATGCACATGGTTCCATCTGGATTGCTGGCATCAAACTCAACCTCGCCTTCAAAACCTATAGTCTTCTACTATAAGCTCAGATTATTTTAGGATGATAAATTCCATATCCATTTTGACGTTTTATTCTAAGTTCTTATTTTATATCACTTTCTACGTGTTGCGGCATAACCGCCAATCACGGCATAGCATAACAGTGGGATGAGGAAAGCAACAGCCATGCTGCTTGTGGTATCAGCTATATACCCCATGATTACCGGAGCAACCGCACCACCCACTATCGTCATGATAAGCAATGAAGAGGCAAGTTTGGTCTTTGTACCCGCATCCCTCAATGCCAGCGAGAAGATAGTCGGAAACATGATGCTCTCTCCCAGATACAGGGCGAAGAACGCAATGAGAGATAAGGTACCGCTACATACCACCACAATCAGAGTGGCTACAAAGGTGAGGATGGCACAGACCAGCAGCACCAGCCTTGGCTGGATATAATTCATGATGACACCACCAGCCAGTCGGCCGATAAAGAACAGCCCCATTCCACCAAAGGCGAGATACAGACTGGCTGTCTGCTTCTCTATATGAATGCTCTCCTCTGCATAGTTGATGAAGAAACTGTTCACACCCGTCTGGGCAGCCACATAGAGAAACAAGGTCAGCATACCGAAACCGAATGCCATCACTCGCATCGGCTTCTCCTCCACCTTCTCTTTCGTATCCGCCTCATGCGCTCTCCTTGGGTCCGGCAACTTGATTCTTGACAGGACCAGTGCCACAGCAAGCACGAAGATACCCACCAGGGCATAAGAAATGGCGATGTTGACACCCGAGAACAGCAGTTGTCCGCCAACCAGCGGTCCCACAATCCAGCCGATACCATTGAGCGACTGCGACAGGTTGATTCTGCTCTCCGCCTTGTCAGGATGTCCCAGTACCGTAGTATAAGGATTCGCACTCGTTTCCAGACAGGTCAGTCCGCATCCTATCACAAACAGCGACAGAACGAAGAAGTAGAAACTGTTGATCCTGCTTCCCGGTATGAACATCAGGGCACCGATACCGAAGAGAACCAGTCCTGTTATCACACCCCTCCTGTAGCCCCACTTCCGGATAATCCATCCGGCAGGCAGCGCCATCAGAAAGTAGGCACCATAGACAGCAGCCTGCGTCAAGGCCGACATCGCCTTGCTGATATGGAACGACTCCTGGAAATGCGGATTCAATACCTCCAGGATGCCATGGGCAAAGCCCCACATAAAGAAGAGGCTGCTGATAATGAGGAATGGAACCAGATAGTTATGCCCTTCGTATCTGAAGATGGATTGCTTCATCATGATTCTTTGTAAATACCTTACTATCCTTTACAACCAGGGCTAGATAACCACCGCCACCAGCTCCCGGCATCTTCCATGCCAGCACTTCATCCAGAGCACTGTAATGATCAATCATCGGCTGCACACTCGCCTCTAGCTCTATCACGCCATTGATAGACGGATTCACCATACCAGGGAACATGGCTACCTGAGCTTCGAAGGATGCCTTGTATGCTGCTACAAAGGCATCAAGATTGTGCGCCAGAATCGCACTCCAGCAAGCATCTGCTGCATCAGCCAAAGCCTTTACCTTTACAGGTGTTATATCACTGCCTTCTACTACACTGCAACCTGGACGTCTCGGTTCCATCGGTATCATGACCAAGTGGTCTTCGAGGAAGCGGAGGGTCATCTCGTCCTGAGTACTTTCTATCTTCTCTGGCCAGAAATTATTGTTGTAATAATGACGCACCAAGCCTGGAACACAAATGCCTATGGAATCCTGGGCACCGGAAATGATACCATCGTGACGCTCCGGATTATTCTCAAAACAGAATACCAATCGGGCAAGCATCTCCGGATCCATCTTGGGCAACTTCACCGGCCATATCTTCTGTATCATCTTACGGGTAGAGGTAGACAGACCGCAGCGGTCACGCACCTCAAAAGTAGGTTCCAGTGAGATGGTAATCGCCCATCCCGGATGATACATGCTGACGTATGGCTGGTCAATCCAGGTTCCGGCAAGGTCCAAACGGGTAGGAATGCCCGCATCTTGTGCCGTATTATCAGAAGCAGTCGATAAAGCCTTCTTTAAGCCGGATGAAGAACGTGCCTTCAAGCCTTCATGAGGTGTACGCTGAAGTTCAACATATTCGATGCCTCTTTCTGCACATATCCTGCGCTTCTCTTCAGAACCTCCTTCAGCATTTACAACAAACACATCAGGTTTTACCTTATCAAGTGTAGGGAGAAAGTCAATAACTCCGCTTCCCTCATTGATATACGCATCCTTCACCGCCTTGATATTCTTGACCA
>ERZ833515.738-NODE-738-length-27336-cov-11.648253_pt1 | contig 27336 bp, 23 predicted proteins | sample MGYA00519949_ERZ833515 | MGnify/ENA primary metagenome ERZ833515 (study PRJEB31850, sample SAMEA3708741) | human gut metagenome | biome: human gut; feature: human-associated habitat; material: faeces | place: China | collected 2014 ...
TAACATTTTCGCAGTATTATCAAACTGCCTCTCCGATTTTCCGCCTGGCAGCTATCGCTGAGGATGATTCTATAATTCCTGGAAACCCAATTCTTTTCGGGAACCGATATTTTGAGGAGCTTCTCACACTCCCGGACAATCACGGCGGCAATGTTCTGCTGAAAAAATATCCCGACGTTGTCCGGTATTTCCCCGCAGGTGATCCTCTGGAACTCGCTGACGCGGACACCCCGGCAGAACTGGAGCAACTAAAAAAAGCGGAATTTAACCGGTAAGCGACACCTCGGTATCGCCCGGATAAATTCCGCTTTTTTATTAACCCTGCGCACAGATTTCTTATCAAAAAATTTTCAACGTACTTGATCGGGTCATTTTAACGATTTCAAGTATTTTATAATCGTTCAGCGCAAATCCCATCATTTTTTATCATTTGGAAGCACAATATTCAACAAAATCGCAACCATAGCCGCCGGAACAATTCCGGAGCCGCCGAAGATCAGCTGGATCGCCTGCGGGGTCTGAGCTAAGATTGCCGTGTTCGCTCCCATTCCATAACCAACTCCAAGCGCTACAGAAACGATAGTCAGGTTCTTCGCTGTCATCTTCTCCTTTGTGACCAGCTGGATTCCGCTGATCACGATGGATGAGAACATCATAACGGCTGCGCCGCCGAGAACAGCCTGCGGCATAATAGAAACGATGGCGCCCAGCTTCGGAACAAGACCGCAGAGGATCAGGAATACTGCGCCTGTCGCGAGAGCGGTACGGTTCACTACTTTTGTCATCGTAACCAGTCCGACGTTCTGGCTGAAGGAGGTATTCGGAAGAATTCCAAACAGTGCCGCGAAAGAAGATCCGATACCGTCGCAGATCACGCCGCCGGAAAGCTCCTTGTCTGTCGCCTCACGGTTCATTCCGCCTTCAATAACACCGGAGATATCTCCGACCGTCTCAACAGCTGTTACGATAAACATGATGAGGATCGGCGCGATGGCACGGGCATCAAACACCGGCTTCACCGGAAGAAATTCCGGAATGCTGATCCAGCTTGCCTGGGCGACTTTATCCCAGTTCAGTACCCATGCTTTCGTGTACTCGGCTCCGTCTGCCGTGATTCCCGTTGTCGGAAGAACCAGGCTCATAACAAATGCCGCAATATATCCCGCAATGATTCCGATGAGAATTGCGGAGTTGCTTGCCATTCCGTTGGTCCAGTGTTTCACAGTAAGGATCACCACAAGGACAAAGATCGCCAGGAGAAGGTTCTCCATAGAGCCAAAGTCCTTCGCGCCGCTTCCGCCGCCGAAAGAATTGATCCCTACGAAGATCAGGGACAGTCCGATGGACAATACAACCGTTCCCGTTACAACTGCCGGGAAAAATTTACGCAGCGGCTTGATAAAGAATCCGAGAACACTCTCAAAAAGACCGCCGAGAATTGACGCTCCCATGATCGCGCCATAGGTGGCGAGTCCGCCGCCCATAGTGTCCGCCACACTCTTGAAAACTCCGATAAAACCGGAGCTGGTTCCCATGATGATCGGAACTTTACCTCCGATCGGACCGATCGCATAGAGCTGGACCAGAGTCACAACTCCCGCTACAAACATCGCGTTCTGTAAAAGACAGACCTGAAGATGGGCGAACTCCTCGCTTCCACTGATTCCGCATGCGCCGCAGATAATAAGAAGCGGGGTCAGGTTTCCGACAAACATCGCCAATACATGCTGGAGTCCAAGTGGAATCGCACGTTTCAACGGCATTTTTCCATAGAAATCATACATCGCCTGATCCGTTATCTTTTCTTTTCCCATACGTTTTTCTCCCCTGATGTAAATTTTTTCAGCTGCCTGTGTATGTACAGCCGTAATTTTCCACTGTCCCATCTGAATTCCGGCACGATTGCCATCGACAGGTTCACTTATTAACAGTGATTATTTTTTGTACCGTCATTATAAGCAAAAAAAGACAGCATGTAAATATGCTGTCGAAAATTTATATGTTCTTTTTTCGTTCTGGATCGTCAGTGCCGGATGCCTCCGCTGCAGCATGCAGGCTTTTCAGTTCGGAAATCCTTATCTATGTGGAGTAACGAGATCAGGACTCTTCCCCCTCATTGGCTTCTTCCATGGTGACGACAGCCTGGGATCTTTCATCCGTATAATGGATCCGCAGAACTGCCTGAGGCCAGTTGAGCTGGATATGAGCGGTCTTGTTCTGCTCGGCTCCGGCTTTTTCGATAAGTTCAATGAGTTCTTTCAGAACCTCACGGGTCAGGTAGCCGCCGCGCCAGTGGAATGTAAGTGTTTTATTCTTCTTTGCAGTCTGCAGGGAGCGCTTGTAAACTTCCTCCGTCTTTGTGAAGGAAAGTTTTTTCTCTTTATAGTAAAAGTGATCACCGTCCGTACAGGCCGGGGCGGGGGCGATCAACGGCTCATGGTCGCGGAAGACCGCCTTATCGTCCAGATTGAAGTAGTCGTAGAGGAACTTCGTTGCGTTCAGCTCGGGGCAGTTGCCCTCCAGCACCTCGGGGTAATAGGCGACCACGGGGCAGTTATAATGGTTGTCCCCCAGATGCTCATCAAGGTTGTAGCTCATGCAGGGGTAGAAGATGGCGTCCACGCCCTGCCCGCACAGCCAGTGGATGTGGCCGTGGCTCAGCTTGGCGGGGAAGCAGGCTGTGTCGCTCGGAATCGTTGCCTGACCGCTCTGGTAAAGGCTGCGGCTGGAGAAGGGGCTGACCACGACCTCAAACCCGAGGCGGGTGAACAGCGTGTGCCAGAACGGCAGCAGCTCATACATGTTCAGGCACAGCGGCAGGCCGATGCGCGCGCGCGGTGCAGCGGGTGCGGGGGCATTGCGGTAGCCGTCCAGCAGCTTCAGTTTGTAGGCGTACAGGTTCAGATCCTCGTTGTTGGCCTTGCCGGTTACGGGCTTGTCGCATCGGTTGCCCGAGATGTACCGCTTGCCGTCCGCAAAGACATTGACGGTCAGCTGGCAGTGGTTGCCGCACCCCTGACACTGCACGGTGTTGACCTTCTGGCTGAACTGCGCAAGCTCCTGTTCGGTCAGCACGGTGCTGCGGGCGTTCTCCCCCGCCTTGGCCTTGCCGTACAGCGCTGCGCCGTAAGCACCCATCAGACCCGCGATGTCGGGGCGGATGACATGGACGCCCATCTCCTTCTCAAAGGCGCGGAGAACGGCCTCGTTGTAGAAGGTGCCGCCCTGCACAACGATGCGGCGGCCCAGCTCCTCAGGACTGGAGGCACGGATGACCTTGTACAGCGCATTTTTAACGACCGAGATGGACAGACCGGCGCTGATGTTTTCAATCGAGGCACCGTCCTTCTGCGCCTGCTTAACGCTGGAGTTCATAAAGACGGTGCAGCGGCTGCCGAGGTCCACCGGCTTGTCAGCAAACAGGCCGAGGGCGGCAAACTCCTTGACATCGTAGCCCAGCGCCTGGGCGAAGGTCTGCAAAAAGCTGCCGCAGCCGGAGGAGCAGGCCTCGTTCAGGAAGATGTTGCTGATGGCGCCGTCCTCGATCTTGAAGCACTTCATGTCCTGCCCGCCGATGTCGATGATGAAGTCCACATCGGGCAGGAAGTGCTTGGCAGCGGTAAAGTGGGCCACCGTCTCGACAAGGCCGCGGTCGCAGTGGAAGGCATTTTTGACCAGCTCCTCACCGTAGCCGGTCGTGGTCACACTGGCGATCTGCAGCCCGGGGTGATCCCGATACAGCTTGAGCAGCGTCTCCTTCACAAGCGGGATCGGGTTGCCGAGGTTGGGGCGGTAGCTTTCAAACAGAATGTTGGCGTTGTTGTCAATGACGACCAGCTTGATGGTGGTCGAGCCGGAGTCGATGCCGATATGCACGGGGCCGCAGTCTGCGCCGAAGGGCAGGCAGGGCACGGTGGCCTTCATGTGGCGGGCGTGGAACGCCTCGTACTCCTGCTGATCGGCGAAAAGCGGCGGCAGGCTTACATAGGTGGCGGCGGCGCTGTAGTTGTCCAGCCGCTTTGCGACCTCGCGCAGGTCGGACTCCTCATCGGCGTAGAATGCTGCGCCCAGCGCCACAAAGAGCAGGCTGTTTTCCGGCAGGGTGCCGGTGACGCCGAGCGTTTTGTCAAAGCTGCGGCGCAGCGTCCGGGAGAAGGTCAGCGGGCCGCCCAGATACAGGATATTGCCCTTGATGGGCCGTCCCTGCGCAAGGCCGGCGATGGTCTGGTTGACGACTGCCTGATAGATCGACGCTGCGATGTCCCCCGCCTGCGCGCCCTGATTGATGAGGGGCTGGATATCGCTTTTGGCAAAAACGCCGCAGCGGCTGGCGATTGTGTAGGTGCGGGTGGCACCCTGAGCGGCCTTGTCCATCTCATCGGCACCCATCTTCAGCAGGGTGGCCATCTGGTCAATGAAGGCGCCGGTGCCGCCGGCACAGCTGCCGTTCATGCGGACCTCGGTGCCGTTGGTCAGAAAGAGGATTTTGGCATCCTCGCCGCCCAGCTCAATGATGCAGTCGGTGCCCGGCGTCAGGCGGTTGGCAGCCACGCGGGTGGCAAAGACCTCCTGCACAAAGGGCACCCGGCAGCTGTCGGCAAGGCCCATGCCGGCAGAGCCGGAGATGGCCAGATACGCGCGGCCGTTAGGCAGATATTCGGTGGCGACTTTTTCCAAAAGCGCTCTGCCCTTTTCTAAAATATGGCTGAAATGACGCTCATAGGTAGAATAAACGATCTGTCCGGCGTCATTCAGCACGACACATTTAATGGTGGTGGAACCAATATCCAGACCAACTCTCATAGGCTTTAGCCTCCTGCGGGTCAGGCAAACCCACTGAAGCTGCGCGCCGTAGGGCGGATAAGCGGGGTTGCCGTTGGGGTGATTGCGGGATACCGCAGGCCGGGTCTGCCCCAAGGCGCTACAATATCAGCATATATTATACAGGTTTCTTGAAAATTCGGCAAGAGTGCCGCCGCATAAAATCGTTGTCAAATGGCAGGAATTGTACAAAAACACGGAAGCGGTGCGAAAAAAATCCGCACCGCTTCCGCGTCAAAAGAAAAGAGGAGTATGGATGAAAAACTTGGGGTCCTGTTCATCAGGTCGGGTCCCTGCTCCCTTCCTGAGAACACTTATAGTATACCCCGGATTTGTGTTAAAGTCGTGAATGAATATTCAATAAATTAAGAAGGGTTTGTGAACAAATGGGAGGGGCGAAAAGGCTTCCCCCCCCTCGGGGGGAAGCTGTCCGCAAAGCGGACTGATGAGGGGGACCTTGCCGCGATTGCTTCTTCACGGGGCTCTGCGGCACACGCGCCCCTCATCCGGCCCTGCGGGGCCACCTTTTCCCCCCCTTGGGGGAAGGCAAAGAAAAATCTCACCCAGCTGCATCGCCGGGTGAGATTTATGTATTGAAGTTTACGGTTCTTCCCCATTCAGCCGGTCGATCTGATCCTGCAGCAGCTGGGACACAGGGCGGCGCGTGTTGCGCAGCCGGTGGGCCGGGGCTGGGGGCGTGTGGTGCGCGGGCTGGGCCTTCTTGGCCTTTACGCGCAGCCGGTCGGCGGGCTTGGCTGCCGGGGTCTGTGCAGCGGCGGGGCGCGGCGGCACAGATGCAGGCAGATCCGTCTCCGGTGTGCCCTGTGCAAAGCTGCGCATATCGGTGCCCAGCTCCTTCAACTCGGCCTCAGTCTGGTCAAGGGCCTGATAGATTGCCTGCGTCAGGCCGTCCAGATCCAGCGTGGCGGCGCTCAGCCGTTCATCCACGCGGGCCAGACGCTCCCGCACCAGCATGACGCCCGAGGCGATGCTGCGGGCATTCTCGGCCATGCGGTTCTTCTGGCTGTCTGCCTGCTGCTTTAGCTCCTTCTCGGCGCTCTCGGCGTACAGGCGGGCATCGGCCAGAATCTTACCGGCCTCAAGCTTTGCCTCCCGCACCAGATCGGACGCGGGGGAACTCAGGGACGAGGTATTCAGCTGGCGCGCTGAATCCAGCTGCTTTTGCAGATCCTCGACCTGCTTTTGCAGATCGTCATTCTTCTGCTGCAGATCGTGGTGCTTCAGCTGCCAGATATTGGCGTTTTTCTGGGATTCGCGCTGGTTGGACTGGTAGGAGGCAGTCTGCTTTTGCAACGCCTCAAGCTGCTCCTCGCTCTCGCGGCGGCGGGTCTCGGCGGCCTCGGCGCGCTGGTTGGCAGCGGCCACCTCGGCCTTGAGGGCCTCGATCCGGCTGTCATCGCTGCTCTGTTGGCTGCGCAGCTCGTCCAGACGGGACTGCATCTGCTGCAGCTGGCGGTTGTACTCCAGCTCATGCTGCTGGGCCTCGTTGGCCAGCGCGTTCATGTAAGCCAGCACATCATTTTTATCAAAGCCGAACAAGCTGGAACGGAAGCCCTGTTCCTGAATGTTCATAGGTTCAGACGGCATGGCTTTTTACATCCTCTCGCAGAAAATTGATCAGGAACGCTTGTTCAGGATGCTGAGCAGATCGTCAAAGTAATCGCCGTCATCCTCTTCCTCAGCCGGGGCGGCAGGCTGGGCAGCCACGGGGGTATCCATGCCGGTGCTGAAGGACTGGGTGAAGATGGGGTTGGGCATCGGCGGGTTGATGGGCTGCTGTGCGGGCTGCACGGGGGCGGCGGGCTGCACAGGCTGGGCAGGCTGCTGTACAGTGGCCTGCTGGGCGGCGCGCTTGGCGTCAACATGGGCCTGAATCGGCTCGTCCACCTCGGGGGTGCTCTCAAAGCCGGTGGCCACAACGGTGATGCTCATCTCATCGCTCAGGCGCTCATCAAAGGCAGTACCCCAGATGATGTTGGCATCGGGATGGGCGCTCTGGGTGATCATGCTGGCAGCGGTCTCGACATCCTCCAGACCAATGTCGGGGCTGGAGGTGATGTTGATGATGACGCCGCGCGCACCGGCGATGCTGGTCTCGAGCAGCGGGCTGGAGATGGCAGCCTTGGCGGCGTTCTCGGCCTTGCCGGCACCCTTGGCAACGCCGACACCCATGTGGGCAAAGCCGGCGTCCTTCATGATGGAGCGGACATCCGCGAAGTCAAGGTTGATGAAGGCGGGAATATTGATCAGGCTGGAAATGCTCTCAACGCCCTGACGCAGCACATTGTCGGCGGCCTCGAAGGCGTTCATCAGGGTGATCTTCTCCTGACTGATGAGCTTCAGGCGCTCGTTCGGGATGACGATCAGAGAGTCAACATGCATCATCAGGGAGGCGATGCCCTGCTCGGCCTGCGCCATCTTGCGCTTGCCCTCAAAGGCGAAGGGCTTTGTGACGATGCCGACGGTCAGGATACCCAGATCATGGGCAGTCTCGGCCACGACAGGGGCAGCGCCCGTGCCGGTGCCGCCGCCCATACCGGCGGTGATAAAGACCATCTGCGCACCCTTCAGGGCGTTGGTGATCTCATCCTTGCTCTCCTCGGCGGCGCGCTGGCCGATCTCCGGGTCAGCACCGGCACCACGGCCCTTGGTCAGCTTGGCACCAAGCTGGACCTTCTGGGTGGCCTTGGAGTTCAGCAGGGCCTGCTGGTCGGTGTTCATTGCAACGAACTCGACCCCGGACAGACCGGACTCGACCATGCGGTTGACAGCGTTACCGCCGCCGCCACCTACGCCGATGACCTTGATATTGGTTACATTTTGCATTTCTTCGTCGAGAACGAATGCCATGAGTGTATCCCCCTAAAAGTGAAGTTGTTAAACCGGACCCGATGGGTACTGCACCCCGCGCAGGGGCACACTGATCCGCTATTTTTTACATATAACTGATTATTAGAATATCAAATTTTACATGCAATTTCAATACCCTGAGGGCAAATTCATAAAAAATTGCGTTTCTCCCTGCGCTTTTGCCGGACAAGCACGGGATAGAAACGCGAAAATTCGGCAGATTGCTATATTTTGAAGGGTAAAGCAGGCAGCTCCCACAAAAAAGCACCGCAGGGGCAGACCGGGTCTGCCCCTGCGGTGCGTGTTTTGGATCACGCTGCACCGCGCGCGGCGGTGCAGTCTGCCCCAAGGCTGTGCAGCTCTCCCGGCAGGTCGGCGTAGCCGCGCCGGATATGGCCGGGGTCGCGCAGTGTGGTCTGCCCCTCGGCGGCAAGCGCCGCAATGAGCAGCGCCGCACCCCCGCGCAGATCGGGGGCGGTCACGGCGGCTCCGTGCAGCGCCGCACCGCCGTCAATGTGCAGCCGCCGTCCCTGTGCGGTGCAGCCGGCCCCCAATGCGGCAAACCCTGCTGCGCAGGCAAACCGATTGGCGAACAGGCGGTCATAGATCTCGCTCTCCCCCGCTGCCGTCAGCAGCACGGCGGCGGCCAGCGGGGCAGTGTCGGTCGCAAAGGCGGGCCAGGCGTCGGCGGTCAGTCTGGCCCCGCCCCGCAGCGGTGCGGCGGGGGCGCGGGCAAGCCGCACGCAGTCCCCTGCCCGGGTCACGGCCACGCCGGTTTCGGCCAAAAAGCGCAGAAAGGCCCCGTAAACAGCCGGGTCGCAGCCGCAGATCTCAATCTCGCCTCCGGCGGCGGCCAGTGCGGCGGCATAGGTGGCGGCAGCGATGCGGTCCGGCAGCGGGCGGTGCGCGGTGCCCGCCAGCGGACAGCCCCCGTCCACCGTCAGCACCGGCGTGCCGCAGCCCCGAATCCGGGCACCGCATGCCTGCAGAAAATGCACCATATCGCCTATTTCCGGCTCCTGCGCGGCGCCGCGCAGCACGGTGCGGCCCCGGGCGCAGCAGGCAGCCATCAGCAGCGTGAGGGTTGCGCCAACGCTCGGCAGGCGCAGCGTAAAGTCCACGCCATGCAGCGGGCCTTTGCGCCGCAGCGTCACGGCGATGCCCTCCAGCTCGACCTCGGCCCCCATGGCGGCGAGTCCCGCCAGATGAATATCCACCGGCCGCGGGCCCAGACGGCAGCCGCCGGGCAGCGGCAGCCGCACATACCCTGTGCGGCAGAGCAGCGGCGCAAGGTAAAACACCGAGCTGCGCATTGCCCCGGCAAGGGATTCGGGAATCTCGCCGCAGAGCGTCTGCACCGGCCGTGTACACAGGTCCGCGCCGCACCGCCGCACATCGGCCCCCACGGCCTGCAGCAGCGCAAGGCTGGTCGTTACATCGGCAAGGGCCGGCACCTCCTGCAGGCGGCAGGGTCCGCGGCAGAGCAGCGTGGCCGCCAGCAGCGGCAGCGTGCTGTTTTTGGCGGCCGCCGGGCAGATGCGCCCATGCAGAGCCTGCTTGCCGGTAATGGTGATCATCTGCATGTGCGGGCCTCCCCCGAAAAAATATGGAATTGTATGCAAAAAGGCTCCCCACCGAGGGGGAAGGCTGGGGTATATCTTCTACCCTGTTATATGCCGCCTGCCCGGCAACATATTACACCAGCATCGGCTGCAGCTGCACCCCGCGCAGGGCAGCGTCCAGCGTGTCGGGCAGCAGGGTAAAATCACTTTTCAGGCTGCGGGGCTTTTTGTAGCAGTCATCCTGACCGAAGGGCACAAAATAGTAGCTGCGCCGCTGCAAAAGCTGGCCCAGCGCCGGGGCGCTGCCCGCCAGACCGTCATTGGTGGAGGGGGCCAGTATGACCGGCCGGCCGCCCCGCAGCAGGCTTTTGGCCGCCAGCGTCACCGGGGTCGCGCTGATGCCCGCCGCCAGCAGCGCCATCGTTGTGCCGGTGGCGGGGGCAATGATAAGGGCATCGGCCAGCTTTTGCGGGCCGAGCGGCTCCACGCCCTGCAGTGTTGTGAGCGGTTCATGACCGGTCAGCTCCAACAGGGTCTGCCGCAGGGCTGCTGCAGTGCCGAAGCGGGTGTCCAGCCCTGCCGCGCTGGCGCTGAGAATGGGCAGGATCTCCCACCCGCGCGCCGTCAGCACCTGTATCTGGGGCAGCACGGCGGAAAAGCTGCAAAAGCTGCCGCACAGCGCAAAGGCGGCAGTGCGTTTCGGCCGGGTCGTCATGGCTCGCTCCTTTCTTTCTGTTCTTCGTGTTCTTCCAGAATGGCCAGCACGGTCTGGGCAATCAGCGCTCCGGCGGTCTGCGGGGCGCAGCGCCCCGGCAGGGCCAGCGCATGCTCGGCGTGCAGGCCCAGCTCCTCGGCGGCTGCAAAGTCGGTGCCGCCGGGCAGGCTGGCAAGGTCGATGATCAGCGCCCCGGCCGGCAGCCGCTGCAAAAGCGTGCGCGGCAGCACCGGCGCGGGGATCGTGTTGATGACGGCGTCAAACCCCGGCAGCAGCGCGGGCAGGGCAGTCAGCGCAGCGGCGCGGCAGCCGCTGCAGCGGGCGTTGGCGCGCTGCTCGGGGCTGCGGGCGGCCACGGTGACCCGCCCGCCCAGCAGTGCCAGCCGACGCGCCACGGCGCGGCCCACCCGGCCGTAGCCCAGCACAAGAAAGGCACTCTCCCAGATCGTGCGCTCCCGCAGGCGAAGCAGCAGCTCAAGGCAGCCCTCGGCCGTGGGGACGGCGTTCAGACATTCCAGCTCGGGCCGCCGGAAATAGTCGATCAGCGGCAGCCCGGCCTCCCGCGCGGCCAGCCGTACCGGCAGGCCGGGGCGGCCTGCCAGAATCAGCGTCCCCTGCCCTGCACCCTGCAGGGCGCGGGCAACCTCATCGCTGACGCGGCCCTGAGACATCGGCAGCAGGATATAATCCGCTGCGGCGGCGTTGTCGGCGGCGGTCACGCCGCAGCCTGCGCGGCGCAGCACACGGGCCGCCGCCTGCTGGCGGGCATCGTGGCCCACCACACAGAAGGTCTTTGGCATACGCGCTCACCTCGTTTTGTTTTGCGCCATACTATGTCCTGCCCGCGCAGAGTGTGAACATCCGCTGATGGCCGCCCCTTCGGCTGCGGACGGGCGGTGACAGCAAAAAAGCACCCATCCCGTTTGGGGTGGGTGCCTTGGGATCAATAGAGCTTCAGACCATCGCAGCGGCTGCGCCAGACGGCCAGCGGGTCAATGGGAACGGTGCCGATGCGCATTTCTGCCACAACGGCCTTGCTGCAGCCGCCCAGCAGCTGGCCCTGCTTGACGGTATCGCCGGTCTTGACCTCCAGTGAGGAGAGACCGTAGAAGATGCTCTTGAGGCCTGCGCCGTGTTCGATCACGAGGGTGTTGCCGTAGAGGCCGCCGAGGTCTTTCGCCAGCAGCACACGGCCGCTGGCGGGGGCAATCATCGAGCCTCTGCCGTTTTTGGGGCGGATGATCACATTGGTCGAAGTGCGCCCGCCGTAGCCGTAGTTGGTGCCCCGCTCACTGTAGGGGCGGCCCGCGTACTCAGTCATGCCGTAGGTCAGCGGGGTGTCAAAGCTGTCAAGGAAGGGCTGCACAAAGCCGCCTACGGACCACTGGATCTTGTCGTCCACGGTGGCAAACAGCTTGCTGACTGCTGCCGGGGCATCGTCCTCGCCGATGTAGGGCGCGGCCATCTGAGAGGTTTTGCTGTAGTCCTTGTAGCTGAAAGAGCCTGCGCGCACCGACAGGGAGAGGGTCTCGGTGTAGCCATCGGCCGATACCTCCAAATCAATGCTGCCGGGCGTCTGGTTCCATGGGATGGGCAGGTAGCAGATCCAGCCGCTGCCTGCCTTGACAAAGCCGACATTTTTGAGGGTGGTCTTGATGGCCGGGGCATCCTGCCCGAGGGTCTGGCCAACCCGCACTGCCGCCACACCGCCCTGCGCCACGCTGTCGGTCGCAAGCTGGATGGACGGCTTGATGCTGACCGTAAAGCGGAACTGCCAGGTCTCGGTGCCGGTCACGGTTGCCTCATCAGCGGGGGTGCCGCTTGTGCTGACGATCAGCTTGGCATCGTAGGTGCCGTTCTCAGCAAAACGGTAGCTGCGAAAGCCGGTGGCGCTGCCGTCATAGATGGAGTCCCCGGCGGCATCGGTGATGGTCAGCTGGGCGCTGTAGCCGCCCGGCGTGATGACTAGATCGGGCGAAGCACCGGACACCGGCAGTGCCAGCTCGGCCGGGGCCGGGTTCAGCGTTTCGGCATAGGTGCGGCGGAGCCAGCTGCCGACGATCGGCACATGCCATTTATAGGCGGTGGGGGCAAGCTCCTGTCCGTCAAAGGTGGCCTTGATCTGGGGCAGCATATCGGGGGTGGCGTTGTGGTAGAGCCACGCTACGCCGCCGCACGCGATGACCAGCACAAAAAGCACGACCAGCAGCAGCCAGCGCAGCATGCCGGTCACACCGCGCCCAAGCTTTTGGGTAAGGGTGTCCGCAGGCTCCTCCTCGGTGTCCTCCTCCGTGCTGTCCGGCTCGGCGGGCGGCGCATCAGGGGTGTCCTCGGCGGGGGTGTCTGCCAGCCCGGCCATGATCTGGGCGATGGAAAGCTGCGCCGTGCGGGCGATGGTGTCCGCACGGGCCTTTTTCTCGGGGGCGTCCTCCTCCGTGGCATTGGCCGCAGCCTCATCTGCATCGGGCACAGGCTGCTCCGGCTCTGCGCAGGCGGTATCTTCGGGGGCAGGCTCGGCCGCTGCTGTTTCATCGGCGCCGGTATCAGACAGGGCTGCCTCGGCAGGCTCTGCCGGTTCCGGCCGCTCGGCGGCCTCGGGCTGTGAGGGGACTGTTTCAGGGGGTTCCGGCAGTGACACGGGGATGGTGTCTGGCTGCGGGGCGTCCGGAGCCTCGGGCACCTGCAGGGGTGCAGGTGCAGTTTCTGCGGGGGGCTCCGGGGTATCACTCACAGCCGGCTCCTGCTTAGGCTCTGCCGGGGCAGCGGGCTTTTTGGGCTTGCCCTTGGCCGCCGCCTTTTTGCGGCTGCGCCCGCGGGGCGCGGCGGGGGCTTTTTCGACCCATTCCACGCCGGCTGCGGCTTTCTTCTCTTCTTCCATGCTTACTCCCACTCTCTTAGGGCAACACAGCATAATTCTAAGTGCCGATACGGCGCGCGAGGTGCGGCAGCTGCTAAGCCAAAAGCGCAGATAATACTGGATGTATTATCGAGCATTTTGGCAACGCAGATGCCGTGCCGGAGCCGCCGGAGCGGTGCTTAAGCCGTCAGGCGGGAATTGTGCGGTGTTGCCTTGGCACACCCGGCCATACACACGGCACGGCGGGCCGGGAGCACCGCGCCGATCGTAATATTCTATGGGCGGCATCGCCGTACGATGCCCGTTTTATTCAGCCTCGCGGAACTGCAGACCGCTGCTGCCGTTCAAGGCAAGCTGCGGGTCGGTGGATTTGCTGCCGATGCGCAGCTCATAAATCAGACTGTGGCTCGTTCCGGCAGTGCCCAGCGGGTCACCGGTGGAAACCGACTGCCCGCGCACGACGCCGACCGTTTCCAGACCGTACAGATAGCTTTTTACGCCGCAGCCGTGGTCGATGACCACGGTGCCGCCGGTCAGGGTCAGCGTGCCGGCAAACACGATGTTGCCGGCCTGTGGGGCGGTGACAGTCTCGCCGTCTGCGGCAGCATAGGTCAGGCCGGTGGCCTGACCGCTGCGCTGGCCGTCCACCATCTGGGTGGTGCCGTAGGCCAGATTGACCGCACCGGCGCTGGGGGCCTCGAACCGTCCGTTCCATAGCTTGGCGGAGCTGCCGGTGGTGTAAAGCGGCCAGATTGCGCTGCGGAACTCCTCCCCGCCGCCGACATCCTCCTCCGCCGGGACGGAAACGGTGTCATACAGCGTGCGGGTCACCGTCAGGGTAATCTCCTTTTGCAGGGTGCCGCAGGTCAGCTGCAGCGTGTGGTCGCCGCCCTCGGCGTTGTAGGTTACGGGCAGGTAGCCCATGTACCCCGTGGCGGTCTTGCGGAACCATACCTCGCCGAGATCACTCTCGACAGTCGGCTCGCCGTCCAGAATACCGGACAGCTGGATCGCCACGATGCTGCCCTGCGGCGCGCGCTCGCTGCTCAGGGTGACCTTGGGGTTCATCGCCATGGTGTAGCCGGCGCGGTAGGCGTACCAGCCCACCGGGTCGCCGGGGGCATCGCTGTCGCTGTGGTGGGCAGTCACAAGGATCTGATACGCACCGTTCTGGGTGTAGGCATAAGTGTTGCAGTCGGCCAGACCGCCTGACCAGACGGTGCCGTCGGGCGCAGTGATCTGCACCTCGGCCGCTGTGACCCAGTCGGGCAGGGTCAGCGCGGGGGTCGTATCGGTGAAGGTGCCGAGCTTTTGCACGGTCAGGTTGGTCGGGCTTTCATAGGTCTTGCTGACCTTGTCACCCAGCACGGGTATGGTCCAGTCCCAGCCGTTGGCGGTCAGCGTCAGCCCGCCGAACTGCACGGGCTGCTGGGGAAGGCGGTCCTCGCCGGTGCGGCTGTAGAGAAACGCCGCTGTTCCGCCAAGGATCGCGGCAACCATGGCGGCGACCATCACCAGCCAAAGCAGCAGTTTGCGCATGATCTAGCTTTCTCCATTAACAAAAGACCGGGCGCCGTCAGGTCAGCGCCCAGCCGGTTCGTATTCGGTCACACAGGACCCCGATGGGGATTACTCCTCGGTGTTGGGGGCGTCGGGGATCTTCTCGTAGGTGGTGGTGTCCTCGGCGTTGGTGTCGTCCTCGTCATCGAAATCGTCATACTCATCGCTGAAGAGCAGGCGCTCGTACTCGTCCAGCTCCTTCTCACGGTGATGCAGGTAGAGGGCGGCGGCGGTCAGGGCACCGGCAGCGGCAAACAGGAAGGCCAGAGCGGCACCGAAGGTGGTCTTTTTCATCATGATAAAAACTCCTTTGCAAAAGCTGCGCTGCTGCGTCAGCTTGGTGAAATATTCCGACTTACTGAATTTATTATACCCGACATCCCGCGCAAATACAACAGCGTAATTGTAAAATATTGCGCGCAGCGTCCGCCGGCAGAGGCATCAGAACAGCCGGTCGGTCGGGTACAGCCCGGCCTCGCTCATCTGCTTGAGAGCGGCGACAAGCTCGGGCTTGTCCTCGCGGTAGGTGATGCCGTGCCATTTGTCGGCGCTGGTCAGCACATGGACATCGGCCTCGCCGCGCTGCAGCGCCGCCGTCACAACGGCCGGCAGGTAATATTCGCACTTCAGCGGGTTTGTCGGCAGATTCTCCTGCAGGAAGGCCGCAAAACCGGCCTTGGCCTGCTGCACATAGCCGGGCGTGAAGCCCCACAGATTCATCGAAACAACCGCGTCTGCGGGCAGGTCGCACCAGCTTTTGCCGCCGTCCTCGCTGTAATGGATGCCGCCGTCATACGGCTCGATGCAGGTGCGCTCGGTCACGCTGACGAGATTGTGCTGCGCATCGGTCACGCAGACGCCGCGGCTGACGCTGCCGTTGGCGCTGACCGTGTTGCCCAGCAGGAAGCCCACCATCGCCCAGGCGTAGCGGTCGCCATCGGCGTGGGTGCTGAGGTAGTCGTAGACAAGGCGGAAGCCCTGCGGGCCGTAGTAGTCATCCGCGTTGATGACTGCGAACGGCGCATCGCCGATGGCCTGCTCTGCCACAAGGATGGCGTGGGCCGTGCCCCAGGGCTTGACGCGCCCCTCCGGCACGGTGAACCCCTCCGGCAGCTTGTCGAGCTGCTGGTAGGCATAGCGGACCTCAAACCCGGCGCGCAGGGCGCGGGCGCCGACAGCCTCCTTGAACGCCTGCTCGATCTCATGCTTGATGATGAAAACAACGGTCTCGAACCCGGCGCGGCGGGCATCGTAAAGGCTGTAGTCCAGAATGGCCTCGCCGGACGGCCCCACCGGGTCGATCTGCTTGAGCCCGCCGTAGCGGCTGCCCATACCGGCAGCCATGACAACAAGGATAGGTTTGGTAGACATGGAAATTCCCTCACTCATATGGTATTGTTTTATAATAATACTGCGTTTCCCCTTTCGTTGCAACCCCTGACAAAACACAAAAATTCCATACAAAAACCGCAGATTGTGACGCGGTTTGCTATGGCAACTTTACACAGAAGATGCTATAATAAAGGAAAACCATGACCGGGAGGGGGAACTGAGATGGAACATACCGGAAAGCGCGCGCTGGTGCTGGCGGGGGGCGGTGCCAAGGGCAGCTACCAGATCGGTGTCTGGCATGCCCTGCAGGCGCTGGACTGGACGCCGGATATCATCACCGGGGCCAGTGTCGGCACGCTGAACGGCTGCCTTTTCACGATGGGCAAGGCCCGCGAGGCAGAGGAGCTTTGGCGCAGTCTGGAGATCCATGATGTGCTGGAGATTCCCGAATCGCTCAAGCGTGAGGAGCTGCGCGCCTTCTTCCTTGATATTTTCCGCAGCGGCGGGCTGAATGTTGAGCCGCTGGCCGAGACGATCGACCGGCTGATCGACGAGGATGCCGTGCGGCATTCCGCCATTCATTTCGGCCTTGTCATGACGGAGCTTGGCAGCCTGCGCAGCGTGCAATGCCCGATTGAGGACATCCCCGAGGGGCAGCTCAAGGACTATATGCTGGCGTCCAGCGCCTGCTTCCCCGCCCTGCGCCCGCGGGAAATTGACGGTGTAAAGTACATTGACGGCGGCTGGCGGGATAATATGCCTTTGGATCTGGCCGCCCGCATGGGCGCGACCGAGCTGCTTGGAGTCGATGTGGACGGCATCGGCATCGTGCGGCCCAACACGACCGGCCTGCCCACCCGCATTGTGCGCAGCCATTGGGATCTTGGCCCTACGCTGGACTTTGACCCCGCCCGCGCCGGGCGCAACATTGCGCTGGGCTATTTTGATACGCTGCGCCTGTTTGGCCGGTGCGGCGGCACAGCCTACGCGATGCTGCCCGATAACGAGGAATACCTTGCCCATTTCGCGGAGCGGTACCAGAAAAACCTTGCCGAGGTCTGCGCCCGCGCACCCGAGATAGATCTGGTCGAGAAGAACGCCCGCACCCGGGCAAGCTACCCGGCCCCTTATGCGCCGAACCCCAGCGCCCCGACCCGCGGCGCGCTGGCCCCGCTGGAGCTGGCGGCAGAGCGTGTCGGCGTGCCGGAGGACATTCCGTATACCCCGAAGCTGCTGGCTGCGACCTTTATGGGCAGCTTTGACAAGGACCCGGCAGACCGGTTCCCCGCCCTGCTGGAGGGAAAGGAAAACACCCTTGTGACCGAGCGTGCCATTGCCGCCGCCGTGCCGGAGGAGTTTGTCACGGCCCTTGTGAGCAAAACACTCTCCGAAATGCCGATTTTGTAAAAGGGCTTTCCCCCCGGGAAAGCGAAGGAGATTCAAAAAGGAGGCCAACTCTATGCACACCTACACCGGTGTGCCGGCTTCGGCCGGTATTGTGGTCGGCCCGGTCGAGCAGATCGACCACGGCACCACAGGGCTGCACCGCATCGTCTGCGACCCGTTCCGGGAGCGCGCGCTCTATGATGTGGCCGTTGTGCTGGCCAAGGACGAGCTGCGCCGGCTGAGCCAGCGCGCTAAAGGCCCCGATGCGGATATTCTGCTGTTTCAGATCGCCCTGCTGGAGGATGAATCCTTCACCAACGAGATCGGCGATTATATCGCCGCCGGTGCGGGCGGTGCTGCCGCCGTTGAGCGCGCAGAGCAGATTTTTGCAGACCGGCTGAAGAATGTGGACGATGAATATATCCGGGAGCGCAGTGTCGATGTCTGTGATGTCTGCCGCCGGGTCGTGGATATTCTGGACGGCCGCCCGCGCCGGCGGCTGCATCTCAAGCGGCCGAGCATTCTGGTCGCGGATCGGTTTTTCCCCAGCGATCTGTTCAGCCTTGACCGCCGGATGGTGCTGGGGCTTGCCAGCGATCAGGACAGCACGATCAGCCACGCTGCCATTATGGCGCGCAGCATGGGTATCCCGGCGGTGGTGCAGCTGGGGGACGGCGCAGCCGCTATGGCGGCGGGCTGCCGCGCGATCCTTGACGCCGACAACGGCACACTGGTGGTCGAGCCGGACGGTGCGCAGATCGCCCGGGTGGACTGCCAGATCGCATTGAACCGCCTGCACGGCCAACAGCCTGACCCGGTGGCCGCCCTGCCCTGCCTGACCAAGGGCGGCACAGCCTTCCGCCTGATGCAGACCTGCAACCTGATCGACAACGAGGTACCCCATACGCAGGGGGCGGCGGGTATCGGCATCGTGCGCTCTGAGAGCGCGATCCTTTGCGATCAGAGCGAGCAGACCCAGACGAGCCGCCTGAAGGAATATCTGCGCTCGGCCGAGGGCGTCCCCGTGGTGCTGCGCACCTGCGACACCCGCGCCGATGATGATGCCCCATGGTCTGCCGAGCTGCAGGCGCGGCTGGGCGGAGACCGGCTGTTCAAGTCCCAGATCCGTGCGCTGCTGCGCGCCGCCCCGGAGGGGCATCTGCGTGTCGTGTTCCCGATGGTAAAGGATGCGGCAGACTGGGATACCTGCCTGCAGGAGGTCAACAACTGCAAGGATGAGCTGCAGATCAGTGGTGTCGAGATCGGCATGCCGATGCTGGGCTGTGTGATAGATATGCCCTCGGCCGCTCTGATGGCCGCCGACATCATGGACCGCGGCGCCCAGCTGATGGTCATTGACGCAGAGGACCTGACCCGCTACACGCTGGGCCTTGTGCAGAACCCCACCGCTGCCGTGGGCCAGCTGACCAACCCCGCTGTGCTGCGGCTGGTCAGGAGCGTGGTGGAGCAGGCAGCGGCCCGCAGTGTGCCGGTCTATGTCTGCGGCATCACGGTGGCGGCGGTGAGTGCCATGCCGGAGTACCTCAGGCTTGGCGTGCGCACCTTTAGTGCAGAGCCTGCCGCGCTGCTGCCGCTGAAGAAGCTGCTGATGGAGCAGGAGGTTTGAACCTGTACCCCGCAGCGCTTATTAAAATGAAAATGCCCGCCGTTTTCACGGCGGGCATTGTTCATGCGATCAATTACTGAGCAGCAGCCTTGTTGGCGCGCTTAGCCATGCGGCTGATCTTGCGGGCAGCGGTGTTCTTATGGATGACACCCTTGCTCTTAGCAGAGTCGATGGCAGAGACAGCAACCTTAACGACGGTCTCCTTGTCAGCAGCATTGCTGTCGATGGCAGCGTTTGCCTTCTTGACAACTGTTTTCAGGTTGGACTTGACGACCTTATTGTGCAGGGCCTCTTTCTTGGCCTGAACAACGCGATCCTTCTGAGATTTAATATTAGGCATTCGTTCCACCTCCTTAGTTCCCCATAACAGTACAAGTTATCCTATCATACTTTTTGCAAAGTTGCAAGTGGTTTTTGAAAAAAACTTCATAGAAAGCAAAAAAAGCGCATAAAATTTGGGTGCAGAGGGGGTGTGTGCCATGCAAAGACTGCGCCGGTGGGTCTCGGCGGCGGTGTGCGGGGGTGCTTTTGCGGCCGGGGTGCTGGCGGTTGGGGCAGCGCTGGCGTTCTGCCCCGGGCGCGCATGGCTGCTGCGGGGGGCACTCTATCTGCAGGACCCTGCGGCTGCGGCGGCGCTTGACTGGCCCGCCGCCCCGGCACAGAGCGTCAGCAGCCCGCAGCGGCCGGAAAGCCGCCCCACGCCGCTGCCCACGCCTTGCCCTGCCCCGGCACTGTCCGCAACGCCGCAGCCATCCGCAGCCCCCACGGCCACACCGCTGCCAAGTGCCGCGCCCGAGCTGGCGGACGCGGGCCGCATCCGTGCGGTGCAGCTGCGGCAGGGCAGCGGTACCGGCTATCTGCAGCTTGCCGCAGGCAGTATCAAAAACAGCACCGAGCATCCGGACTCTGACCTGCGCGCCGCCGTCACGACCCCCAGCCTGCCTTTTTCTATTGAGAGGGACAGCGCCGCGCCGCAGGTGCTGATCATGCACACCCACGCCACGGAAAGTTACCAGCTTTGGCCCGACCTTGTCTATGACAAAAGCTATGCGGCCCGCAGCAGGAACACGGCACTGAATGTCTGCGCCGTGGGGGCTGAGATGGCCCGGGTGCTGAACGAGGCCGGCATCAACACCCTGCACGACACAACGCTCTACGATGCGCCCGGCTACACCGACAGCTACAAGCGCAGCCGCGCCGGTGTGCAGGAGTATCTGGCGCGGTATCCCTCGATCAAGGTCGTGCTGGATGTTCACCGCGATGCCATTGAGGACGAGGACGGCACCCGGGTCAAGCCGGTGTGGGTGCAGGACGGCGAAAGCACGGCGCAGGTCATGCTGATTGCCGGGTGCGGCAACGGGGGCAGCATCCCGCTGCCAAACTGGCGGCTGAATCTGCGTCTGGCCGCCGCATGGGAGGCCGCCATGGAGGAGGCCCACCCCGGCCTGACCCGCCCTGTTCTGTGCGGGTACAGGTTTTATAACCAAGATTTAACGACCGGCAGCTTGTTGATAGAGGTCGGCGGCCATGCCAATACGCTGGACGAAGCCGTGCGCGCAGGCCGCTGCGCCGCCGAGGCGCTGGCAAAAATTCTGTGAGCTGCCCTATGGAAACAACGCCGCCCTGCAACTCGCAACTCGATAAATATCGGCTCTTTACTTTTTATAAAATACCTGCTACAATACTAATATTCATAGTATAAAGAGGAGTGGACTACCCATGCAGAGAACGGAACTTGCATCGCTGTACAAGGCTACCCCCGCAGACGGCTCTAAAGTCACTGTCTGCGGCTGGGCCAAGACTGTGCGCGATTCCAAAAATATCGGCTTCATCTCGCTGTCGGACGGCAGCTGCTATAAGCCTGTCCAGATCGTGTTTCAGGCAGATAAGCTCGCCAACTATGCCGAGATCGCCAAATGCGGCCTGTACACCAGCTTTGAGGTCACCGGCACGCTGGTGCTGACCCCGGGCGCCAAGCAGCCCTTTGAGATCAACGCCGATGAGATCACCGTGCTGGGTGCCTGCGGCGGCGATTATCCGCTGCAGAAAAAGAAGATGGGCATGGACTATCTGCGCACGATGACCCACCTGCGCCCCCGCACCAACACCTTCAATGCGGCATTCCGCGTGCGCGGTCAGGCAGCATTTGCCCTGCACCAGTTCTTCCACGAGCATGGCTTTACCTATGTTCATACGCCGATCTTCACCGGCTCTGACTGCGAGGGCGCCGGTGAGATGTTCCAGGTCACAACGCTCGACCTCAACGATATCCCCCGCAACGACGAGGGCGGCATCGACTTTACGAAGGACTTCTTCAAGCGCCCTGTCAACCTGACCGTCTCCGGCCAGCTGGAGGCCGAGGCCATGGCGATGGCGCTGGGCAATGTTTACACCTTCGGCCCGACCTTCCGCGCCGAGAAGAGCTACGACACCCGCCATGCGGCAGAGTTCTGGATGATCGAGCCGGAGATGGCCTTCGCCGACCTGAACACCTACCTTGAGACTGCCGAGGCGATGACCCGCTATGTCATCCGCTATCTGCTCGACAACTGCCCCGATGAGTTGGCCTTCTTCAACCAGTTCTTCGACAAGGGCCTGATCGAGCGGCTGGAGCTGGTCGCAAACTCCGAGTTTGCCCGCGTAAGCTACACCGATGCCGTCGAGCTGCTGAAGAAGAACAACGATAACTTCCAGTACAAGGTCGAGTGGGGCACCGATCTGCAGACCGAGCACGAGCGCTATCTGACGGAGCAGATCTTCAAAAAGCCGGTGTTCGTCACCGACTACCCGAAGGAGATCAAGGCGTTCTACATGCGCATGAACGAGGACGGCAAGACCGTGGCCGCCGCCGATATGCTGGTGCCCGGCATCGGCGAGCTGATCGGCGGCTCCCAGCGTGAGGAACGCCTCAATGTGCTGGAGGCCCGCATGAAGGAGCTGGGTCTGAACACCGCCGATTATGACTGGTATCTCGACCTGCGCCGCTACGGCAGTGTCAAGCATGCCGGCTATGGTCTGGGCTTTGAGCGCTTGTTGATGTATGTCACCGGCATCCCCAACATCCGCGATGTCATCCCCTTCCCCCGCACCTGCGGAGGCTTCTGATGCAGCCCATTGCCGCACCGCTGCTGCAATGGTTCAACGCGAACAAACGGCTCCTGCCTTTCCGGCAGGAGCCTTCTGCGTACCATATCTGGGTCAGCGAGATTATGCTTCAGCAGACCCGCGTGGCAGCGGCCATCCCCTACTATGAGCGTTTTATTGCGGCGCTGCCCGACCCCGCCGCGCTGGCCGCCTGTGAGCCGGACGCCCTGCGCAAGCTGTGGCAGGGTCTGGGGTACTACAACCGCGTCAGCAATATGCAGAAGGCGGCCCGCATCGTCTGTGTGCAGTACGGCGGCGACCTGCCCGCCGACTATGAGGCGCTGCGCAGCCTGCCGGGCATCGGCGACTACACGGCGGGCGCAGTGGCGAGCATTGCGTTCGGCATCCCGGTGCCTGCGGTGGACGGCAATGTGCTGCGGGTCTTTGCGCGGCTGTACAACGATGATGCCGATGTGATGACCCCCGCCGCAAAGAAAGCGTTTACCGTGCGGGTGGTTGACCAGATGCCGAAGGCCACCCCCGGCCCGTACAATGAGGCACTGATGGAGCTGGGCGCGCTGGTCTGCGTGCCCGGTGCGCCCCGGTGCGAGGTATGCCCGCTGGCGCAGCTGTGTCAGGGGTACGCCGCAGGGCGTGCTGCCGAACTACCTGTGAAGCCTGCGCCGAAAGCCAAGGGCAGGGTGCCCGTGACGGTGGCACTGATCGAGAGTGAGCGCGGCGTTTTATTGCAGCGCCGCCCCGCCCGCGGCCTGCTGGCCGGCCTGTGGCAGCCCGCCGCGTGGGAAAAGAGCCTGACCCGCGAGGAACTGACCGCTGCGCTGGCTGCACTGGGCGTGCGGGCCGTGCTGGGCGAGGCATTGCCCCCCGCAAATCATGTGTTTACCCACAAAATCTGGGAGCTGGGCGGCTGGCGCGGCACCGCCCCGGCGTGTGACCTGCCGGAGGGCTATGTCTGGGCCGCCCCGGAGGATCTAGCCGGGGTATACCCCGTGCCGAATGCGTTCGGCGCGTATGTGAAGGCGAAATAGTAGAGCTGTAGGGGCCGCACATGTGCGGCCCGCGGGTTTCCCATTAGTGTCCGTTAGCCTTTTACCTGCGGGCCGGGCATGCCCGGCCCCTACAAGGGCAATAATAACACAAAGAGGAGCGTTACCCACATGCGGGTGACGCTCCTCTTTGTTTTTACATACTATGGCTTGCGGTTACTCCAAATTCCCGGTCAGCAGCATGGCAGCGGTCATGGCGGCCAGCGGCGCGGTCTCGCAGCGCAGGATGCGCGGGCCAAGGCCCACCGTCACGGCACCTGCGGCCTTGGCGGCGGCGGCTTCCTCGACCGAGAAGCCGCCCTCACTGCCGGTGATGATGGCGATGCGCTTATACTGCCCGGGGTGCAGTACCTCCCGCAGGGGGGCACCGCCGCCCTCGTAAAAGAACAGCACAAGGTCAAAATCCTTCATGGCGGCGCAGACGGCGGCAAAATCGGGCAGCGGCATGGCCACATGGGGCAGCATGGCGCGGCCCGCCTGCTTGGCGGCCTCGGCGGCAATGCGGTTGTACCGCTCGTTCTTGGCATCTTCTTTTTTGGGTGCGGCCACACAGTAACGGCTGAAAAACGGAACGATCCCGGTCACACCCAGTTCAACGCTGTGGCGGATGACCTCCTCAAGCTTGCCCTGCTTGGGGTAGCCTGCAAACAGCGTCACGGTGCAGTCCGGCTCGGCCTTGCTGGTCGTGCCGTCAGTGACCGAGAACTCGACCCGCCCCGGCTCGATGGCGGTCACGGTGCCGAGGTATTCCAGCCCGTCAGGGCCGCAGAGAACGACCTCCTCGCCGAGCTTGGCGCGCATGACATCTGCCAGATGGTGGGCGTCGCTGCCGGTCAGCGCAGCGCGGCCGTCCGCTAGCTCACGGGTAAAATAACGGTGCGGCATCGTTTACGCCTCTTTCGTCTCGGATTTTTTGCAGATGATGCAGACCCAGCCGCGCTTTTCCTTGACCTCGACAGGTGTAAGTCCTGCGGCGCACAGACCGGCCAGAACCTCGTCCTTGCGCTCATCAATGATGCCGCTGGCGATAAAGCGGGCGTCCGGGGCCATCAGCACCGGCACATGGGGGGCCAGAGAAAGGATGGCCGCCGCCACGATGTTTGCTGTGATGATATTGTACTGGCCGCTGGCCTTGTCGGACAGATCTCCTACAAGCACCTTGAACCGGTCGGCCACACCGTTGCGCGCGGCGTTCTCGCCGGCGGTGCGCACGCACATGGGGTCAATGTCAACGCCCTCAGCGCTGCCGGCGCCCAGCTTGAGTGCTGCAATGGCCAGAATCCCCGAGCCGGTGCCAATATCCAGCACCCGCTCGCCGCCCTTGACAAGGCTGTCCAGCGTTTCAAGGCAGAGGGAGGTCGTCTCATGCGTGCCGGTTCCGAACGCCATGCCGGGGTCCATGATGATCTTGATGCGGTCGGTGTCATGCTCCTCCCACCCGGGGACGATGGCAAGGCGCTTGCCGATGTCCATGGCGTGGTAATATTTCTTCCAGGCGTTCTGCCAGTCCTCCTGCTCAACGCCGGTTGTGTTGAGCTGGTAGTCGATGCCGCTGTTTTTCAGCCGCTCCTCAAACAGAGGCAGTACCTCGGCGGGGTTCTCATCGGGGGCAAGGTACATGTGTACGATGACCACATCGCGGGGCTTATCGAGCAGCTCCTGCTCAATAAGGTCAACATGCGCGATCTCCCACGCCTGCTGCTCCAGATCGCTGTAATCCTCGATATAAATGCCGCCGTTGGCGACCATCGTAGCGATGGCCTCGGCCGTGTCGGCGTCGCGCTTGGCAACGGTGATGCTGATGTCAGTCCATTCCATGTGGGTGGCTCCTTGTTTATAAAGTGTGTCGCAAATGGCGGCGGTCAGGGGACTGACCGCCCTACAGGGCAGCCGCATGGTAGGGCGGCCAGTCCTCTGGCCGCCGTTGGGCAGCACCCGTGATGCGTAATTTTACCTATTATACCGTATTTTCCCCCACAATTCAATCACAGAAAGGAGAAATCTCCATGCAAATCAAGCGTCTGTCCCCTGCCGGCTGTGAGGAGCTGTACCGCACCGCCCTGCCGCGGGATTTCCCCGCCGCCGAGTGCAAGCCCTTTGCCGAGGTACGCCGCCTGCTGGAGGCAGGGCTGTATGAGCCGCTGCTGCTGACCGATGATGCCGGTGCGCGGCTGGCCTACGCATGGCAGGTCGTGCTGCCGGGCCAGCGGACGGCGCTGCTGGACTATTTTGCCGTGCGGTGTGATTTGCGCGGCAGCGGTGTGGGTACGGCGGCGCTGCAGCTGCTTCGGGACTACTACGCCCTGCGGGTGCAGGACCTGCTGCTGGAATGCGAGCATCCTGCCGAGGCCCCCGACCCCGCCGTTGCGCGGCGGCGCATCGGGTTTTACCTGCGGGCCGGGGCGCGCGCCACTGCGCTGGAGAGCCGCGTGTTCGGCAGCCGGTATGCGGTGCTTTCCCTGCCGTGCGGCGGCACTGCGCCCGATGCCGTGCTCTGCAAAGAGCTGCGCGCGCTCTACAAGGTCATGGTGCCGGAGCCGTATTGCCGCGGCCGGGTCATATTTTACGGCGGCTGAGCACATACTATCCCCCAAAAGGAGGAATGGAGTGTGAAGCTGAATCCCAAACAATATGATGAGATGATCGGCCGCGCCTCGCCGCCCTCCCCCGTTGTGCGGGACTGCGTGTGGGCATTCTGTGTCGGCGGGGCGATCTGCACCGTCGGGGAAGGGCTGCGCCAGCTCTTTCTGATCTGGTATGACAAGACGCTGGCAGGCACGCTGACGAGCATTGCACTGATTTTTCTGTCGGCGCTGTTCACGCTGCCCGGCTGGTACCAGAAGCTGGCCGCTAAGGCGGGCGCGGGTACGCTGGTGCCGATCACCGGGTTTGCCAACTCGGTCGTAAGCCCGGCCATCGAGTTCAAGGCCGAGGGCTGGGTCACCGGCGTGGGGGCCAAGATTTTTACGATCGCGGGGCCGGTCATCGCTTACGGCACACTGGCAAGCTTTGTGTGGGGCGTGGTCTACTGGCTGCTGGGGAAGGTGGGGTGAGCGATGGCACGCAAAAAGGATACCCTGCTGTTCGACACCCCGCCGGTCGTGGCGGCCTGGGCCGCAGCGGGCGGCAAAAAGGAGAGTGAGGGGCCGCTGGCCTCCGACTTTGATTTCCTGACGCAGGATGCAGGCTTCTGTGAGCAGGGCTGTGAAAACTGGGAGCAGGCCGAAAGCCTGCTGCAGCGGCGGGCAGCGGAGCTTTGCCTGCGCAAGGCCGATCTGCCGCGCACCGGGGTTGACATCGCCTTTGCAGGTGACCTGCAGGCTCAGTGTACGGCCAGCAACTACACGATGCGGGAGCTGGGCATTCCGTTTGCGGGGGTGTACGGTGCCTGCAGCACCATGGCCGAAACGCTGGCGCTTGCCGCCGTGTTTGCGGCGGGCGGCATGGCGGAGCGGGCGCTGGCATTGACGAGCAGCCATTTTTGTGCGGCGGAGCGGCAGTTCCGCACGCCGCTGGAATACGGTGCCAAGCGCACACCCACCGCCCAGTGGACCGCCACCGCCGCCGGGGCCTGTCTGGTGCGGGCGCACGGCACCGGCGTGCCGGTGCGCAGCGTGACCTTCGGCCGGGTGCAGGACTATGCAGTGCATGACATCAACAATATGGGGGCGGCCATGATGCCGGCGGCGGCCTCGACCCTGCTGCGGTATTTTGCAGCCACCGGCGCGCGCCCGCAGGACTTTGATGCGATCTTTACCGGTGATCTGGGCGAGGTCGGCTCCGCCCTGCTGCGGGAGCAGATGGCGCGGGAGGGCCTGCCGCTGGACAACCACCGGGACTGCGGCTGCCTGCTGTATGACACGCAGGGGCAGGATGTGCAGGCCGGCGGCAGCGGGGCCGGGTGCAGCGCGGCGGTGCTGTGCTGCAAAATCCTGCCGATGCTGGCGGCAGGGCAGCTGCGGCGGGTGCTGTTTCTGGCCACTGGTGCGCTGATGAGCCAGACTACCTTTTTGCAGGGGGAGAGCATCCCGGGCATTGCCCACTGTGTTGAGCTGGGAGGTGCGGTATGAATTATCTCTGGGCGTTTGCGGTGGGCGGCGGCATCTGCGTTGTGGGGCAGCTGCTTATTGATTACACGAAGCTGACCCCCGCGCGCATCCTGACCGGGTATGTGGTCGCGGGTGTGATTTTGAGCGCCGTCGGCCTGTACAAGCCGCTGGCAGATTTTGCGGGCGCGGGGGCCAGCGTACCGCTGCTCGGCTTTGGGCACCTGCTGGCACAGGGCGCGCAGCATGCGGTGGACGAGTGCGGTCTGCCGGGGGCCTTCACCGGCGGGCTGACGGCAGCCTCGGGCGGCATTGCTGCCAGCCTGATTTTCGGCGTGGCGGCCGCGCTTGCAGGAAAAAGCAGGGACCAGAACTGAAGCTGCCCTGCAAAGGGCATAAAAAGGCGGG